>Ga0335076_10004306_pt1 | contig 14389 bp, 9 predicted proteins | sample Lox_Sample_25_FD_206717 | JGI IMG/M metagenome (GOLD analysis project Ga0335076, IMG submission 206717) | Soil microbial communities from Loxahatchee National Wildlife Refuge, Florida, United States - Lox_Sample_2.5 | ecosystem: Environmental > Terrestrial > Soil > Wetlands | place: USA: Florida... | reverse complement strand
GTCGCCCGAGTAGAACCAGCCCTCGGAGTCGATCGCGTCCGCGGTCGCCTCGGGGCGCTTCCAGTAGCCCTTCATCACGTTGTGGCCGCGGATCGCGATCTCGCCGGGCTGGTCGGGGGCGACCTCTCGGCGGTGGTCGTCGACCAGCCTCATCTCGACGCCTTCGATCGGGGTGCCGATCGAGCCCGGCTTGCGCACCCGGTCGGGGTGGTTGAAGCATGCGACCGGCGATGTCTCCGACAGGCCGTAGCCCTCGAGGACCACGCAACCGAACGCCATCTCGAAGCCGCGCAGCACCTCGACGGGCAGCGCCGCCCCGCCCGACACGCACACGCGAAGCGTGCTCACGTCGAACTGTTCGCGGTCAGGCTGGTGGAGGAGCGCAGAGAACATCGTCGGCACCCCCTCGAACACCGTCACCCGATCTCGCTCGATCGCCGTGAGCGCCGCCTCGGCGGAGAAGCGCGGGACCAACGTCAGCGAAGCGCCGGCGCTGACCGCCGTGTTCAGGCCGCAGGTCTGGCCGAACGCGTGGAACAGCGGAAGCGCGCCGAGGATTACATCGTCGTGATCGAGCGAGAACAGGGCCTTGCTGACGTCGGCGTTGATTGCGAGGTTCGAGTGCGTAAGCTCGGCGCCCTTCGGCTTGCCCGTGGTGCCGGAGGTGTACAGGATCACCGCGGTGTCCTCGGCGGCTCGGTCGACGACTTCCTCGAACGGCTCCGCGCCCCCGAGCAGCCGGCCGAACGAGACGGGCTCGACGAGGATGCAATCGGTGCCCGCCGCGGCCGCGCCCTGCTCCGCGGCCTCGGCGAACTCGTGCCAGGCGAAGATCACCTTGGCCTCGGGGTCACCGAGGTAGAACTCGACCTCCCGCTGCTTGAGCAGCACGTTCATCGGCACCACGACGCCGCCCGCGCGCAGAACGCCGTAGTAGGCGAACGCGAACTGGGGCACGTTGGGGAGCATGATCCCGACGCGGTCGCCGGGCTCGAGGCCGCGCTCACGGAGCATGCCGGCGACGCGCGCGGTCGCCTGGTCGAGCTCGGCGTAGGTGATCACGACATCTTCGATCCGCAGAGCGGCGCCGTCCGGGTAGCGCTGCGCGGATGAGGTCAGGTTGAGGGCGAGGTTCTCGTTCATCGGCGGTCCTTCTCTCGGGGGTTCGGTGCAAGGGAAAGCCTCTCTCAGTTGGCCCGCTCAGACCATGGCAGCGGCGGCCTAAATCGGGCGGGCGCGATTGTGCGACGCAACCAATTCGGCGTCGGCAAGGCGGGCCGCGATCAGAATCTCGATCAGGTCGCTCACCCGGCGCAGATCGCAGCCGGTCCGCTCGGCGATTCGCGAAAGCCGGTAATGCGCCGTGTTCACGTGTATGTGGAGGTTGTCGGCCGCGCGGCGCGCGTTCAGGTCGGAGGCGACGTACTCGCGCAGCGTGGCGATCAGCGGGCCGCCCTCCGCCATGTCCTGCTCGACGAACCCGTGGATCTCGGGCGAGATCAGGCGGCTCGTGGTCGGGTCGGCACGGAGCGTGAGGTACTCGAACGCGCTGAGCTCGGACAGCGCGACGACGCCGGCCGTCGATCCCCGCGCGATCCGGATCGCGGTCGACTCCCGGTAGGCGTCGGGGATCTGGGCGAGTCCGCTGACCGTGGTGCTGACCGCGACCGACAGCGGGAGGCCGGCGTCGGCGAGCCGGCGCTGGACGTCCGCGAGCCGCTCGGCGATCGTGTCCTGGAGTCCGTCGAGGACCGGGACGACGACCACGATCTCGTCCTGGCGCACGACCGCGAGCGGGGGCGTTCTGCCGCCGATCGCGCGGGCCAGCGCCGCCGCGCCGCCGCGCAGCAGCTGCTCGTCGCTCGGGCTCGCGCCCGGAGTCGCGGAAATCACAATGGACGGTGAGTCCTCGCCGAGGCCGGCGGCGCGGGCCGCGTCGAGCCGCGGTCCGGGCTCGAGCTCGCGCCCGGCGAGGAGGTCCTCGAGCAGGTCACGGCGGATCCGCTCTCCGGTGGCCGCGAGCTGCTCCTGGGTCTCGAGGTAGACCTCGGCGGCGTGCGTGGTCGCGACTTCGAAGTAGCGGGGGAGGTGTGAGGCGAACACAAGCGCCGCGCGCCGTGAATCCTCGTCGTCTGCGAGCGCCAGCGCCGTGTCCCACAGCACCCGTTCGCCGATATAAAACGCCTGCACGAACTCCGTGACCGAAACTCGCTTGGCTCGGCGAGCCGCGTGCGGGCGGACGAACAGCAGATCCTCGCGTGTGACGTCGCGGTCGCTCTCCAGCGTGTCGATGCTCGCGCGCAGATGGGCCGCGACATGGGCGCGGACGTCGCGCCGTAGCTGCTCGTCGAAGCTCCGGTAGGCGGGGATCTCGGTAAGGATGCGCTCGGTGGCCTCGTCGGTCAGCCCATCCAGACGCTCCTCCAGCGCCTGTCTGAGCGCGACGATCGCGGGGTCCCGGTTCACGCCAAGCCTCTCCTGGCCGGCGATTGTACGCAGCACACAATGTGAGCTCCCGAACTTAGGTCCCTGATCCGATGCGCGCGGCCCTCCGCGAAGGAAGTCTTATTGCACAAGCACAACCCGGAGACGATCGATGAGCGAGAACCCGATAAGTGAGATCAACGAGTCCCGCGCCCGGCGGACGAGCCAGGCGGCTCGAGCGGGGCTGGACGTGATGCTGAGCGACGCCGCATCGGGCGGACCGCCGCGGTTCATCGCGCCGGGCTCAGCGGTCAAGGTGGGGGCCGGGCTGGCGCGCCATCCCGGCCGGGTCATCGGCCGCGCCGCCGGTCTGAGCGCCGAGCTCGCCCGCACGGCCGCCGGCCGCTCGGAACTGGCGCCGGCAAAGGGCGACAGGCGGTTCACGGACCCCGCGTGGGAGCGCAGCTGGGTGTTCCGGCGGCTGATGCAGGGCTATCTGGCGATCGGCGATACCGTCGACGGACTGATCACCGACGCCGACGTCGACTGGCGCGCCGAGCGCCGCGCGCGGCTGGCGGTCGGGAACGTACTCGATGCTGTCGCGCCGACGAACTTCGCGTGGTCCAACCCGGCCGTGATCAAGGAGACGGTCGACACCGGTGGCGTCAATCTCGTGCGAGGCACGCGGCGGCTCGTCCGCGATCTCTCGACCCCGCCGCGGCTGCCGGCGACCGTGGACAAGAGCAAGTTCGAGGTCGGCGGCAATCTCGCGGTCTCGCCCGGGTCGGTCGTGCTCCGCACCGATGTGTTCGAGCTGATCCAGTACAAGCCGACGACCGAACAGGTGCGCGAGGTTCCGCTGCTGTTCATCCCGCCGACGATCAACAAGTTCTACGTGCTCGACCTTGCCCCCGGTCGGAGCATGATCGAGCACTACGTCGCCCAGGGGCAGCAGGTGTTCGCGATCTCGTGGCGCAATCCCGAGCAGGAGCAGGGTCACTTCGACCTCGACACGTACGCGCAGGCGGTGGCCGAGGCGCGTGATGCGGTCGCCTCGATCACCGATCAGACCGCGGTCCATCTTGCGGCGGCGTGCTCGGGCGGGATTGTCACCGCCGGCCTGTTGGGCCACATGGCCGCGGCCGGAGAGCTGGATCAGGTGGCGAGCCTGACGCTGATGGTGTGCGCGCTCGATAACGAGACCGAGGGCACGATGGCGGCGCTGACGACGCGCGATGTCGCGGCAGCGGCGGTGGCCGAATCGGCCCGCAAGGGCTACCTCGATGGGCGGGCGCTCGAAGGCGTGTTCACCTGGCTTCGACCGAACGACCTCGTCTGGAACTACTTCGTCAACAATTACCTGCTCGGCAAGGAGCCGCCGGCGTTCGACGTCCTCTACTGGAACCAGGACACTGTCCGTCTCGCCGCCGGCCTCCACCGGGATTTCATCCACGTCGGCCTCGACAACTCGTTCGCGCACCCGGGCGCACTCGAGGTCATCGGCGAGCCCGTCGACCTCGGGTCGGTCGGCCTCGACACGTACTTCATCGCCGGCGTAACCGACCACATCGTCCCGTGGGAGAGCGCTTACAAGGGTGCGCTGCTGTTCGGCGGCAACAAGCGGTTCGTGCTGTCGCGAAGCGGTCATATCCAGGCGCTGGTCAACCCACCGGGGCGGGAGGGGGCCGAATCCCGGTCGAGCTTCCGCGTCGCCGACGATTTGCCGGCCACCCCGGAGGAGTTCGCCGCGCAGGCGCCGCAGTTGCCCGGAAGCTGGTGGGGGGACTGGGACGCGTGGCTCGCCGAGCGCTCCGGAGCGGTCAAGCCGGCGCCCAAGCGACTCGGCAACGGAACCTACAAGGCGCAGGGGAAGGCACCCGGGACCTATGTACTTGCCAACTGATGCGCTCCCGGGCGTCCCCGAGGACCGCTGGTGGGGCGATCACCTGCGCGAGACGCGCTGGACGCTTGAGCTCTCGCGGCTCCTTGCGGATCCGGTCTTCCACGGGCGCGGGGTGCCGCGCGGCGACGGGCGCCCGGTCATCCTGATGCCGGGGTTCGGCGGTGGCGACTACACGCTGCTCGTGCTCGCCGCGTGGCTAAGACGGATCGGGTACGAGCCACGCACGGCCGGCTTCGTCACGAACACCGGCTGTTCGGACCGCGGCGCCGACCGGGTCGAGACCCGCATCGAGGCGCTCCACCGGCGTCACGGCCGCCGCGTCGCACTGATCGGCCACAGCCGCGGCGGTCACTACGTCCGCGCGCTCAGCCACCGGCATCCGGAGCTCGTCTCGCACGGGATCTCGATCGGCGCCGGGCTGCGCGGGATGCTCGCGACCAGCTACCCCACGCAGGCGGCCGCCGGAGCAGCGCGCGCCGTGACGCTTCGAAGCGGCCGCGCGAGGTCGGCGCTGTGCTTGACCGAGACCTGCGACTGCCCGTTCGCGTCGGATTTTGCCGGGCCGTTCCCGGCCGATCGCGTGCGCCTGACGAGCATCTATTCCAAGGGCGACGGCGTGGTTCGCTGGCAGGCCGCGCTCGTGCCGTACGCAACCTGCGTGGAGGTGACCGGGAGCCACGTGGGACTGATCTTCAACCGCAAGACCTATCGGGCGATCGCGACCGCGCTCGCCGAACCAGAACTGGAGGACCCCCATGGTGACCGCCACGCCTGACCTGTTCGAGGGCCTTGGCCATGCCCTGTCGACCGACTACTTCTTCCTGCGCGAGCAGCTCAGCGAGCAGCAACTCGAGGTGCTTCGCCGCGTGCGCCTGTTCGTCGACGACGAGGTGCTCCCGGTGATCGGCGGCTACTGGGAGCGCGCCGAGATGCCGTGGCCGCTGATCCGGCGACTCGGCGAGCTCGGGATCGTCGGCGAGGACATCCAGGGCTACGGCTGCCCCGGGCTCGACCCGATCTCGCTCGGGCTGATCCACATGGAGCTCAACCGCGGCGACGGGAGCCTCGGGACGCTCCTCGGCGTCCAGGCGGGTCTCGCGATGAAGTCGATCGCGATGCTCGGCTCCGAGGAGCAGAAGCAGCGCTGGCTGCCGCCGATGGCCAGGGTCGAACAGTTCGGCGCGTTCGCGCTGACCGAGCCGAACCATGGGTCAGATTCGGTCGCGCTCGAGACTAGCGCGCGGCGGGTGGGCGACACGTACGTGTTGAACGGGGCCAAGCGCTGGATCGGGGCGGGCAGCATCGCGGACGTCGTAGTGGTGTGGGCGCGCGACGAGGACGGCAAGGTCGGGGGGTTCCTGGTCGAGGGAGGCACCCCCGGTTACGACGCGCAGGTAATCGAGGGAAAGGGGTCGCTGCGGGCAATCTGGCAGGCGCAGATCGCGCTCGAGGACGTCGAGGTTCCGGCAGAGAACCGGTTGCCGGGCGCGCACAGCTTCAAAGACACCGGGCGCGTCCTCGCCGGCACTCGGAGCACGTGCGCGTGGGCGGCGCTCGGGCACGCGGTCGCCGCGTACGAGACCGCGCTCACCTACAGCAAGCGCCGTGAGCAATTTGGCCGGCCGCTGGCGAGCTTCCAGATCGTCCAGGACCGGCTCGTGAAGATGCTCGCCGAGGTGACCTCGATGCAGCTGTACTGCCTTCAGATCGGCCGGCTGGCCGAGCGCGGCGAGCTCAGCGACACGATCGCCGGGCTGGCCAAGCTCAACAACACCCGCAAGGCGCGCCAGGTGTGCGCGGAGGCTCGCGACATGCTCGGCGGCAATGGGATCCTGCTCGAGAACCACGTGATCCGCCATATGGCCGATATCGAGGCGATCCACACTTACGAGGGGACCGAGACGATGCAGACGCTGATCGTCGGCCGGGACATCACGGGCGTGGGAGCGTTCACGTAGAGGTCCGTGCCGGCGCCGCAAGGCGTGTTGCAAGAGGAGGAGTCTGCCCCCGGGGCTGGTAGGGTCGCCGACCGTTGAGCAGGCGGTACGCAGCGGTCGTGGCATCCGTGCTCGCGGTTGCCACCGTTCTGACGAACGCCGGCGCGAGCCGCGGCGATCTCGCGAGCCGCTACTCGGCCGGCCAGCACCGGGCCGGACAGCTCCGCTCGGCGATCAAGGCGGACAGCACTCAGATCGAGGGCTTCGAGGGCACGATCAGCTCGCTTCAGGCCAGGCTCACCGCCGTCCAGCAAAGCCTCGACATCCAGGAGCAGCAGCTCGAGCAGGTCACGGTGGCGCTGTCGAGCGCGCAGCGAAGGCTCGTCCTGTTGCAGCAGGAGCTTGCGAGCGACCGCCGGATCCTCGCCTCACAGCTGGTCGCGGACTACGAGTCGCCGACGCCGAATCTCGTCGACGTGATCGTCGTGGCCCGCGGGTGGAACGACCTGGTCAACAAGGTGAGCGACCTGAGCGCGATCGCGAAGTCGAATGCGCGGACGATGCGGCTGGTGATCACAACTCGCGCAGCCGTCGAGTCCGAGGCCCGGCGGCTGGCGAAGATCAAGGTCCGCCGGGTGCAGACCACTGCGGCCGTGCGCGTCGAGCGCGACAACATCGCGCAGCTCCGTCTCTCGATCGTCGACCGGGAGTTGCGGGTCGCCCACGACCGCTCGGCGAAGCGGAGCCAGCTGACCAGGCTCCAGAAGACGCTCACGCACGAGGCGAAGGTGCTCGACGCGCAAGCGGCCGCAGCGGGTGGCGGCGCCGGGTTGCCGGTTGTTCCGCCCTCCGGTGGATGCGTCAACACCCCGTTCGTACCGCATGGCGGCTCGACCGGGTTCTTCCCGGCCCCGGGAACGAACTACACCGTGAACCAGGAGCCGATCATCGCCGCGCGCCTGGACGCGCTCGGCAAGGCGCTCGGGCTCCACCTGATCGGCATCTCCGGTTTCCGGACGCCGCAACATTCTGTCGAGGTCGGGGGGTTCGCCGACGACCCGCACACCCGCGGCGAGGCTTCGGACACGCCCGGCGTCGAGGGCGTGCCCGAGGCGACGCTAGAGGAGTTCTGCCTCACGCGCCCGTTCCCGGGAGCGCGCGAGGCAGATCACATTCAGGAGCTGTAGGCGTCAGCCTCAGTCGTCGCCGACGAAGGCGGCCGGCAGGTTGCGGCCGGGCACCTGGTTAGGCGTGTAGATCTTCTGGTCGCCCGGATATGCGAGGCGCCAGTCGTGCGCCTCATACCAGTCGAACCGGTTCAGCTGCTCCGGGTTGACCTTGTCCGGACCGTCGAAGTGGCCTTCTCGTCCCTGCTGCGCATTCCACGCCTCCCAGGCCTTGTACACCGACTCCATGCTGGCCGGGATGACGCCCTGGGGCCTGAACGCCTTGCGCTCGGCCGGGGTGGCGTCGGCGGCCGGCGAGGTGAGCATCGACGGATAGCCAGGGGCGCCCAGCGTGAGCGGGATCTGGTTCGGCTGCATGGTGTACGGGGCGTAGTTCGGATGGTCCGTGAACGCGTCGTACATCGGCTCGGCCGCCAGGTCCTCCTGGTTCATCGCATGGATGCCGAGGATCTGCTCGATCGTCTTGACCATGTTGAGCTGGGTGTAGTAGCCGTCGTCGACCCCGGAGGCAGAGTACGGGCTGATCACGAACGCCGGACCGCGGTGCCCGTCCACGTGGTCGACGCCGTTCTGGGTGTCGTCCTCGACCATGAAGATCGCCGTGCTCTTCCAGAACCTACTGTGGCTGATCGCGTCCACGACCCGGCCGACGGCGAGGTCGTTGTCGGCGACCTGTGCCACCGGATCGGGCACGTAGGTGCCGGTCGTGTGGTCGGTCATCAGCCACATGAACGTCAGGTTGGGCATCCTCCCGGACTGCTCCTGGTGCTCGAACACCGGCAGCCACTGGTCGACCCGGTACTGGTCCGGGATCGACAGCTGGAAGTTCGGGAAGCACGGATCGGTGATCGCCTGCAGCGACGGGATGTCTGACTGAGCCTTCGTGTACTGGCACGGGTCGCTGATCGGCTGCGGTCCCTGCTGCCCGTCCTCGAGCCACTGGCTCTCCAGGTACCACTCGTCCCAGGCAGAACAGATCGTTTCCTGCTTCCCGCTGACCACGATGGTCTCGGTCTCGCAGGGACCGTTCGACGGGAGGCTGTACGGGTTGTAGATGTACTCGCCGAAGTTCTGCACGCTCAGCCCGGCCTTCTCGGCCGCATTCCAAAGGAAGCCGTCGCGCTGGTAGGCCAGCGCGTCGCCGGCCTGGGACGGGTACGACCGGTAGAACGCCCCGAACTCCTTCTCGACGTAGTCGTTGGCCTCGGCCTGGACGATCCAGTTGTGACCGTCGGCCGAGAGTGTGCCCTCGTCGTAGAAGTTGTCCAGGTCGCCGAACCGATTCGCCAGCGCGTGAGCGTTCGGGGTGACCTGCGCACCGAACTGCGCGTCGGCCGCGTAGCCGTTGCCCTCGGGTTGTCCTTGCGCGTTGGTGAGGTCTCCCAACTCCTGGTCGTAGGTCCGGTTCTCGCGGACGATCACGACGATGTGCTTGATCGGCGAGTCGCCGCCGAGGTGGGCAGGTATGACCCTCGGCACCGTGTCGTAGTCGCCCTGGTTTATCGGCTTGATTTGGTCCCAGTCGTCGTCGGTGAACACCGTTTGGGTGTCGTGCCAGAGCTGACTACCGTCCGGCATCGTGAATGTCGTCAGGCTGCCGGTGTCGTCGTAGGTGTTGCCGCCGGTGGCCGGCGACGTGTCGTAACCCTTGTTGATCGTCGCCGCGGGGCCCTGGGCGCCGATTCCCTTGTCATTGGTCACCACGATCGTGTTTGCTCCGAGCGCTGGGTCCGGCTGGACCTGCACCGGGTACCAGTCGGTCGGGATCAAACCCTCGTAGTGCAACGGCCGGTTCACGCCCGTGTAGCGGTACACGGCGATCGCGTTGTCGCGGCCGATGCTGACCAGCACGTGGTTGGGGTCGGACATGCTGATTGCGTTGGCGTAGCTGCCGACCCGCGCGCCCGGTACCGGATTTGTGTGCACCGTCTGGGTGACGCTGTTGTCGCCCTCGTCGATCACCGACATGCTGTCGTCGTTGGAGTTCGCGACGAACAGGGCGTCGCCGTCCTGGTAGAGCGCGGTCGGCTGGAGGCCGACGGGGATCTGCTTCTCCTTGCCAGTTGTCAGGTTGACCACCGAGACCGTGCCGGTGATCGCCCCGCCGGTGCTCGGGTTCGACACGATCGGCGTGCCGTCGGAAAGGTTGGTGAAGTCATGCTTCGTCGCCGTACGGCCGCCCTCGTTGGAGACGTAGGCGACGGTTCCGCCGTCAGCAAGCACCACCTGTCGCGGCGCGTTCCCGACCGGGATCTCGTCGAGCACCGTGCCGGTGGCGGTGTCGATCACGCCTAGCTTATTGGCGCCGTTGAGCGCCACGTACAGCTTCGATCCGTCCGGCGAGAGCGCCATCCCGGACGGCAGTTCGGCGCCGTTGGCGACGTCGCTCGCGTCGGCGCTGTTCTCGCCGAACTCCCCGGCGTCGTCGTAGCCGCTGCAGAAAGTGGAGGCCGCGGGGTCGGACCCGGGGGATGCAAGGCTGGCGCTACTCCCGCAAAGGAAGATCGGCGTGCCTTCTGGGGTGGCTGCGCCGGTGTTGTCGTTGAAGCTGAACTTGAGCAGAAACTCCGACTGCGGAACCCACAGGGTCGAGAGGCCGTTTGCGGCGTCGGGGGAGAACAGCGGCCCGTCGGCCGCGACCGTCGGATCGTTGCCGCCGTCGGTGTTGAGCGTCGTCTGCTGCACCATCGCCCCGGTCTTCAAGTCGAAGATCGTCAGGTAGCCCTGGAAGTTGTTCCAGCCCAGAGCCGCCAGGTACTGGCCGTTCGGGCTGATCGAGCTCGACACGAGCCGCTCGGTCTTGTCCACGAAGCGAGTGCCCAGCGGTGAGATCCACTGGTTAGTCGGGAGCAGGACGCCGTTGGCATACGTTTGTCCGACCTGCTGGTTGCCGAACGGGTTGAAGCCGCTGACGGCGGCCGACGCGACACCCACGACGACGACGCACGAGGCCAGCGCCGCCACGATCGCCACCCGGCCACGCCTAACCCGGCGCGTCCGCCTTAACACGAGCTTCCTCACGGCGTACTCCTCCCACCGACGGTATGGGCTGGCCGCCCACTCCGGGGCGGTGGCGCTGAGACCGGAGCGCCGCGCGGCACCCTATCTCCGGCCCGGGTCGCCGCGTGTTACCGACTTGTGTTCATGTTGTGTCAGTTGGTCAGGTGCTGTGTATATTGCCGCGGCGTGCACGCCGTCCGGGCGACAGGACTCGTCAAGCGCTTTGGTACGACGACGGCGGTTGACGGACTCGACATATCGATCGGGTCGGGCGAGGTGCGCGGGCTGCTCGGACCGAATGGCGCCGGCAAGACGACACTGCTCCGGATGCTGTTCGGCCTGATCCGGCCCGACAGCGGCACGGTCGAGCTGCTGGGCCACAAGCTCGACCATCTCGGCGGTGACGCGCTCGACGCGGTCGGCGGGTTCGTCGAAGAGCCGAGCTTCTACCCGTATCTGTCGGGCCGCTCGAATCTGAGGCTGCTGGCCAAGCTTGATGGACAGCGTGCGGCGGCGGAGGAGATCGACGACGCGCTGGGGCGCGTTGGACTTGGCGACCGGGCGGAGGACCGGCTGAGCGGCTACTCGACCGGGATGCGCCAGCGACTCGGTCTTGCGGCGGCGCTGCTCCGGCGCCCGCGATTGCTCCTGCTCGACGAGCCGACCAGCGGGCTCGATCCAGCCGGCACCCGGGCCGTGGCGACACTCGTCCGCGATCTCGCCGCCGAAGGCGTCGCGGTGCTGCTCTCGAGCCACCAGATTGGCGAGCTCGAGAAGGTCTGCGACTCGTACACGGTGATGCGCCGAGGGCGGGTCGTCTGGGACGGCAGCGCCGCCGAACTCGACGCACAGGCGCCCCAATCGGCCTACGCGCTATTCACCAGCGACGACGTACGGGCCCTCGAGGTCGCGGCCCGCGTTTCGGCGCTCCGCATCCAGCCCGCGGCGCGCGGCGGCCTCGCCGTGGCGGCCCGCATCGACGACATGGATGAGCTCGTGGCGGCACTGGGCGATTCCCACATCCTGATCCGCCGGCTGGAACTGACGGTGAGCCCGCTCGAGAGCATGTTCTTCGCGCTCACCACCGACCATGGCGCCGAGGCGCTCGACGCACTCGAGCCCCAGCAGCTGGCCGACACGATCCTGGCCGGAGCATGACCACCCTCAGCCCGACCGCTCCAGCGGCCCGCGCCGAGTTCGGCGTCAGCGAGGGCGTGCGCAACGCCTACGAGACCGAGCTGCAAAAGATGATGGCCCAGCTGACCACGCGGGTCCTGGTGCTCGTGTGCGCGATCGGCCCGCTCGCGTTCGCCGCAGTGCTCAAGGTCCAGAGCGGCACGCCGTCCGACGCCCTGTTCGGTGTCTGGGTCCACACCTCGGGGTTCGCCATCTCCCTCGTGATCCTCGGGTTCGCGGGCTCGTGGGGATTCCCGATCGTCGCCGGCGTGTTGGCCGGCGACCTATTCTCCTCCGAGGACCGTCACGGCACCTGGAAGACGATCCTCACGCGTTCCTGCACGCGCGAGGACGTGTTCGCCGGCAAGTTGCTGGCCGCCGGCACGCTCGCGGTCGGGCTGATGCTGATCCTGGCCGCGATGAGCCTGGTCGCGGGGCTCGTGCTGGTCGGACCCCACGCACTCGTGAACCTGAGCGGAGTCCTCACCTCCCCGGGGCGGATGCTCGCGCTGACGATCGTCAGCTGGTTGATCTGCATCCTGCCGCTCCTCGCCTACACCAGCCTGGCGATCCTGTTCTCGGTGGCCACCCGCAACGGCATCCTCGGCGTGCTGGGTCCGTTGCTTGTCGCGCTCGTGACTCAGCTACTCGACCTGATCGGCAAAGGTGTGATCGTCCACGAGCTCCTGATCGGGTCGGCCTTCGACGGCTGGCACGGACTGTTCACGAGCCACCCGTTCTTCGGCCAGGTGCTCGTGGGGAGTCTCGTCTCCCTGGTCTGGATCGCCGCCTGCCTGACCGTGAGCTGGCGGATCATGCGCCGCCGCGACTTCCTCACCGGCGTCAGCGGACGCGGGCCGAGCTGGACCGCCCCGATCAAGGTGGTGGCGGTCAGCACGGCGGTGATTGCGGTGCTCGCGTTCGGCTGCAGCATCGGACCCACCGGGGTGACCGCATATCGGGTCGCGTACACGATCGGCCGCGAGTTCAACAACGTCACGCTCCTGCAGCAGCAGCTGATCGGACGCCAGGTGCCCGCGAACGCCCGGCTGGACATCGAGCCGAACTGCAACCGCCGTGCGACCAAGGCGGTCGGGCCCGGAGATTGGAACTGCACCGTGTACGTCTACCTTCCGCAGGCGAAGTCGGTCCCATACCAGCTGACCTCGGTCGAGTACGACGTAAGCGTCCAGTACAACGGGTGCTACAAGGCGCAGTCGCCGCCGGCGTTCCTCGGCGGTCCGACGATGCTCGCCGCCGGCGGGCACAACGTCACCAACCCGCTGTTCATCGTCTACGGCTGCTTCAACATCCTCTGATCGAGGGCGCCGTGCGGCGGCGGCCTATCGGAACAGGTTGAAGGTCGGCTTGTCGAGCGCGATCAGCACCCACGCGCCGCCGGCCGCGCTCGGCCAGACGTGGTACTCCTCGCCGTACGCGCTGCCATAGAGCGTCTGGTCCGCCATCACCGGCCCCTCGCCCGGGGTGACGGCCCCGGCGGGCCGCATAGGTCTCGTTGTACGTGGCCGGGTTGCTCGATTCGACGATCGAGCGGCCGGTGAGGGCGAACGCGCTCTGAGCGTAGGCGAGCACCTTCTGCGCGTCGTTGGTCTCACCGTGGTCCTGCAAGTACATGACCCCGAGCGCGTCCGCGTCGAGCGCCTGGATGCTGTCGTTGAGACCCTCGATGAAGTAGACGTTCGATCCGTCGTGTACCAGCAGCTGGCTCTCGATACCGGAGCTGATCTTGTTCGCGGCCGTGTAGTAACCGTTCGCCGACGGCCGGTTGCCATCCGCGGTGAGTTCGTTACCGAGCAACCTCAGGAACGCGTACGCGAGCAGGTTGTGCTTGGTGGAATACCAGGTGACATCGGGCCCGCCGCGAATCAGTCCGTCGATTCCCTGGAGCGACAGCAGGTAGCCGGCAGTGCGCTCCTCCATCGCCAGGTAGCGCGAGGTATTGAAGTCCTGGTCGTGCCTCGAGCCGGCGATGCCAACCGTGGCGATCACCCCGGAGCGGAATATCGGCTCGGTGGTCCGGTCGGCGACGTTGAACGCTTCCTCGATCGATCCGTCGGTGTGCTGGAGGGCGGCGAGCTGGTCGAGCAGCTGCTGGGCCTCGGAATGGAGGCCGACCGCCGAGAACGCCATCGCGGTAAGCGCGGAGTCATAGGTCCAGGACCAGTTCAGCAACCGTGTGTATGACGGTCATCGGTCGGGATCAGGTAGGAGCGGGCGAGCTGGAGCGTGCTCGATCCGGTCGGGACCTGCGCCACGCTCGCCGGCGGGCCGAGCGACCCTGGGTCGGCCGCGATCCCGAGATCGGCGCGCAGTTGGGCCGGCATCGCACCGGAGTGCGGCGGCTTGGCCCGATGGCAGTGCACGAGCTTGCCCTTGACGCGTCGTTCGCACGGCTTGACCTTGGTCGGCCCCACCTGGCGCGCCAGCCAGCGGGCGAGCGCCGATCGAGGCCGGAGGTGTCAGAGTGACACATACCTGCGTACCCTTCCGGAGTTACTTCGGGAGTTACACCCCGGACGGTCAAGCGCGCCATGTCTTAGGCCCGAAAGCCCGTCGCAGGCCGGCGCTTCCGGGGCATAAGCATCTGGGGCATGCTTATGTCCCGGTGGCGCGGAGAATCGGGGTGATCTCGGGCCTTATTCATGGTGGGCCGTCTCGTCGGACGTCCGTGTCCGGTGGTCGCCGTCCGCTCCGCTGGGCATGGATGCCCAGCGGAACGGCCCCAGGGATGTCGAGCGTGC
>Ga0335076_10004304_pt1 | contig 14393 bp, 11 predicted proteins | sample Lox_Sample_25_FD_206717 | JGI IMG/M metagenome (GOLD analysis project Ga0335076, IMG submission 206717) | Soil microbial communities from Loxahatchee National Wildlife Refuge, Florida, United States - Lox_Sample_2.5 | ecosystem: Environmental > Terrestrial > Soil > Wetlands | place: USA... | reverse complement strand
CTCGCGGGCGCCCGCCCCAAAGCCGTCTATACGACCCGGGATGGACTGGTGAGCGACGAGATCTTCCGGATCTTCGAGGACTCGCGCGGCGACATTTGGATCGGCACTGGGGCGACGACCGGCGGCCTGGCGCGCTGGGACCGGCGCACCGGGACCGTGCGCGCCTATTCCGAAGCGGATGGCCTGACGGCGCAGGGGGTGCCGACCGCCTTTACCGAGGACCGGGCGGGCGACCTCTGGATCAGCCTGTTCAACCGGGAGCTCGCGCGCTATCGGGGAGGCCGCTTCACCGTATTTACACACGATGTAGTCGGCGGCCCTCTCAACCGGGTCTTCACGGATTCCGCGGGACGCGTGTGGGCCAGCACTTCGCGCGGGCTGGTCCGCATCGACGATCCCGCCGGCGACCGGCCGCGCTTCGTCCTGTACACCACGGCGCAGGGCCTCTCCAGCAACGACATCGGCGAAATCACCGAAGATCGATTTGGACGCCTCTACGCGATTACCGGCCGTGCGGTTGACCGGTTTGAGGCCAGGCCGGACGGGTTGCGCCAGGTGCGGCACTACACCACCGCCGACGGTCTTGCTCCGGGGGAATTGCGGCTGGCCTGGTCCGATCGCGAAGGATCGGTTTGGATTGGCACGTCGCAGGGAATCTCGCACCTGATTCCGGGACCCGATCCGGTCCTGCCGCCTCCTCCGGTGTTGGTCACGGGGCTGAGCGCCGGAGGGGTAGCACAGGCGATTTCGGAACTGGGTGAGAGCGACCTCGCGGGGCTCCGGCTGCCGCAGACGCCGCTGCGCATCGACTTCACCGGACTGAGCTTTGCGCCTGGCGAAACCCTCCGTTACCAATACATGCTCACGAGCCTGGACCGCGACTGGAGCGCCGCCACCGACCAGCGGACGGTGACGTATGCCAGCCTGGCCGCCGGCAGCTATCGCTTCCTGGTGCGGGCGGTGGCGAGCGACGGCGCTGTCAGCCCGCATCCCGCCGCCGTGTCTTTCACCATTCCGCCTCCCTTCTGGCGCACGTGGTGGTTCCTCTGCGGGTGCGCCATGGCGGCGGGCTCGCTCGCTTATGCCCTGCACCGCTACCGGCTGGCACAGTTGCTGAGGCTGGCGGAGGTTCGAATGCGCATCGCCACCGATCTGCATGACGATATCGGAGCCAGCCTGTCGCAGATTGCGATCCTCAGCGAAGTGGCCCAAACTCGCGCGAACGGATCGCAGAACGGCACGCCATTGGCGGAAATCGCCGGCATTTCCCGCGAACTGGTGGACGGCATGAGCGACATCGTGTGGGCTATCAACCCCGAGCACGACCACCTCAGCAACCTGGTGTACCGAATGCGCCGCTTCGCCACCGATCTTCTGGACGGCAAGAATATCGCTCTGCGTTTCCAGTCTTCGGTTGGCGAGAACGATCCCAAGATCGACGCCAACATGCGGCGCCAGGTGTACCTGATCTTGAAGGAGGCCATTCACAATGTCGTGCGGCACTCCGCCGCGAAGTCGGTAGAGGTGGAACTGGAGCGGATTCAGGAGGCGCTGGTTCTGCAGGTGCGGGATGACGGCAGGGGATTCGATCCGTCGGCCCAATTCGAAGGCCACGGCCTGGCGAGCATGCGGAAGCGGGCCGCGGCGTTGGACGGGACCATCGCATTTTCCAGTTCGCCCGGACTGGGTACTACGGTCCGTGTGAGCGTCAAGCTGAAACCGGTGAGATCGCTGGCAATGCTGAGGGGGAGATGGACGGCTCCTGTCCGTTAGGCTGGATTACATCCGTGTCACAACGTGCTGCACCCGTTCCTTCCGAATCGATTTGCGTAGCGATTGTCGAGGATGACCGCCGGATCCGCGAAGGCCTCGCGGTGCTGATCAACCTCGCGCCCGGCTATCGCTGCACAGGCGCTTACGCTTCGATGGAGGATGCCCTGGCGCGCATGTGGACCGAAATTCCGGACGTAGCGCTGGTAGATATCGGCCTGCCGGGCATGTCGGGCATCGAGGGCTTGTCCCTGTTACGCCAACGGTATCCCGGTACCGCCTTGCTCATGCTGACGGTTTATGAAGACGACGAGCGGATCTTTCAGGCTTTGTGCGCGGGCGCGTCCGGGTATCTGCTCAAGAAGACCGCGCCCGCGAAATTGCTGGAGAGCCTGGCGGAAGTGCTGCACGGCGGCGCGCCGATGTCGCCCGAGGTGGCGCGGCGGGTCCTCGGCCTCTTCCGCGAGATCCGGCCGCCGGAGCGCGTGGATTACAATCTGACGCCGCACGAGCTGCGGTTGCTGAAACTCCTGGTGGAGGGCCACAACTATCAGAGCGCCGCCGCCGAGCTGGGAGTCAGTTTCAGCACCATCAACTTTCACATGCAGAATGTGTATAGCAAGCTGCAGGTGCACTCCAAGTCCGAGGCGGTGGCGAAAGCGCTTCGCCAGCGGCTGGTCAAGTAAGGCCTGCCAAGCGCGCCACATCGCCGGCGTCAGATCGGTTCACAGGTGCCTCCGCGGCTCGTCAAGTAGAGGGCTGCGCGGGCGAGCGGATCCTCGGTATCAGTCAGTGCCGCCGCCCGCCACAAAGCACGTTAGTGAGGCTGGAACCCTGTTCCTTGCCCGCCTGGAGAAGCCTCATCCGCAGGCAGTCCGGAAATCGTTCCCGTAAACTGCCCCGTTTCGGAAAAAAAGACGGGGGTGTTCATAGCGTCGGCTAACACCGGCAGCGCCGTCTCGGTAAACGCCAGGACGCCCGACGCGTTCTGGAAACGGCCGGTGCCGCCGGTGATTTTGAAGGTCAAAGTGCACTGGGCCACCATATGCACAAAATCGATGCAATCCCCTCCTTGCGTGAGATTGACCGCCAATAGACTCCCATCCTCGAAGCGAAACAGGCCGGCGCCGGACACATTTGAAAAATAGAGGCCCGAGCAGGTGCTGGACGGTTGCGGAGAGGTCAGGCTGGCCTTGATCATTCGAAAGGTGAACGAGCCCAGGGTACCGTTCCCGTCGAGAATCTCTTCCCCGGTATTGGCGTTGGGCTGCTTCAGATCGACCGGGCTGGCCGCGCTGGTTCCCGAAAACGTCATCTTGATGGGAGTCTGTTGTGCGTAAACGCTTGCGATAGCGAGAGTCGCCGTCAGCGCGATGGTGGTCAGTCGTTTCACTTGAGTCTCCTGCTTTCTGGAGGAGACCATGGGTGTGACCTTGTTCTCCATCCGCTGGTACGGGCGGCAGTACCTCCCAAAAACCGGCCACGTTTTTTTCGTATATTTGTTGATAGCTTGGGGAAATTGGGTGATCCATCAATACACACACGGCAGAAATCACAAAGCTCTTGATAGCTTGGGGCAGGGGTGACGAAGCCGCCCTGGCCCGTCTCACGGAGCACGTCTACCCGGAATTGCGGCTGATGGCCCGCCGCTATATGAAATGCGAAGCCCAGGGCAATAGCCTGCAGGCCACCGCGTTAGTCCACGAGGTCTACCTTCGCCTGGTGGACGTGACCAATGTCGATTGGCAGGCGCGCGCGCAGTTCTTCGCCATCGCGGCCCAGATGATGCGGCGCGTTCTGGTGGACGCCGCACGCAGGCGCGGCTCGCGGAGGCGCGATGGCATACCTCTCAAAGTGAATCTGGACGAATCCGCCGTTCTGTCGCCCGCTACCGAGCGATCCATCCTGGCTCTCGACGAGGCCCTGGCGGCGTTCTCTCAGTTGGCGCCGCGCCAGGCCAAGGTGGTCGAACTGCGTTATTTCGGCGGGTTGACCGAAGAGGAAATCGAGGCCGCCCTGAAAATCTCGCCGCGCACCATCAGGCGCGATTGGGACTTCGCCAAATCCTGGCTGATGCGCGAGTTACGGCATACAGGAGAATCATCGATATGACTCCGGAGCGGTTGCGCCAGATCGAGGAGTTATATCACACGGCTCGCGAGGCCACCGGCGGCGAGCGCGCGGCAATCCTGGCCCGGACCGATCCGGAATTGCGCCGCGAGCTGGAGTCGCTTCTCGCCGAGCGCTCCGGCGACCAGTTCCTGGAGCGGCCTGCGGTGCAGAACGCCCCGGAACTGCTGGAGGCTGCCACCGTCACGGCAGTCTCTGTGGGGGCTTGCCTGGGGCCTTACCGTATCGAAGGCAAGCTTGGCGAGGGCGGCATGGGCGAGGTGTTTCGGGCGGTAGACACGCGATTAGGCCGCGCCATAGCCATCAAGACCACGCGCGAGCAGTTCAGCGCCAGGTTTGAGCGGGAGGCGCGAGCGATTTCGGCGCTCAATCACCCCCATATCTGCACGCTCCACGACATTGGCCCCAACTACCTGGTGATGGAACTGGTGGAGGGCGAAACACTGGCGGCGCGGCTGAAGAGCGGACCGCTCCCCATCCAAACGGTGCTCCTCTACGGTTGCCAGACCGCGGCGGCGCTGGTGGAAGCCCACGGCAAAGGCATCACCCACCGCGACCTCAAGCCCGGCAACATTATGATCGGGAAATCCGGCGTAAAGGTGTTGGATTTCGGATTGGCGCGCATGGGCCACGATGAAACCGTTACCGCCGGCCAAATGATCGTGGGTACGCCCGCGTACATGGCGCCGGAGCAACGGGAGGGCAAAGCGGCGGACGCGCGTTCGGATATCTACTCGTTCGGCCTGGTGCTTTATGAAATGATGACCGGTGCGCGAGTGGGGCAGCAGCGAAAGCGTATCCGGCCGCGAAAGCTGGAAAGCATCGTAACCCGCTGTCTGGAAGAAGACCCGGGACGAAGGTGGCAATCCGCAGGGGAATTGCAGCAGCAGTTGGCCGCGGCCAGTCCGGCGAGGCACGGCGTGCGCGCGGCAATCGCCGCCGCGGCGATTCTGGCCCTGGCCGGCGTGGCGTACTTTGTTCTTCACCGGACGCCAAAACTCACAGCGAAGGACACGGTTGTTCTGTCGGACTTCGAGAACAAGACCGGCGATCCGGTCTTTGATCAAACGTTGCGGCAGGGGCTGACGGTGCAACTCGAACAGTCACCGTTCCTCACTCTCGTCTCGGACCAGCAGATCCTTCAGGTGCTCCGTTTCATGAACCGGCCGATCGAGACACGGCTTACTCCGGAAATCGCCCGCGAGATCTGCGTGCGTACCGGCAGTTCCGCGGTTCTGGAAGGTTCCATCGCAGGAATCGGCAGCCAATATGTTTTGTGGCTCAGGGCCAGGAACTGCAGGTCGGGAGAAGTCCTCGCCGAAGAACAGGAACAACCCGACAGAAAGGAAGAGGTGCTGAAAGCCCTGAGCCGGATGGGCATTCAAATGAGGACGCGGCTCGGTGAATCGCTGGCCAGCCTGCAAGAGCACTCCACACCTTTGGAACAGGCAACCACGCCGTCGCTGGAAGCTCTGCAAGCGTACAGCCTGGCCAAAATCGCCATGAACGCCAGTGGTGGGATCCGTGCAATCCCGCATCTTGAGCAGGCCATCGCCTTCGATCCGCAATTCGCCATGGCGCATGCCGATCTGGGCTTCATGTTGTGGGGCGCGGGCCAGACCGACCAGGCAGCCGACGAAGTCCGCATCGCCTACGGGCTTCGGGATCGCGTCAGCGATCGCGAAAAGCGCTACATCGTGATGCTCTATGACCGCGAGGTGACCGGGAATTTACAGAAGGAGTTGGAGACCCTCGAATCGTGGCAACAGGCCTATCCTCGCGATGCATACGCCCCCGGCATTATCTCGGGTTGGGTCGCATTCGGCACCGGTAATTATGAAAAGGGGGTTCAAGCCGCTCAAAAGGCCACACAGCTCGACCCCGGCATCGCAGCCCCGTATGGGAGCGTTGCCCTCCACAATCTTTTCCTCGACCGCTACGCACAGGCTGCGGACGCCCTGCAACTGGCAACCGAACGCAAATTGGAAATGCCGGAGTTTGCGGTCCTCCGGTACTACCTCGAGTTTCTGAAGGGCGACCAGGCGGGAATGGATCGCGAAATTGCGCGCGCTGGAGAGCGTGTGGCGGACCAGATGTCGCACCATCAGGCTCTGGTGCTCGCGCGTTCCGGAAGAATGCGCGAGGCCCGAACGCTTTGGGAACGCGCCATCGCGTTGGCGCAGCAGGCCGGCAGGCACGAGACGGCCGCGATCTACACGGCGGCGGAGGCAGTCTGTGAAGCTCACTGTGACAATCGGGCGGCCGCCCGGCAGCACGCTCATGAGGCTCTGCAACTGGCCAAGAGCCGCGATGTGGTCTACGCCTCGGCCTTTGCCCTGGCCCTCTCGGGCGACCTCCCCGAATCGCAAAAGCTCGCCGCCGACCTGGATCGACGCTTCCCCGAAGATACCCCCGTGCAGTTCGAGTATGTTCCCATACTGCATGCGATTTCCGCGCTCGCCAGCGGTGCGCCATCGGACGCCGTCGAGCGCCTGCAACGAGCCGTGCCGTACGATCTGGCCATGCCGGGCACTTCGTTCTTTGCCAGGTTCGGTGGCCTCTACACCGCATATGTACGTGGCGAGGCGTACCTTGCGGCAGGACGTGGCCAGGAGGCCGCGGCGGAATTTCAAAAAGTCCTCAATCACCGGGGCATCGTTTTGGCCGATCCCATCGGCGCCCTGGCGCACTTGCAACTCGGCAGAGCATACGCTGCCGCGGGTGATAAGGTCAAGGCCAAAAGCGCCTATCAGGATTTTCTCGCCCTCTGGAAGGACGCCGACCCGGACATCCCGGTCCTCAAACAGGCCCAGGCACAATACGCCAAGCTATAGTCACGTCTCCGGAAATCCCGCAAACTCCCGCAGCGCTTGAGCCGGAACCGGCAAACTCAGCGGCATCCCGCTTGCCATAAACACGGAATTTTCTCTTATTTTCTATAGTTTATAATGGCAAGTATTCCGGCATTCAAACCGGCATTGAAATGGCCTTTTGCGGGGAAATCGATCCGGTCCTTCCGGAAGATCGCGACCATCAGTTGGAAGATCTGGCTTTCGAGCTGGTCTCTTCCGCAAGTTCTCTTGCCGGCCATCTTCATCCCCTGGTTCAGGCGGGCGTAGGAGACCTAGTCCGTTCGATGAACTGCTACTACTCCAATCTCATCGAGGGACACAACACCCTTCCGCGCGACATCGAGCGCGCGTTGGCTCGCGATTATTCTTCGGAGCCGGAAAAGCGGAATCTGCAACTGGAAGCCGTGGCGCATATCGAAGTGCAAGGCATGATCGACTCCGCAACCGATATACCTGCTGAACCCGTTTCGGTGGATTACATCCGCTGGCTCCATCGGGAGTTCTGCTCCCGGCTGCCTGCCGATCTTCTGTGGGTCCGGAACCCCGAAACGGGCGAGCGCTTGCCGGTAGTGCCCGGCGAGATCCGCATCCGCCACGTCAAAGTGGGCATGCATGTCCCGCCGGTAGGGGAGCAACTGCACGAATGTCTCGAACGATTCGAAGCGGTCTATACCGCCCCATCCGGCAAATTCCGGAAGGTGATCGCCATAGCCGCTGCGCATCACCGCTTTCTTTGGATTCACCCGTTTCTCGATGGCAATGGCCGGGTGGCGCGATTGATGGCGCACGCGATGCTTCGACGGCTCGGCATTGGCAGCAGCTTGTGGGCGATCTCCCGGGGACTGGCTCGCAATGTCTCCGAATACAAAGCGCTGTTGATGGCCGCCGACCAGCCGAGTCAGCACGATTTTGACGGGCGAGGCAATTTGTCAGGCCGGGCCTTGCTGGAGTTCTACCGCTTTTTTCTGCGTGTCTGCATCGACCAGGTCCGCTTCATGCACGCCCTGCTCGACCCGGCGAATCTGCTGCGCCGCATGGAACTGTACTGCCAGGAGGAAGTCCAAGCCGGCCGGCTGCCCAGAGCTTCCTTCACCATTCTGCGGGAAGCGCTGCTCCAAGGCTATGTGGAGCGCGGATCCGTTCCTGCACTCACCCGTCTGCGGGAGAGGGCCGCCCGCCACGCGACCTCGGATCTGATTCACAAGCGGCTCCTCCTCTCCGATAGCTCCCGATCGCCGCTGCACCTGGGATTCCCCATGGAAGCCGTAGAGCGCTGGTTTCCAGCACTCTATCCGGCGATGGTTTCATGACCAGCCTCGGTTCCCGTGACGGAGCGTCCGCAAGCATCGACGAGGAGATGTCTTACCGCAACACGGCTTGATAGCCGTCATCCGGCAGTCCGGAAATCGTTCCCGTAAACTGCCCCGTTTCGGAAAAAAAGACGGGATTGCCTGAACCGTCGGCCAACGCCGGCAGCGTCGTCTCGGTGAGCGTCAGGACGCCCGACGCATTCTGGAAACGGCCGGTTCCCCCGTTGATTTTGAAGGTCCAGGTGCAGTGGGCCACCAAATGTACAAAATCGATGCAATCGCCTCCCTGCGTGATCGTGACAATCAACAGGCTTCCGTCCTGGAAGCGAAACAGGCCGGCGCCGGACACATTTGGAAAATAGAGGCCTGAGCAGGTGCTGGACGGTTGCGGAGCATTGGCGCTGGCCTCGACTATTCGAAAGGTGAACGAGCCCAGCGTGCCGTCCCCGGCGACGTTTTCTTCGCCGGTATTGGTGTTGGGCTGCTTCAGATCGACCGTGCTGCCCGCGCCCGTTCCTGAAAACGTCATTTTGATGGGAGTCTGTTGTGCGTAAACGCTTGCGATAGCGAGAGTCGCCGTCAGCACGATAGTTATCAGTCGTTTCATTTGAGTCTCCTGCTTTCTGGAGGAGACCATGGTGTGACCTTGTTCTCCGTCCGCCGGTACAGGCGGCAGCGGCCCCCCAAAACCGGCCACTTTTTTTCGTATATTTGTTGATAGCTTGGGGAAATTGGGTGATTGGGTGATCTATCGATACACACAGCCTTCGAAATATTCGATTTCGGCCTGGTTTTCGCCATCGGACCACTGTAGCCGTTTAGAAGGTTGTGATAATGGTCGCGATTTCTGACTGTGGCACAGGTGCGGCCAAGCTGGCGTTCGCGTACCGGTAGATTTGTGTGCCTTCACACCAATTACTAGCGATGTACGATTCAGTCCCGATTTTCGGGTACTTAATAAACGCCACTTTCTGCCCATTTTGTTGTACTCTATACTGATTTTGATTTTGCACCCGGAGGGGATAAACGAAAATGGGCAAAAAGGTATCAGCAGGTCCATTGTTTTTGCTTGCGGCGATTGTCGGTTCGGGGGCTTGGTTAGGTTCGTCCCCGGCTCGGGCGGCTGATCACCGGGACTCGCCCGTCGTGGACGGAGCTCCAGAGGGTGACATTACGGATGTGTTTGCGTTTCTGGACCCTACCGACAAGACCAGGATCGTATTTGCGATGGGGGTGAACCCGTTTGCTTTACCAGCTCTCACCACGAGCTACCGGTTTTCGACGGGATTTCTGTACCAGTTCAAGGTGGACACTACCGGTGACTACGTGGAGGATTATGTCATACAGGTTACGTTCCGGGACTCGGCCCCTGTGACGGCCGCGGGCCAGACGGTGCATGTTCGGGCGGGAGCCGCCACTCCGGGTAACACTGGAGCAGTTAACACCATCATGCAAGAGGCAACCGTCAATGTCACGGGCGGCGTTAATACAGTCCTGACCGGCAATGGCGTTCAGGTGTTTTGCGGGCTGCGGGACGACCCATTCACTTTCGACTTTGGCCAGTTTTCCCGCATTCAGACTGGCACGAATCAGGTATTTCGGGCAATTGCAAGCAGCCCTATCGGTCCGTTGACTGGGCGTCCCGTCGACAAGAACGGAATCAGCGGCATCGATGCGGTGGCAGGTCTTAACGCCAGCTATATCATTGTGTCGGTGCCAATCGGTGCGATCAGTTCCGCGAACAGCAAGGCGATCTTCAACATCTGGGGGACGGTTAGCGCACCATACGTGGACGATTCCTTCGTGCAGTTCGAGCGCGCCGGACAGCCGGTCTTCAATACGGTGTTCATTCCCAGCGCGATGAAGGATGCCTTCAACGCAGGTGTGCCGGCTGACGATGTTACGCGGTGGTCGAGTTTCGTGCCTGACGCGCTCACGACCACGGACAACGACGGCACCGGGAACACAATCTCGGGACGAGCCGGATTGCTGACGGCGCTTGGGGTGGCAACCCCCCCGAATGGTGCGCCGCTTCTGCTTCCCGCGGCCTTCACTAACACGAGTAAGGATCTCTTGCGCTTTGCGCTAGTCCCAGACGTGCTCCGTGTGGCTATCAACGTTGATCCCAACGATCTCCAGATCGGGCAATTCGGGCTTACAAGCGGGCGGCGTCCCGGCGACAACGTAATCGACATCGCATTGGGAGTGTTGCGCCAGTTGGCCGATGTCAACTTCCCATCGGCACTTGGTGTTCCCGGCAGTGGACCGCCGCGCGCCGGTGCGCTCAATTTCAGCGACTACCGCGTAGGCGCGGTTCTGCAGGGTTCGGACTTCATCGGGCCCGACAGCACGCTCGGTGACGTCACCAATAATAACAACGATTCTCCATTCCTAACTACGTTCCCGTTTTTCGCGCCGCCACACCCGCGGCCGGGAGATTCCCAATAGATGCAGGGGGCTAGGGAAGGGCTAGGGAGCACGAAGCCGCCCTGGCCCGTCTCACGGAGCATGTCTACCCGGAATTGCGGCTGATGGCCCGCCGCTACATGAAAAGCGAAGCCCGGGCAATACCCTGCAGGCCACCGCGTTAGTCCACGAGGTGTACCTTCGCCTGGTTGCGATGAAATCTCGCCGCGCACCATCAGGCGCGATTGGGACTTCGCCAAATCCTGGCGGAGCAGTTGCTGCAATTAGATCGATGGCGCCTGATTCTCAGCGCTGCTTTTCAACAATTCCTCCGTGGCAAGGTTATTGGTGGCACCGGCAAACTCGCCGAAGCGGCCGGTTAACTGCCGTTTTTAGGTTAAAATGTCCATATGCGTTATTCTGTCAAAGTTGAGAAATCCGGCAGAATCCTAATTCCTGCAGCTGTTCGGCGCCAGTTGCATTTGGTGGAAGGGCAAAGTCATGTCTTACTCACCGTGGACGCGAAGGGGATCAAAGTAGGCACCCGGCGCCAGGCGCTTGAGGAAGTCCGTTCGGCCCTGAGACGGTACATTCCGGAAGGCAGTGACGTGGCCGCTGAACTACTGGCCGACCGGCGCCGCGAAGCCGAGCGGGAGGACAAGGCTTGAGCCTGCGTTACCAGTTGGATGCTTCCGCGTTATTGGCCCTGCTGTTGGGTGAGCGCGGGGCCGACGTGGTAGAGCCGCTGCTGGACAACGCCCAAATTCACGCGTTCAATCTGGCCGAAGTGATTACGAAGCTCCTCCAGAAAGGTGTGCCCGATCCGGAGATCCAAATCGCCAAGTTGCAGCTTGATGTCATGGAACAGCTCAGCGTCGATCAGGCCGCGATGTGCGGGCACCTTCACGCGGCGACACGCACTGCGGGACTGTCGATGGGCGACTGCATCTGCCTCTCTATGGCGCAAGACGCGGGTCTGACGGCTATTACCACGGAGCGGGAGTGGGCGGCTGCCGTCCGCGGCAAGCATATCCGTATACAGTGTATTCGTTGAGGAATTGACATTACTTCCAGGCCGCCCAGGCGAACTGAAACCGCACGGATTTAGGGGCGACGATGTCCTCCACGGCATTGGGATCGCCGGCGGCCGGTCCGTGCCACACGCTGTTGCCGAACGTGGTGATGTAGATCTTGTTGATATCGGCGGGGTCGGGTATCACGCGGTGGCCATCCTTGAAGTTGAATCCTCCGATGCGGCTCCACGTCTTGCCGCGGTCGGTGGAGCGCCAGGCCGAACCTTCGAACCCCGCGGCATACACCAGGTCGGAATTGCGCGGATCGACGGTCACGTCATAAATGCGCCGGCCGCCGGTGAGCACGTGCTGCCAGTGCCGGCCCCCATCGGCCGACAGAAAGACGCCCCCGTCCGGCGGGGTGACGTTCCAGGCATATAGCGTGTACCGGGCCCAGGCTGAGACGTACAGGCGCGACGGATCCTTCGGATCCACGGTAATTCCCGTGGGACCGTTCACTCCTTCCGGCAATGGCAGGCGCTCCCAGCTTTCCGCTCCGTTGGTCGAGCGGAACACCCACCCATCCTGGTCGTTGCCGTATTTGCCGTCCTCCGAGCGGCGAATGGTGACCACATACAGGGTTCCGTTGCTGTCGATGGCCATACGCCAGGTCAGCGGGTCCTTCTCCGGCAAGCCCTTGTTCTTCGCCACCCAATTCTGGCCGCCATCGGTGGATTTGTAGATCCCCCGGCCAAACGACGTGAGGTAGAGCACCCGGGCATCCACCGGGCTCTTGGGATCGAGCAGGATGTGGGTGGGCACCGTCTTTTCCGGCAGGCCGCCGCTCGAAACCTTCCAGGTGACGCCGCCATCCGCGGATGCGACTACGCCGCCAATGGCTTCACTCCAGCGGGTCAGCTCGCGGTGCCGGGGCAGATCGTGCTTGTTCGACATCACCGCCCAGGCCCGGCCTTTCACCGCGGGATCGAATTCCATCCAATAGGTGGTGTTTTCCCAGCCTCGGGGCGCGCCCGTGGAACGGGCGGTGGCGCTCACCCAGCTTTCGCCCCCGTCTTCGCTGCGCATCAGGCCGATGTCGGTGTAGCTGATGAACATGCGCTTGGGATCGAACGGGTCGAAGTGGACGCCATAACAGGTGGTCACGTCCAGGCCGGTGGTGGTCCAGCCCTTGCCGGTGCTTTGGGAGTTGATGCCGTACCAGTTTTTACCGCCGTCCACGCTGCGCATCACACGCGCCAGGTCGGTGGTGTAGACCAGGTCGGGATTGTTGTCGTCCACGCCGATGGACAAAGGTTGGTCGCCGAAGTCGGGCCCCCACCGGTCGGCGGTCCAGTCGTGGTGCATACCCGGGGCGGACTCGCCCGCTTCCTTGCGGAGGACCGTCCAGGTGGCGCCTCCATCGATGCTCTTCAACATGCCGTAGTAGTTTTGATCGTCGTTGGGCAGGTGGAAATTGAGGAAGGCGACGTAGACCACCTCGGCGTGGTTCCGGCTGGTGGCGATGGCGGTGTAATTCGGGATGGTGCCCTTGGCCAGCATTTTCAGAACGCTGTCGTTCAGCGACCGCCAGGTCTGTCCGCCATCGTCGCTGGCCAGGAGCCCGCCGCCGGTTGGTTCGCCGTCTTTGTTGAGTATGTAGTCGGAGGCGACATAGATGACCGGCTTGCCGCCGCCGGTCCGGGTCCCGAACGAGCCTCCATAGACATCCACCACCCCTCCTGCCATGTACCGCTTCACGTACTTGGAGCCATCCCATGTGCCGACCCGGTTGTCGCGGCGCAGGTAGAGGACGCGTTTTTTGGGCGGCGAAGTGGGATCCAGCCAGAGCTGTTGCCCATAGCCGTCCGGAAACAGGATCTTCCAGCTTTTGCCGGCGTTGTTGGAGATCCTCATTTGCTCATCCGCCGCGCTCATGTACAGCGTATTGCTGTCGTCCGGATCGACCACCATGGCGGACGGCGCCAGGCCGCCCTCCACGTAAGCTTCCGCTTCGTCGTCCGCATATCCGACTCTAGGCGTCCCCTCGGGATAAATCATGGTCCACGTGTGGCCCCGGTCGTCGGAACGAAACAGGCCGGTGGTGCTGGCGTACACGCGGTTGGGGAGCTTGGGGTCGAAATAGAACCTGCAGGTGAACCACATGTTGAAGGTGCGCCAGGTGCGCCCGCCGTTTTCCGAGACGTAGCAGCCCGTCATGTCGGTGGAGGCGAAGACCAGGTTGGGATCGTGCGGGCTGACCGAGGGGTTGTAGAAGGTGCCTCCGCCTCCGGGGCCGATGATCTGCCAGGCATCCAGGCGCTGCGGCTGGAGCAAATCCGGATCGCGCGGGGGCAGTTCCTGCTCGGGGCCGGCAGCGGCGTGGGCCGCGGCCAGCAGGGACCGGGCCTCGTGCCAGGCCGTGCGCGCCATCGGAGAACTGCGCAGTTCGCGCTTCAGGCTCGGTCCTACGGCATGACGCAATTGGTGCCTCGCACCGGGCACCGTCGCCAGTACGGCCAGCACGACCGCTGCCAGCAAGGCAAGCGCTCCGATCAAACCAAGCAGCCTTTTCGCGATTGGTTTCATCTGATTTTTCCCAACTGCCAGAACTCCGACTCATTGTACATCGGGCTTGCAAAATGGCTCCGCAGAAAGCATGCAGGTGTGAACGAGTGGCATGTCTGGACTACCGCCAGGCAGGAGTGTCGAGGGCCCCGCTGGCCCACCGAAATTCATGAAAACCCTCGCGCCGGCAACGTGGCGCGGGCACTCGTGCGCACTCGTGCCTGCCGCGCCCCGACTCATTGGGGCGCTTGTCGGTCGTGTACAGTGCCAAGCGCGACGCATGGTCAATCATCAGGCGCCCTTCTTTCGGTCTATCCGCCAGAATCGAGGCGACCTTATCGAGCAAT
>Ga0335076_10004303_pt1 | contig 14393 bp, 6 predicted proteins | sample Lox_Sample_25_FD_206717 | JGI IMG/M metagenome (GOLD analysis project Ga0335076, IMG submission 206717) | Soil microbial communities from Loxahatchee National Wildlife Refuge, Florida, United States - Lox_Sample_2.5 | ecosystem: Environmental > Terrestrial > Soil > Wetlands | place: USA: Florida... | reverse complement strand
GATGCGATCCTGTGCGTGGCAAACCTGTCGCGCTCGGCGCAACCGGTCGAGCTCGATCTCGCCGAGCACAAGGGCGCGGTACCGATCGAGCTGCTCGGTCGCGCGGCCTTCCCGCCCATCGGCGAGCTGCCCTACCTCCTGACGCTTCCCGGCTACGCGTTCTACTGGTTTCGCCTCAGTCGCGAGGCCGAGGCACCGCCCTGGCACGACGATCGTACCGCACGCGAGGATCTGCCGACCCTGGTGCTGATCGACGGCTGGCGCAGCTTCTTCCCCGAGCGCGTCGACCCTTGGCGCGTGAAGCTCGCCGAGGCGCTGCGCTCGCAACTCGAGGGGCGCGTGGTGCCGGGGTTCCTCGCCACGCAGCGCTGGGCGGCGCCCGCCGTCGCGTTGCCCGCGCCCCCCGCGGCGCGCGGCGCAGGCCTCACCGGGGCAACGCTCAGCGACTCCGTGCAGCAAGATTCCCCGCTCGACCGCTGGCTGGTGGCCATCTTCGAGATACACAGCGGAGCCCAGGCCGGTCGCTACTTCCTGCCGCTCGCCATGGCGCTCGAGGACAGCGATGAGGCGCGCTACCGCCGGCTACTGCCGGCGGCGCTCGCGCGGGTGCGCCAGCACGCGGCAACCGGCGTCCTGGCGGACGCCGCGGCCGACGAAGACTTCTGCCGCGCGCTCATCGATGCGGTCGGCGCGCAACGCGATTTCCCGACACAGGCGGCGCGACTGCGCTGCACGGCCACCAGCGCGTACGAGCGGCTGCACGGCGGATACAGCGCGACGGCTGCGGTGGTACCCGCCGGCGCGCAAGGTGCCAACACCACGGTGCGCGTCGGCGATGCATTCTTTCTCAAGATCTGCCGCCGGCTTCGTCCGGGCACCAACCCTGGCGTGGAGATCGGCCGCTATCTCACCGAGGTGGCGCACTTTCCCGGCAGCGCGCCGCTCGCTGGCTTCATCGAGTATCAGCCCGCCGCGGGCGCCGCCTGCACGTTGGCGCTGCTGCATGCCTTCGTCCCGAACCAGGGCGACGGCTGGGACTACACCGTCAACTACCTGGTGCGCTTCCTCGAGGAGCGCGTGACGCGCGCGCCGCTGCCCGCCGACGTGCACGGCCTGTATCTCGCGCTCGTCAGCACGCTCGCCACGCGCACGGCCCAGCTGCACGGCGCGCTGGCCGCAGCCACAGCCGAGCCTGCGCTTGCTCCCCAGCCGATCAGCGCCGCGGACGTTGCCGAGTGGCGGCGCAGCACGCGCAGCGCCGTGCGCGCGGCGCTTACCATGCTGGCGAAGCCGCCGCTGCGGCTGGCCGCGGCGGCCGCCGCGGACGCCGCCGCGCTGCAGGCGCGCCGCAGCGCGTTGCTGCGCAGCCTCGACGACCGCGACCAGCGCGCCCCCAACGCCGTGAAGATCCGTGTACACGGGGACTATCACTTGCGACAGGTGCTGCTCAGGCGCAATGACTTCGTCATCACCGACTTCGAAGGTACGCCCGACCAGGGCATTGCCGTACAGCGACGCCGACGCTCGCCACTCACCGACGTGGCCGGCATGCTGCGCTCGTTTGCATACGCGCGGCGGATGGCGTTACAACAATGCTCGGTGATTCCCGCGGACGAGCGTGGCCGTTGGGAGCCGCAGCTCGATGCCTGGGAGCAGCAGACCCGCCAGATGTTCATCTCGACCTACGACGAGATTGCGCGTTCGTGTGGCCTGTATGCGTCGTTCGCCGAGGTCCGCCCGCTGCTGCGACTGTTCGAGATCGAGGCGGCGTGCGCCGACCTGCAGCACGAGCTGCTCGCCCGGCCCGAGTGGGCCGGTGTGCCGCTGCGCCGTCTCGCCGCCGAAGCGGTCTGAGGCGCTGCGGCAAACCCCACGCGGGAGCTTGCGCCACTATGGATGATCGCAGCGCCAGGGAGCCGACGGTGCGACGGCGGCACTTCATGCCGTTCGGCGCGGAGCTGACGGCTGCCGGCAAGGTGCGCTTCCGGCTGTGGGCGCCCGCGGCACGACGCGTCGAGCTGCTGCTCTACGAGCACGGTGCAGCGCGCGCCTTGGCGATGGAGGCGCTCGCGGGCGGCTGGTTCGGCCTCGAGACGGCAACGGCGCGCGCCGGGAGCCTCTATCGCTTTCGCATCGATGACGGTGCGGAGGTGGCGGATCCCGCCGCGCGCAGCAACCCGCACGGCGTGCACGGTCCGAGCGAGGTGATCGACCCCACCGCATACGTGTGGGACGACACCGCCTGGCGCGCGCCACCGTGGCACACCGCGGTGATCTACGAGCTGCACGTCGGCACCTTCAATGCGCCGGGCACGTATGCCGCCGTGACGCCACGTCTCGAGCATCTCGCGCGCCTCGGCATCACCGCCATCGAGCTCATGCCGGTGGCGGCCTTCCCGGGCACGCGCGGCTGGGGCTACGACGGCGTGCTGCCCTATGCCCCGCAGGCCTCCTACGGCAGACCCGAGGAGCTGAAGGCGCTCGTGTGCGCCGCGCACCGTCACGGCCTCGCGGTGTTGCTCGATGTGGTCTACAACCATTTCGGTCCCGAAGGAAACTACCTCAACTGCTACGCGCCGCAGTTCTTCACCGAGCGCCACGGCACTCCGTGGGGCGCAGCGATCAACTTCGACGGGCCGCACAGCCGCACGGTGCGTGACTTCTTCCTGCACAACGCCCTCTACTGGCTCGAGGAGTTCCATCTCGACGGCCTGCGTCTCGACGCGATTCACGCCGTTCACGATGCCAGCGAGCCGCACATCGTCAACGAGATCGCCGCGGCCGCGCGGGCCGGGCCGGGCCGCGAGCGCCACGTGTACCTGACACTCGAGAATTTCGACAACGCCGTGCGCTTTCTCGGCCCCGAAGGGGCCGCGGGCAGCTGTGATGCGCAGTGGAACGACGACGTGCATCACAGCCTGCACGTGATGCTGAGCGGCGAGACCCACGGCTACTACCTGGACTTCGCCGAGCGTCCGCACGCGCTGCTGTGTCGCGCGTTGGCGCAGGGCTTCGCCTATCAGGGCGAGGTATCGCACCACGCCGGGGCGGCGCGCGGGCAGAGCAGCGCGCACCTGCCGCCGAGCGCCTTCGTCAACTTCCTGCAGAACCACGATCAGATCGGCAATCGCGCCCGCGGCGAGCGTCTCGCGGCGCTGCTGCGCGAGCCCGCGGCACTGCGCGCCGCGGCCGCGGTGCTGCTGCTCGCGCCGCAGCCGCCGCTCCTGTTCATGGGTGAGGAATGGGCGGCCACCGAGCCGTTCCCCTGGTTCTGCGATTTCGAGCCGCAGCTCCTGGCCCGGGTGCGCGAGCACCGCAATCGCGAATTCCCCGGCGGCCTCGACCCCGGCGACCCGGCAACGTTCCAGGCGGCGTGTCTCGACTGGCGCCGCTTGAGCGAAGGCCGTCACGCGCGCGCACTGCTCGATCACCGGCGGTTGCTCGCGATCCGGCGGCGCGACATCGTGCCGCTGATACCACAGCTGCGCGCCGGACGCTGTACCCGCTCGGGGGGCGATGGCGCCTTCGCGGTCGACTGGCCTGCCCACGGTAAGACGCTGCACCTGATCGCCAATCTCAGCTCGCTCCCCGCGCCGCTGCCGTGTCGCGTGGCCGGCCGCGTGATCTTTGCCACGCATCCCGGGATCCGTGCGACGCTCGCGCGCAAGGAGCTGCCCGCGTGGAGCGTGCTGTGGTTGCTGGAGCGCGTACGTGAACGGCACTGAGGGACGCCGCGCGCGGCGCCGCGGCGGCCGCCCGCCCGCCCCCGGGGAAGGCCCCGCCATACCACGCGCCACCTACCGGCTGCAGCTCAACGCCGGCTTCACCTTCCGCGATGCGACCGCCATCGTTCCCTACCTCGCCGCGCTCGGTATCAGTCACGTCTACTGCTCGCCGTATTTCCGCGCCCGCACCGGCAGCGCGCACGGCTACGACGTCGTCGATCACAATGCCTTCAACCCCGAAATCGGCGACCGTGCGCAGTTCGAGGAGTTCGTCGCCACGCTGCGGGCACACGACATGGGGCACATCGTCGACATTGTGCCCAATCACGTCGGCATCCTCGGCGCCGACAACGAGTGGTGGATGGATGTGCTCGAGAACGGCGAGGCGTCCGTCTACGCGGGGTTCTTCGACATCGACTGGGACCCTTCGAGTCCCGACCGTGCGCACAAGGTCCTCGTGCCGGTGCTGTCCGACCCGTACGGCACGGTGCTCGAGCGCGGCGAGCTGCAGCTGCGCTTCGAACCGCGCTCCGGCTCGTTCGCCGTCTATTACCAGTCGCATCGCCTGCCGCTCGATCCACGCACCTATCCCCGCATCCTCGACCGCGTGCCGGCACTGGTCGCCAGCACCGAGCTCGAGAACATTCGCCGCGCGCTCGCGGCGCTACCAGACCGTCGCGCAGCGACTCCCGAGCAGGCGAGCGAGCGCAGCCGCGCCAAGGAGCTGCACAAGCGGCGCCTGGCAGTGCTCGCGGCCGGCAATGCCGCGGTGGCGTCCGCGCTCGAGGCGGCGGTGCGCAGCTTCGCCGGCACACCGGCCGAGCCCGCCAGCTTCGACGCGCTGCACGAGCTGCTCGAGCTGCAGGCTTACCATCTCGCCTACTGGCGGGTCGCGGCCGATGACATCAACTACCGGCGCTTCTTCGACGTCAACGACCTCGCGGCGCTGCGCGTCGACAACGAGACGGTGTTCGAGGTCACGCACCGCCTGGTGCTGCAGCTGATCGCCGAGGGCAAGATCGACGGTCTGCGCGTCGACCATGCCGACGGTCTGTACGACCCCGCGGGCTACGTGCGCCGCCTGCAGCGGCGCATTGCCGCGGTCACCGGTCGGCCCTGGGCACGTGCGCTCTACCTGGTGGTCGAGAAGATCACGGCGTCCTTCGAGCACCTGCCGTCCGACTGGCCGGTACATGGCGAGACCGGCTATCACTTCCTCAACGTCGTCAACCGCATGCTCATCGATTCGGCTACGCGCGTGCGCATGGACCGCGTCTACCGCGGCGTCACCGGAGAGACGCTCGAGTGGCGCGACGTCACCTACCAGTGCCAGCAGCTGGTGCTGCGTCGCTCGCTCGCCTCCGAGCTCAACGTCGCCACCAACCAGCTGGCGCGCATCGCGCGCTCGGACCGCAGTACCCGTGACTTCACCTTCAACAGCCTGCGGCAGACGCTCGCCGAGGTCATCGCCTGCTTTCCGGTATACCGCACCTACATTGCCGACTCGGTCTCCGATAGCGATCGCCGCTACATCGAGTGGGCCATCGCCGCCGCGCGGCGGCGCCGCGCTGCCACCGAGGCCTCGGTGTTCGACTTCGTGCGCAGCGCGCTGCTGCTCGAGCTACCGGCGAGCAGCGACGATCAGCGGCGCGCCATGCGCGCTTTCGTCATGAAATTCCAGCAGATCACCGCGCCGATCACCGCCAAGGGCATCGAGGACACGGCGCTCTATCGCTTCAACCGGCTGATCTCGCTCAACGACGTCGGCAGCGAGCCGGGCAACTATGGCGGCGGTGTGCGTGCGTTCCACGCCGACGCCGAGTACCGCACGCGTCACTGGCCGCACGAGATGCTCGCCACCTCCACCCATGACACCAAGCGCTCCGAAGACGTACGCGCGCGGCTCGACGTGCTCTCCGAGATGACCACACCGTGGCGCGATGCGGTACGCCGCTGGATGCGCATCAACCGCACGCGCAAGCGCGCGATCGACGGCGAGCCGGCCCCCTCCGCCAACGACGAGTACCATTTCTATCAGACCCTGCTCGGCAGCTGGCCGTTCGCGGCCCCCACCGGAGCCGGCGCGGCGGCGTACCGCGAGCGCCTCGAGGCCTACATGATCAAGGCGGTGCGCGAAGCCAAGGTACGTACCAGCTGGACCGAGTCCGATCCGGCGTACGAGGAGGCGCTGCTGCAGTTCATGCGCGGCGTGCTCGAGGCGCGCGGCAACAACCTGTTCCTCGCCGACTTCGTCGAGTTCGCGCGGCGCGTGACGCGTTTCGGGCTGCTCAACAGCCTCACGCAGACGTTGTGCAAGCTGACCGCGCCCGGGGTTCCCGACGTCTACCAGGGCAACGAGCTGTGGGACTTCTCGCTGGTCGATCCGGACAACCGCCGTCCCGTCGATTACGCGCGGCGGCGCGCACTGCTCGCGGATCTCGAGCGGCGCGGCGGCGCGCAGCCTTCGCTGCGCGAGCTGGCCGAGAGTCTCGAGGACGGGCGTGGCAAGCTGCTCGTCACCTGGAAGGCGCTGCAGCTGCGGCGCGCGCTGCCGCACCTCTTCAGCCACGGCGACTATCGGCGGTTACGGGTGTACGGCGAGCGCGCCGCGCACGTGTGCGCATTCACGCGGCGCTGCGCGCGCGACTCGCTCGTCGTCATCGCGCCGCGGTTGTACCGGCGTCTGCTCGATGATCCCGCGCGTCTGCCGCTCGGATCCGAGGTCTGGCAGGATACGTTCGTCGAGTTGCCGCGCGATGGACGCGCGGCGCAGTCGCTGCGCAACGCGCTCGACGGCACGCCACTGCAGCCACAGCGCCGGGGCGATGTGCGCGGCATAACTGTTGGAGATGCGCTCGCGGAGTTCCCGGTAGCGCTCCTGAGCGCTGACCTGCAGGGCGGGGCCGCGGCCGGCGAAGTGTCAACGCCAGCGCGGCCCGCACGTTGACGACGGCATACCCGCGTCGAGGAGCCGTGCATGCGACACAACCCACGGGCACTCGCGCCAGCGGCCGCGCTGCTCGCCCTGCTCGGCGGTTGTGCCAGCCATCCGCCACAGCCGGGCGATGCGGCCGCGGCGGCGACGAGCCCCCAACAACAGGCACTGGCGCGCTACCGCGCCTATGCCGGGCCGCCCATCGACCGCTTCACCTGGCTCGGCCACTTCTACAGCTGGGAGCAGCTCGGCCGTGACCAGCTGGTGGTGTTCACCACCCCGAGCGACGCCTATCTGCTCAAGGTATGGTCGTCCTGCGACCTGCGCTTCGTCATCAACACCATCGGCGTCACCTCGACCGGCGGCACGGTGAGCGCGCACCTCGACTCGGTCACGATCGATTCGGCACCGACCGGCCGCATGGTGTGCCCCATCGAGGAAATCCGCAGCATCGACTACCGGCGCATGACGGCGGACATGCGCGCCAAGGCGCAGCACAGCGCCACCGCGCCGCCGGGCAACGCTTCGCCGCAAAACCCCACCTCGCCGCAAAACCCCACCTCGCCGCAAAACCCCACCCCGGCGCAAAACCCCACCTCGCCGCAAAACCCCACCCCGCCGCAAAACCCCACCCCGCCGCAGAATTGAAATCCGCCGCAGCACCGAGGCCTGCGCTGCGCAGCCGTCATCGATAGCCCGTTCGCCGAGGTCGCTGCGGAGTGCTCGGTTGGTGAGGCGAGTTCTCCGGCATCAGCGGTAGCCGCGTGCCTGCAGCGTGAAGAGGTGCGCGTAGCGGCCGTTGAGGACCATCAACTGCTCGTGGGTGCCCCGCTCGACTACGCGCCCGCGGTTGAGCACAGCGATCTGATCTGCCATGCGCACGGTGGAGAAGCGGTGCGAGATGAGGATGATGATGCGATCGCGCGCCAGCTGGCGGAAGTGCTCGAACACCTCGGCCTCGGCCTGCGCGTCCATGGCGGCGGTCGGCTCATCGAGCACCAGGATGTCGGCGCGCGTGCGCATAAACGCCCGCGCCAGAGCAATCTTCTGCCACTGCCCGCCCGAGAGCTCGCGCCCGTCGCGGAACCATTTGCCGAGCTGCGTGTGGTAGCCGGCAGGCAACGCCTCGATGAACTCGCTGGCGCGTCCCTTGAGCGCCGCGCTGCGCCAGCGCTGCTCGTCGTCGAAGAAGCGCTCATCGCCCGCGCCGACGTTCTCGCCCACCAGCATCTGGTAGCGCACGAAATCCTGGAAGATCACGCCAATGCGCTCGCGCAGCGCATTCTCATCCCAGGCGGCGAGATCCTGACCGTCGAGCAGGATGCGTCCCGCCGTGGGCGCGTAGAGCCGCGTGAGCAGCTTGATCAGCGTCGTCTTGCCCGAGCCGTTCTCGCCGACCAGTGCGAGACTCGTCCCCGGCTTGAGATGCAGCGTGACGTGCTCGAGCGCGGGCTCCTCGGCGCCCGGGTAAGTGAAGCTCACGTCCTCGAAGCGCACACCGTCATCCGGCAACGGACCGCGCCGCAGCGCGCCGCTCGGACGCGGCACGTGCGCCTCGAGGTATTCGTAAAGCGTCGACAGGTACAGGTTGTCCTCGTACATGCCACCGACTGCGGCCAGCATCGCCGACACCGCCGCCTGGCCCTGACGAAACAGGGCCACGTACATGGTCATCTGCCCGAGCGTGATGAGGCGCCGTGCGGTGGTGATCGCGATCCACGCGTAGGCGCCGTAGAGTGCGGCGGTGCCGATCGAGCCCAGGACGAAGCCCCACACGTCGCGCCGCACCGTGAGCGCACGATCCTCCGCGTAGAGGCGGCGGTAGATGTCACGGTAGCGCTCGAGCAGGCGCGGCCCGAGGCCGAACAGCATGACCTCCTTGGCATGATCCTCACGCGCGATCACGGTCTCGAGATAGATCTGCATGCGCGTCTCGGGTGAGCGCCAGCGGAACAGACGAAAGGCATCACCGGAGAACTTCGCCTCGGCCACGAAGGCCGGCAGCCCTGCGAGCAGCAGTACTGCCACGGCCCAGGGCGAGAAGTGCGCGAGCAGCACGCCGTAGCTCACGAGCGAGATGCCGTTCTGCACCAGGCCGAAGGTGCGCGTCACCAGGCTGAGTGGCCGCGTCGAGGCCTCGCGGCGCGCTCGCGTGAGCTTGTCGTAGAACTCGGAGTCCTCGAAATGCTGCAGCTCGAGTGTCAGGGCCTTCTCGAGGATCATGACGTTGACGCGCTGTCCGAGCTGTGCGCGCAGCAGCGACTGGCACAGCGACAGCCCACGCTGCGCAGCGGCGATCGCCGCGACCAGCCCACCCTCGAGCGCCACCAGCTCCACGACGCGGGTCGCGGCGCCGCCCGAGCGCATCGCGCTCACCACCGCATCCACGATCAGCGCGCCGACGTAGGCCACCGACGCCGGCAGAACGCCGGCGAGCAGTGTGAGCACGGCGAGCGAGAGCGTGAGTGGCCGGTTGGTGCTCCAGACGAGCTCGAGCGCGCGGCGACTGTACCGGAACACGCCGAAGAAGCCGCGCAGCGTGAGGGCTTCGCCAGCGCCGGCGCTCACGCTGGCGTGCCGTGGCGGATGGGTGGGCGTCGCCATCTATGGAGTCTGCTCAGGGGCCGGCGCCGAGCGGGTGATCAGACGCGAGCCGCGCCTGAAGAAGACGTAGCTGTAGATCCACGAAGCGAGCACCGCGAGGCGGTTGCGGAAGCCGATGAGCACCGTCACGTGCAGCGCCATCCAGGCAAGCCACGCCGGGAAGCCGCCGAAGCGCAGCCAGCCGAGCTCTACCACCGCCCGCGACTTGCCGACTGTGGCGACCGAACCCCAGTCACGGTAGCGAAAGGGCGTCACGCGCGCGCTGCGCTCACCGCGCACCTCCGCCGCGATCACTCCTGCGACGTAACGCCCCATCTGCAGTGCCCCCTGCGAGACGCCCGGCACGGGTTTACCGCCCGCACCGTCGATGAGCCACGCCGCATCGCCGATCACGAACACTTCCGGGTGCCCGGGCAGGGAGCAGTCGCGCTCCACGCGCACCCGGCCGCCGGGACCGAGCGGCACGCCGAGGGCGCCGCTCAGTGCGGCAGCGCGCACCCCGGCGGTCCAGGTGACGTTGTAACTGCGCAGCCGCTCGCCCGCTACCATGACGCCGTCGGCAAGCACCTCGGTCACGGGTGCGCCGAGCCTCACCTCGACACCGAGGGTGCACAGCTGCGCCAGGCCACGGGCCGAGGATGCCGGATGCATGGCCGGCAGCACGCGCTCGCCCGCTTCGATGAGTATGACGCGCGCGTGGCGGGTGTCGGCGACACGGTAATCGCGCGGGATCACGTCGACCGCCAGTTCCTTGATGGCACCCGCGAGCTCGACACCGGTCGGACCGGCGCCGACGATGATGAAGGTGAGCTGCGCGGCGCGCTCGGCGGGATCGGGCTCGATCTCGGCGCTCTCGAACGAGCGCAGCAGGCGCGAGCGGATGTAGGTCGCCTCCTCCACCTCCTTCATGCCGGGCGCAAACTGCCGCCATTCCTCGTGGCCGAAGTAATTGTCGACCGCTCCCGGAGACAGCACCAGGTAGTCGTAGTGGAGTCGTCGCCCGGCGGCGAGCACGCAGCGCTGCTCGAGGTCCACGCCGTCCACCTCCGCGAGCATCACGCGGGTGTTCTTCTGGTAACGCAGGATCGTGCGGATCGGCTGGGCAATGTCAGCCGGCGCGAGCGCCGCCGAAGCGACCTGGTACAGCAGCGGCTGAAACAGGTGGTAGTTGTTACGGTCGATGACCAGCACGTCGGCACCGACGCCCTTGAGGGCGCGGGCGGCGAACAGTCCACCGAAGCCGCAGCCGACGATGATGATCTGCGCCCGCCCCGGAGCCGCCAACACCCACCTCCTTATCCGCTCAAACACCCTGGAACGTGGGGGCGATTATGGGCCGATACAAGCACTTGCGACGTTCTGCAGTGCTGGAAGCGGCTGCCCCGACCGACTCGCCGCGGCCAGCCCGCTGCCACGAACACGGCGAGCGCGGCCGGAAGTCTTCCGCACGGCGATTACGGAAGCGGGCCCGCTCGCCTGTTTGCGGCGCGCCAGGTGAGAGCGGGTGCGTGGTCTTCACATTAGAATCATGTAGTCAGGCTTTCGTGGCCCGAGTCATTGGCACAGCCGTGTTTGGTCCCAGCCAAAGCAACAACGAAGCGAACATGAGCAGGGGGTCTGTACGTGAGGAACGCGAACGATTGGCTTAGCGGGTCTTCGTCGTCGTGTTGGGCGCTCGCGGCGATGGCACTCGCGAGCGGCATGGCTGCGTGGCTACTGTCAACCGCGGCACGCGCCGGGGATGACGCCGGCGCGGCGCGGCCGGCGGCAACCAACACATCGGCCACCGCCTCCCGGCTGGTGTCGCTGCCAGGGCACGTGCACCCGCTCGCCCAGCCCCAGTTCGACATGGGCGAAGCTCCGGGCTCGCTGCACCTCCCCGCCCTCGAGCTCGAGCTCGCCAAGACCCCTGCCCAGACGCAGGCTCTCGAGCGGCTGCTCGCCGCCCAACAGGATCCCAAGTCACCGCAATACCACCGTTGGCTGACGCCGGCGGAGTATGGCGCGCGCTTCGGCGCGAGCAACGCGACCGTCGCGACGCTCTCGCAATGGCTCGAAGCGAATGGCTTCGCGATTGATGCCCCGCCAGCCAGTCGCTCCTGGCTGGGATTCCACGGAACGAAGGCGCAGGTCGAGGCGGCGTTCCACACCCAAATTCACCTGTTCAGGGTGAATGGGGTGGAACACTTCGCCAACGTGAGCGATCCGCAGCTTCCGGCCAAGTTGGCCACTTTGATTACCGGCATTCGTGGACTGCACGACTTCTATCCCACGCCCGGTGTGAGAGTGCAGCCTGCCAGGCCGCCGTTGCCAGCCGCGCAACCACAGGTCGGCTACCTCGTCAACGGGAAGCAGGAGAACCTGGTCGGCCCGGGCGACTTTGCCGTCATCTACAACCTGACGCCGCTCTACCAGGGCGGCGGCAACGGCGGCGGCGTAACGATCGCCATTGCAGGTCAAAGTGACATCGAGCTGACGAACGCATCGGACTTTTGGAACGGCTTTGGCCTGGCAACGCCGCAGTTCCACTCCATCCCGGTCCCGGGCGGACAGGATCCCGGCGAGACGAAGGACGGCAACGAGGACGAGGCCTATCTCGACGTCGAGATCGCTGGCGCCCTTGCGCAGGGTGCCGCGATCCTGCTGGTGCGGGACAAGGGCGCACTGACTGCCGCCCAATACGCGATCGAGCAGAATCTCGCGGCCGTCCTCAACATCTCCTTCGGTGCGTGCGAGAGCAGCCTCGGTTCCGGCAACGCGGCAGTCAGCTCGCTGTTCCAGCAGGCTGCAGCGCAGGGCATCACCGTCACCGTAAGTGCCGGCGATTCCGGCGTGGCCGGCTGCGTGGCGAAGGCAAAGCAGGGAGCGCAAGGCGATCTCGCCACCAGCGGCTTTGCGGTGAACGGCCTCGCATCCACACCGTATGCACTCGCCGTGGGCGGCACTGATTTCGATCCCACCCAGGCCCAGGACTGGGCGACCAGCAATGCCACGGGCACGCTCGCGAATGCGCTGGCGCACATCCCCGAGATGGTGTGGAACGATAGCTGCGCCAATCCGATCGGTGCCCAGCTCCTGAACTTCGCCAGCACCGACGTTTTTTGCAACACCGCCACTCTCAACGGTCAACCGAATCCGTTCCTCCAGGTGTTGGGCGGCGGTGGTGGCTTCAGCAGCTGCATCATGGTGAGCGACAACGCCTGCGCGGGCGGCTACGCGCCACCGAGCTGGCAGTCGGGTGTCGCCGGCATCCAGGGATTTGGTTCGCGGGTCATCCCGGACGTGTCGATAATCGCGGCCCATTGGATCACGTGCTCCTACGAGATCGCCTCCTGCGATCCGACGACCGGGAATATCGGCGTGGCCGAGGGAACCTCCGCTGCGGCTCCGTCGGTGGCGGCCATCATCGCCATCCTCGATCAGGGGATGAGTACGCCCGCCTCGCCCGACGGGCGCCAGGGGCTGATCAATCCTCTGCTCTACGGCCTTGCGGCCGTGGAATACGGTTCACCGCAATCACCGAACAACGCGGCCTCCACCTGCAGCGCGAGCCTCGGCAGCAGCATCGGCGCCGATTGCATCTTCTACAACGTGATTGCGGGCAGCAATGCGATGCCCTGCGAGGTTTCGGCCTACAACGAGGCGGGAAGCATTCCGGCCAGCACCTGTGTGTCGGCCTCCGGCGGGGCGAACGGCATCATGGAAATCAACTCGGTGGGCCAATACTTGGCCGGCAGCGGCTTCAACCTGGCGAGCGGCCTCGGCAGCATCAACGCCGCGAATCTCGTGCTCGCCATCTACCTGCCGGCGCCGAGCAGACTCGCCGCAAGGGCCAGTGGGCAAACGGCTAATCTGAGCTGGACCGGGGAAGCGCACGCCACCGGCTTCAGCATCTACGAGGGAGCTCAGTCGGGGCGCGAGGGCACCACACCGGTGCAGAGCGGAGTGACCGGCACCTCGGGCGCAGTTTCCGGCCTGCAATACGGGCAGACCTACTACTTCACCGTCGCTGCCGAGTCCCCGATCGGCGTGTCCGCGAAGTCGAACGAAGCCCACGTCACGATCGTGCCCGCGACACCGAGCGGCCTGAGCGCCGCGGGCGGTAACGGCTCGGTCAGCCTCACCTGGACAGCGGCTACCGGCGCGAGCACCTACAACGTCTACGCCGGCACGTCGTCCGGGGCCGAAAGCGCCGCAGCGGTGAAGACCGGCATCTCCGCCACCAGCACAACGATCACGGGATTGAGCAACGGCACGACCTACTACTTCACGGTCGCCGGGTTGGATGCCGGGGGCCTCTCGGCGAAGTCCGCAGAGGCGCACGCGACGCCCGCAGCCTCGGGGGGCGGCGGAACGCTGGGTTCACTTGAGCTTACGCTGCTCGGACTCCTCAGCACCCTGAACGCTCTTGCCAGGGCTGCCCGCGGCGCGGCGCGCATGAGCCGCGGCTGACTCGGAGGATTCGGGCATTCCCGGCAGTGCGGGCGCTGCCCCGACACGCTGACACAGGCTCTCGATCCATGCCTCACACAGGTTGATCGCCTCGGCGGGGCGGAAGGCGCCCGGCTCTAGGCACCACTCGAGCCACAGACCATCGAGGAGTGCGGTGAGCCCGACGGCCGCGAGGCGCAGCTCCACGGGCGTCGAGCGCGAGCGCGACGTGTGCGCGCTGCGGGGCGGGCGCGGCAGCAGCTCCGTGAGCAGGCCCCGCACCAGGCGCACATAGCCCTGGTAGGTCTCGCGCTGCACGCGCTGGATCATGCGCGAGTGACGGTACAGCCCCCAGAACACCACCCACACCGCGAGCGTGTCGGCGTCGAGATTCGGCGGTGAGAACGATGCCTCGAGGAACGCACGCATGCGCGCCTGCGGCGAATTGGCGGCGCGCGCCACCGCCGCCTGCATGCCGCCGACCAGCTCGCCGTTGAACTGCCGATAGGCGGCAGCGATGAGCTCGTCCTTGTTGGGAAAGTGATGATTGATGAGACCGACCGAAACGCCCGCCTGGGCGCTGATGGTGCGGATCGAGAGCCCCTCGTGCCCGTAGCGCTTGAGACATTCGATGGTGGCATCGATCAGCCCGCGCCGACGCTGTTCGGGCAGCTGTCGCTCGAAACGCGGCTTGCGTG
>Ga0335076_10004300_pt1 | contig 14396 bp, 12 predicted proteins | sample Lox_Sample_25_FD_206717 | JGI IMG/M metagenome (GOLD analysis project Ga0335076, IMG submission 206717) | Soil microbial communities from Loxahatchee National Wildlife Refuge, Florida, United States - Lox_Sample_2.5 | ecosystem: Environmental > Terrestrial > Soil > Wetlands | place: USA... | reverse complement strand
GCCAGCGCGTTGTGGAACCTGGCAGCGATGCGGGGCACATCGAGACCTGCACGCTGATCCGCCAAGAGCGAATCGGTGAGCGGGGCCCAATCGCCGATGCCGTTGCGACATTCGACCTCGTAACTTTCCGCGGTGCGGAGGCCCCCGATGGCGCGCTCGAGGCACATGGCCGCCTGCCCTTCGAAGCGGTTCTGGTCGGCCACTCCGCTCAGAAAGGCCATTGCGTCAAACAGGCGGCCGACGCTGGATGTGAATGGAGCATTTATTCCGCGCTCGAGCAGGGTGCGAACGCCGGCGCCAGCGATGCGCTCGGCATGGCCAAGGCCGCACGTTTCCGAAACAAGGCTGGCTGCCGAGCGCGAACACTCGCGAATCGCTGCTTCGCCGCCCGGAAGCCGAAACGGGCGAAGATGCGCGATGCGCTCGAAACCTTCGGGACGCGCGAGAAAAAACTCGCCTCCCCAGATGGTTCCATCCAGACCGAAGCCTGTGCCATCCCAGGCCACGCCGAGATATTCCGTCTCTAATCCATTTTCGGCAGCGCAGGAGGCTACGTGCGCGTGATGATGCTGCACCTGGACGACCGGCAGACCGGAGTCCATGGCCCATTGTGTGGATGCATAGTCGGGATGAAGATCGCAGGCGACCAATTTTGGCTCGAAGCGATACAAGCGGCAGAGGTCTTCGATTGCGCGCTCAAAGGCCAGGCGCGAATCAATCGAATCGAGATCGCCTACGTGCTGGCTTAAGAAAACCTGGCGGCCCAGGGCGATGGCCACCGTGTTCTTCAGATGTCCGCCGACCGCCAATACGGGCGGCAGGTCGCGGGGCGCAAGTACTGGAAGTGGAGCATATCCTCGCGCGCGGCGGAGAACCTGCGGACGGCCGCAGGAGACGCGGGCGACGGAATCGTCGCAGGGACGCACAATCGGCCGGTTGTGCAAAACGAAAATGTCGGCGATATCCTTCAGGTGCTTGCAGGCCTCTTCGTTGTCGATCGCGATGGGTTCTTCGGCACGATTCCCGCTGGTGGCGACTACAGGGAAGGGATACCGCGCCATCAGCACGTGGTGCAGCGGCGAATAAGGGAGCATTACGCCCAGGTAGGGTGAAGATTTCGCCACCTCCGGCGCCAGATCGTAGCCCTCGTTGGGCCGGAGAAGAACAATCGGTGCCGCCGGCGAAGCCAACAGTTCCTCTTCGGCTGCGCTCACCACGCAGTACTGGCGAACAACCGCGAGCGACGGCATGAGGAGCGCGAACGGTTTCTCTTCGCGATGTTTCCGCGCACGCAAACGCATCACGGCCGGAGAGTTGCGAGCGTCCACCAAGAGCTGGAATCCACCGACTCCTTTGAGCGCGACGATTTCTCCTCGCGCAAGGGCTTCGGCAGCGTGGGCAACCACTTCAACACCTTTCTCCGGCTCCGGCACCGACCAGAGATGCGGGCCGCAGGCGGGACAGGCATTTGGCTGGGCATGGAACCGGCGATCGTGCGCCGATTCGTATTCTCGGCGGCAGGCTGGACACAGTACAAAAGACCGCAAGGTGGTGTTCGGACGGTCATACGGGATATCGAGAAGGATCGTGTAGCGCGGGCCGCAGAAAGTGCAGTTTGTGAAAGCATAGCCGGACCGCCGGTTCGCCGGATCGAACAACTCGCGCAAGCATTCCGGACAGGTGGCCAGGTCCGGCAGGACCGCAGCCGTTCGGGACACGTTCTGATCACTTGGAAGGATCTCGAACCAAACGCCTCCGGCAGGAGCGACTCGAGAAACCTCTTCCGTGGTCACGACTGCCGCAGGTGGCCGGGCCGACTTGAGCTGGTCGAGAAACCGATCGAGTTGCTCCGTGCCGCCTTCGACTTCAATCTCGAGCCCTTCCCCTGAATTCCTTACCCAACCTGCAAGACGCAGTTTCTCCGCGAGCCGATAGACCGCGGGGCGAAATCCAACTCCCTGAACAGCTCCGCGCAACACGACGCGCAGCCGCTCGATGCGAATTGGGGTTGTGGTCGCCAGCTTCATCTCCTCGCCACGTCCGCGGTGGTGCAGGATTCGATCGCACCTCGCAGCCATGCGAGCCAATTGTCCAGGCCCGCGCCCGACTTGCAGGAGACTGCGAACACTGTGGCCTTCGGATTCACTTCTCGGACGTTCGTCTCCAGCTCTCTCAAGTCCACTCCCGACGCCGCGGCTAGGTCCGTCTTGTTCAGGAGAACGACATCCGCCTTGTGGAACATCACGGGATACTTCTTCGGCTTCTCCGCTCCTTCGGCCACGCTGCAAATCACAACTCGCAGGCTCTCGCCCAGATCGTAGGAAGCGGGGCAGATCAGATTTCCCACATTTTCGATGACCAGCAGGTCCAATCCCTGCACTGGGAATTCGGCCAGGGCGCGGGCAACCATTCTCGCGTCCAGATGACAGACGGTCCCGGTGGTGATCTGATGGGAAGGGACACCCAGAGCACGAATGCGCTGCGCGTCGAGGTCTGTTTGGAGGTCACCCTCGATCACTCCGAGCCGGTAACGATCGCGCAGGCGGCGTATCGTGGCTTCGAGCAGCGTGGTCTTGCCGGCGCCAGGGGCGGACATCAAGTTTATGGCCAGCATTCCCTCTCCTTGGAATAGCCGGCGGTTCTCGGCGGCGGTTTCCTGGTTGGCCTTCAAGACGTTGGATTGAACCGTTACGCGCTCCATGTCACCCTCTCAACCACCAGATTCGACTTCGATGTACTCCACCTGGAGTTCTTCTCCGGATACGATTTCCAGCGGCAGCCCGCACTGCGGACAGAGCAGACACACTTCCCGCACCGGATCCTTCACTGTGCCACACGTTACGCAGCGCACGGTCATGGGCACGGTTTCAATTTCCAACTGGGCACTTTCGGCCAGAGTTTTCCGGCGGGCGACCTCGAATGCGAACTCCAGGGCTTCCCGCACGACAGTGGTGAACTCTCCCAGTCGTATCCGGATGACTTGAATGCGCCCAGCGTGCTGTTCGCGAGCCTTGGCTTCGGCGATTTCGATAATGTTCTGCGCAATGGAAATCTCGTGCATAGATGAAGAGCCGCTCCCCTCCGATGCTCGCCAGCTATCGAGAGACTGCGGCTGGAGAATTTGCCTCCGAGCCCACAGGGATTCCGCCAATCGGAAGCCGACCTTCTTCGTGACTCGGGGAATCAAGTCGATCGCCAGACAACCACCAGAAATTGGGTTGGAGCGGAGCAACACGGCTCCGGCAGGCGATGGCGCGCTCACGGAGCAGGCGCGCGAGGTTGTCAACAGCAAGGGGTGAGATTCTTCGGACCACGGGGCTGAAATCCGTGCCGATACTCGAAGACTCGGGAACGACGCCGAGGATGATCACTTCGGACGGGGCGTGACCGGCCAGCCTTAACTGCGCGAGAGACTCTTGAACTCCCGGATCGTGGGCCGATGTACGTAGAAGGCCTTGGCGTGCCAGAAGACCAGTCTCGAAGTAGATGCGCAGCGTTCCCGGTCTCTCCCGCGCTTGAACAGCATCCACGATCACCACCAGATCCTTGCCGAATAAATAAGGCGCAAGATCCAACCCCGGCGTGCCGAGGTCCAGTATTTCAACGTCCGGACCGCACTCATACCGGCAACGAAACATCTCGACAGCCCATGGACCAAAGCCATCATCGCCGAGGAGCACATTCCCCAGCCCGATGACGCCTACACGCTTCGGAATTGCCGGGGTCGTAGACGGCTCGAAAGGCATGCGCTCAGGCTTCATTGGATTCCTCCACAGGCCGCTGAAGCAGCCACATCCGGTCCGCTCGCCGCGGGAGCAGGACTCGGCAGCAAGGATCGGCGAGTAATGGCGCTCTCGTTCACAGGACTTTCACCTGAGAGATTTCTCGGCCAGTGGCATCGAGCGTGTGACACGCGCAGGCCATGCATGGATCGAAGGAATGCACGGTTCTGAGCACTTCCAGCGGCTTCACGGGATCGGCTACAGGGTTTGCCAAGAGCGAGCTTTCGTACGGTCCGGGAACGCCTTTCTGGTCGCGGGGGCTGGCGTTCCAGGTGGTGGGCACAACCGCCTGGTAGTTGGAGAAAGCCGCCTTGTCAATGACCACCCAGTGCGAAAGCGTGCCACGGGGCGCCTCATGCAGCCCCACGCCTTCGACCTCATGCGCCGGAAATTGGGGGGGATTGTAGGTGGTGTCGTCGCCTTTGAGAATGTTGGCGGTGAGCAACTGCAAGTGGTTGAGCGCCAACTCGGAGAGCATCGCGGCGCGAACCGCTCGGGCAAGGTACCGCCCCAGGGTGGATTGGAGATCGTCCGGCTTCACGTTCAGCCCCTGAACCGAGGAAATTGTCCTGAAAGCGTCGTCCGTCCATTTGCGCGTGAGCGGATGGCCGGAGGCGTAGCCGACGAGAATATTGGATAGCGGACCGACTTGCATGGGATGACCGTTATAGCGCGGCGCCTTTACCCACGAGTATTTCCCTTCGTCCCGGAAGTCGGTGTAGTAGGGATCGGTCTTGCCTTTCCAGGGCGGCAGCGCGCCTTCTCCCTCGTACCACGCGTGGGTCACATCCTCGGCCACCGCGGCGCGAATGGGTTCGTCGCGCCAGTCTTTGATCGGCCGCACCGAACCGAGATTCCCGTCCATGATCACCCCACCGGGAAGCTCGAACTGCGTGGCCTTCGCGTCCACCGGAAGGTCTGGGACGGCAAGATAATTCGCCACGCCGCGGCCATAGTGGAACCACTCAGGATAGGAGGCGGCGAGCAGACAGGCGTCCACGAAATAGGCCTGTAGAACGAAGGGGATCAATTCCTGGAGCAAGGATTGCAGAGTGCCGAGGCGGTCCATATTCATGGTCGCGAGACTGTTCAAGTTGATCGCATTCATGACGCCGCCAACAGCAAGGTTCTGGATGTGCGGTGTTTTGCCCCCAAGAATGCCGACTACCTGGCAGGCCTTGCGCTGGGCCTCGAGGGCCTGCAAATAGTGGGCAAATAGAATCAGGTTCATCTCAGGGCTCAAGTGCATGGCCGGATGGCCCCAGTAGCCGTGAGAGAAAATGCCAAGCTGGCCGCTGGCAATCAATCCTTTGACCTTGTTCTGGACCGCTTCGAGCTCGCGATGAGAGTTTCCGGGCCAGGAGCTCACACCGTCGGCGATAGACGCTGCCTTGGCGGGATCGGCCTTGGGGATGGTGGTGATGTCCACCCAATCGAGAGCGGACAAGTGATAGAAATGAACAATGTGGTCGTGCAGGGCGTGCGCGATCAGAATCAGGTTGCGGATGTACTGCGCATTCGCGGGAATCTCGAGCTGGAGGGCATCTTCCACGGCGCGGACCGAAGCCATAGCGTGGACCGTGGTGCACACTCCGCAGAAGCGCTGGGCAAAGACCCAGCCTTCGCGGGGATCGCGTCCGCGCAAAATGGTCTCGATTCCGCGCCACATGGTGCAGCAAGCCCAGGCCTTCTGCACGGCGCCGCCATCCACCTCGACGTCGATGCGCAGGTGTCCTTCAATGCGGGTTATGGGGTCGATAGTGATGCGGGCCATGATGTCTCTCCTTCAGGGCGAGCCGCGGCGCGGCGCTGGCGAACAAGCCGGAACATGTGATGCCAGTCCTGAATCTCTCCGGGCAAGATCGCGAAGTATTTGACCGCCAGGCCGAATGCTGCAATCCCGAGCGCGATGTATCCGATGGTCATAAGCAATTCGGGCACATTCGGGAAGTAAATCGCGTTGGGTGCAGGGGCAAACGCGATGGTAGTGGGGATGAAACGGTAGAGCAATCCCCCCAAGCAGGCGAGGGTGGCCAGGTTGAGCAGCGAGCGTGGTGTCTCGCGCATGGTTCTGCTCCGGAGGGCAACAGCCGGGATGAGGAGGAGCGCGGTCTCGAAGAGGAACATGAGGCTCATCTTGTCGAGCGCGAATGCCGTGCGGATTTCTCCCCGCCAGACGAGGTCGCCGAATTGGACGGCGAGGAAAACGAAGCACATCAAGGAGAGCAGATTCCCCAACTCCCCCAGCACTCCAAGGTCGAGCGGCCGCGAGTAGCGAAGAGCGGACATGAGGAGGAGAAAGGTCACAAAGCCAAGCCCGCAGAGACCTGCAGCCAGCAGGTATAGGAACGGCAGGAGCGGCGTCTGCCAGAGAGGGTAGACCTTCTCGCCGCCCAAAAGCATTAGCCCGCCCAAAGAAGACTGGTGCATGAGCGGCAGGACGTAGGCCCCGGTGATCATAAACGGATAGATCCGGCGCAGGAAGGGGGCCATGCGGTGTAACGCCTTGCGGGTCGCGTCACTGCCCGTGTAGTAAAACCTCTCCAGGATGAGGGGAAGGTTCTCGAAAAAGAGAAACACGCAGCAATACAGAGGCATGCACACAGAAACTTCAAGCATTGCCGACCCGGAATTCCAGCGCCAGGGGAGGATGACGTTCCAGAAGTTCCAAGGGCGCCCCACGTCGAAACCCAGAGCCACCAGGCCGGTCGAGTAGAAAAGAAAGCCCGAAACCAGCGCAGTCCGCATGACTACGTGCAGTTTCTGCCGGTTGAATACCCAGGCGGCCATGCCCACCGCCAGGGGTCCAGAACCCAAAGCCGTCAGGGTTAAGACGTTGAAGGTCTTCCAGATTCCCCATGCATACACATCGTTCATGCCCCCAAAGGGGCCCAGCGGGGAGCACAGCCGCGCCAAGGCCAGGGCGAAGCCGATCGCAGCCAGTGCCAAGAAGAAAAGGAGGGTGGGAGTAACTACCGGCTCGCGATACACAGGCACCCCACGCTGCCAGTGGTTGAGAAGGGTTCCGCCGCTGGTGTCGCGGGTCCTTACCGTTGTGTCTTGCGTGCTCATAGCTGATCCGGGAGGCCCGATTGTTTCTCACGCTCTGGCCTCTCCGCCTCATGACGGTTCCAATTTCGCTTGATCACGGAACCCAAAATCCCCGCCGCGAGAATCGGCGCGGAAAGCCACTTGTAGATCACGGATGTCACCATGGTAGCGTAGTGGCCCAGCGAGGCTGAGCCGAGCTTGGGGAGGCCTATATCCTGGAATGAGACCTTGGAGAGATAGAGAACCTGCGTTCCGCCCGCCTCGTGCTCTCCATACACCCGATTCTCGAAATACTTTCCGGGCGAGGCCGCGATGCGCGCCTTCGCCTTGGCCAGGAGATCCACGCGCTTGCCGAAGATGACTGCCCCGGTGGGACAGACCCCGGTGCAAGCAGGCTGCTGGTTCTCCTTCAGGCGTTGATCAAAACAAAATTCGCACTTGACGATCTTGGGATTCCATTTGTCCCACTGGAATTTTGGCACGTCGAACGGGCAGGCCACCTCGCAGTAGCGGCAGCCGATGCAGAGCGAACTTTCCCACGTGACCGCGCCCCATTCATTCTTCTTCAGGGCGCCGAACGGGCAGCCGGTGACGCAGGCGGGATCGAGGCAGTGCATGCACTGCCGCTTCACGAACGCGAAGTCTTTCCCATTCGGCTCCTCGCAGAGCTTGATGATGTTCTTGGTCTTCGAGTTCAGATCTTCCGGCATCTGCCAGAGGCCCCCCGAACGCGACGTGTCGGGTGGCAAGCCGTTGGCCTCGCTGCAAGCCACGACGCAGGCCTTGCAGCCGGTGCAGATGGTGTTGTCGTAGAGCATCGATACGGCGTCGGGTGGAGCTACGGGGTGCGCCGGGTGCTCCTCTGCGGCCACAGACGCCAATGGTGCTGCGGTGACGGCTCCCCCCAGACCCACGATTCCGAGGAGGGCCTGGCGGCGACTGAACACGGAGCTCATTCCGATGCCTTCGGGCCCGCTTCATGGTCCTTATCGAGAGCTCCAGGAGCGCCCGGCTGGCCGGAGCCGGGCACGCTCTGGTCAAGCGGCACGGTTGAAAACTTGCGCGAGGCGACGTAGCCTGCTCCCGCGAGCGCACCGGCGGCCAGTCCGACGAGACCCGTTGCAATCGGGCTGATTGTGCCTTGAGGCGCATTAATGGGCGGATAGGTTGTTGGAGGATTCGCCGGGGTGTGAATTTGAATGACCTGAAACATCGGGACGCGGAAGGCGATGCTTTTTTCGGTGCATCCAATGCACGGCGCGCCGATACCGATGGGCCACACGTCGGGCATCTCGTTGAAATGCCGCGTCGAGCATCCGGCATGAGTGTCAGGTCCTTTGCAGCCCATCTCGTACAGACACCAGCCCTCGCGATGACCCTCGTCGCCGAATTGCTTCACGAAGCGGCCGGCATCGAAGTGCGCCCTGCGCGGGCAGTGCTCGTGAATGTCGCGGTCATAGGCAAACTTCGGGCGCCTCTCATGATCGAGTTCGGGCAGCGTGCCGGACTCCGCGAATTGCAGGACTACGCCGAGCAGTGTGTACGGATTGGGCGGACATCCCGGCAGGTTAATGATCGTCTTTTCCGGCATGAGGTCCGCAACGCCCACCGCCCCCGTCGGGGCTGGATCGGCCGAGGGAATTCCCCCCCAGGAGGCGCAGGAGCCGATGGCGACGATGGCTGCCGCCTTCCCCGCCACGTCCGCGAGGACCTCAGTGGCCGGCCGCCCGGCCAGCTTCATATAAACGCCCTTATCCTTGGTGGGGATGGAGCCCTCGACCACGCAAACGTACTTTCCCGAGTAGTTGTGCACGGCCTGCGTGAGCGCTTCTTCGGCTTGCTTGCCCGAGCCGGCCATTAACGTTTCGTGGTATTCGAGGGAGATGATGTTCAGGATCAAGTCGCCCAGGTCCGGGTGGGAAGTCCGGAGAAGCGTCTCGGTGCAGCCGGTGCAGTCCTGAAATGCAATCCAGATGACAGGCGGGCGGATGACTTTTCCAAGTCCTTGGGCGACCTCTTCAGGCGTTCTCTTGTCGGTGATGGGAAGGCCGAACGGTGCGGCAATCATCAGCGAGGAGCAGAATTTGACGAAGGAGCGGCGGCTGACGCCGCATCGCAGCAGACGCTCATCGATGGTCTCGAGGACCATGGAGGAAGCAACGAGAGAGTTGAACATGAGGCCTCCTCAACGTACTAAGCGCAAAGTTCGCCATGCTTATCCCCGCTACCTTTTGGCGTCTGTGACCCTGGTCACGATTTGAAAATACCTCGGCCGGCTTGGCCGCATCGCACTGTTTGTCGCCTGGACGCAGTTCACTCCATATCCATTGGCAATGCGGCTGCCAGACGTAAACCATTGAAAACACAAGGCCCCGGGAGTCTTGCACTCGCGATATTCGCGAATCCGCGAAATCCTCGATTTGCGGTTTGCGTTTTTGCGCGCAGGCCCCCGTGATGGAGCGCGCCTTGGCCCGTCCACGCTTTCCTCATAGCGTGTAGCCGACAGTGAGCCCGATGGCAACCGACAGTGTCACGATCGACAGCATAGTGCTGATAAAGATCGAGGTCGCGGATTCGGTTTCATATGCCTGGGCTTCGTTTGCGAACATGGCGGTAATGGTGGCGGAAGGCAGCGCACACAACAGAATGATCTCGCGTGCGAGCACTCCGGTGATTGCGAACAGCACGCACAGGCTGGCCATAAAGCCCGGGTGCAGTATGTTCTTGAGGAGTACGTTGACCGCTACTTCCCGGCTCATTTTCGGCTGATGGCAGGAGATAATGAGCCCGAGACAGAATAGCGAGACCCCTGAAGTGGCATTGCCGATCAGGCTCAACGAGCTTTTCGCAAGGGCGGGCAGTTCAAGGCCCAGCAGTGAAATAGCGATGCCGATGCCCGGGGCCCAGACCATGGGCTTTTGCAGGGCGGCGATGACGCTGTTCGCAAACGTTCCCGCGCCTCCACCTTTGCCCGCACGGACATTCAGCAGGGTGGCGGTGATTGGCACCATGACCAGCAGCGCGACGACATTCAGCACCAAGATCGGGTACATGCTGGAGGGGCCGAACAGGCTGTTCAGGATCGGAATACCCATGAAGGCCGCATCCGGAAAGGCGCAGACGAAGGCCTTCAAGGACGCCTGGCGCAGCTCCCCGAACCGCATCCAGCCCCACACCATGCCGAACGCGTACATGCCCATGATGCCGATGAGCACCGCAATCAGACACTTGACGTTTAGAAGTTGCTTGCGGGGCGTCGCGGCCATGCTGACCAGCATCAGCGCTGGAAAGATCCAATCGAGAACCAGCCGCGTGATCAGCAGACTGTCGTCCCTGTTCATCTTGTGCCGCTTGCCAGCCGTGAAGCCCAGCAGAATAACGAAAGCGACGGGGACGATCGAGGCAGTGATATCCGCCATGAGATTCATTTGTGCGATTCCCCTGATAAGCCGAAATCAAGCGCGCCCGCACTGGAATCGCCTGGCTCCGTGAGCGGCCTGGCGCCCCTGAATGCAAAGCGCGCGCTTCGAACGATTTCGTGTGTCACCTCTTGCGTAATTTCCTTGACGGTTTCGAATTGGCCGACTTTGAACCCGAATTCTGCGTGACAATATGTTTCAGCTCTTGAGTCGGCACAGAGGACAGATAGTCCGGAGTCCATTGCGTTGCTCTAATTCGCTGTTTCAGTTCGTCCTCACCCAACCTCGGAGCAAGACCCTCCTTTTGCGCCTCCCTGCCGACCGCGATCGCGATTTCCGCGGCTACCTTTCGAATGTCGCTCAAGGGAGGCAACAGCGACGCAGAAGGGTCTTTGAGCGCGGGCGAGTTCGCGGCAAGCGCCCGGGCGGCCGCGAGCATCATCGCGTCGGTGACGCGCCACGCGCCGGAGGCGACAACCCCCAGTCCCATCGCCGGAAAAATGAAGACGTTGTTGCACTGTGCGATAGGAATCTTCCTCCCACCGTAACTTACGGGCGCGAAAGGCGAGCCCGTGGCTACCAGAGCGCGTCCCTCTGTCCACTGAATCAAATCGTCGGCTTTTGCCTCCGATTTTGCAGTTGGATTCGAGAGCGGGAAGATGATTGGACGCTGCACCTTGCGTGCCATTTCGCGGACAATCGTTTCCGAGAAAGCTCCGCCAACCGTCGAGAGACCGATCAGGATGGATGCTTCGATCTTTCCAATCACGTCGGCCAGTCCGATCTGGCCATGGGAAGTTCGCGGCCAGCCGGACACACGGTCCGCCGGCTGGGCATAGACACGCTGTTCCGGGGTCAGGTCTGTTCGCCCCGAGTGCAGAAGGCCGTTTACGTCAAGGACCCAAAACCGGCTACTCGCCTCGTGTTCGGAGAGCCCTTGGCTGATCATCTCCGCACGCAGTCCATCGGCCACGCCGATGCCGGCGGAGCCTGCTCCGAGCATCACGATCTGCTGCTCCTTCAAGTTCTTTCCAGTCACGTTGACTGCGCCCAGAACCGCTCCGACCGCCACGGCTGCCGTTCCTTGAATATCGTCGTTGAAGGTAAGCAATTCATCGCAGTAGCGCTGCAGAATCGGCCGGGCATGAGGCGTCGCCAAGTCTTCCCATTGCAAGCAGGTTCCCGGAAGTTCCTGCTTCACCGCCTGAACGAACTGATCGACGAAGTCCAAGTACGGCTGACCGGTCATCCGTTCGTGGCGCCAGCCGAGGTACTCCGGATCGTTCAGCCGCTCCGCATTATTGGTTCCCACGTCCAACACGATGGGCAGCGTCCGTTCCGGACGAATTCCGCCGATGAGCGAATACAACGAAAGTTTGCCGATGGGGATGCCCATGCCGCCCACGCCCTGATCACCAATGCCCAGGATGCGTTCGCCGTCCGTGACGACAATGACGTCGACCTCCGGATTCGGACGATTCCGCAAGAGCGCGGGGATCGAGTCGCGCAGTGGGTAGGAGATGAACAGGCCGCGCGGCCTCCGGTAGATGTGGCTGAATTGCTGGCAGGCCTGCGCGACCACGGGCGTGTAGACCAAGGGCGTCATTTCTTCGATGTGGTCGAGCAGAAGCCGGTAGAAAAGGACCTCGTTGGAATCCTGCAAGGCGCGCAAATAGATGTGCCGCTCGAGGTCCTCATCTTTTCTCTGAAAGGCCTCGTACGCACGGACAACCTGGGCATTTAGGCTCTCGATCTGTGGCGGGAGAAGCCCGTGCAAGCCGAGTCTGGTGCGCTCCTTCTCTGTGTACGCCGTGCCTTTGTTCAGCCCCGGGGTATTGAGGAGATCCATGCCCCGGGGCAAGTTCGCAAAGCCCGACCGTGTCCGCTGACGTATTGCAGTCATTTTCGATTCCCCCCTTCCTCCCCTTGATCTCGCCTTGGGTTGCGGCGAGTTACTTTAGGAAAACAATCCTTGCCAGATCGATGATTTCGTCGCGGCGCCCGCTTTTATTCGCGACCCGATTTGTGCGAGGCATATCGCATCAACTGTCAATCCGGTGAAACCACCCTCGCCAGGTTTGGATCTGAACCTCCGGTTGCCCCTGACTGTTGAGATCTCTGCCGGGCCTGCGCTTCGTGTTTCGAGTGAATTACTCCTGGCTCTGCACCAGCGGGATCTTCGAAGTAAACTGCAAGTCGATCATCAAACTGATCCGGCGGTCGAGCTGGAAGAATGTGGCTGCTATCTTTCCGGGAAGCACTTTCCGGAAAATGGGAACATACTTTTGGCGAAGCTGGGCCGCGGAAATGTCCGTATCGAGCCAGCGGCGAATCAGGCGGTCCGCCTGCTCGTCGGTGAGCGTTCCATACCCTTCGGAATAATCCTTAACCACGGCAATTCTAGCTTCGTTGATCTTGTCGTAATCCGCGCAGTATTGCTCGTACACCGGCCAGAAGCTGGCAGCTTGGCTGTCGGTGAGCGTTAAGTTGACAGCGATGAGCTGCTTCTTGAGAGACCGGACATCTTTGCGCAGCAGTGTGATTTGCTGGTCGTCAAACGTATTGGCGCTTTTGTCAGCTGTGGTCGTCGAAGGCGGAGTTGTGGCTTGAGCGAACGCTCTCGGACTTGCGAGCAAACCTACTGCAATGATTATGGGCGCGGCAAAAGTGATTTTCTTCACTGGATCCCCTCTTTTTTGGAGTCATGCTGTCACACGCTAAAAACTGTCGTTGACGACGGCGGCGACTTTCTTCGAAAAGTCGTAAGTGGCGCGCAGATTTTCTCCATAGAACCGCACCTTGCCTTCAAGGTCCTTTTCCAAGAGCACTCTGCCGTCACGCGTAGTGAATTGGACTTTCACCTTGATGCGGGTCGAACCGCTGACGGTGCTCACCTCGCGTTTTTTCTGGCTGCCTTCCTTAAAGGCCTGGGGGATCAAGCGCAGAATAACCAGATCGGACACATTCGCAGCAGTGCGGTCGCCGCTACGATAAACGTGTTGAAACTTCTTTGTCTTCTCCAATTGCAGGATCACATTTTCGTAGGTGGAGACGCGGAAGTCTTCCGGGATCACCAAGGCCTCCGGTGGATCAGTGCGCTCAACCTGAATGGCCGATGCGGAAAGCTTTTGGGCCGCGTCCTCTCGCGGGCCGGGCTGGGCCAGGAGAGAGCTTGCTACCAGAAATACGGCACTACTCGCGGCGATGGCGAAGATCAAAGAAAACGTAGTTCGAGTGACACACTTCATGGCTTTTGCTCCTCCACCGTGGACGATTCTACGTGGGTGCTGACCTTCGCCCCCTGGGCGACGAGTTGGTTTTTGAACGAAGTAGCCTGGCCTTGCGGAAGCACGAAGATGGCGCCGTGGAAACCGCCGTTGGAGTCCTCATATTCCACGGTCAAAACCTCCACTTTGTGGGAAAAGAGACTCACGAGCCGGCCGCCTCCGTACGGGATGCCCATCTTTATGACCGTGCCGCCCGCGCCGCTCACGTCCTGCCTGCTCTGGTTGCCGACAAAGATGTCCGTGATGCTAGCCGTGGCGATGCCTGTCTTCTTTTTTTCTGTGGCAAATTCCAACCCTGTGGGGAGCAAGCTGAGCGTGCCCTTGGCGTCGGTCTTGATGTCTTCGAGGCCGATGACGCACGTGACGCTTGCTATGGAGTTGGTTTGAGCAGCCGGCGGAGCGGTAGCCTGCCGGCCGAACGCTGGCGCCCCGGTCGCGGCCAATATCACGACGATGACGAAAGCGAACCAGACGGCCAGCCACCACGACCACAGCACCTTTTGCCCTGGGTAACTCGAGCTTCGTTGGTTGAGTTGTGCACCACAAGTTCTCATGTATTTGTTCCTTTCCCGACTCTGGCTCATGACGCTGGCGGTTCGCTGAGAAGCTGTTTCGCCACAGGTTCTGTGATCTCTGCCGAGCGCGACGGCACAGGACGATTTTGATGAAGGGCAGTTCGTGGTCCAAACGGACACTTCCCGATGTCTCTGAAAGGAAATGCGTTCCAGCCATGGCCCAATGTGCTGTCGGGATATCGATGACCGCATGCCCGCAAATGCCAAAAGGCTGACAGACCCCGGGGAGTCATGCAGGCACGTTTGAGAGATAAGGGACTGGCGGCTTGAGACTTCGACTTC
>Ga0335076_10004299_pt1 | contig 14397 bp, 11 predicted proteins | sample Lox_Sample_25_FD_206717 | JGI IMG/M metagenome (GOLD analysis project Ga0335076, IMG submission 206717) | Soil microbial communities from Loxahatchee National Wildlife Refuge, Florida, United States - Lox_Sample_2.5 | ecosystem: Environmental > Terrestrial > Soil > Wetlands | place: USA... | reverse complement strand
CTTTATTCGATAATCCTGATCTGACCAACAGAAATTGGGAAGGCAGAAATCCCATTCGCCTTGTAGTTGATATGGATTTGCGGCTGCCTGCTTCACTGAAATTGTTTAACCGGCAGGTAAAGACCATCGTTTTCAACAGCATTAAACATGAAGAAAATGACAATCTTTCGTATTACCAGGTTACTGCTGATGTGCCACTGGTTCATCAAATAGAACATGCGTTGTACCAGGCAAAGATTCAAAGTGTACTCGTAGAAGGCGGAGCCAGGTTATTACAATCGTTTATTGACGAAAGGATTTGGGATGAAGCAAGAATTATTACAAACGAAGAAATGAAGATTACTGAGGGTATCCATGCACCGGAACTAACTGAAGAAATCCTGGTCCAAAAAGAAAATTATTTTTCCGATACCATTCGCTATTATAATCATTCCTGATATTGCAATTGTCTTATTCGTAATATTTATGCCAGAAACCTTTTGCTGACTGCGGTTTCTTTGCTTCCACTTGTATATGTATAAAATCCTTCCCCTGTTTTCACTCCCAGGAAACCTGCGGTAACCATGTTTGTAAGCAGGGGACAGGGGAAATATTTTGGATTGCCAAATCCTTCATACAATACATGCATAATCGAATGACAAATATCAAGACCGATAAAATCTGCCAGTTGTAAGGGTCCCATGGGATGCGCCATGCCCAGTTTCATGACTGTATCGATTTCTTCAACTCCTGCAACTCCTTCATACAGGCTATAAATGGCTTCATTGATCATTGGCATTAATATCCGGTTAGCAATAAAGCCCGGATAATCATTCACCACACAGGGAACTTTTCCGAGTTGTCTTGTCAAAGCGACGATAGTGTCTGTCACTTCTTTTTTTGTCGAATATCCATTGATAACTTCGACCAGCTTCATCACCGGAACGGGGTTCATAAAATGCATCCCGATCACTAAGCCCTGGCGTCTTGTCACAGCCGCGATCTTTGTTACAGAAATCGAAGACGTATTGGTAGCGAGGATGCATGATGAGTAAGTTGCTTTCTCAAGATCCGTAAACAATTTCAATTTCAGTTGCTCGTTTTCACTGGCAGCTTCAATAACCAGCTCTGCAATTTTTACACCGGCAGCAATGTCGGTAAAAATGGAAATATTGCGAAGTGTATTCTTTTTTGTTTCCTCAGGAATGGTTCCTTTGGCAATCTGCCTGTCCAGGTTTTTTTCAATAGTCTGCATTGCCCTATCCAGTTGATCTTTGTTGATATCGATCAGGCTCACACTAAAATTATTTTGTGCAAACACATGCGCGATACCGTTACCCATGGTTCCGGCACCGATGACAGAAATATATTTCATACGTATTCCGTAATTGAATTTTGGTGTGATAACGGTAATATATACAAGTTAAAGTTAAAAAATAGACTATCACTGCTCATTGTTGAAAAATCTATTTAACTATGCCGTTGAAACCCGGGATTATTTAATTTTTTGATTTTATGGAATGGTGTTCTCATTTTTTTACCCTAAAATTGCAGTTTCCTGTACAATCAGGTTTTGAAATCAGAAATATCCCTTATGTATCCCAACCTTTATTACGCTTTTAAGGATTTATTCGGAGTAGATTGGAAGTTCCTGCGGTTCATCAATTCTTTTGGATTTTTTGTTGCGATTGCATTTAGTGCCGCATTTATCATTCTGTCAAAAGAACTGAGGCGAAAAGAAGCCCAGGGTCTTCTTCAATACAAAGAAGAAATCATTACTGTAGGCAACCCGGCTAGCTTGGGAGAGTTATTAACTAATTTTATTCTTGGTTTTCTTTTGGGATATAAAATCGTCGGGCTCTTTTTTTCCGATAGCTCCCGGTTTTCAAACCCACAGGATTTTATTTTTTCTTTTGCCGGCAGCTGGCCGGCCGGATTGCTGTTAGGGTTTATTTTTTCCGGTTTGAAATGGTGGGAAAAAAACAAACACAAGCTGGCAGAACCTGAGCAAAGAAAAATACGAATCTGGCCACATGACAGGGTGGGGGACATTACTATTTTTGCTGCCATATTTGGTTTCCTTGGTGCGAAGATTTTTAACAGCCTCGAAAACTGGAATGAATTCGTAAAAAGCCCAATTGAATCATTGCTTTCTTTCAGTGGATTGACTTTTTATGGTGGACTAATCTGTGCAGCATTGGCGATTTGGTATTATGCCCGAAAAAGGAATATCAGCTTTTGGCATTTGAATGACGCAGCAGCGCCGGCACTGATGATAGCCTATGCCATTGGCAGAATCGGATGCCATGTATCGGGCGATGGTGATTGGGGTATTATTAATAGCGCTTATTTTTCAACACCCGATCAAAAAGTGGTGAATGTTAAACCTGATTTTTATAATATCATCGTTACAAAAAATGCTGAATTATATATAAGTCAGTTTGGTTCTTTGAATGTTCCTCATCGCTACGTTAAAGCCCCTTCTTTTTTACCTGATTGGCTTTTTGCTTATCCATATGCTCACAATGTGATTAATGAAGGATTGAAAATACCAGACTGCAATCAACAATATTGCAGTTACCTCCCCCTACCCGTATTTCCTACATCTTTTTACGAGACAATTATCTGTCTTATTCTTTTTTTTGTAATCTGGTCATTGAGAAAAAAATTTACTGTACCCGGAACCCTGTTTGGATTTTATCTGGTGCTGAATGGAATTGAAAGATTCTTTATAGAGAAAATCAGGGTCAACACGAAGTATGACATCCTGGGGTTTCACCCTACTCAGGCAGAAATTATTTCATTTTTACTGGTTCTGTCAGGTATACTGCTATACCTCACACTAACCCAAAGGAATAAGCGATTGGAAGCAATTCAGAAAAAAACAAGAGATTCCTGAGCCTGCAAAACAACCCCGAAAGCCGGTCAACAGCCGAATAAATTTTATAAATAAGCCTCTATTTTTCTAAAAATGGCCTCTGCCGTTCGACCATTCTTTTTGCCCTCTCATAAACTTTAGCCGAAAGTCTGTAACGAGATTTTACTGATAGCGTCATAAACGCTTCATGAATAATCACCAATTATCAGTAAAATCAGCCTTCTAAAATAAAACATTGTTCTATGTATTGCAAAGTACTGATCTTTGGATTGTAATATTTAAAAAATAGTACTTAAAACTGTAATTATGAAAAAATTGATGTTTTTGGCGCCAGTAGTCGTGTTGATGGCCCTTTCTTCATTGGGTCAGACGCCTGGCAGTGAAAGAAAAATAAGCGGTATTATTTCTGACGAAAATCGGAATATGGTAGAATCAGCTTCTGTCTCTTTGCTTCATGCCAGGGATTCTTCACTCGTCAAAACGGTAACTTCAGATAAATCGGGTAAGTACAGGTTCAATGGAGTAGCAGATGGAAAATATTTGCTTTCAGTTACCGCTGTCGGCCATTCTATTTCATATTCCAGGGCATTCGAAGTTTCAACAGGTAAACAGATCACGGGTTTGGATACCATTGTGTTGAAGAAAAATGTGAATGAATTGAAAGAGGTTGCCGTTGTCGGAAGAAAACCATTTATCGAACAGAAAGCTGACCGCATGATCGTAAACGTTGATGCGTCACCAGCCAATACAGGTACTTCTGTGATGGACGTGCTTGAAAAATCACCGGGTGTTACAGTAGACAAAGATGGAAACATCAGTCTGAAAGGCAAGCAGGGTGTGACTATTATGATCGATAATAAACCCACTTATCTTAATTCAACACAGCTGGCTGTTTATTTAAAAAGCCTTCCTTCATCAGCAGTTGATCAGTTGGAAATAATGACCAATCCTTCCGCAAAATATGATGCGGCCGGCAATTCCGGAATCATCAATATCAAAACCAAAAAAAATAAGGCAAAAGGGTTTAATGGAAGTGTAGGCCTGACGTATACCCAGGGCGTATATGCAAAACCCAATGCAAACACAAACCTGAATTATCGCAATGGCAAGTTTAATATATTTCTGAATGCAGGGTATTCTTACTGGCAGGGTTTTCAGGATCTCGATATCAACCGTACTTATCTAAATCCATCGGATAAGCAGATCAATTCTATTTTCACACAACATACCAATATGAAGTTTACCAATCCCGAATTGAATGTCAAAGCGGGAATGGATTATTATCTCAGCAATAAAACCACATTGGGTTTTGTAGTGAGTGGGTTCAGGAATGACGAAATGGACAAATCGCAGAGTACAATTTATTTGAAAGATCCGAATCAGGTCGTGGATTCAATTGTCTATTCCCCCAGTACAAATCATACAAAATGGAGGAATAATTCTTATAACCTGAACTTCAGGCATCAGTTTGATTCGTCAGGAACTGAACTCACTGCAGATGCAGATTATATTACGTATCGTTCGAATAGTGATCAGTATTTTGACAATATCACCTATGATCCCGACTGGGTAGAGAAAAATGAGACCATTCTCACCGGCAGTCTGCCCTCAGAAATCAATATCTACTCATTTAAATCAGATTACTCACATCCTTTCAGGCATGACCTGAAATTCGAAGCCGGAATAAAAACGAGTTATGTGAACACTGATAATAATGCAAATTATTATAACCTGATCAATGGGGTTCCTTACGTGGATACAACCAAGACCAATCATTTTTTATATCGTGAAAATATCAACGCCGCTTACATTAACCTGAACAAGCAGTACAAAAAATGGAATATCCAGGCTGGTTTAAGAATGGAGAACACCAATTATTCAGGGCATCAGCTGGGAAACAGTTATACCGTTAACAATAACGATTCCTCATTCAGTAAAAGTTATGTAAATCTTTTTCCCACTGTATATATAAGCTATCAGGCAAATTCAAAAAATCAATTTTCGGTTAACTATGGCCGTAGGATTGACCGGCCAGCTTACCAGGACCTCAATCCCTTCCTGTTCTTTCTGGACGAATACACATACAAGGCAGGCAATCCTTATCTGCAACCTCAGTACACCGATAATATAGAGCTTTCCCATACCTATAATAATTTTCTGACAACGACGCTGAATTACAGCAATACCAGGAATTTTTTTACTGAAACTTTTGAGCAGGATGGACATGCTACAATTGTACGTGATGGAAATATAGGAAGAAGGCAGAATGCAGGCATTGCGGTGAGTGCCCAGATACCTATAAGGAAATGGTGGACGGCGATTGTCTATGCAAATGTCAACTATAACCAGTTCACTGGAGTGCTATATGGAGATCCCATCGATGTAAGTGCAACAACCTTTCTTGCTAACCTCAACAACCAATTCAGGTTTGCAAATGGATGGAGCGGAGAAATTTCAGGATTTTACCGAACAAAAGGAGTGGAGGGACAGATTCTGGTTGATCCACTTGGCCAAGCCTCCGCAGCCGTTTCCAAACAGCTCATGCATGATAAAGCCAATATCAAGGTGGCCATGAGAGATATTTTCTATACGCAAAAAGTAAGAGGAAGCATCAATTTCCAGGAAACAGAAGCTACATTTTATAACGTAAGGGACAGTCGCCAGGTAAGCCTCACCTTCACCTATCGGTTCGGAAAACCAATCAAAGGCCCTCAGCCCAAAAGAAACGCAGGGGGAGCAAGTGATGAATCAAACCGTGTTAAAAGCGGGGGAAACAATTAATAAAAAAAGCTGATTCCCGAAATTAAACAAATGCATAGTCCAGCTTCTCATCTTTATAGAATCACACAAAAAACAAATGCCATGAAAAAAATTTTATTGATGCTGCTATTATCAGCAGGATGTAACCTGATAATTTTTGCCCAATGCACAAAAAAAGTTACCTGGACTGCTTCCAAAGCAGATTTCCTTGATGAATCCGGGAATCTTCAGCAATCAAAAGACGTAAAAGTTACCATTCAAACAACCAGCAAGGAAATAAGGATAGTCCATAGCGATGATGAGGCTGATACTTTGCAGGGACCTGTTAAAGAAGATACCTGTCAATGGAATGAACCATTTAAAAAAGGGAAAACAATTCTCAAAGCTGATTTAACGGAACGGGATGGCACTTATTCCAACTGTCTCCTGACTATTGAGGGTTTGGAAGGAAAAATTTTGATTTCACTCAAGGTTGAAGCTCCGGATGGAAGAAAGTTTTCCATAAAAATACCTGTGGATTCGTATAAAGAAGAATAGACCCGGATGAGAGGGATGTACGAATAATTTCATACTTGAAATAGACCGCTTGTGTATTGACATTTGAAATTAACCTCTTACAATTTTTTCATTCCCTCCGTCCTGTTTTATGTTTTGGTTCGGTGAAATCATGATCAATTTTGATGACCACAAAATTCATCGCCAACCAAATCAACTGTATGAAGTGTTTGCCTCTGATTCTTGCTGCTCAATTTAGTTTAGCGGTTACAATTGCGCAGAGCAGGTCAGGCAGAATTAGCGGAAATGTCAAAGAACCGAGTGGAAAATATCTTGATGCTGTTACCGTTTCACTCCTGAAATTTCCTGATTCATCTCTCATTAAAACTGCTTTAACAAACAAAGATGGATTATTCCGGCTGGAAAACCTTCCCCCTGGTCGCTATATCGTTTCGATAACTTTCGTAGGATATTCGCCATGGATAAGCCAGGGGCTTCAAATTTCAGCTTCGAAGCAGGATATCAAATTGAATGATATTACTCTTCAATCTTCAGTTTCTTCCCTGGGGGAAGTAACTGTAATGGGTAAACGCCCTCCCATAGAAAATAAAATCGATAAAACAGTAGTTAATGTCGACGCTTCGATCACCAATGCCGGAAATTCGGTGATGGAGGTACTCGAAAAATCACCTTATATCAGTATTGACAAAGATGGGAATATCGTACTAAAAGGGAAAACAGGCGTGACGATACTGATTGATGGAAAACAAACTTATTTGTCCGGTCAGGATCTTATCGATCTGTTGAAAAATATGTCAGCCGCCCAGGTTGACCAAATCGAGATCATGACCCAGCCTTCAGCCAAATATGATGCTTCCGGAAATGCGGGTATCATTAACATCAAAACAAAGAGGGGCCAGCAAAAAGGATTCAACGGTTCGGTCACCCTGAGTTATGTCCAGGCTGTATATCCGAAATCTCCTAATAGCATTAACCTGAACTACAGGAATAATAAGTTTAATTTTTTTGGCAATTATAATATTTCTTATTGGGAAGGTTTCAGTAATATCAAAATCAACCGCTATTTCGTCGATAAGCAGGAAGATATCAATAGCCATTTCGCACAAAGCAGTAATATCAGGTTCAATTCTCATCCATTTAACTGGAGAATGGGTGTTGATTTTTATGCCAGCCCAAAGAACACATTTGGCATGGCCTTTAGTGGTCAGTTAGATAACCGCAAAAGCAATATCTATACAGTTTCCGATTTGTATGATCTTGATCAGAACGGGAACCTGAATTCTACAAATGAGGCATGGACCAGCAGTACAAACAAATGGACCAACCTTGGCTTTAATCTGAATTTCAAAAGAGAAATCAACAAACAAGGGAGAGAGTTAACTGCAGATGCGGATTATATCTGGTATGATACAAGATCCATACAGCAATCAAATAACTATAATTATAATCCTGATGGCTCGCTCGATACCAATTCCGGATCGATCAATCCCTATCTCTTACATGGTAATCTTCCTTCAACAATTAAAATTTTAACTGGTAAAGCCGACTATACGCATCCCCTCAATAGCACAAGTAAAATCGAAGCAGGATGGAAATCAAGTTATGTGCAAACAGATAACGATGCCCAGTATAGCTACCTGGTTAATGGTGTTCAGCAAATAGATACCACAAGAAGCAACCATTTTCTTTACCAGGAAAATATCAACGCAGTGTATATTAATTATAACAAGCAATTAAAAAAATGGACCCTCCAAACCGGGCTGAGGATGGAACAAACTTATTCCAGGGGAAACCAGATAGTGAAGAATCAAAAATTTGACACCAGCTATGTGCAACTATTCCCAACCGTGTTCTTAAGTTATGCGTTGAACGATAAAAACCAATTCACATTGACGTATGGACGAAGAATCGACCGACCAAATTATCAGGACATGAATCCGTTTCAATATTTCCTCGATCAATACACTTATCGCCAGGGGAACCCATACCTGCAACCGCAGTTCAGCCATAATGTTGAACTGAGTTATAACTACAAAGGCGAATTAAACCTGTCAGCCAATTACACGCAGATTGACAACGTCATTAATGATATACTGGTTCAAAACGATTCAACCAAAGTAACTTATCAGACCAAGTCCAATGTAAGTAAAGAAATTAATGTCGGTCTGAGCCTGAGTTATAATAAACAACTTACAAAATGGTGGAACATTTCTTTGTCGGGTAATATATATAACGATCATTACACAGGCTTTGTCGATAATGCGTACCTGGATATCAACCTTACTGCCTACACCATCAACATGAATAATCAATTCAGTTTTGGAAAAGGATGGGGTGCGGAAGCCAGCGGCTTTTATAATTCCAAAATGCTGTACAGCGGTCTGATCGTTGCAGAACCGATGCAGGTTGTTTCTTTTGGCTTTTCAAAACAGGTTTTAAAAAATAAAGGCAGTGTCAAACTCAATCTGAGGGATCCTTTTTACATCATGCACTTTAGTGGGTATACCCAATTCAGTAATATCAATTTTAATGTCAATAGCCACTGGGATAACAGAAGGGTTGGAATCGTGTTCACTTATCGTTTTGGGAAAAAGATGAATAACCAGCCTGCAAGAAAAAAAGAAGGTTCAGCAGAAGAACAAAGCAGGGTAGGGGGAAATGGCAATACTCAATAATAAGATCTTCACTCTCTCATGTGTAAAGGGCCTGTTTCAAACCAAGTTTGGACAGGTCTTTTTGTTTTTTACATTTGTTGTATTAATCATTTCCTATGCCTTCATTCGATATCGTAAGTAAAGTTGATCCCCAACTGCTGGACAATGCAGTCAATGTAACCAAAAAAGAAATTGTCAACCGTTTTGATTTTAAGGATTCTCCTGTGCAGATAGAACTAAACAAAAAGGATATGAAAGTTGATCTGGAAGCAGAAAGCGATATGAAATTAAAACAGATCACGGATGTTTTGATCAGTCGATCCATCAAACAGGGGATAGATCCACTTGCTTTTGATTTGAACAAGGACTCATATCAAAGTGGCAAAACGGTTAAAAAAGAAGTGCCTGTCCGGAATGGATTAAAGCAGGACGATGCAAAAAAAATCGTCAAGCTTGTGAAGGATTCAAATCTAAAAGTCCAGGCCCAGATTATGGATGACCTGGTAAGGGTTACGGGTAAGAAGATCGATGACCTGCAATCCGTTATTCAGCTGTGCAAAAAAGCTAATTTGAATCTTCCGCTCCAATATATCAATATGCGCAGCTAGATGCGGTTTCCTGTTAAATTAATTTGGAAACCAGAGAGATAAGACCTAATTTCGCGCTTCAAATTTTGATCTTACACAGGCTTCTCGTATAGCAGCAGGTGTGTACGATCCTTAAACACAAAAAGTTATGAAAAAAGGCATTCATCCTGAAAATTACCGCATGGTTGTTTTTAAGGACATGAGCAATGGCTATGCGTTCTTGTCCCGTTCTTCTGCTCCCTCCAAAGAGACAGTAAAATGGGAAGATGGAAAGGATTATCCCCTGATCAAATTGGAAATTTCCAATACATCTCATCCCTTTTTCACTGGTAAAAATGTACTGGTGGATACAGCAGGTAGAATTGATAAATTCAAAAAACGCTACGAGAAAAAAACAAAATAATTTAATGTCCCGGTTCAGACAGGGATACAAATTTTTTTCATGGCTATACTTTCCCTTTCCGGATTTCCGGGGAGGGATTTTTTTTGCATCCAGGGTTGATGCGCACAAGCTGAATAAAATTGTAGTTTTAACGAATGAATGAAATTGTTCTGGACGACAGGTTGATCAGAGAGGATTTATTTCCGTTTACGCGTACCCGTCCGGTCTCGGATATTCGGATAGGCATTTTAACAATAAAGGAAAAGTGGGAGCGGTTTTTCAATTATTCTGTCGTATCTGCAAAGCAGCCGGACAGCACAATCCCCGTCATTCCGGCAAATATTATCCCTGATGCTGATTTAGTTTCTGCCATAAAAGAAAACAGACATGAGCAATATCTTTCATCTTCACCCGATATACTACGAATAAGATATCCCTGGCATATTTTTCAGCTGAATGATCAAATACTCAGAAATGATTTTGAACTGATCACCAGAAAAAGAAAATCGCAGCCACTTTCTTCCAGCAACAAAATAACCAGCTCGGACAATATTTTTGTAGAAGAGGGGGTTAGGGCAGAACATTGTTTTCTGAATGCTTCGGCCGGTCCGATATATTTGGGCAAAAACTCAGAAATAATGGAAGGCGCTATGATCCGAGGGCCCTTTGCATTATGTGAAGGAGCCGTCGTAAAAATGGGAGCAACAATTTATGGTGCAACCACTGTTGGTCCTTATAGTATCGTTGGCGGCGAAATCAAAAACTCCGTGATCTTAGGATATTCCAATAAAGCACATGAAGGATATCTGGGCGACTCTGTAATTGGCGAATGGTGCAATCTTGGCGCAGGTACTTCGAATTCCAACCTGAAAAATAATGCAGGGGATGTACGTGTATGGATTGAATCACAAAAAGAATTCGTAAGTGCAGGATTAAAATGCGGCTTATTGCTGGGGGATTATTCCAGAACTGCAGTGAATACTTCATTCAATACCGGAGCAGTAGCTGGAGTTTGTTGTAATATTTTTGGAGAAGGACTAACGCCAAAATATATTCCCGACTTTAGTTGGGGATATACACTTCCCTCGAAATACTCGATTGACAACGCCTTACGGGATATTAGAAACTGGAAGAAATTAAAAAAACAAACGCTGGATGAAAATGAAATAATTACTTTAAAGCATATTTTCGAACAAACCAAACTGAAAGAAGAATGAGAAAACAAATTGCAGCGGCGAACTGGAAAATGAATCTTACTCATCAGCAGGGGGAACAGCTGCTGGATGAAGTATTAAAAGCAAAAATCGGATTAGCAGATCATCAAGTTGCACTTTTTGCTGTCCCCTTTCCATATCTCATCATGGCAAACAATAAAGTCGCGGGGCATAAAAACTATTTTATTGCAGCACAGAATTGTTTTACCAAGAAGTCGGGCGCATTTACCGGAGAAGTATCAGCTGAAATGCTTCAATCCATCGGCATCCTTTATTGTATCCTCGGTCATAGCGAACGCAGGGAATATTTTGGGGAAACTAATCAAATGCTGGCTGAGAAAATAAATGCTTGTCTTTCCTTTAATATTACACCTGTTTTTTGTTGCGGTGAGCCTTTATCTGTTCGTGAAAAAGGCTCTCAAAATGATTTTGTCGAAACGCAATTGAAAGAATCCTTGTTTCATTTATCTGCTGAAGAGGTCAATAAAATAGTCATTGCGTACGAGCCCATCTGGGCAATAGGAACAGGTAAAACTGCGACTACGGATCAGGCGCAGGAAATGCATGCCTACCTGCGTTCCGTTCTTGCGAAGCAATACGGAACCAGTGTAGCCGGTAATTTGTCAATATTGTACGGTGGCAGTGTAAAAGCGGGCAATGCAAAAGAATTATTCGGCTGCCCTGATGTTGACGGCGGCCTGGTGGGAGGTGCTTCTCTTGTCGGGGCAGATTTTATCCAGATTATCCGGGCACTAAAATAATTTTATTAATAATAATACTGCAGATATAGAGTAATGCTATTCCCCAAATTAATCTTGCAACATATTGTTTGGAGAGGATTGTATTTACTCTCTGCATTAATACTAAATATTGTTATTGCGAGGTATTTCAAAGCTGATGGGAGCGGTTGGATTTTCTATGTAATAAATAATTTGTCGTTCGCACTGCTGGTTGCCGGCCTTAGTCTCGAAGCCGGAGCTACGTATTATGTGGCCTCGGGTGAAATTAATCCGGAAAAAATTGCAGGATGTTGCCTGTTATGGTCCCTTGCGGCCACAATTTTCTGCCTGCTCTTCGTAAGCACTATTTTGCCAACAGATCATTTAGCGTTTAGTTCTTCCAAAGAATATTTTTTTGCCTGTGCCGGTTATATATGGGGAGTATTATTGACTACCTATTTCCGGGCGCTCTTTTTTGCAAAACATGATTTTTTTACTCCCAATCTTGTTTTATTTATTCTCAACTTACTATGGATCGTCTTATTGGCAATATCAAGCAAACAATCTTTTATAACCCAGCATTTTGCTACAATTTATTTTTTGTTGTTTTTATCCCAGGGACTGGTAATTGCTGTATGTTACTATAATAAGAATTCCGGTAAGCTCTTTGGTCTGCTAACATTTCCCGATTTGAAAAAAGTGATCAGGTATTCGATATTGGCTCTGGCTGCAAACATAATTTTCTTTCTGGTCTATCGAATCGACTATTGGTTTGTAAAAAAATTCTGCAGTTATGGCGATCTGGGTAACTATATTCAGGTTTCTAAAATAGGTCAATTGCTTATTTTATTGCCTTCGACCATTGCAAGTACGGTTTTTCCTCTTGCCGCTGCAGGAAAATCAGAAGAGATGAATAAGACAGTGCAAACCATCACCCGTTTTTTGTTACTTACCATTGGGTGCATTTGTCTTTTACTTGCAATCGTTGGGAAATGGGCATTCCCTTACTTTTTTGGAAAAAGTTTTTTTCAGATGTATATCCTTTTTCTGTTTCTTATTCCCGGCATTCTTGCCCTTACCGCACATTATCCATTAACTGCATTTTATGCCGGGAAAAGGGAGATCTCAGTCAATATAAAAGGGTCCCTGCTGGCATTGATTATTATTATTGCTGCCGATTTTGTTTTTCTGCCGATTTCAGGTATTAAAGCAGCGCCAATTGTCAGCAGCATCGGGTACCTCAGCTATTATTTATATCTACTGTTTATTTTTAAAAAAGAATACCAAGGTTCGCTTATTGATTTTTTTATTTTCAAGAAAAATGATATTCAGTGGTTAAAAAAAATGCTGCGCCTGGAAGGGAATAGCCAATCCTGAAACTAGCCAAAATTCTATCGATGAAAAAAATCCTCTGGCTGACAAGTTGGTTTCCAAACCTGACAGATCCTCTTACTGGGGATTTTATTGAAAGGCATGCTTTGTCTGCTTCCCTTTACAATGACATTTACATCATACATGTACTTAAAGATTATTTACAAAAGACTCCAGGTAATCTGTTCATAAATAAAAAAAAACATAATGCGCATTGTGCTTCATTAGTCATTTATTACAAAACAACATTTAAAAAAATAAAATGGCTTGAAACAATCTATTCTAATTACCTGTTCATACGGTATTTTATAAGTGCGCTTAAATCGTATATCCAAAAAAACGGTAAACCTGATTGCATTCATGTGCATATAGCATTAAAAGCCGGCGTAGTCGCATTGATTGCAAAATGGATGTACAAAATTCCCTATGTTGTTTCAGAACAATGGACCGGTTTATGTCCCGAAGCAAAACCCAACCTGGATGGCAAAAGCTTTCTATTCCGTTGGTTATGGAAATTGGTTATGCGAAATGCCGCAGACTATTCTGCTGTTAGTCGATACCTTGGAGACGCGATACGGAGCAGATTTGCACTTAAACCTTTTTTTGTCATTCCGAACGTTGTAAATACAGACGTTTTTTATCCCTCGCCTCATTCAAAAGATCAGTTTCAGTTTATACATGTTTCCACGCTGAACTACCAGAAAAACCCTCAGCAAATCTTTCAGGCAATTTCAGTCCTCAGACAAAAATCCAATCTCTCTTTTAAAGTGCTGGTATTCGGAGAACCATCTGATTCACTGCGGCAACTGGCTACCCGGCTAGATATAGCGAAGTATGTGGAATTGAAAGGTACTTGTCCGCAAAAAACACTTTCACAATATATGCGTCAATGCAATGCGCTGATACTTTATTCAAGGTTTGAGACATTCGGCTGTGTTATTATTGAAGCCAATGCCTGCGGTTTACCAGTTATTGTTAGTGATATTCCTGTTTTACATGAAAATGTTCAACAGGGAATAACAGGAATTTTTGTGCCGCTCGATAATCCTGAAGCGCTTGCCGACCAAATGCTTTCCGTCCTGAAGGGGGATCATCAATTTGATTCCGATGGTATTGTTGAACTAACCAGGAAAAAATACGACTTTTCCGTTGTAGGAAAACAGTGGGATGAACTATACGATCATACATTACGAAATAAATAGCCTGGTTTTGGGAGGGCGAATTTTAATTTTTAATTTACTCTCATCCCGCGGGGATAACATCGTTCGAAATAAAGCCGCCACACAAAAAAAGGGGAGGTCTCTACCCTGATAAGGCTTGCGAATATACTGCCAGCA
>Ga0335076_10004297_pt1 | contig 14402 bp, 8 predicted proteins | sample Lox_Sample_25_FD_206717 | JGI IMG/M metagenome (GOLD analysis project Ga0335076, IMG submission 206717) | Soil microbial communities from Loxahatchee National Wildlife Refuge, Florida, United States - Lox_Sample_2.5 | ecosystem: Environmental > Terrestrial > Soil > Wetlands | place: USA: Florida... | reverse complement strand
GCGCCGCTCCTCCTCATCGCTTCGCTCTGCATCGTCGCTGGCGGGGCATATGCGCCGCACCTTCTCCTCGCTTCGCTCTGCATCGTCGCTGGCGGGGCATATGCGCCGCACCTTCTCCTCGCTTCGGCCCGGATCGGCGCCCCGCGCGCCATGCCCGCCATCTTGCTAGATGTCAGACATGCGACCTGAGCGTTCACCTGACGGCAATTTTTTCGGGGATCTGCGTTTGCTCTTCGCCGTACGATGCGCAGGGAGGTTTCTATCTATTTCCCCCCATTACTGATGGCAGGTGATAGCACTGTGGTGCAGACCACTCCCGGCGCGGCCGCTCGCACGCCCGACGCCCTGATGCTCGCGTGGCGAGGTGGCCTTGTGTGCCCTACGGTTGTCCGTGTGAATCGTGGGACTACGCAGTGCTCAGCCGTTCCTTCGAGCTGGAGCGTGATCAACCGTGGCTGATTCGAATAGCGGCGGCAAGGGGGGTTCGGGCTACGGCCTCGGACTCTCCACCCGGACCCAGGTAACTGGTTACCAGTTCTTGGCGCGCCGGACGGCGATGGCGTTGACCCGCTGGCGCGTGCGGATGGAAATCGAGCCCGGCCGGCGTCAGACGCTGGCCGTGGTGGCGTCGGTGTCCGCGGCCCTGGTGATTTGCCTCGGCGCGCTGCTGTGGTCCTTCATCAACCCGTCCGGGCAGCTGAACGAGTCACCGATCATCGCCGACCGCGATTCCGGCGCACTGTATGTCCGGGTCGGGGACAAGCTGTACCCGGCGCTGAATCTGGCATCGGCACGGCTGATCACCGGTCGGCCGGACAACCCGCACAAGGTGCGGTCGAGTCAGATCGCCCAGCAGCCGCACGGACCGCTGGTGGGTATCCCCGGCGCACCGTCGGAATTCGCCCCGACGAACCCCACCTCGTCGTCGTGGCTGGTGTGCGATTCGGTGACGTCGCAATCGGGTGCGGGCGCGCCGGCATCGGTGACAGTCACGGTGATCGACGGGAAACCCGACCTGACGGGCCACCACCACGTGCTCAACGGGTCCGACGCGGTGGTGCTGCGCTACGAAAACGACACCTGGGTGATCCGGCAAGGACGCCGGTCGCGCATCGATGCATCGAACCGCGCAGTGTTGCTGCCGCTGGGTCTGACCCCCGAGAACGTCAATGACGCGCGGCCGATGAGCCGGGCGCTGTTCGACTCGCTGCCGGTCGGCCCCGAGCTGACGGTGCCGAAGGTGCCCGACGCCGGGAAGCCGGCCGGGTTCGCCGGCGCACCCGGACCGGTCGGAGCGGTAATCGTGACGCCGCAAATCAGTGGCCCGCAACAGTATTCGGTGGTGCTGGCCGACGGTGTGCAAACCGTGACGCCGGTGGTCGCGCAGATTCTGCAGAACGCCGGCACGCCGGCGGGCAACGCACCGGTGGTTGTGGCGCCGTCGTCGTTGGCCAAGATGCCGGTGGTCAACGGGCTGGACCTGTCGGCCTACCCGAATGGCCCGCTGAGCGTGCGGGACATCCGCGACAATCCGGCGACCTGCTGGTGGTGGGAGAAGACCGGCGGCGAAGCGCGGGCCCGCACTGAGGTGATCTCCGGGCCGACGATTCCGGTGAAGGCCAGCGACACCGACAAAGTGGTGTCGCTGGTGAAGTCCGACGGTTCCGGCCGCGAAGCCGATCGGGTCTTCTTCGGCCCCGAGTACGCAAACTGGATCGAGGCCACCGGCAACGACCCGGGCTCGTCGACAACAGAATCACTATGGTGGCTCACGAGTTCCGGTGCCCGTTTCGGCGTGGAGAACTCTCGTGATGCTCGCGCGGCGCTGGGACTGACAGCCCAGCCCAGCCCGGCGCCCTGGGTGGCGTTGCGGCTGCTGGCACCGGGCCCCGCCTTGTCGCGCGCCGATGCGTTGGTGCGCCATGACACCCTTCCGACCGATATGAACCCTGCCGAGTTGGTGGTACCGAAGTGAAACAAGGTTTTGCACGCCCGACGCCCGAACGCGCGCCCGCGGTCCGGCCAGAGAACATCGTCCTACCGACACCACTGAGTGTTCCGCCGCCCGAAGGCAAGCCGTGGTGGCTGATCGTGGTCGGCGTCCTGGTGGTCGGCCTGCTGGTCGGCATGGTCGGCATGACCGTGGCCAACGGCTCGCGAATGTTCCTGGGCGCCGGTTCGATCTTCCCGATCTTCATGATCGGCGGCGTGGCGATGATGATGTTCGGCGGGCGCTTCGGTGGCCAGCAGCAGATGAGCCGACCGAAGTTGGACGCGATGCGCGCCCAGTTCATGTTGATGCTCGACATGCTGCGCGAGACCGCGAACGAGTCGGCCGACAGCATGGACGCCAACTACCGGTGGTTCCACCCGGAGCCGACGACGCTGACGGCAGCGGTCGGATCGTCGCGGATGTGGGAGCGCAAGCCGGACGGCAAGGACCTCAACTTCGGCGTCGTCAGGGTCGGCGTGGGCATGACCCGGCCAGAGGTGACCTGGGGTGAGCCGCAGAACATGCCGACCGATATCGAACTCGAGCCGGTGACCGGTAAGGCACTGCAAGAATTCGGGCGCTACCAGAGCGTGGTCTACAACCTGCCGAAGATGGTGTCGCTGCTCGTCGAGCCGTGGTATGCACTGGACGGCAATCGCGATCAGGTGCTCGGGCTGATGCGGGCGATCATCTGCCAGCTGGCCTATTCACACGGGCCCGACCACATTCAGATGATCGTTGTCACTTCAGACGTCGCGAAGTGGGACTGGGTCAAGTGGCTGCCGCACTTCGGTGATCCCCGTCGTCGCGATGCCGCCGGCAATGCGCGGATGGTGTATGCCTCGGTTCGTGAGTTCGCGGCCGACCAAGCCGAATTGTTCGCCGGCCGTGGCTCTTTCACTCCGCGGCACGCTAGCTCGTCGTCGGAGACGCCAACGCCCCACCACGTGATCATTGCTGATGTCGACGACCCGCAATGGGAGTACGTCATCAGCGTCGACGGAGTTGACGGCGTCACGTTCTTTGATCTGACCGGCTCTGCGCTGTGGACAGGTAACTCGGAGCGGGTATTGCGGTTCACCAACGACGTCGGGGTGATCGAGGCGCTGCCCCGTGACCGCGACACCTGGATGGTGATCGACGACAACAGGTGGTTCTTCGCACTGGCCGACTACGTCACTGAGCCGGAGGCCGAGCAGTTCTCGCAGCGTATGGCGCACTGGCGACTGGCCGAGGCCTACGAGGAGATCGGCCAGCGGGTAACTCAGATCGGCGCCCGAGACGTCCTGTCGTACTACGGGATTGAGGACCCGGCCGAGATCGACTTTGAGTCGCTGTGGGGTAACCGGCGCGACGGGCTCAGCAGCCGGTCCCGGTTGCGGATTCCGTTCGGTAACCGATCCGACAACGGCGAACTGCTGTTCCTGGACATGAAGTCCCTCGACGAGGGCGGCGACGGCCCGCACGGGGTCATGTCGGGAACCACCGGTTCCGGTAAGTCGACGCTGGTGCGTACCGTGATCGAGTCGTTGATGCTGGGGCACCCGCCGGACGAGCTTCAGTTCGTGTTGGCCGACCTCAAGGGTGGATCGGCGGTCAAGCCGTTCTCCGGCGTGCCGCACGTGTCGCGAATCATCACCGACCTGGAAGAAGACCAGGCGCTGATGGAGCGCTTCCTGGACGCGTTGTGGGGCGAAATCGCCCGCCGCAAGGCGGTCTGCGACAACGCCGGCGTCGACGACGCCAAGGAATACAACGAGATGCGCGGCAGGATGCGCGCACGCGGTCAGGACATTCCGCCGTTGCCGATGCTGGTAGTCGTCATCGACGAGTTCTACGAATGGTTCCGCATCATGCCGACCGCGGTCGATGTGCTTGACTCGATCGGCCGGCAGGGTCGTGCCTACTGGATCCACCTGATGATGGCCTCGCAGACCATCGAGAGTCGGGCCGAAAAGCTCATGGAGAACATGGGTTACCGGCTGGTGCTGAAAGCGCGTACCGCCGGTGCGGCGCAGGCGGCCGGGGTGCCGAATGCGGTGAACCTGCCCGCTCAGGCCGGTCTGGGCTACTTCCGTAAGAGCCTCGAAGAGATCATCCGGTTCCAAGCCGAGTTCCTCTGGCGCGACTACCGCCGCGGCATCTCGCTTGACGACGATCAGCAGGCCGCGCTGACGCATTCGGTGGATTACATTCGGCCGCAACTGTTTACGACGGGCTTTACGCCTATCGAGGTAAGCGTCAGTGGACCGGAGGACTTCGACGCGCTGACCAACGGCGAGGTTCTCAGCGGCAACGGAGCCGGCGAGTCCTTCGACGAGGCCGAGGAAGAGGAAGAAGAGGCCATCAGGACGCCTCGGGTCGGCACAGTGATTATCGATCAGCTGCGCCGCATCGACTTCGAGCCTTACCGGTTGTGGCAACCGCCGCTGGACGTGCCGGTGTCGATCGAAGACCTGGTGAACCGTACCCTCGGTCGGCCCTGGCAGGAGGAGTACGGCACCGCCAGGAACCTGGTGTTCCCGATCGGCATCATCGACCGGCCGTTCAAGCACGACCAGCCGCCGTGGACGGTGGACACGTCGGGGCCGGGTTCCAACGTGCTGATCCTCGGTGCCGGCGGCTCGGGCAAGACCACCGCGCTGCAAACGCTGATCTGCTCGGCCGCGCTGACCCACACGCCCGAGCAGGTCCAGTTCTACGTCCTGGGTTACAGCAGCACCGCGCTGACGACGGTGGCCCGGCTGCCGCACGTCGGCGAGGTCGTCGGCCCCACCGACCCCTACGGCGTTCGCCGCACGGTAGCGGAGCTGCTAGCGCTGCTCCGCGAGCGCAAGCGCACCTTCCTCGAGTACGACGTGCCCTCGATGGACGTGTTCCGCCGGCGCAAGTTCGGCGGCGAGGCGGGCAACGTGCCCAACGACGGCTTCGGCGATGTCTACCTGGTGATCGACAACTACCGGGCGCTCGCCGAAGAGAACGAGGTGCTGATCGAGCAGGTCAACCAGATCATCAACCAGGGCCCGTCGTTCGGCGTGCACGTGGTGGTCACGGCCGACCGCGAATCTGAGCTGCGGCCGCCGGTGCGCAGCGGTTTCGGATCCCGGATCGAGCTGCGCTTGGCCGCGGTCGAGGACGCGAAGCTGGTTCGCTCCCGGTTCGCCAAGGATGTTCCGGTCAAGCCGGGTCGCGGCATGGTCGCGGTGAACTACGTGCGACTGGACAGCGACCCGCAATCGGGTCTGCACACCTTGGTGGCCAGACCCGCGCTGATGAGCACGCCGGACACGACCTTCGAGTCCGAAAACGTTGCCGCCGCAGTCAGCCGAGTGGCGGCCGGCCACGCACCGCCGGTGCGCAGGCTTCCCGCCAAGTTCGGGCTGGAGCAGGTCCGCGCGCTCGCCGCGGCCGATCGGCGCCAGAATGTCGGTGCTGGCGGAATCGCTTGGGCCATCAACGAATTGGACCTGCAGCCGGTATACCTCAACTTCGCCGAGAACGCGCACCTGATGGTGACGGGTCGGCGCGAGTGCGGGCGTACCACGACGCTGGCCACCATCATGTCCGAGATCGGTCGGGTGTACGAGCCGGGAGCAAGCATCGCGCCGGCGACCTCGCGTCCCTCGGCGCAGGTGTGGCTGGTCGACCCGCGTCGTCAGCTGCTGACCACGCTGGGCACCGACTACGTAGAGAAGTTCGCCTACAACCTCGACGGCGTCGCGGCGATGATGGACGAGTTGGGCGCCGTGTTGGCCCGACGCGAGCCGCCACCGGGCCTGTCGGCCGAGGAGCTGTTGTCGCGGGCTTGGTGGAGCGGACCGGAGATCTTCTTGATCATCGACGATGTCCAGCAGCTGCCGCCGGGCTTCGATTCACCGCTGCACAAGGCCGCGCCGTGGGTGACCAGGGCAGCCGACGTCGGCTTGCACGTGATCGTCACCCGCACCTTCGGTGGATGGTCTTCGGCGGGCAGCGACCCAATGCTGCGGGCACTGGCACAGGCCAACTCCCCGTTGCTGGTGATGGACGCCGACCCCGACGAGGGCTTCATCCGCGGCAAGATGAAGGGTGGCCCGCTGCCACGCGGCCGTGGTCTGCTGATGGCCGAGGACACCGGCGTATTCGTGCAAGTCGCGGCGACCGACCTGCGTCGATAATCGCGTTTCGTAGAGTCCCCCCGCTCGTCAGGGCGGGGGGACTTTCGTGTTTGCGGCGCCGCTCCCGGCCCGCGCCTGCTGTCAGACATCTCATAGCTGACGCATAGCTAGGGCATGTCAGCAGCCCATCTTGCCTAGTTAATGTCCCTAACTAGTGACGGGTGAGTGCTGGTGTGAAGGGAGTGCCGGATGTCGTTTGTGAGCACCCAGCCAGAAGATTTGACGGCCGCAGCCGGAAACCTGCAGAGCATCGGCTCGGCCGTGACCGGGCAGAACGCGGCCGTGGCGGCTCCGACCACCGGCGTGGTCCCCGCCGCCGCCGACGAGGTGTCGGCCTTGACGGCCATGCAGTTCGCCATGCACGCCCAGACGTATCAGGCGATCAGCGCGCAGGCGGCGGCGATCCACGACATGTTCGTCAGCACGCTGGGGACCAGCGCCGGTTCCTATGCGGCCACCGAGGCCGCCAACGCGGTCGCGGCCGGCTAAGGCGGTTGACGCGATGCTGGATTTTGGGGTGCTGCCACCGGAGATCAACTCCACCCGCATGTATGCCGGCCCCGGGCCCGGCTCGATGCTGACCGCTGCGGCGGCCTGGCAGTCGCTGGCCGACGAACTGAACTCCGCCGCCGCAAGCTACGGCTCAGTGGTCTCGAGCCTGACCACCGGACCGTGGACCGGGCCCAGCGCGGTGGCGATGGCCGCCGCCGTCACACCGTATGTGACGTGGCTCGGCGCCACCGGCGAGCAGGCCGAGCAGGCCGCCGCGCAAGCCACCGCGGCGGCCGGAGCGTACGAAACGGCTTTTACCGCAACAGTTCCGCCGGCGATGGTCGCTGCCAACCGGAGTCTGCTGGCGCTGCTCGTCGCGACGAATGTCCTGGGCCAGAACACGCCGGCGATCGCCGCTACCGAAGCCCACTACGGCGAAATGTGGGCCCAGGACGCCGCCGCCATGTACGGCTACGCCGGCGCGTCGGCCACCGCCGCACAGGTGACACCGTTCAGCACGCCGCCACAGACCACCACCCCGGGCGGGCTCACCGCGCAGGCCGCCGCGACCGCCCAGGCTGCCGGCACACCGGCCGGCACCGGCGCCGAGACGCTCATGTCGTCGGCTCCGCAGCTGATCTCCGGCATGCCTCAGACCCTGCAGGGTCTGGCGTCACCCCAGAGCTTGGCGGCCCTCACGTCGACCGCAACCGACCCCACATCGTCAACGTCCTCGTCCTCGTCGTCATCACTGTCGGAGCTGAGCGCCTTGAGCACGCCGTTGCGGATGGCAACGATGCCGATGAGCATGCTGTCCAAGCTTTTCACGGCGGGCAGCACGGCCAATGCCGCCCGCACGGTGAGCACCGCGGCCAACGAGTTGGGCGCGGCGCAGTCGGCGGGCCTCGGCGCGGGCACCGGCACGGTGACCTTGACCGGCATCGGCGCGGCCTCGCCTGCTATCTCCGCGGGGACGGGTCAGGCCACCTCGGTCGGCCCGCTGTCTGTGCCGTCGGGCTGGGGGAGCGCGGCGTCCGCGGCAAGCCCCGCGGCGGCGCTGCCGTTTACCGGCGCCGGCGCAGTGCCGGCAGCACACACCGGGACCACGGCCGGCATGCCGCCGATGATGCCGGTGACAAACCTGACCGGACGCGACGGGGCGCCTACTCCAAGCCGTTTTGAGATGCGTTCTACGGTGATTCCGTTCTCACCGGCAGCCGGCTAGCAGGGGCCGCGACAACGACCAACGAATGGCGCTAAACGAAACTGTGAATGAACAGCAGTTGCCCCTGGATGAACACTGCTTGATCAGGAATGAATAGTCGGCATCGTCGTCCCGGATCAGCCGCGCGGCCATCTAATGTCTCAGCCAGCGACTGTTCAGTAATGAGCATCGGCGCTCAATGTTGTTGAGGCTGAGGGTTACCGAGGAAAGAAAGTGTTTTCGTCTGTGGCCAAACACCGCGCCCCGCACATCGTTATCGATCGGGGGGTCAACCACAAGGACCCGCTGATTGCTGACCAGTTGATGACAACGCCGCATGCCGCTTCCGTACGGCGGCTGACGCGGTCGACGCAATCTTGACTTGCTGACGGAGGATGCTAGTGCTTGATTTCGGGCTATTCCCGCCGGAGTTCAATTCGGGTCGGATGTATGCGGGTCCCGGACCCGGTCCGTTGTTGGCGGCCTCTGAGGCCTGGGACAACCTTGCCGCGGAGTTGGGTGTCGCGGCCACGGGTTACGGGTCCGCGTTAGCGGAGTTGACGGGCAACTCATGGTCAGGCCCCACATCGGTGGCGATGATGGCCGCCGTCACGCCGTACATCGACTGGATGAGCACGACCGCCGCGCAGGCCGAGGAGACCGCCAACCACGTTCGCGCGGCCGTCGCCGCATACGAGGCGGCGTTCGCGGCGCACGTGCCGCCGCCGGTGATCGCGGCCAACCGTGCACTGCTGGCCGCCCTGGTGGCCACCAATTTCTTCGGTCAGAACACTCCCGCAATCATGGCCACCGAAGCCCTCTACGCGGCGATGTGGGCCGAGGACGCAGCCGCCATGTACGGCTACGCCGCCGCCGCGCAGCCCGCCATCGCGGTGACGCCGTTCACCGCGCCGCCGCAGACGACGAACGATAACGCGACGAGCAGCCAGGCTGACGCGGTTGCCAAGGCTGCCGCCGAGCCGGCCGGCCAAGCCGCCGCGACGGTGGCGCAGAACGCGACGGCGGCGGTGCCGTCCACGACTGCTCAGACAACCACCGCAACCACCGCGGCGACCACCACAGGCACGGCCGCGACCACCACCGCGCCGCCCACGACGTTCATCGGCTGGCTCGAGCAGTTGATCTACAACACCGCCTCACAATATCCAACCGGCGGTTGGGGCCTGGGCTTTACCGGCGGATCGAGCGGCAACCTGAACTCGATGCGGCAGATCCTCCAGGCTTACTTCGCGGTCGGTCTCGGAAACTTCGGTTACGGTCTTGGCCAGCAGTTGATAACCCCCGCTCAGGCGACCGCACTCGAACGGGGCCTTGGTCTAATGCCCGTTGGCGCCCCGGGACTTGGCCTTGGCGCCGGCCTCGGCGGCGGCACCGCAGGCGTCAGCGGCGCACCGTTTACGGCCAGCAGTGTGTCGGCCGCTTTGGGCGAGTCCAACGCTCTCGGTCGGCTGTCGGTGCCCGCCAGTTGGCAACAGGCGGCGTCTCCGCAAATGCAAGAGGCCCGGCTGATCAGCGCCGCACGCCCTGTCACAGGCGCGCCGCAGTCGAATGCAATGCTCAACGGTGTTCCGATGTCCGGCGGTGCCGGTCTTGGCGGCCGCGGCGGCGCGTACACCGTGAAATACGGGGTCAAGCACACCGTGATGCCCCGTCCGCCCATAGGGGGGTAACAGAGTACGGATCCGTGCGGCTGCGCCCAGTGGGTGTGGCCGGACCTCGTACACCGCCCATACCCGATTGGGTGCATCCGCGATTGCGGTCAGTGAAGCCCTTCTTCGCGCCAAAGGTATTGAATCGTTTGATGATTGACTGCCCAGCCATCTGCGCGGGCGTTGTGATACGCGTGCCGAAAACCCGGTCGCGGATGGTCCTTGGCACAGTCGCGCAGCCAGGATCGCTGGGACGCAGCAGGCGAAGTGCTCGCTGAACCCCATGCTCCCCGAGCGCGACTCTCTGCAGTTCTGCTTCAGCCAAAAACCGCTTGCCCGTGGCGTTTTGACGCTCGCGGCCCTTGAGCCGCTTGACGTCCTCCCATCGGACCGATGCCGGCCTGCCCGGCGCGGCGTACCGAAAGTACTTGTGGCTCTGACGATCTTCAGCACGACCGGGTTTAGTTACGCGGCGGCCGAGCGGCCTGGCCCACACTACGTTTCAGTGGGGGTCGATTCGGAGCATAAACGCAGGTGCAAGGTTTGTCGAACTCGGGATGAACAGCCGATATCGGAGGGTGAATAGTCGCCGTCCGGCAGTGAACAGTTCGGTCGGCAGCGGCTTTATCCGAGCGTGACCATCTAACCTTTCAGACGAACGACCTTGCTCAAGGTCGTAGACGCGCAACGGTTATTAAGGAGGAAGCCGGATGTCGTTCGTGACCACACAGCCGGAAGCATTATCGGCAGCGGCCACCAGCCTGCAGGGGATCGGCTCAGGTGTGAGCGCCCAGAATGCAGCTGCGGCGGCCCCCACAACGGGTGTAGTACCTGCTGCCGCCGACGAGGTTTCGGCCCTCACGGCGGCCCAGTTCGTCGCGCACGCTCAGCTGTACCAGGCGGTCAGCGCTCAGGCGGCGGCGATTCATGAGTCGTTCGTGAACACTCTGGGCACCAGCGCTGGTTCGTATGCGGCCACCGAGGCCGCCAACGTGCTCACGACCGGCTAGGGAGGCTTTTTCAATGGTTGATTTCGGTGCATTCCCGCCCGAGTACAACTCGGCCCGCATGTACATGGGTCCTGGTTCGTCGTCGCTCGCGGTTGCCGCGGCGGCATGGAACGGTCTCTCCGCCGAACTTCAGTCGGCCGCTCAAGGCTACGAGACGACGGTGACGCAACTGGCCAGCGACGGGTGGGCCGGCCCGGCCTCGACGGCGATGACGGCTGCGGTGCAGCCGTACATCTCCTGGATGCAGGAGATGGCCGCACTGGCTGCGCAGGCCGCGACGCAAGCCCGGCTTGCCGTCGCGGCATACGAGCAGGCCTTCGCTTCAACGGTGGAACCACCGCTGGTCGCGGCCAACCGTGCTGAGACCTCCGCGGCGGTGGCGGCCAACGTCTTCGGTCAGTACACCCCGTTGATCATGCAGCTCAACGCGCAATACGGCGAGATGTGGGCCCAGGACGCTGCGGCGATGTACGCCTACGCAGCGCAGTCGGCGAACGCCACCCAGGTGACGCCGTTTCCCTCGCCGGCCGCGACGACCAACCCGGCCGGGACGGCCAATCAAGCCTCCGCGGTCGCAGCGGCCACCGGCAACTCAGCCGCTACGGGCTCCCAGAGCATCTTGTCGCAGCTGACTTCGTCGATGCCGAGCTCGCTGCAGAGTCTCGCATCGCCGGCGGCCACCACAACGCCGACAACGACGCCGTTTCAAGACCTGTTCAGCCTCATATTCGGGACGACGGTCCTGCCCACGAACCTGGCGGCGTTGGTGACCGACTACTCGCCATACGCGAGCCTCTTCTATAACACCGAGGGTCTGCCGTACTTCAGCGTTGGTATGGGCAACTTCGGCGTCCAGATTGCGAAGAGCGCCGGAATGCTGGGCGGGGCTGCGCCAGCCGCTGCTGCCCCCGCACTTCACGGCCTGGGTGGCCTCGGAGCCGGGCTGGGCGGTGGTGCTGGTGCCGCTGCTGGCGGGGCCGCGCATTCAGTGTCCGCCATTTCGGGCGGAGCGGGCTCGATCGGCAAACTGGCAGTGCCGGCGTCGTGGGCCGGTGCAACTCCGGCGGTGGCTCCGCAAGGCGTGCAGCTGGTCAGCAGCGTCCAAGCCGCCCCGGAGGGGGCCGCCGCCACCGGTGGTGGGAACCTGCTCGGCGGTATGCCCCTGGCCGGTGCAGGGCGTGGAGGCCTCGGCGCCTTCGGCCCACGTTATGGGTTCAAACCCACGATTATGCCCCGCCCACCATCAGCCGGCTAAAAGCCGATTAGCTCCACACCTCCTGGGGTGTCACGTCGCGGCGTGACACCCCAGGAGTGTTGTGATCGCCAAAACGCAGACCGCGCACGCACCTCGACACGAGGTAAATCGCGGATGCCGCAATCATTGCTCAAATATGAACAGTTGGGGCATATCTGGGAGCATGTGAGAGGAGAGGCGTAGGTTTCCGGTTGATGAACAATCGGGGGACCGGGCAGGAGGACACGTGGCGAAACACGCTGAGGCATCCGGTTCGCTCGCTTTGTCACCTAGACCCCGAGACGTCGCCCGCACGCTCCCGAGGACTATCGGTTCGCCGGCATTCAGGGCGGCAAGCGTTTTGCCGCGCCGCCCCGTTCAGCCTGCCGAGATAGCTCAGGCGCGAGTGTTCGAGCGGCTACTACAGGCCGAGTGCGCCGAACTGCAGGAGCTTGCGCATCGCATGGCCGGAGATAAGTATCAGCAACACGAGCCCGACGACTCCCGGCCGTCTGGAGAGCTGACGCAGATACGCGCTCGCATCGACGAAGTCCATGGTCTGCTGCGGGCATTGCAAGGGCGATTCCCGCACCCCGTGCCGGACGGTGACCGTCAGCCAACGTGAACTAGCCTGGCTCCCAATCAATCCTCGTCCAGGATCAGCGCCATCTCCGGGCAGGACGCCACCCCGTCACGAGTTACCTGCGCGTCCTCCGGCGCAACCTCGTGTTCTTCGAGGATGGAGTAGCCGGAATCATCGATCGGGAAAATCTTGGGGTCAACCGCATAGCACTGGGCGTGACCAACGCACCTCGACTGCTCGACACGAACCTTCACGAAGCCGATTCTAAAAGACACGTCGAAAATCGTCGCTCGATCCGGCACCCGCTAGCGCGGCGACGACGCCACCGAACCGCGGCGGGCCGCATACCATGTCTACTGTTGCCCGCCCGCCACGGCGCCGGCAAAAACGAACGAACCTAAACGAAAGATCACCTACATGAGCACCATTGATGAAAGCTTGTACGGCAGCGGCTTTCACCTTCCGCGGCTTGAATACACCAGCCTGCCGATGGCCCTTGATCGTGGCGCCGGGTGGAAGGTTTTGCGCGATGCCGGACCGGTGGTGTTCATGAACGGCTACTACTACCTCACCCGCCGTGAGGACGTGCTGGCAGCGTTGCGCAGTCCCAACGTCTTTTCTGCTCGATTGGCGCTCCAACCACCGGGAAGCCCAATCCCGGTGATCCCGTTGGGGTTCGACCCGCCCGAGCACACTCGTTACCGCAGAATCTTGCAGCCGTTTTTCAGCCCGCACGGGTTGAGTAAGTCCCGACCGGTGCTGGTCCGGCACGCCGCCGACATGATCGATGCGATCGCCAGCCGCGGCGAATGCGAGGTGATGGCAGACCTGGCGAGGACATACCCCTTCCAGGTGTTCCTAGACCTCTATGGTCTGCCGTTGGAGGACCGGGACCAAGTGATCGCCTGGAAAAACGCCGTGCTCTCCGACGACCCCTATGCCACTGAGGCGGACATCTCCGCCGCGGCGGTCAGCCTGTACCACTACCTGATGGACGCAATCCAGTCCCGGCGGGAAAATCCGGGCTCGGACATGTTGTCCACCGTGATGAAGAGCAAAGGCAACTTCACAGATATCGAACTGCTGGGCATGAGCCATCTGCTGATCCTGGCGGGGCTGGACACCGTGACCTCGGCGATCGGCTCTTGCCTGCTGGAATTGGCGCGCCGACCGCAGTTGCGCGCACAGCTCCGCGGCAACCCGAGGCAGATCAGGGTCTTCATCGAAGAGATCGTGCGATTGGAGCCGTCAGCGCCGGTGGCGCCCCGGGTACTCACCGAGAACGTCGTCGTCGGTGGCATGACGTTGCCCAAGGGCTCGTCGGTGTTCTTGTGCATGGCCTTGATCAACCGGGACGGCAGCGATTCGACCTCCACCGACGAACTCACCATGGACGGTAAGGTGCATCGGCACTGGGGATTCGGCGGCGGCCCGCACCGCTGCCTGGGTTCTCATCTGGCGCGCATGGAGCTGACCGTGATCGTCGACGAATGGCTCAAGAGAATCCCTGAATTCGAGCCGGCGCCCGGCTACCAGCCCGAAATCAAGTTCCCCAGTAAGACTTTCGCGCTCAAGGAGTTGCCGCTGCGTTTCGGCTGAGCCACTGAGCGCGGCCGCGCAAGCAGTACGGAAAGCCCACCAGGAGATGACATTTGGTGGTTGCGGGTCAAGAAAGCCGTTGTAGGTCTGGTGTTCGCGATCGACGTCGACGCGGTAAGACCCGTCCAGCGCTTCTCCGTGGCCGGGAAGTCGTGCGCGTTGGGAGGCCGCTCGCTTACGGAGCGGAACTCCGGCGGCCGTCCAAGGGGCGGCCGCGGTGTCGTTCCCGCGGTCGATGATGACGCCGACCGCGACCAGGGCGACGCACAGCGACGCCGTCGCCGTACCCGGTCCGGGGACGCAGGGTCCCGAACAAAACCCCCTGCTGACACCGTGTAGCCCGGGACCTGCGGGCGTTATCCGCGGCTAGATTTTTATGTAGCTACCGTGGGGCCGTTGTCTCGGTCGTGACCCACCACTGCGGCGCCACCGACACTGACACCGTTGCCTGGCCGAGACC
>Ga0335076_10004296_pt1 | contig 14403 bp, 14 predicted proteins | sample Lox_Sample_25_FD_206717 | JGI IMG/M metagenome (GOLD analysis project Ga0335076, IMG submission 206717) | Soil microbial communities from Loxahatchee National Wildlife Refuge, Florida, United States - Lox_Sample_2.5 | ecosystem: Environmental > Terrestrial > Soil > Wetlands | place: USA... | reverse complement strand
GTTGCGTACGACGGGCAAGAAGCCGCCGCCAAGGTCAACCTCCACAGCTACGACGTCGTGGTGCTCGACCGTGACCTACCCGGAATCCACGGCGACACGCTGTGCCAGATCATCATCGCTGGATAGCAGCCCGCGATGATCCTGATGCTCACCGCCGCCGACGCCCCCGATGACCGCGTCGCAGGCCTCTCGCTCGGTGCCGACGACTACCTCTCCAAGCCGTTTCACTTCCCCGAACTCGTACTCCGAGTCCGCGCGCTCGCACGGCGCAAATCATCCGCGCACAGGCCAACGCTGCACGCCGCCGGCATCAAGCTCGATCCCCGCACGGGCATCGTGAGCCGCAACGGGCGCCAGATCGACCTCACGGCCAAAGAACGCGCCGTGCTTGAAGCCCTCCTCGCGGCCAGCCCAGCCGGACTCACTGCAGAGAAATTGCTTCAGCAGGCCTGGGACGAGAACATCGATCCGTTCACCAACGTCGCGCGGGTCACGATCGCCAGGCTCAGACGCAAACTCGGAGAGCCCCAAATCATTCAGCACACCCCCGGCATCGGATACAGAATCCCGTAGTCGGGCGCAGCAAGGCACGAATAGCTAACCCGATCACATCAGCCGGGTCCCCAAAACGTGCTGAGACCATCAACGCTCGGTGCAGATCGCCACCCACGGATAACGGCGATCGCACACGTACTCGCAGAACAGGCGGATCGCGATCCGGTACTGGCGCAGCGTCGAGACGTGAAGCGGCGATGGCGGCAGCGACAGGTCCTCAATCCATTCCTCAAGATGCTCCGCCCGCCACTCCCACGGCCACGAGTCGGCATGCGCCTGCAAACGCCGCACCAGCTTCTCCCGCGGCCCGGTCGTGCTCCGCGCGAGCATCCGCGCGGGCTGCTGCCGCACCCAGCCGGTCAGGATCGCCTCGAACAACGCCTCCTCGAACCGCAACGGCCGCACACCGTCGCCGAACACGCGCGCCAGCTCGCACTCCACATCGAACTGGATGATCTCGTCCGTCGCGTAGCTCCACGACCGGGCTGGCATCAGCCGCAGCCATCTCGCATCAGACGCAATCATGCTGCGTCGGCATTAGCTGCTCCCCGCAATCTGCGGATGATTCGTTCACCAGAAGCCCACGCGGCCGCGCGTTCGAGGACCATGACCGCGACGCAACGCTGCACGCTCCGACAATGCGCGGTTGCATCAAATGCAATATCCACGCTTTCACGAAGCCGTCCATGCCGTCGCGTTCGAGCGCGGGATCAAGGACACCAGCCGGCAGGGGCGATACCACAACGCGCGGTTTCGAGCGATCGCCGAGGAGCTCGGCCTCGAGGCGGGCCGCGACGTACCCTTCGGTTGGTCATCGACGGCGCTGGCGCCCGCTACGACCGCGCTTTATCGCGAGACGCTTCGCGTGCTCACCGAGGCGCTTGGCGATCGTCGCGACCATGCGACGGCGCTCGGCGACGCGCGGGCTTGCCGGTGCGAGGTGACCCTCATGTGCGACTGCGGCCACCGCGTCCGGCCTGCCCACCGTCAAAGCATCCGCGAGGCGATCTGCACCGGTTGCAGTCAGCGCGATGCCCACCACTGCATCTGAGAGGACCAGGCGTGGACTCTCCAGAGTGGCGAGGCCGAGCGTTTCCATCCATCCAGAGCGACCGAGGATTCGAACCTCCGACCTTTCGGTTTCCGTAGAGCTACGACGACCCGTGCAGGGACAAGGGTTGTCCGGGTTGCGCCACGATGGCGCATGCCACCACGCGCGGCGAAAAGGCAGACGACCCGCGCCGTTTGCCTTTTCGCTGCCTGGCCGCCGGAAGATGAAAAGTCCGTTGTTACAGGACTTGCTGCTGATGGCGAGAACCAAGATTCGAACTGGGGACACCACGATTTTCAGTCGTGCGGCCCTGCACCTGAAGCAGCGCGATGTCCAGGGATTTCTCCTCGTTCTGCGACTAATCGTGCGTCCGGATTTCTCCGGACTTTGCGGCCGTTTCCCCGGCTCACGTCGCAACCGAGATCGTTGAGGCCGCATCCGGCAAGGACGCGTATGACCACATCGAGGCAGGCTTCACTGCCGCTGACTTCGTCCCGGTTCCTGCTCGGTTCGAAGGTCTGGACCTCGTAAGCTACGAACCCGAGCCGATCGAGTGGCTGCACGAACCGATCCTGCTCGCGAACACCCACACCGCGATCATCGCGAGCACCGGGTCCGGCAACACTATGCTTGCCCTGATCCTCATCCACTCCGTTGTCCGCAATGGCCAGACGGTCGTATACCTCGACCAGGAGAACGGGCCCGATGTGATCAAGGAACGGATGATCACGCTGGGCTACACGGACGAGGAGATGGCGCTCGTCAAGTACTACCCATACCCGAACGCCACGAAGGCCGAGTTCGCTGCGCTCGTCGCTGAAGTCCTGAGCCATCGCCCGACCCTCGTCGTGTTCGACCCGCTGATCAACTTCCTCGCTGCCGCTGAACTGGATGAGGACAAGGCCAAGGACACGACCTCGTTCCACACCGAAGTAGTCGTGCCGCTCAAGCGCGAGTCGACGGCGATCCTGGAGTTCGACCACGCTGGGCACAACGGCAAGCGGGCACATGGATCGAGCGCGAAGCCAGGACACTCGAAGGCTGAGTGGCTGTTCGAAGTGGATCGGAACTTCGATAAGGGGACGACGGCTACCGCAACGCTCACGCGCGGCCCAAAAAATCGGAGGTCGGCGCTCCCATCGCGGCTCCAGTTCACGATGGGCGGCGACGGCAAGGGCGGGTTCATCTTCAAGTCACGCCAGGAGGCAGTGAAGCACGAGGAGGTCGAACGATGGCGGGAACTGCTGCACCTAACGGAGGCCTACCTGGAGGAACACCACAGCAAGAACAACCCGATCGGTGCGGACAAGATCGGTGAGAAGCTACGAGCATCAGGGCAGACGTTCGACCAGATCGAGTTCCGTAAGCGCATCAAGTCGTGGGCGCTCGGTGCGTCATCGAAGATCACCCCGGCAAGCCGCGGGTACTACAAGCAGAACTAAGTAGGACCACCAGGACGCGGGCGCAACACGCACTCCGACCCGCTCGATCGTCCCACCAAGTCAAGTAAGGGTGCGGTAGGCAACCCGATGACCTCTACGGAGGGTGTCGAGTCATGTCAGAAACCAACGGGAACCGGTTGCTCACAGCGAAGCAGGTCGCTGAGCAACTGCAAATATCCGAGGGGTGGGTGCATGAGGCAGCGCGCCAGGGTGACCTGCCCTACATCGCGCTTGGTCGCAACAAGCGGTTCCGCCAGGACGAGGTGAACGAGTGGGTCGAGTCGAAGGCGACTCGGAGGAGGTCGTGATGCACCGGTTGTCCGTTCCCCGGAGGTCCTCCGAAAATGTGTGACCCCAACAAGGAGCAGGCAATGAAACGGTCACACGGCAGCGGTGCAATCTGGATCGAACCACGCGCGAGGGGAAGGAGCGTCTACGTCGGCGCTGTTCGCATCGGTGGCAAGCAACACCAACGCCTACTCGGTGATGTGCGCAAGCCAGGCACGAAGGAAGGTCTCACGAGGTCGATGGCGGAGGCACGTCTGCGCGAAGTACGCGCACAGGTCGAGGCGTCGGTCAGGGACGATCGTGCTACCGACGTGACCCTTCGCGCTGCGGGCGAGAGGTACCTTGCGAACATCGAGGCGAGGCGTGCGCTCAAGCGCGCGACGATGCAGGACTACTGGTTGTACGTGCGCCGGCACTTCACGGGACCTCAGGGCGCGACGAAGCGAGGCACGCGTCCAGTGAAGAGCGCCCCATTCTTCGAGAATCGGTTGCTCGCGTCGATCACGAAGGCAGACATCAACCGCTACGTCGAGGCCAAGTTGGCGGAGGGCATCGCGCCACGGACGCTCGACAACCACCTGACGTTGTTGTCCGCCATCTTCGCGTATGCGATCGATCAAGGCTGGGCGACGAAGAACCCGTGCGTCGGCGTCGAGCGTCCGCGCCCGGACGACCCGGACCTGATCGTGGAGGACCCGCGCAAGGCGCATACGGTCGAGGAAGTCGCCGCTGTGCTGCGTGCGTGTGCTGACGACTTCGAACGGACGTTGGTGACGACGGCGTATTACACCGGAGTGCGGATAGGCGAGTTGATCGCGCTCACGTGGGCAGACGTCGATCTCGTCGGCAACCGGATCGTCGTCAGGCGATCATGGTCGCGCGGAGCGGAGACGACCACCAAGTCGCGCAAGCGGCGCTCGTTCGCGATTGCTCCGACCGTCGCCCATGCCCTCTCTCGCCTCGTGACGTTCACGCCGTACGGGATGCCAGACGACCGCGTGTTCGCGAACCAGGAGTCAGGCCGGGTCCTTGATGAAGGATGGGTCCGCGCTGCCTTCAGACGTGCGCAGATCCGCGCTCACGTGCCCGTCTGCACGATGCACGACACCCGCTCAACGTTCGCCACGATCCTGTGGTCGCGCGGCGAGGCGATCTCAACGATCCAAGCGCTCCTGGGACATGCGGACGTCCGAACGACTATGGGCTACATCGTCGCTTATCAGGAGCGCGGGGACGAAGGCGCGTCGATCGAGCAGGCGTTCTTGCTGCCGGACCCGCCCTACGACTCGAAGTCGATCGAGTCGATCCGGTAGTAGCGAGTCCCGCGCTTCGCGCCTTCGGTGCGCAGTTCGAGTCCCACGAGGGGCCGTACGAGATTCTGCGCATACTCGACCGGGACACCGATCGCCGACGCAATCGAGCCGATCTGCATCCCAGGATTCTCGGCAACGAGGTTGGGGATCTCGGTTTTCATCTGCTCCAGCTGCTCAACCACGCTCGCCCCGCGTTCCGAGCTGTGTTCCTTCTGCTCCTTCTTCGGTGCGCCGAACTGCTGGCGCATGAGACGCCCCACCTCGTCTGTGAGTTCGGCATAGTCGCGGTACTGGAGACGATCGATGCCGCCGAGGTCCGAAGGTGGGTGCTCATGCTCAACCTTCGGATTGAAGATGATGTAGTAGTCCTGGGTCCTACCGATCGCGATTCCAAGCTCGAGCGCGACGTTCGGGTTCCACGTCGTGACGTCGAAGATGGCGAACTCGGCCTCCTCGATCATGCCGATGATCTTGTCGAGGATCTGCTTGTTCGTGATCCTCTCATCGGCGTACAAGAACTTGACGCTGTACTCGCTGGCGACCTTCTTGAACGCGCCGCGATAGTCGGCCTTCGAGAACGAGTACGGATACGCGACGAATATGTTGGGCTTGTCAGCCATTCTGACGGTCCTCGACGATCTCGCAATGACTGCTGAATGATTGCTGATGGAGCAGTGAGCCTGTCCCACTCGCCGCTCGAACCCTCGAATTTGCAGGAGGTTTGGAGCGCGCCCGGAGAGATTCGAGCTCCCGACCTTAAGGGGATGAAGGCGCTCAGATCGAGCGCGCATTCACGGCCCTGGTGCCGAGCCTGGACTGACCGGCTGCTCGGCGCCGTACCGACGGATCGCGTCCCGCGCTCTGCGCTCCTCTGTGAGAACGCTGCGGAGCGTCGCCCGGATCGCGCGGAGCGAGCGCACTACCGGCTGGCGGAGTGCGTGCGCGACCAAGGCGAAAACGATCAGCGCCGCCGTGGAGGCCGCGGCCCTGGTCCGGCGTGTCGTGACTCGATCGATTCCTTCGCTGAGCGCGCCGGCGGCGATGAGCGAGTCCCCGATGATGGTCGGGCTCGATCGCGCCTTGCGTACCTGCGCGCCGGGCGCTGCGATGACGCGGTGGATGGCGTCGGCAGTCGATGCGAGCACGATGATCGTGACGACGTTGGTTCGCCAACCCCGACCCAGCACGCGGTGGCGGATCTCAGTGAGCACCTGGAACCCGATGATCACGTCGCCGAAGAACCGCCGGGCACCGCTGAGCTGGCGAGGCGACGTCACCCACGCGTGCGCGTCGTTGAACCGGCCGGGCGCGAACACCCTGATCTCACCCGGCATCGCCCAGCCCGCCACACGGATTGCCCGCTGGAGCAGCACGGCATCGCCGACGACGGCGATCCGCTCCCAGCGACGGAACCGTCCGAGGGCGAGCTTGGTGTCTTCCCAAGCGGCGCCGGCCGTGAACTCCTGGAAGTCACGGCCGAGCACGACCAGGACCCTAACCTTCCCATCGCTGGAGGAGGCCTCGGCCGCTTCGACCGCTGGGATCAAGACGTTCTCGTAGTCCTCCGCGGTGACCCTCTCGTGCGCCTCGACGGCGACGACCGTTGCCGGAAGGCCCAAAATGCGCGCGAGCACGACGAACGTCCTCCTTACCTGGCTCCCAAATCCGACTGAAGGCCGCTCGAACCTAACCGTCGGCGGCGACACCGCATCACCCACAAAGGGTGAATAGGGCGAACGGACCGTGTTCGATCGCGCGGGAGGTCGCCCGACGGGACCGCAATTACCGCGTCCCCACGGATGCGCGGTCGTAAGGCTCCACTCTGCGACGTTGACGCAGACAACTGGTGCAACGTTTGACGGCAGATTGACTGCTGATCCTACGTCGAGCGAGCAGCGAACCCGGTCGAGATGCCATCATTCGCAGGAGATTTGCAGCGCGCCCGGAGAGATTCGAACTCCCGACCTTCGGTTCCGTAGACCGAAATTGGGGTGTTGTGGCATGGTGCCCACAGCAGGATCCCCCTGCTAATCATTGCGTTTTGCCGATCGTCGCGGGCTCGCGAATGGCGTGCAATGGTGTGGGGCCTGTTTGCACTTTGTTTGCACTCTGCGGGATGAGCGGCCCGCCGAGATCGCCCTCGTCGATCAAGTGGATGTACGTCTTAAGCGTGAACTCCGGCGAGTGATGCCCCAGCCACTGCTGGATCTGCTTGATGTTCCGGCCCTCGGCGAACAGGCGTGACGCCACGGTGTGCCGGAAGGTGTGATGTCCGGCCCACTCGACACCAGCCTCGGCGCACGCCGGTGCTAGCACGCGCTCGTGGAGGTTGTCGGGGTCGAGGATCGTGCCCGTGGTGGACCGGAACACGAGCTCCCGTTTGTCGTCGGCAGCGACCAGCGGACGCAGCCTGTCTGCCAGCTCGAGCGGGATCGGAAGCTCTCGACGCGCGTGCCGGGACTTGAGCGCGCCGAGCACCAGCCCGCTTCCCTTCCGGCGCCTGACGCGCTGGCGTACCTGCACATGGGGCCCGTCGCCGTCGAGCGCTAGGTGGCGAACCTCGAAGGCAAGAAGCTCCGACCGGCGCACTCCGGTCGCGGCCAGCAATTCATACATCGCTCTGTGGCGGGGATGGATCAGCGAGACGACCAGCTCCATGGTCCCGTTCGGGAACGGGCGCGGACGGCCCTCGTCCTCGTCGATCTCCTCGCGATGCGGGAGCGCCGCTTCGGCTGCGGGGTTGTAGCGGATCAGGCCATCCCGCCGAGCGGTCGCCAGAGCTGAGCGGAGGGGCCGGAGCGCGTTTCTAACGCTCCGGTCGGAGAGCGTTCCGCCGCGCCTGCTCGGCTGCTCGCACAGCCATGCGATGAACCCGGCGATGTGATCTCGGGAGCCGGGCTTGCCACCTGGCTTGAGATCGGTGAGCTTCAACGTGCGCGGGAAGTAGGCGAGCACGTACTTCTCGATCAGGCGCCGGTCCTCGTCGCGGGTTTCCTCGCGATAGCCCCGCTTGCCGGTGCCGCGATACATGTCGATCCAGCCCTTCTCGTCCTTCTCGGGGTTACCGATCAGGTACAGGCGCAGCGTGATCCGGGAGCGCTCCTCGAACTCTCCACGGCCGATGTCTGTCTGACGCGCGGACTTGGCCCGACGCGCCTCCTCAAGAGTTCGGCAGGACTCCCAGCGCTGCTTGCCGTCGACGCGATAGCTGAACACGTAACGGCTCCCGCGCTTGAAGATGCCCGGCGTTTTGGTCTTAATCAAAGGGGCGGCCATCAGCGCCACTTTTGGTCGGATCGATGGCTCACGATCCGGAGGTCGATGCTGACTGCCGTGAGCGGCACAGTGCGTGTCGTCCATGTCCGACTGCGTGCAGCGGGCGAGCAGGTTACAGCGGAGGCTCGCGACCTCCTTGTGTCAGGTGTCGGCAGCGGGGGCCAATCGGAGCGGACGTTCGGGTTGGTGTCATCGTTGTGTCTCGGCATCTGGCCTCCTGTGGTGTCCGCTGCGCTCGCGTGGGACGAGCGCTAAGGCCCGCGAGGGATCGGGTCGATGCAACGCGGGCTCGCAATGTTCTTCAAATTCGAGCACGGCTCGCCGATTCTCGGCCTTCGGCTCAAAAAACCGTCAAGCCGGCGCCTCTTCACCGGCGGGCCGGAGTGTCAGACCCCGATGTCCCGGCCCCCGCGAGCGTGAAACGCGAACTCGAGGCGGCACGTCCGCCGGAAGGCCGCGGTTCTTACGGAGCATGCTAGGTCTCGAGGTAGGCGTCGAGATCGGCAAGCTTGAAAAGCAGCCTACGACCGTCGCGTCGCGGCTTGAGCTTGCCGAGCTGCACAAGGTCGTAAAGCCGGTCGCGTGAGCATGCCAGGTGGCGTGCAGCATCCTCGGTGCCCAGCCACGGACTCGAGCCCTCGTGGGCACCGAGCTTTGCAGCCAAGCGCGGGAACAGCGCCTCGGCGAGCGCGTCGAGCGCGTCGTCGTTGAGCTCAGCGAGCAGCGCCGTAGCCAGCGCGCTCAAGATCGCGTCTCCAAACGTCGGTTCGCTCCGGCGCGTGGTGGCCCGAGCTTCTGGGCGAGTCGCTTCTGGAGCGTCGAGTGCAGGAGGTGCCTGGGCAGCAGCGCGGCGGTGAACGCGGTCGGTGAGAGCAGCGCCTCGAGCTGTTCTTCGCTCCAGGTCGAGTTGCGGGCGGCGAGAACGACCTCGACGAGGATCTGCTCGCACCATTCGCGAACGTGAGCTTCGATCACGGCGCGGGCTCCGGGTATGCCCTTGTAGCGGTCGTGCCAGTGGGTGATCAGGTCAGTGATCGCCCGGAAGTCGCCATTGATCGTCAGCTCGTGGCGGCCGAGGTGGTAGCGGGCTGCTTGGTCCTCGAGGTCCCTCGGCGCTCTAGAGCCGTCGCGCGCGGAGATCCACGCGACGTCGGGCAGATCCACAGCCGCATCAGAGCCTGAGGGGCCATCGGCGTGCTCCGCGGCGGGCTCGCTGCCCGACCCGTCCCGCCCGGACCCCGCGTCGGCGAGTGCCTGCACCGAGCTCGCCGCGGGCGGGGTGCTGCGCGCCTGTATCCTCGTCGACTTCCGACCGGCAGGCACATCACGGCCAGGGACGCTGTCGACCCCCGGCCCGGTGGATGATTGCCGTGGCGCTTGTGTTGGGCGGTAGCGGCTGAGGCGGTAGAGCGGCATGATCGCGCTGATACGGCCGCGGATCGCTTCTCGGCGTGGGACGCCGTCGGCGGTGGCGGCGCGTTCCTGGAGTTGGCGGATGTCGTCGGGCATCGCGGCCGTGAACTCCTCGCCCCAGCGGGCCCAGGGGAGCGGCTCGTGGTCCAAGAGGAGGAGCGTGCGGGCGGTGTTGCACTCGAGGCGGCCGGCGTGGACCTGGGGATGGAGGTGCAGCACGACGCGCTCGTAGCCGAAGCGGATGCCGAAGTCCTGAAGGCGGCCGTAGCCGCCTCGGGTCTGCGGCAGCGCGTCGTAGAGCTCGTCGCCGTGCACGCCGGCGGCGTGACCGGTCGAGGCCCACAGCGTGGCTTCGCGGCGGCGGGCTCCATGATCGTTGTCGAGCACCCACCAGCGTGCGAGCGCGTCGCTCAGCTCGACGACACCTGCGGCGAGGGCGCGTCGCTCGAGGTGGTGCTGTTCGCCGTGGACGTGCTGCAGCCGTCCGAGCTCGTCGCGGCCGTGTTGCTCGCAAACGAGCACCTCGACGTCGGCGGGGAGGCGCAGGAAGCGGGCGTTGAGGTAGCGGGTGATCCAGTGCCGGCGCGCCTCGGTGACGCTGGCCGGCGCCTGGGTGGTGTCGTGGCGCTCGTGCTGGCCGAGCAGCACGACCTGGGTGCCGTAAGCCTGGCCGCGCAGCAGCCATGGCTTGTCCTGCTCGTCGAGTGGCCGCCAGTAGTCGGTGTGGCCGTTCTCCCAGCATTGGGGTTCAAGTCCCCAGCGGCCGTCGGGGTGTCGCTTGAAGCACACCAGCGAGCCGTGGCCCTCTTTCCAGGAGCGGTACTCGAGTCCGTGCGGGTTGCGGGAGCCCGCGGCGACCTTCGCGCCGACACCGAAGTTGCCGCTGGCCGACTGCTCACGGCCGCTTGAGGCCAGCTGGTTGATGTAGCGGCCCAGCTGCTCGGCGGTCATCCCGGTGCCGGTGTCGATCACCGACAGCTTGCGCAGGCGGCCACCCGAGGCATCGAACCGCAGCCAGTCCATGTCCCACACGACCCGGCCGGCGCCACCGCCCTGGGCTTTAATCGCGTCGAGCCCGTTGACGGTCAGCTCGCGCAGGGCTTGCAGGTCCGTGCACTCGCTGCCGAGGCGTTCCAGCAGGAAGGTGGGGTTCGCGACGGCGAGCTCGTGCCAGTCGTCGACCGCTGCCGCGTCGCGGTCGGCTGCGTGGTTGCGCTGCGAAAGCTCGCCGTACACCTCGTTTGGTAGGTACCGGGCATCTCGGCCGATGGCCCCGGCAGACCGACGCCCGTCAGCCGTCGGGGAACGCGTCTGTGTGAGCCGCCGGCCAGGACCCGTAGATGTCGATTACGGTCGACGCCGCCGGCCAGTCTCGAGCTAGGAACCGCTCGAGTGCCTCGCCGCCACGTCTCCGGGCGTGCGTCCGAGACCAGTCGGTTGACGATGGCGGCCTGCCGTATCGCCGACGCCATTCGTGCATCGCGCCGCGTACCCAGTCGCGCGTGCGGGTCGGCGCGATCGCCCCGGGATGGCAGCTTTTGCAGAACTCGTATGCGTCGCCTTTGCCGCCGCGCGCAGTGGTTGGGGCACCGCATCCGCGACATACCCCCTGGTAGCGGCGCTTCACCGCTTGGGCCTTCTCGCCGGTTGGGTCGTAAAGGTATGCCTTGACTGTGGCCGCCGCCCGTCCAAGCCGCCGGGCGATCTCCGCGATCGAGAGCCCCTCCTCGTCGCGGTAGTGGCGCGCAAGCGCCGCAGCCCTGCGCCGTTCACGTACACGATCACCTGCGGGCATGCCGGCGACGATAGCGGTCGCAGTCGATGACTACCGAACGAGCTGGATAGTCGCCGGTGGTACTCCGAGACGATGCTCGGCAGCGTAGTTACATCCAAGGGGGAGCATCGTCGCTTTCCGCGAATCCGGAAGTCGCGTCGCGTCCCGATTCGCGATTTAGCGCTTCCGACTGTCTTCCCAAGCATCAGCGAGGGTTAGCCGAATCCCAACAAGCACCCGCCAGGTCGTACTTCTGCTCGCCCAGGAAGGCGGGCGTCTCGTCAAGTCGCTCGACGTCGCTGTCGAAGACCGTCCGTTCGGGAAGCGCGGCGCCGCGACCCCGCGGTCGTGTGTCAGAAGCCATCGGTTGTGCGGAGCGGACAATTCGGCGATGGCCGGCGATCACGGCCACGCACGCGACCTGGCCACCGCAACCGTGGGGCGAAGCGCCAGCCCGCCTCGACCGTCTCAGGCGAGCAGAGTGATCGTCAGCTGCCGGCCGGTGCTAGCAGCCGCCAGGTACGTCTAACGACTCCAGCGACCCAGACCTCGCGACGAGGAGGGCTCCTGCCGCAACTGCCGGGCGGTGCGCTTGGTCGCCGAAAACGGCGCGTATTGGTCTAGGCGTGGCCACCCCCGAGCCGCCATGTGTGCAGATCGCCTGCCCATTCCTCGGTCCGGGTCGGATCGAGGGGCGAGGAGATCAGGCGCCGGTAGGCGCCGGAGTGGAAGATCAGCGGTTCCCCGGCCCTGTGCTCGAAGTCGAGCACCTCTCCGATGAACAGCGTGTGATCGCCGGCCGGGTGTGCGTCGGCGACAGACGCGACGACGTGGGTGATTGCGCCTTGGACGAGCGGAACTCCTCTCGACTCGACCAGCCGGATCTGTCCGTCTTGCTGTCGCCCGGCGAAGTGGCGGCTGACGGCCTCCTGCTCGCGGGACAGGACACTCACGCCGTAGCGTCCAGCGCGGAGCAGGATGTCGTGCATCCGCGCGCCCGAGGCGATCGAGACCACGACGAGCGCGGGCTCCAACGACACGGACATGAAGCCGTTGGCGGTCATCCCGTGAACCAGATCGTCCAGCCGCGTGGAAACGATCGTCACCCCGGTGGCGAAGGTGCCCAGAGCGTCCCGGAAGCGACGCTGGTCGGTCGGGGTCCCACAGGACCCCGACACTGCCGATCGGTTCATCGTGACCGCGCCCATCGTCCTAGGCGAACGGATGGCCGGGCAACCCCATCAGGTTGCGGCCGAAGCTCGTCAGCGCGTCGCCCCGGCTGAGCACCATGTGCATCGACGCGGCGTTGGCGTCACGCCACAGCTGCTGCATCGCCGAGGTCTCGAACAGGGACATCGCCCCGGAATCGAGGAACAGCTGGTTGGTGAGCTCAGCGCAGGTGCGGGCGATGAAGGCACGTTGGGCGAACATCCGCGCCCGCACGTCGTCGGGCAGCGCCCCGCGGCCGGCCTCGGCTGCGTTCCACATGTCGCGGCAGTACTGCAGCATCAGCGCGTGCGCGGCATCCCACTTGGCGATCGCGTCGGCCAGCGTGAGCTGGGAGTACGGTGCCTCCTGGGCGTTGGTGTGCTCGTAGGGGCGCACCCGGACCTTCGTCCAGTGGGTGAATTCCTCGATCGCGCGCTGGGCGACGCCGAGCGCAGTGTAGGTCAGGTGAATCGCCGCCATCCCCATGAACGGCAGCTTGAACAGCATTCCTTCCTCGACGACCTCGCCCTGTGGGATGTTGTCGTGGGCGAACTTGGCGAGCTCGAAGATCCGGTGCTGGGGCACGAAGGCGCGGTCGAGCGTTACCTCGTTGCTCGCCGTTCCGCGCAAACCGACCGTCCGCCAGGTGTCCTCGATGCTCAGCTCCTCGGCGGGAATGAAGGCCACGACCGGCCGCGGCGGGTCCGCGTTCGGCGGCACGAACGCGAGGCCGGCCCACGACGCCCACTCGATGCCACTGACGAACCTCCAGCGGCCGGTGAGCCGGTAGCCGCCGTCGACGATCTCAGCCTGGCCCCCAGGGACGAGCGAGTCGACGATCAGGCCCGGCTCGGAGTCGCGCACCTCCTGCTGGAGCTCCTCCTGGGCGAATGAGAGATACCACTGATGGCCAGCGGTGAGCCCGTAGATCCACCCAAGGGCGGCCGAGCCACGGGCGAGCTCTCGTCCCACCTCGACGAGGACGAGGGGATGGGCCTCGAGCCCCCCCATCCGGCGCGACGTGGCGAGCCGCAGCAGCCCGGAGTCGAACAGCGCCTGGATGACGCCGTCGGGGAGACGCCGATCGGCCTCGGTGGCGGCGGTGTGCTCCCAGGCGAACTCGCCCAGCTCCCGCGCGCGGGCGATCAGCTCCGCGGCGCTCAGGTCCTCGATGGGGACGTCGGTGGGTCGGTCAGCAACGGTCATGGAACTCATCTCCCTCTCTGGTCAGGAACCCTCGGCGAAGGTCGGGGGCGGCGTCGCTCCCCAGGCACTGAAGGCGGTCGGCAGCTCGGACCAAACCTTGGTCTCGCCCTTCCCGACGCGCGGCATCTCGGCCGAGAATTCCAGGCGATTGCCGCCGGGCGTCCAGAAGAACAGGTAGACGTTGCCGCCGACGCTATGGCGCCCCGGGCCTGTCTCCACCTTGACGCCGGCCGCGGCGAGACGATCGGCCGCCTGCTTGAGGTGGTCGAAGGACTCCAGGCGCAGGGCGTAGTGGTGGAGCGTTTGCTGCGGCGGTCCCTTGAACATCGCGATGTCGTGGTGCTGGCTGCCGGCCCGCGTCCACGCGGCGGCGAGCACGTCGGGCTTCGGCCGCATCTCGTCCGAGACCGAGAACCCGAGGGCGGAGGTGAGGAACTCGACGGTGGCGTCGGGGTCGGACACCTTCAGCGTGATGTGGTCGAAGTCGGTCGGCGCGATACCGGCGCGGGACGTTGCTTGCCCCGGGTTGAGGTACGCGGGCCCGGGATCGGTCAGGACGAGCTCGATCGTGAGCCCCCCGGGAGCCGAGCAGCGCAGCGCGTGCGCCACGCCGGAGCGCGGATCGCTGAGTCGCTCGGCCTCCACGCCACGGTCCGACAGTCGCCGGGCGTAGCGGTCGAAGTCGTCGGCCGACTCGACCTCGAGCGCGACGACCCGGACGCCGGTCCCGCCACCGCGGAGGACGAGGTCGCACCGACCGTCGACTCCGCAGCCGAGGTTGACGTGGTTGTTCTCCCGGCCGAGCTCCACCATTCCAACGACGTCGGTGTGAAATCCGACCGCGCCCTCGAGGTCGTCGACCGCCAGCTCCGCGTA
>Ga0335076_10004294_pt1 | contig 14412 bp, 11 predicted proteins | sample Lox_Sample_25_FD_206717 | JGI IMG/M metagenome (GOLD analysis project Ga0335076, IMG submission 206717) | Soil microbial communities from Loxahatchee National Wildlife Refuge, Florida, United States - Lox_Sample_2.5 | ecosystem: Environmental > Terrestrial > Soil > Wetlands | place: USA... | reverse complement strand
GCTCGCCAGCGTTCCGGGCCGCAAGCACAAACCGCGCTCGACCGCATCGATCTTGAGGCCAATCGTTTGAACGAACTAATTGGCAGCCTGCTGGCCATCGCGCGCCTGGAAAATGGCGAAAACTCCAAACTGGATACACCGGTCGCTCTCGGCCCGCTGATCGAGGCCATCGCGCACGACGCAGATTTTGAAGCTCAGATGCGCAAATGCCGCGTTGATGCCGTGATTGTTGAGGATTGCACAGTCATGGGCTCCGATATGCTCTTGCATCGGGCCCTCGAAAATGTCGTGCGCAACGCCATCCGCTACACGCATGAAGGCACCAGCGTCGAGGTTCGGCTGGAAGCAGGCGAGCAAGCTGGAGCCGAACAGGCGGTTGTGCGCGTTAGCGACAGCGGCCCGGGCGTGCCCGAGGACGTACTCGACAAACTCTTTCGTCCCTTTTATCGGGTCGACGACGCCCGCGGAAGGCAGACCGGTGGCGTCGGTCTCGGCCTGGCCATCGCGGAGCGCGCAATTCGCCTGCATGGCGGGACCGTAAGAGCTAAGAATCGTCCTGAAGGCGGTTTAGTGGTCGAAATTCGCTTGCCTCGCCGCGCGCCAGCGCCCCTTGCTTCCAAACTTAGTGCTTTCGACGAGAACGCAGAGCCGGCGGTCCGGGCGCAAGGCGACTGAGGACAGGCAACTTTCCTGGCCTTCTTTGGTTCAAAACCGGTGACTGTGTTTGCTCTTCCCGCGCATTCCTGATACACAAATGGGGGCCAATTTTCACCGGCGTGATCAAATCGCATGAACATTTTCATCATGGGAGCAAGGATGGGGCTGAAGTTCCGTTTTTTTAGGATTTTAGGGTTGGCTTTCTCAATGTTGTACCTCATCAGCTGCACGTCCAGCGCCCCAACCGGAAACCTGTTTGTGGTCACCAGCAACAATCTTGTGACTCCGTTTGTGGTGAGGCTCGATAACGGTGCTGTGACCGCGAACAATGTAACTACCCCGACCGGGCTGGCGCCGGTGGCGGCCCTGTTGACGCCCGATGGGAGCAATTTGTTCGTGGTCAACCAGGGCGACAATACGATCTCTGCCTACGCCGTGAACTCGAATGGCACGGTGTCGGCGGCCGGTTCGGCAACGCCCACAAATTCTGCTTTTCCTCTTTCCAGCCCTTGCGCTGCGATCGGCGATGGCACAACCTCAGTCCCGACCGGCCTGGCGCTGGACAACGCCGGGCATCTTTTCGTGGCCAATCTGGGGGCTGTAGGTTCTCCAGGCGATCCCAGCACCGTGCACGCCGGGTCGGTTTCGGTTTTCACCATCAGCGGGGGCACGAGCCTCGCTGAAGTTTCAGGTTCTCCCTTTTGCACGTTGCTTCCCAGTGAAATTGCGGCCGGACAAGTCACAAATTCACCGTCCGCCGTGGTGGTTACGCCGAACGGCAAGTTTCTTTACGCCGCCAGTCTGATCGACAAGACGGTGATCTCTTATTCCATAGATTCTTCTGGCGCGATCAGCGAGATTTTGCAGCGCGAAAACGTGGGCACGAATCCCTCGGGCTTGAGCATTGTCGAGGCGCCCAACAGTAACCGGCCGCAGGGCGAATTTCTTTATGTTGCGAACGCGGGCTCAAACAACCTTTCTGCGTTTGCCATTTGCGATGCGGTGACCGTCAGTTGTCCAAACCCGAACCAACCCGATGGCAGCTTGACCGAGGTCACCGACTCTCCCTTCGCGGCGGGTCTGGGGCCACTGGCAATGGTGGCCAGTCCTGACGGGCAGTTTCTGTTTGTCGTCAACTCGCAGTCGAATCAGATTTCGCAGTTCAAGGTCAGCCTTGGAACTGGATCGTTGGTTCCAAACACACAAGCCACGATTAGCACGGGAGGCAATCCGGTCGCGATCGCGCTGCGCGTGGGCTCAACCCTCATTTCGGACACCAACGGTACGGAGGACTTTCTTTTTGTCACCAACCGGGGCGGCGCGACGATATTCAGTTATTCCTTCGATTCAACTCTGGGTAATCTGACCGAAATCACACCGACGGCTACGCTAGGCCAACCTTCGGCGGTGGTGGCCAAGTAGGTTTCCGACTTCTTTATGTCGGCACTCGCAAAATCAAGTAGCCGCCCGCGAGCGCAAACACAAACTCGGGCGCCCAAGCGGCGAGTATCGGCGGCAACTGGCTTACATTGCCCATTGACTCTGACAGGCGCGACAAGGTGATGTACACCACGGCGATGCCGACGGCCGTGGCCAAACCGGCAATCGCGCCGCGTTTTCCGGCAGAGAGCGAGAAAGGTATCGCCAGTACGGCCATCACCAGCGCACTCAGCGGGAAGGCCAGCTTTTCCTGAAGTTGAACTTTTAGTCTGACCACGTCGAAGCCGCTTTGTTGCAGATCTCGAATGTAGCGCCGCAGTTCCTCGTAATTCATTTCCGAAGACTGCCGTACTTCCTTTTTGAAATAAGCAGGTTGCTCGTTGATGTAGGCGAAGGTAGCGACATCGAAAGTGTGGTAGCCGGCGATTGCGGGGCCACGGAAGTCACGCTCCCAGCCCTGGGTGCAAACCCAGCGCTGAAGGCTTGGCTCCCAGTGCGCGCGATCGGCGTAGACGCGCCGTACCAGCTGAAAGTTTGCCGGGTCGAACTGAAAAGCGGAAAGGTTTCCAAACTGATTCCGGTCGGGATCGAAGAGTTGGTAGTAGTAGATGGTCGAATTCTGCCCAAAGATCCATTTGCGGTCAGGGTTCAGGTAAGTTTGCGGAGGTTTTCCCTTGATCAGGTTGCGCAACGCGTCTTGCCGCCGGTTGGCCCGGGGAAGATAAAACTGGTCGAAGAAGAAAAGCCCGCAGGCCAGTAGGACTGCCGCAATCAGTACCGGCACAATCACGCGGTAAATGCTGACGCCGGTGGCCTTGATGGCGGTGATTTCGTTGGCGCGCTGCATCAAACCGAAGGTGACGAGCACTGCCAAGAGAACACTTAAGTGGGTGATGTTGTAGAGGAAGAAAGGTGTCACATTCAGCAGATACTCGCCCACAGTGAGGGGCGAAATATGGTTGCGCAAAATATCCCCCAGCAATTCGAACAAAGTGAAAACTTGCAGGAGCACGACAAAGGAAGAAACAATCAGCGCCAGGTAGAGAAAAAAATCCTGCAGGATATAATCGTCCAGAATCGTGGGAAAGCTTTCGCTGAAAACCCGCCAGCGTCCGGCCGCGCGTTGGAAGGCATCCGGCCGCGAGCGCATCAATCCGGCTTTGCGCAGCCTGGCTGGCAGTGGGTTCCAGGCAATCCGCCAGGCAGAGATTTCGATTGGGCGGCGTTCCGCCCGCCACAGCAAGAGCGCACCCGTCATGAAGAAAACCAGATTTGCGAGCCATGCCCCCAGGGCGGGTGAGACTTTTCCCTGGCGCGCGAAGGAAACTCCGATCAGAGTGACCGAGTAGTAGGCGAGTACAAGCAGAATTGTCAGCACAAAGCCGCCGGATTTCCCGCCTTTTTTGGAAGAGAGCCCCAACGGGATGCCGACTAAAGCAAGCACCAGGCAGGAGGTGGGCAAGGCGAAGCGGCGCTGAAACTCGATCAAGTACCAGCGCGCCGAGATTATATTGGTGCGGTGGGCCTCGACGGGCAATTGCCAGGTGCCCAGCTCTGCGAGCGGCGCAGCTTCCTGTTCTTTCTCAGTTTGCGGGACGGGAATTGGGATGTCCGTATTTTGGAAGGTTGAGATCTGGTAGCGGTTGGGATCGCTGGAATCGATCTCGTGCGTCTCGCCCGAAGTAAGATGAAGGTGGAGAGTCGCAGGTTCCTCGCTGACTAAAACGCCTTCCTGGGCCAGAGTGATGCGGGGCGAAGCGGGCGTGCTGATGTCTGCGATGAACACGCCCTTCCAGAGTGCCGCGCCCTGGGCCGCCCGAACGTCCTGCACATACAGCACGAGCTGCGGAAACCCTTCATAGAAAACTCGTGGTTGCACCTCGAAGGAAGCCTGCGAACTTTTCAGGCGATCCTGCAATCGTTCCAGCGCCGCCTCCGAGGCGGGAGCCAGATAAACGGAGTTAGCCAGAGCGATCAGCCAGGCAACCAGGGCAAAGGCAGAGATGATGCGCAGAAACGTCCAGACCCCGATGCCACTGGCCCGCATGGCGGTGATTTCGCTGTCGGCCGCTAAGCGGCTGAGTCCGATCAGAATTCCCACCAACACGCCCATCGGAATCGTATAGGTGAGGGTCAGAGGTATGGTCAGTATGATCAGCTCAAACACGCTGGAAATGGGCGCGCTGTTCCTTACGACCAGATCGAGGATGTGCCCCAGGTCGCGAGTAAAGAGCACAAACGTGAACAGAGCAGTTCCGATGGCGGCATGGGAGGTAACTTCGTTAAGGATGTAGCGCGTGAGGATGCGCATGCCGATTAACCTGGTCCTGTTGGGCCGAGCATAGCACGGAGAGAAGACGGAATTGCTACCTGGAACCACTGGAGCCGGTTGCCATTGCGATGCCGGGACGAGAGTCTGGAAGCTGGAATGCAGTTGAGAATGACAGCACGTAGTCGCCCGGCTCGCTCAGGCGGACGCGAGCAGGCCCTCCCCCAGGGAAAAGCGTGCTTTCCGGACGCTTAACGGGCAGCCGCGGCGGCGGTTTATGTTTGTGCTGGGACATGGGTGCCGATGGATCGGCAGTAATGCCGATCACTCGGCTTTAAAGAATAAGGCACCGAGCGGCGGCAGGGTCAAGCGGAGCGAGTAGGGTCGGCCATGGGCGGCAACCGGCTCCGCTTGGCGCCCCCCCGCATTCCCAATCCCGCTGCCAAAATATTCCCGCCCGTCGCTGTTCAGCAGTTCACGCCAAAAACCACCCCTGGGAACGCCGACAGCGTACTTTTCGCGTGGCACCGGGGTGAAGTTACAGACCACCAGGATCGTTTCTCCCGACTTGCTCTTGCGCAGAAGCGAAAGCACGCTTGCGGCATTGTCGTTGCAGTCAACCCACTCGAAGCCCGCGGGATCGTTATCCAATTCGTGCAGGGCCGGCTGTTCGCGATAGACCCGGTTGAGATCTCTTACCCAATTCTGCAGTCCACCGTGCACCGGATATTGCAGAACGTGCCATTCCAGGCTGCTGTCGTGCGTCCACTCGCGCACCTGGCCGAATTCGTCACCCATGAACAGCAATTTCTTGCCGGGCTGGCCAAACATGTAGCCAAAGAGCAGGCGCAGGTTAGCGAACCTCTGCCATTCATCACCAGGCATCTTCCCGATCAGCGACCCTTTGCCGTGCACCACTTCGTCATGCGAAAGCGGCAGGACGAAATTCTCGGTGAAACTGTATAGCATGCGGAAGGTGAGCTGATTGTGATGATATTTGCGATGGATGGGGTCGTGGGAAAAGTAAGCCAGGGTATCGTGCATCCACCCCATGTCCCATTTCATCCCGAATCCCAGCCCGCCAACGTAGATAGGCCGTGAAACCATCGGCCAGGCCGTCGACTCTTCGGCATAGGTTTGTATGTCGGGATGCTCCTTGTAGGCTTCGGCATTGAAGCGGCGAAGAAAATCGATGGCGCCAAGATTCTCGCGCCCGCCGTACTGGTTGGGGATCCACTCGCCTTGTTTGCGGGAATAATCGAGATACAGCATGGAAGCCACAGCATCTACGCGCAGGCCATCGACGTGGTATTTTTCCAGCCAGAACATCCCGCTGGAGAGCAAAAAACTCCGGACTTCATTGCGGTCGTAGTTGAAAATGTGCGTCTTCCAATCGGGGTGAAAACCCTTGCGCGAGTCCGCGTGTTCGTACAAATGCGTGCCGTCAAAATAAGCCAGGCCGTGAGCATCGGAAGGGAAGTGGGAAGGCACCCAATCGAGGATTATGCCGATGCCCGCCCGGTGCAGGTAGTCGACAAAAAACATGAAGTCCTGCGGCGTGCCATAGCGAGAGGTAGGCGCAAAATAGCCGGTGGTCTGGTAGCCCCACGATCCATAGAACGGATGCTCCATGACGGGAAGGAGTTCGACGTGGGTGAAGCCCATGCGCAGCACATATTCCGCCAGCTTGGGAGCGGTCTCGCGGTAGGTGAGTGGGCGACCATGCTCCTCCGGGACGCGCATCCAGGAGCCGAGATGGACCTCGTAGATCGAAATCGGCGCGTGCAGCGAGTCTCTTCCGGCCCGCGTCCGCATCCAGTCGCCATCGGTCCAGTCGTAATTCAGATCCCAAACGACGGACGCGGTCCGGGGCGGCTTCTCGTGCCAGAAACCGAAGGGGTCGGCTTTATCGACGACATAACCGTGATGATTGGAAGCGATGTGGAACTTGTAGAGGGTGCCCTTGCCGATGCCGGGGAAAAAGCCTTCCCAAATTCCCGAGCTCCCACGCGGATGAAGCTGGTGAGAGCTTGGGTTCCAGCGATTGAAGCTGCCCATCACAGCGACGCTGCGCGCGCTTGGCGCCCACACGCTGAAACAGGTTCCCGTCTCATCTCCCGCCGCGATGAGATGCGCACCCAACTTCTCGTAGGCCCGATAGTGATTGCCCTCATTGAACAGGTGGAGGTCAGCATCGGTCAGCAGACTTACGTCGCGCTCCACCATGGTGTGATCTGACATTCGGCTCCCCAACTCGAGATTAACTGATTCAGCGGGCAGGCGCCGGCACATCCATCTTCACCGCCCAGATCAGCGCAACGATCCAGCCGATCGCGGTCCAACCCAGGAAGAGATTGAGCAGGACGATGGCTGCAATGTCACGTTTGCTCCGCGCCAAGGCGATGATCGACGGCAAGAAATACAATCCCAGTCCGATGCCCAGAAAAGGATGAAAAAACAAGGCAAAAGGCTGCATCGGAAAGCACCTCCCGGTACCGGTGCGACTCTAAGTAGATGCTAATTGTAATCGCCCGCCCCGGCAACTTCCTGGCGCCCGCCCCGAGACCTTAGTTAGCTGGAAACTTTCGCATGCTAGACTGATTCTCTTTCCAGCATGCCCATTCTTCGCGTCATTGTCCTTTGGCATCAGCACCAGCCGTTCTACAAGGACCTGGCTACAGGCGAATACCGCCTACCCTGGGTGCGCCTGCACGGGCTCAAAGACTACTACGGCATGGTGAAGCTGCTCGATGAATTTCCCAAGGTCCACCAGACGTTTAACCTGGTTCCTTCGCTGATGACGCAGCTGCAGGACTACGTCGACGGAACCGCCCATGACCCATTCCTGCAAATCGCTGCGAAACCGGCCCAGGACCTTAGCCAGGGAGAGCGGCGTTTTGCCCTGCAGTATCTTTTTCAGGCCAATCCGGTCCACCTGATTGGGCGCTATCCGCGCTATCGCGAGCTTTGGGAGCGATATCACAGCACGGGGGATTCGCCCGAACGCGCGGAAAGGTATTTTCAGCCGCAGGATTTTACCGACTTGCAGGTGCTTTCGCAGCTCGCCTGGTTCGACGAGTTTTTTCTGGAAGAACCCGAGATCGCCGCGCTAGTGCAGAAAGGGCACAGCTACTCGTTGCAGGACCAGGAATTTGTAATCAAGCAGGAAAGAGAGCTGCTGGCCAAAGTGCTTCCCGCGCATGCCGAAGCGGCAGAGCGCGGCGCCATCGAAATCTCGACTTCCGCCTTTTATCACCCCATTTTGCCTTTGGTCTGCGACACGAATGAGGGCGCGGTTTCGACGCCGGGCTTGCCCTTGCCGCAGAATCGTTTTCGCCATCCCGAAGATGCCCGTGAACAGCTGCTTCGCGGCCTGGATCTGCATGAAAAAGTCTTTGGCGTGCGACCGCAGGGCGTTTGGCCTTCGGAAGGCAGCGTTTCGGAAGAGGTCTTCGCCATTGGCCAAAGCCTGGGAATCAAATGGATGGCGACGGACGAAGGGGTGCTCGGCCGCACCCTCGGCATCGACTTTTCTCGCGATGACAACGGCCGCCTTGGCGAGCACGCCGCACAGAAACTCTACGCGGTTCACAAATATGAGAAGGGCAAGGTCGAGATGCGGCTGGTGTTTCGCGATCACACGATCTCGGACCTGGTCGGGTTTGTTTATTCCGGAATGGCGCCACAGGACGCGGCGGGCCATCTGATCTACAACATTAAGCAGGCCGCGCAGCCGGTTCTGAACCAGGGGCGCGACGCGGTAATTCCCATTATTTTGGATGGTGAAAATGCCTGGGAATATTATCCAAAGTCTGGCAGGGAATTTCTGCGGCGGTTTTATGACGGTCTGCAACGTGAGCCCGGAATTGAGGCGGTAACCGTCTCCGAGGCTATCGCCCGCCAGCACGACCAGCCCAAACTGACTTCGCTGGTTCCGGGCTCCTGGATTAACGCGAATTTCAACGTATGGATCGGCGCGCCGGAGGACAATCGCTCCTGGGATGATTTATCCCACGCGCGCAACTTCTACGCGCAGAATGCAGCCTCGGCCAACGAAGCCGCCCGCAAACTGGCCTTTGAAGAGATTCTGATTGCCGAGGGCAGCGACTGGAACTGGTGGTACGGGCCGGAGCACCATTCCGCCAACGATCGTGAATTCGACGAGCTTTACCGAAAGCATTTGTCGAATGTGTATCAGGCGCTGGGGGCGCGCCCGCCCGATTATCTGGCGCAGCCGATCAGCGGAGGGGCCTTCCGCCCGTCGTTCATTCCGCAAACGGCATACATTCATCCGCGCATAACCGGCGAACGAGTGCGCTACTTCGAGTGGATGGGCGCCGCTGCCTACACCGCCGACCGCCGCGCCGGCTCCATGCACGGCAAGCAATTCCTGCTGGATTCTGTCTTTGCCGGCATCGATGAAACCAACGTCTACGGGCGCCTGGATTTTGTGGGCGACGCGGTTCCGGCCACGCAATTCGATCTGGTCCTTAACCTCGAGTGCTGGGCGATAGAAGGTAAACAGCCAGAACGAACTTTGCGGCTGGACGTGCGCACTGATACCGGCAGGATTCGGGACTGGAAGGTCAGCGTGGTTGGGGAAGAAAAGCCACTCGCCATTCCGGCACAACCGGGCGGCGCCATTGTCGCACTCGGGCGCAACTTCGAATGTAAGCTACCGCTCGCCTGGCTCACGGCCGACCCGAAAGGCACCTCGGCCAAGCCGGCTGTTCCTGAGACAAACCAGCCCGCCTGCAAGATTCGCCTTCGCTTCAGCCTCTGGCAAAATGGCTTGCCGATCGACGCACTTCCACTTGAGGGATGGGTCGAACTTCAAGCCCTGAGCGAGTCAGAGCTCGCGGCCATGGCTCCGTAACCGCTCCCGACAACTGATTACAGGCCACTAGCCACGGGTCTTACTGTCCGCTCGCTTGCGTCATCACCAAAGGACGGCTCAACTCCATATCAAGTTCAGTGCCGGCGGGAAGTTCGGTCGACCGCTTTTTGCCCAGCCAATGCGCCACTGTCAACGTAGCGCCGGTCGCCGCGCCGATCAAAACTCCCTTCGCGCCGCCGATAAGGCCGCCAACGATCATGCCTCCGCCGGTGCCCATGCCGATTTGCACTGCGTCCTTCCCGTCAATACCTTTGCCTTTGAACTGGCCTTCATTGTTCACGTCCGTTCCGTGCTGAATGCTGGTATCGACCAGGGTGGCATTGAGCATTAAGCGCTCGCCGCTGGGCAGAATCATGGTTTCCGGCAGAATTCCAATCGTGGGTTTGCCGGCGATTCGGCGCGGATTATTGATTGTGGTCACGCGTCCTTCGACGGTCGTGCCAATCGGAACCACAGTTTTTCCATCGAGCGTGACCGGCTCCATGACGCGGGCGGAAAACGGATCGCCCGCCTGGGTTGAGGTCGTGGCAAGGTTATTTTCCAACTTCACGCGCATGGGCGTGCCCGCGGGCAGGGTCTGCGCGGCGGCTGCCAGCGCAAATAATGCGATTGCAAACAACAGTCCCGAAATTTTCTTCATTCCGCCTCCTGGATATCCATGTCTGTTCTCTCACGCGAAATCGAATCGGCTCAGATTCCACTTGCGCGGTTAAACTTGTGCCGACTGTAAAGCAGCGGCTCCAGCAGAACAAGAATTGATAAGCAAAGAGAACCAGCGGAGTTACAGACTGTTTGGGCACGTTGGGGATGCGCCACGAACCTTGGTGCAGGTTAGGTGTGGCTCAGGAGAATTTCTCGCCTCGTAGCCTGATTTATAATCGCTAGCTCCACTTAAAAGGACAATTTCCTATGCCTGCAATGAATATTGCTGATATCCACGCCCGCGAGGTGTTCGATTCGCGTGGCAATCCAACTGTGGAAGCGGAAGTTACCTTGCTCGACGGAACCATGGGCCGCGCCATCGTTCCCAGCGGCGCCTCTACCGGCGAACATGAAGCGGTCGAACTGCGCGACGCCGATCCTCACCGGCTTTCCGGCAAGGGAGTAACGAAAGCGGTCGAAAATGTGAACCGCGAAATCGCCGATGCGTTGGCCGACTTCGACGCCGCCGATCAACGAGCACTTGACCGGAAGATGATCGAGCTCGATGGAACGGAGAATAAAAGCCGCCTGGGCGCGAACGCGATCTTGTCAGTTTCCATGGCGGCGGCGCGGGCTGCGGCGAATGGTTTTGGCCTTCCGCTTTATCGTTACCTTGGCGGCGCAGGCGCGAATCTGCTGCCGGTGCCGATGATGAATATTCTGAATGGTGGCGCTCATGCCGACAACAACGTAGATTTTCAAGAATTCATGGTTATGCCGGTTGGCGCCGAATCGTTTTCCGAAGCTCTGCGTTGGGGCGTGGAAGTTTTTCACACTCTGAAAGGCGTGCTCAAGAAACGCGGTTACAACACTTCCGTTGGCGATGAGGGTGGATTCGCTCCGTCAGTCAAATCGAACGTTGAAGCCATCGAAGTCGTACTCGAAGCCATTCAGCAAGCCGGATATAAGCCCGGAGAGCAGATTGCCATCGCGCTCGACCCAGCGGCCAGCGAGTTTTATCAGGACGGCAAATACATCTTCAAGAAGTCGGACAAGTCGGCGAAAAGTTCCGATGACATGGTGCGTTTTTATGCGAAGTGGGTGAATGACTACCCGATCGTTTCGCTGGAAGACGGATTGTCTGAAGAAGACTGGGACGGCTGGCAGAATCTGACCAAAGAACTGGGCAGGAAAATTCAGCTGGTCGGCGATGACATTTTCGTCACCAACATCCAGATTTTCGGCCAAGGCATCGAGAAGGGAATTGCCAACTCGGTTCTGATCAAGCTGAACCAGATCGGCACGGTGAGCGAAACGCTGGATGCCATCGACCTCGGCCGCCGCAACGGATACACGTCGGTCATCTCGCACCGCTCCGGCGAAACGGAAGACACGTTTATTGCCGACTTTGCGGTCGCCACGAGCGCAGGCCAAATCAAAACCGGTTCGGCCTCTCGCACCGACCGCATCTCGAAGTACAACCAGTTGCTGAGGATTGAGGAAGAGCTGGGAGATTCGGCCAGGTTTTTGGGGATCAAGGCGCTGAACTATGAGGGCTGAATCAGAATATGCGTCCAGCCGCGATAGCTGCTATTGGGTTCGTATTCTTGATCTTGATCTTCGCGGGGATTTCTTATGTCAGGATTGCGCTCTTCTGCCTGGCCCTGATCCCGCTGCTACTAATCCTTGTCGGGTTCATATGGCGGTTCCGAGGACCCGGGCTACGTGAGTTCTGGATCGGTGCGAGCGCACCCAGTTCGCCTGTCGAACCGGCTCCTGAGGGGGAGCGGTTTATCGCGATCGAAGGCCGCAGTTTTCCACTCAGAAATTTACCTCCTCGCATGGATTTCAAGCTGCGTTTGAGGAACACGCACGTGCTGACCGCGATTGCGTTGGTGGGAATCGGATCTGTGGTCGCATCGGTTGTGGGGCGGTATTCGGCCTTCACGCCGCCCGACATGGATTCGCCCAACTACATCGAAATCTATTTTCTTTGCTACTTAATGGTTGTGCTGTGGTTCCCTGCGCTTGCCTGGCTAAATGAGTGTGCGCTGATACGGCAACCGGGCATCACTTTAGCCGACGTTCGGAAGCGAGCGAAGGGCGGACTCGGGAACTTCCGAATTCAGTACCATTTTATCGGGCCGGATGGCAGTCACTATGGCGGATCGGTGGTCGACTTTGGCGGACCGAAGAACGATGATTTCAAAGTGGTTTTCTGCAGCATGTCTCAGCCCGACGTCAACAAGCTCAGCTGTGGGTTCCTCTTCCATCGAACTGTGTGGGCTGATCAAGTCTGAAATTCTGATTGACTTAGTCCATGACTTAGTCTAACTTAGATAAATGGAAGTCAACATCCACGAGGCCAAGACCCATCTTTCCCGGCTGCTTGAGAAGGTAGCACTGGGTGAGGAAGTCATCATCGCCAAGGCGGGAACGCCGATTGCAAAACTGATTCCGATCAAGAAGCAATCCAAAAAGCGGATCTTTGGCAGCGCGAAGGGGGAATTTACTGTTCCAGACGACTTCAACGATCCTCTTCCGAAAGAGATTGAGGATCTGTTTTACGAATGAAGGCCCTGCTGGACACGCATGCGTTTCTCTGGGCAATCGCCGGTGACCGGAGGATGTCTGCTCGCGCACGCGATCTCTTCGTGGGGCCCAGCGATCTTTACATTAGCATCGCAAGCGTTTGGGAAATACTGATCAAATCCCAGGTCGGAAAGCTGCCGTTGCCTAGGCCTGTCGGCCCTTACATCCTAAAAAAGATCGCCGACAACAGAATTGAAACTCTCCCCATCAGTCTTGACGACTTGCTTAAATTCGAAACCCTGGACCTTCACCACCGCGACCCCTTCGACCGGATGTTGATTGCGCAAAGCCTGGAAGAAGACCTTCCGCTCGTAACTGCGGACCCGATTTTCGAAAAATATCCCATTCGACGGATTTGGTGAGGACCGTCCGCCTCAGAATCCCATCCTGTCGTCGGCCGACGGGCCGTACGTCGAGGGCAACGGCTTGTCATTCAGCCGCAAATACACGCCCAGTTGTGCGCGATGATGCACCAGATGATTCAGGAACATTGCCCGGTAAGCCAGAAAGCGCGACCCGTCAAAAATAGGCTTGCCTTGAAAGCTCAGTTTCCAGGGTTGCAGCCAGGCGTCGTCTTTTGTGTTTTTCAGCGCGGCGCGGGCCGCAACGACGTTTTCATCGAAGGCTTTCAGTAGCCCCGTAGAATCGAAAGGTGGGCGTGGACGGCCTCCTCCGGCGCCAAAATCCAGTTCGGGCGTGGTCATAACCGTGACGCCGAAACCGGGTAGCTCGGCCACGTGCGGCGCCAGTTTGCCGAGCGGCATTGATTTCGCGTGCGGCACGAAATCGGCCTTGTCGAACGGAACCCGCTCCAGCATGGCGCGCGTCTTTTTCATTTCCTCCTCGAATTCAGGCAGCAAGAGTTCGTTTATGGGCATAGGCTTCTCCAGCACGAGAGTATAAGGCCAACATGAGTCCTATTTCTGCCGGTCGCCTGTTATTCTCAGTAGGCTGATTCAAGCCTCCGTAAACCAAGAGCCAAGGGCCAAAAGCCAGGAGCCGATCTTGCGTCCGAAACCACTCGTCCTCATCATTCTCGATGGCTGGGGATACCGCGCCGAAACCAAGGCCAACGCGATCGCCCTGGCGCGCAAGCCCACGTATGACCGCTTGCTGCGCGAGTATCCCAATACCCTGATTCACACCAGCGGAAAATTCGTCGGACTGCCTGACGGCCAGATGGGAAATAGCGAAGTCGGCCATCTCAACATTGGCGCGGGGCGCATCGTCCACATGGACAGCACGCGCATCGAATTGATGATCCAGAATGGCGAATTTTTCTCCCATCCCGTCCTCGTGGCGGCCATGAAAAACGCGCGTTCCGGTGGCCGGCGTTTGCATCTTTTCGGCCTGTGCTCCGATGGCGGCGTGCATTCCTATCAGACTCATCTCTACGCCCTGCTCAAAATGGCCAAGCAGCAGGGCGTCGATCGCGTCTTCGTCCATGCTTTCATGGATGGACGCGACACCTTGCCCACCAGCGGCGCCGGATACCTCGAACAGCTTCAGCAGAAGATGCGCGAATACAACTGCGGCAAGATCGCCAGCGTCAATGGCCGCTACTACGCCATGGACCGCGATCGCCGATGGGAGCGCATTGCCAAAGCTTTCAACGCGATGGTCTTCGGTGATGGCGAGGCTGGCAAGTACGTCGAGCCGGTGCAGGGCGTGAAAGATTCCTACAACAAAGGCACAACCGACGAATTCACCGTACCCTTTGTCTGCGTAGACAATCGCGGCGAGCCGCTGGCCACCATTCGCGATGAAGATTCCTGCATCTGCTTTAATTTCCGCGCCGATCGCGTGCGGCAAATCACCCGCGCTCTTGCCCGCAACAGCGGACTCAACGATAGGGCTGGCCGCGATCTGCCGGGCGCTGAAGACCTGGACAACACAATTCCGCGCGATCGTGTGC
>Ga0335076_10004293_pt1 | contig 14414 bp, 11 predicted proteins | sample Lox_Sample_25_FD_206717 | JGI IMG/M metagenome (GOLD analysis project Ga0335076, IMG submission 206717) | Soil microbial communities from Loxahatchee National Wildlife Refuge, Florida, United States - Lox_Sample_2.5 | ecosystem: Environmental > Terrestrial > Soil > Wetlands | place: USA... | reverse complement strand
GGCTCATAGATGCCGTACTTCGTCTGATAGAGCGGCACACTCCTGTCAGGATTCCCAGCAAAGTACTCGGGGAACACGATGTCTCTCGACCACGCGCAGCCCACCGGAAACGTGTCGCCCACAACGCCCCATTGCGGCTCGCCGTACAGGCAGAGACATTTCCCCAGGTCGTGCAGGAAGCCCACGAGCACCATCCAGCGAGGATGTCCGTCGCGACGGATCGCTTCAGAAGTCTGCAGCAGGTGCTCTATCTGAGTCAGGTCGGTGTCCGGATCGCTGTCGTCGACCAGTGTATTCAGGAAATCAGCGGCTTCCCAGACGGACTTTTGCCCTTTGTTCAGGCTGAAATACTGTTTCTCTTTCTCAAGCACGTAATCAACGGTTTGATTCTCATGATTCAGCCGATAGAACTCCGCAACTCCGGGAGTGGCGGTCGCGTCGTACTGGCGGAACTCCGCCTCTGTCTTGCCCTCTTTGTAGCGGCCCGCAAGAAACCCATCCCACTCTTCCAGATCGTGCAATGGGCGTCGTGAACTGGGCTGTCCGTCGAAGGTCGATACGCGCATTGGTCGGCTCCGATCCGGACGCTGACACTTTGTCGATCGGCTGTGCGCCACACATCCAATCAAGCTACACAAACCTAACACGGGCAAAATACGAGGACAAGGCCAGGGACGGCTTAAAGTGCATTTTTGGATCGAGTGGATATGTCTTCCCCATGGCCCAGATGACTCCTTTTACACGAACCCCCGGAACCACACTTGTTTCACTTAGAATGGTCCGCGCATGAGAAAGAACTGAGGGAGAGGCCTGCATGAAAAAGATGATCTGGGCAGCTTGCGTGATGTTCGCGCTGATGGGCGCCATGCCTGTTGCGTTCGGCCAGGTGAAGATGACGCGCGATCAGATGCTCTTCTATACCTCGGAGTGGAAGGGCGAGCGATTTCCCGATGGGCGTCCGAGGCTGCCGGATTCACTGCTCAAGCGAGCCGTGGAAATGACCATCGAAGATGTCTGGGAATATCTCCGCGATCACGGATACCGCAATCAGTTCGAGGGTGGCTGGCAGGCGCTGCATATTGAAAAGCCCTTTGCCGGGCGGGCGCTGACGGCACAATACATGCCCACACGCCCCGACATGACCCGCGCAATTCTTGCCGAGGGTAAGGCAGAGGGTCGAGTCAGTGGAAATAATAGCTGGCCCATCAATGAGTTGCAGATCGGAGACGTGTATGTAGCCGATGGCTTTGGAAAGATCATCGAGGGTACGCTGATCGGTTCAAACCTCGGCAACGCAGTAGCGGCGCACACGCACACTGGTTTTGTCTTCGACGGAGGCATTCGCGATCAGGAAGAAAACCGCGAGATTCCCGACTTCAACGGTTTCTATCGCGGTTACGATCCATCCGCGTGGGCCGATATGGAACTCACCGCAATCAACGCCCCGGTTCGGATTGGAAGGGCGATAGTGCTCCCCGGAGATCTCGTTCTGGCCAAACCGGAAGGAGTTCTCTTCATCCCCGCCATCCTTGCTGAGGATGCGATCAGTGCGGCCGAGTTCACCTCACTCACCGATGAGTACAACTTCGAGCGAAATCGCGAGGGCAAGAATGGGCCGCAATTTGAAGGAGGGTGGACCCCGGCGAAATACGATGACTTTGCAAAGTGGATCGATGCTCATCCCGAAAAGCTCAAGATGCCACGGAGCCAATTCGACGCGCTCCTGGCCAAGGCCAAGCAACGAAAGGAAGATTGACTTTCCGGCTTACGTCATCGAATCACATCGACTCCGCCTGCCGCACTCAGCTGCCTCTTTCCACAATGAGCGCGGCCTGCAGCATTGCCTTGGCGTACGCAATGTCATAAACATCGCCGGCATAGCCGCCGCCCCCAGGGTAACCGTGAATCGGGCCACGCGCCCGGTCGTAATCGATAGCTCGTGGATGTTCCGGATAGATCTCGCGAGTGTACTTGAGTTTGACCAGTTCCCGCATCACCGCAAACATGTTCACATCGCCTTCGTCGATGAAGCCCTCGTCGTACTTCACATAGGGCTTCGTTACATGCGGATTCCGGTAATGCACGTGGTTGATGCGGTCGCGGCCGCCAAAGTAGCGGCACACCTCCACCGGATCTTCTCCCATCTCCTTTGTTACTCCGCAATCGAACGTGATCCCGTTTGCCGGGCTGTCCACGATCTCGATCAGGTGCTTCCAGCCGGCGAGTGTTGCCATGATCTGCTGCGATCCGCGGCTAACAGGAAACGGCGGATCGTTGGGATGAAGTGCCATTCGTACATTCGCCTTCTCCGCCACCGGAACGACAGCCTTCAGAAAATAGGTGATGTTCGCCCACATCTCGTCGAGCGAGTGCGCTCCCTCGTTCGGGAGTGGCGGAAGGCCCTTCATTCGCTCGTCCTCCACCCCGGTCAATCCGGCGCCGCCTCTGCCCACCTGCTCGTAGTAGCCCTCCATGGCGCGGTGGGCGTAGAAGTTGTATTCAACGATGGGCAATCCAACTTTGCCGGCGACCTGGATCGACTCCCTCACCTTGTCGATCTCGTCATCCCTGCCTGCGCGGCCATAGAGCGTTTTAGGAAAACCGGCGATCATCAAATTGCCCAGCGAAACCCCGCCGGCCTTGAGCTTGTCGACCATTGGCCGAAGCTGGCTGACAGACCATGGAATAGGCGGTCCGCCTGACAGTACGTGACAGACACCGATCTGCACCACACTACGAATCGCTTCGTCAGTAACGCCGTTGCGAAGATCGATCGCGCAGGCGATCTTCGGAGTGTCCGCACTTTCCTGCGGCATTCCGTCGCCAAGCCACCAGAGCCTTTTCTCCTCTTGAGCAAGAGCTCTCAATGGCGCGAATGCAGTCGCAAGCGCAGCGGTTCCCAGCCTCCCGACAAATCTTCGACGCGACATTACCGATCTCATCACTGGAACACCTTCGCCAGATGTCATGAAGCTACGGTTACGGATTCTTCCACAAGCGGATTCGAACCGTCCAGGGAAGCGAAACGGTGAACTGGATTGGACCCGGCAGCGGAGGAGTAAGATGGGGCCACAAAATCAACCTGCGAAGGAATGCGCCGAAATGTCGAATGCCAATGGACCCCGCCTTAACCGCCGTCGCGTTCTCAAGTCATCACTCGCTCTTCTCGCTGGCGGAGCTGTCGGCAATCTGACGGAGGCCGAGCCGGAAGTCAAGAATGTCAATACGGCATCCAGTCCGTCGAGCCTCAAGATCACCGACATGCGCTATGCGGTCCTCGTCAAGCCCGGCCCCAGTCCCTGCGTGCTGATCCGAATCGACACCAACCAGGGAGTGTACGGCCTCGGCGAAGTGCGCGACATCGCGGGACCGCAGTACGCAATGGTACTCAAGAGCCGCATCGTCGGCGAAAACCCACTGCGCATCGATTACCTTTTCCAGAAGATTGCGCAATTCGGCGGCAACGCGCGCCAGGCCGGCGGCGTGTGCGCCGTCGAGATGGCCTTGTGGGACATCGCAGGCAAGGTCTACAACATCCCGGTCTACCAGATGCTGGGCGGCAAATGGCGCGACGAGATTCGCATCTATGCCGACACGACGGAATCAATGGACCCACAGGAGTATGGGCGTCGCGCTAAAGAACGCAAGGCCATGGGTCTTACCTGGATGAAGATGGACCTGGGCATCAACGTTCTCGAGGGCATTCCCGGCACAGTGATGCAACCTGCGGGCCTTGACAAATGGGAACTGCACAACCAGCCCCATCCCTTCATCGCAACAGAAGTCACCGACAAAGGCATCGACCGGCTCTGCGAGTACGTGGCGGCGGTCCGCGACAACATCGGCTATGACATGCCGCTCTCGATGGATCACCTGGGTCACATTGGTGTGAAGTCGGTCATCAGGCTGGGCAAGGCCTACGAAAAATTCAACCTGGAGTGGATGGAGGACGTGATTCCCTGGTATTACACCGATCTGTTGAAAGAGATCACGCAGGAGAGCCCGACTCCAACTCTCACCGGTGAGGATATATACCGGCTTGAAGACTTCGAGACGCTCTGCAAAGAGCACGCGGTCGACAAGATCCATCCCGACCTTGCAACTTCGGGCGGCATCCTGCAGACGCACCGGATCGGCGATATGGCTTTCCGCTATGGTGTTCCGATGGCAATGCACTTCGCAGGAACGCCCGTCAGTTGCATGGCCAACGTCCACTGCGCAGCGGCAACGCGCAACTTTCTCGCGCTTGAAAACCACTCGCTCGACGTGCCCTTCTGGCAGGACCTGGTGACCGGAATCGAAAAGCCGATCGTCAACAACGGCTACATTAAGGTTCCAGACGCGCCCGGCCTGGGAATAGCGCTCAACGATGACGAGTTGAAACGCCACCTCAAACCCGGCACGGGCTACTTTGAGCCCACTCCGATGTGGGACGAAGCGCAATCCTGGGATGATGCACTGTTCAGCTGAACCCGAGTTACTGCTTAATCACCGTGCCGTCCCGCAGTCGAATCTCGCCCCACCCTCCATTGAGCGGGCTCGCGGTGAACGGGGCCTTGGCCGCTTCCTTCTCGTCGATCTCGATGCCCCAGCCGGGCTTTTCGCTGACCCATAGATAACCATCCCGCATCTCAGGGCAGCCCTGAAAGATCGCCTGCGTGCGCTCGTTGAACGGCGAATACTCCTGGATGCCGAAGTTATAGCTGACAAGATCGAGAGTCACATTTGCCATGTGACCTACGGGCGATACATCGCCCGGCCCATGCCACGCCGTCTTCACGCCAAACTGCTCAGCGAGAATCGCAATCTTGCGTGCCGGGCTGAACCCGCCCGCCTGCGAGACATGCACGCGGATGTAATCGATCAGTTGCTCGGTGATCAGCGGTTGCCATTCATGTGGACTGTTGAAGAGCTCTCCCATCGCAATAGGCGTCGCGCAATTCTGGCGGATCTGGCGGAAGTATCCCAAATCTTCGGGTGAGAGCGGATCCTCGAGAAAGAACATGCGGTACTGTTCGGCTTCCTTGCAGAATTGCACCGCCTCATTGGGAGTGAGCCGCTCGTGCATGTCGTGGAGCAGCTCGACCTCATCGCCGAGTTCCTTCCGGCAGATCTCAAGCAGCTTCAGGCCGCGCCTCATCTGCGCAGCACGATCGAACAGAGGCTTATCATGAAGCGCCTTCGGACGTTCCCCCTTGTGTTGCGAACCGTATCCAGCCAGGCCGGGCAATCCGACCTGCACGCGCACATGTCGCCATCCCTGTGCTATGTATCTCTTCGCGTCCTCGACGACCTCTTCAAACTCCGCTCCGCTCGCGTGTGCGTAAGTATCTGCAGCCTCCCGGCATTTCCCCCCTGCCAATTGATACACGGGCATGCCGGCCTGTCGTCCCTTGATGTCCCAGAGTGCCTGGTCGATCCCGCTGATGGCATTGTTGAGCACCGGGCCATTCTTCCAATAAGAGCTGTCGTAGCACGACTGCCAGATGTCTTCAATTTGATCTGCAGTCTTGCCGAGTAGAAACGGCTTGAGATATCGCTCGACTGCCGGCCTCACGAGATCTGCTCTCTGCGTGAACGTTGCGCAGCCGTAACCGTACAAGCCATCCTGATCTGTGGAGATCTTCACGACGGTCAAGCGCACTCCCGCGGGCGCGCATTCTATGACGCTAATGTCTTTGATTCGCGGTGTCGGCATCGTCCGCGTGGCGCGGGCGGCTTGCTCTTCAGCGACAGCGAAGCGCGGAGCCATGGCGAGGCCGCTTGCGGTGGCTAACGACTTCAGGAAATTACGTCGTTCGATTGGCATCTCTTGGCGCCTCCGTAAATCGCGGACACTTCCTGGATACTCACAGAAAGCGCAATTCTACGTTGTCGCCACGCACGGACGCATCCTCCGGTTCACGCCGTCAACTGCGTCAGCGCAGGAAACCGATACCTCGCCTTCGCAATTGGCGTCCCAACCACCTCGATCCGGTTGAGATCGCGCGTGCCCATGCCCAGTCCTTCTGCCAGCCGCAGCGTACTGTCGCATTTTTCAAACGGTGGAGTGCCGCGATCCATCATCGGATCGAATCCCATTACCGCCGTTGCCACGGAATCCGTGCACACGCAGTTCATTCCCGCGATCAGCACGCCCGGATGCACGGCCTTGTTCACCCATTCCTTTTTCTTGTCCTGGTAAGGCAGCTCGCCTGCGGTCATCGTGTAGATTCCATCGATCACCGACAGGTGTATGGGCCGCGCCGCGACAAGGTCCGCCGTTATACGCGGCACGCGGAAACCCGGATCCTTAGATTCAGCCACCGGTTGGGGCGCGCTCTTCGGCGGGACCCGCGATCCCGAATGCATGGGGGCGCGATAGCCCACCGGTACGATGCTGGGCTCATCGTCAGGCGCTTCCTGGCTATAGATCGTGCATGGCGTGATGCCGAAGCAGTTCTTCATCGAGAGCGTCACGCCGGCGGTCCTGTGCTCCTTCAGCTTCGCGAGGGAGACAAAGACATCTGTGTCCCTGTACGAATGGTTCAGATCGTAGCCTGCATACATCAGCCCTCCGCCCGGAACCATGAATCGCGCGTACGTCTTGCCGCTCCCCAGGAAATTCGTGTTCTCGAATTCAACTCGGCTCGCCGCGCTCGCGAAATCCTTCGGCTGCCAGCCAGCCGAGATCATGAACTCCTCCAACGGCTTCGTGCCTGCCGGCGCGCTCTCCAGTAGTCGAATGCGCGTCGCTCCCGCCTTGCCGAGCAGAGCAACCAGCGACCCGATCACCTGCGGATGAACCCAATGCGTCGACTGGTTCGGCATCGTGCCGAGCTTCATATCGGTCGGGCCCGTCAGGTTGAGCTTGATCGCTACAGTCTTTCCGCGTACAAGCGGCCCCAGCCCACCGAGCTGGTCGAACATTTTCGACAGCACTTCGGCAACCTGCCGGTCGTATTCGGGGCACGACCCGATGGCAACCCGGCTCGTCGGAGCCTGCAGCGCCGACCCCAGCGCCGGCCGCGCAACATACGCGCCCACCGCCATTCCCATCGCGCCGAGAAAGCCCCTCCGGGAGCAGTTCCTCTCCATGCAAACCTCCTCATCCATTCGATTCAAGTATGGGCCGAATTCGGTCGCTCAGACAGACGATATTTTCGCCCATGGATGTGGGGCATTATGCCGATGTGATCTTCCAACCGCTAAGCCGGCAGGGAACGATTGCGAAGTCGGGTAAGTATACGATTCAGATCTTTGGTGTCTTCACGCTGCACGATACGCCGCACGATATTGCGGTTCCGATGCAGGTCCACATCGATGGTGCAAACATGACCGCAAAAATGGAGTTAACTTCACTAAGTGCGGCGAACGAAAGCTGCCAGAGACGTGTCGCTGGCGCGTAAGATATTAAAAATAAATAGGGTACGTAGATAGAAAGCGCCTCCATCGCTTGCTCACGGGATTCATCTGCGCCAAGGATTTTTCGGCGCGCTGCGCGGCCTTATCGACCATGGCATGGACCGGGCGACTTATTAAAAACTGAGCGTAGTTTGCACGAGCGGTCTGGCGAATCGATAGCTGCGATAGGTCCATGTGATTTCGCTTGCTTCGACCGAGATAGGGGGCCATTATTCTACTGGCTCGTTGAATACAGGCTGCGGCTTGCTCAATACATGGCAGGCTAACTTCGGTTTGACTGAAATACTTCGGGCAGAATCCGCATGCTGAGTTAGAGGCAGCGGAGGTATCCTCCAGGCCCCGGTCCCGGGGGCAGATGACCACACAGTACATACCGGTGGACCCTGCGAAAAAGTGCGTCTGGAAAATTTGAGCACGATCCTCGGGAGGTCAGCCGGTCGAGGCGTCGACCGAGACTGCCAGCCGATCGCCCACCACGGACACTTCGCATCCGAAAGGAGAAAGCCATGATGACACCTGCTCTCAAGGGGGCAACCACAGAACCTAGCGTCGACTGGACCATCATGTTGTACATCGCAGCGGATGACGTCCTGGCGAACTTCGCTGTGCAGTCGCTTAAGCAACTGAACGAATCCGCCAGCGCACCTGATGGGCAGCAGGACAAAGCAAACGTGGTTGTCGCTGCGCAGTTTGCCCTTCCTGCCGGTGCTACGGGACCAAGGCCCGCGAAGACACCCGCCGTAGGGTCCGGGGACTTTTACATCTTCAAAAAGGGCAAGGCTCTCCCTGTCCCAGGGCTCACCCGCAAGTTGGTCCCGGCACCGGAGACGGTCAAGACTCCGAGGACAGCCAAGACCCCGGAAAAGGTCAACATGTCGCAGCAGCAGAAGGCGCTCATCGCCTTTATGCAGAGGGTGTACTCGGAGTGCGAGCCTTCCAGGTACTACGCTTTGATTCTTTGGGGCCACGGGCCTGAACTTCTGCTTCAACCCGCTGCCGGCAGTCTGACGGGCAGCAGCGACAGCATGTACATCACTCCGGAGGAACTCCGCGGAGCGCTCGAAGGCCTCAGGCCCCCGAATGGTCACAGCCTTGACATCATTGGTTTCGACGCCTGCTACATGAGCATGTTTGAAATGGCGTACGAGTTACAAGGACTAGCCAGGTACATGGTCGCTTCGCAGGAGGAAGTCCCCGATGCAAGTTTCCCCTATGACAAATTGGTCGAGCTTTTCCGGGAAGGCGGCAAGTTGGGGAATGGCGGCAAGTTGGATTCACTGCTCAAGAGAGGCGTGGAAGCATATGTCAGCGCTTACCAGGATTGCATATGCAACGAGAACACGGGAATGAAGTCGGTCACCCTTTCTGCGCTCGACCTCAACCCGAGCAACTCCACCGAGTTGAAGAAAGCGGTACGCGCCCTTGCAGATACACTCGTGAAAGCGAAGGACAAAGAAAGCCTGGCGAATCCGCTCATCGAGGCTCGAACGCACTCGAAAGATTATGCCAGTGGCCTGTACGTTGACCTCTATGATTTTTGCGAGAAGCTCGATGATCTGATCAAGATAACGGAAATCAAGAGTGCGTGCCAGGATGTGCTGAAGGCGTTCGAGACATCGAATTTCATACTCAAACATTCGGGCGACAAGAGAAGCCACGGGATTTCGATCTATCTCCCCTATCTCACACCGATCCAATACGCTGAAGTGAGCAAGCCGTTGGTGAAGGGCGGAGACAGAACCCACGGTGGCAAGGGTTTCGGCGAAGCCATAAACGGGGCTGCCACCGAGTATCTGATGTGCGCCCGGCGCAGCCTGATTCTCGACACGGAAAAGGACTACGGGGGTCTGAAATTGGCTGAGGACACGCATTGGTATTCATTTATCACCGATGTGTGGACGAGCGCCCTCATCAAGAAGGAGCCGGCAGACCTCGACTTCCATTACTCGGCCCAGCAAAGTTGGATGAATGTCTGCCGTAGGTCCATTCGAAGATAGCCTTGTTAGTCGGGGACGTCCAATGAGCGGCCTATCAACATGCGCGGACGAAATGGGCAAGTGGGGTTCCCGTGTTCCGATCGCTCGCGTCGCAAGAGTCCTCGCTGCGGTCGCGCTTGCGGTGTGCGCGACTGCAGGACAGGGCCAGGGAAAGGCCCCAGCTCAGCAGGCATCGGCGTCCCAAAGGACGACCGTGCTGCCTGCCGGACACTCGGGGAGAATGGTCAACCCGGAAGCGGAGTTGGAAGAAGCGCTGGCATTGTCCAGGAGACTCACAGAGCTTGATCTCCAGAGGGCCCTTCGCTTACTCGCAGACAGCGCGCATCATTTCGCGTCCTCGGGACAGCCGCATCGCGCGGCAGTTGCAAAGCTAGAGGCCGGGGACGTGTATCTCATGATGAGCGGCTATCAGCCGGCAATTGCGAGCTATCGCCAGGCGCTCGCGCTGTCAGAGGGCCGCGATGACTTGCGGTGTGCGGTGCTGAGCCGGATTGCGCGGACATACGCCAACATCGGCCGGCCTCGGGCGTCGCAGCAGTACTCCGATGAAGCTGTTTCAGTCTGCATGAGCGTTTCCGACAAGAAAGCGCAGGCGGACGCAGTTGAGGCACAGGGCGAGGTGCGCTTCTGGTCTGGCAATATGGCTGATGCGGTTGCCTCCTTTACCCGGGCGCGGGAGCTTGCATCGGAAGCCGGGGATCGCGATGGGGAGGGACTGGCTACGATGATGCTGTCCGCAGCCATCGACGACCATCAGCAGGCAAACCGGTTGGCAATGTCCGCACTGGAGGGCTTCGTTGAGTCGGATGATAAATATAATGCCGCGCGAGCGCATTTGAAGCTTGCCTATTTTGCCAGCGCGGCCGGAGACTTCGAGGTAGCGCGCTGTCACTGCGAGAGCGCTCTCCCACTTTTCCAGCGCCTTGCGGACAAGGATAACGCCGCGATTGCGCTGAACATTCTTGGAAGGGTTGCAAGGCAATCCGGAGATCTTGAAGAGTCGCTAAGCGATTATGGTCGTGCGAAAAGCGACTTCGCATCGGTTCAAGACGGCCTCGGCGAGGCTGAATCAATCAGCGCAATCGCAGACATCTTGTTAAGCCAGCATAAGTACGGCGACCTCGAGCCACTGTACCTTCGCAACCTCCACCTGGCCCAGGCAACCTCAAACCGTGCATTTCAGGCGTCGGCTCTTTTGGACCTGGCTGGCGTTTATGCCCGGCAACATCGGTACGTGCAAGCGGACGAGAACTATCAGCGAGCCCTGGCAGGGTTTCGTGTCGCGGGAAACCCAAAGGGTGAAAGCGATGCACTGGAGCGGAGAGCCGGGATCCAGGCCGAGCAAGGCAGATACCAGCAGGCTCTCAGTATGTTAGGTGAGGCTCAAGCGTTGAGGGATCAGTCGGGCGAGATAGAAGACGTCGCCAGAATTCAGTATCTGCGCGCGCGAATCCACCTCAGGCTTAATGATCTGACGACGGCACGCTCCGAGATTGAGAAGCCCATCGCTATTATTGAGTCGCAAAGGCTGCGCATCGCGAAATTCGATTCTCGCGCACAGTACCTTGCTTCGGTCTACGAGTATTATTCGCTATACATCCAGGTACTCATGGCGCTGGATAAGGTCCACCCGGACCAAAAGTACGCACAACTTGCTTTTGAAGCCTCAGAAAGAAGCAAGGTACGTTCTTTGCTCGACCTGCTCGAAAACAGCCAACTGGCCACTCCTTGCGACACGCTTCTTGCGAGCAGTTTGAAGGCAGCTACAGCCGAAACCAGCCAGGAGGCAGCTGGCGCGCCAGAACCAGTCACTCCACAGCCACTGACCCTGGACGAACTACAGGCTGAAATCCGAGATGTCAACGCAATGCTACTGGAATTCGCGCTCGGTGAGGATCACAGCTTTGCCTGGTTAGTCGACGGCAATCGCCTGATCTCAGTTGAGCTAGGGCCCGCAGCAGAGATCCGCAACCGGGTTCGCATGTTTCGAAAGGCCCTTTTGCCGGTTGAGACCAGGGCGAATGAGACACCGACCGACTACTTACGAAGACGTGCGGCCGCAAGGAGTGCTTTGATCCTCCAATCGAAAAGGTTGGCAGATCTTCTGCTCGAACAGGTACATCTTCCGGCACAAAAACGATTGCTAATCGTGCCAGACGGTCCCTTGCAGTACCTGCCCTTTGCAGCGTTGTCTCTCGCGGAGAATGGAAAGGCTGCTGTGCCGCTGGTAGAACTGCATGAGTTGGCGATGTTGCCTTCGGCTTCTGCACTTGTGGCACTGCGAAGGACTGCAGGCAGAAGGCCCCAGCCGGCGGATGAAGTGACAGTCTTCGCCGACCCGGTGTTTGAACCGCCCGGAAAGCCGATCTCACCGGCTGCTCTCAGTTCGTCTGAATCTTCACGTTCGCGAGAATTGACGCGAGCATTGCGCGATGTGCGGGATTCACAGTGGATTCCCAACCTTCCGGGATCGCGGAACGAGGCTCTTGCAATTCAGCAGATAACTGGTCCCGCTCGCACGCGGCTTGTCATGGGTTTTGATGCCAACCGTGAAGCGGTCATGAACGGCTCCGTCGCTCAGCAACGGATCATTCACTTTGCAACTCATGGAATGATGGATACGCGTCATCCGGAGATGTCGGGCCTGGTGCTTTCGATGTTCAACAGGAGAGGCGAGTACGAGGACGGGTATCTACGGCTGAGCGACATCTACAATCTCAAACTATCTGCCGACCTGGTTGTCCTCAGTTCGTGCGAGTCGGCGCTGGGGAAAGACCTTGGGTCAGAAGGAATCATCGGCCTGCCTCGGGCATTTCTCTACGCGGGCGCCCGTCGAGTCATCGCAAGTCTTTGGAAGGTTGACGACGAGGCAACTGTGACCCTGATGAGCGCGTTCTATTCTCGGCTCGAACGCGGTGAAGATCCCGCGCGGGCCCTGCAAGGCGCCCAACTCTATCTGCTCAAGAACACACGATTGTCGGACCCTTATTATTGGGCAGCTTTCATCCTGGAGGGAGACTACCAATAGGCGACGGAACACTTTGAGGAGCGTGTAAAATTGAGCCCCATGGATTTGCAGCCGGCATCGGAAAGACAACGATACATGACACCGGAGGTGTTTGCGTCGTTTCTTCTCTGGCTATCGCCTGATCCAGGGCGTGCGGCTCAGGAATATCTGGACCTCAGAAAGACGCTGGTGAAGTTCTTTGTCAGGAAGGGTTGCGCCCATGCTGAGGAATTGGCGGATCGAACGCTGGATCGCGCGGTGTTGATTGTGCACAAGGAGCCGGAAAAGTACCCGACACCAATCTCCCTTTGTTGTGGCGTAGGCCGGAGAGTCTGGTTGGAGTATCTGCGGGAGCCAACGCCCGCGGCTCTCGAGGATGAGAATATTCCGGCGGCTGCTCAGCCGGAGGAGGACTTTACCGAACGCGAACTGCAATGCCTGGAGCAGTGTCTGGGCCAGCTTTCGTTTCGCGACCGCGAGCTGATTACCCAATACCACCAGTTCCAAGGCTGGCAAAAGATTGAGAATCGCAAGCAACTTGCTGAAACATACGGAGGGCTAAACAAACTGCGGATTACCACGTGCAGGATTCGCGCTCGACTTCACGATTGCATCAGTAGCTGTGTGCAGCACTCGGCCTTGAACTAAGCAATGCAAGACGAAGTACAAGGAAATCACATGATCACTGACACCAATATTCGCGAATACTTGCTTGGTCGCCTGGATTCGGACGTCGAGTTGGTCGAAAGCATCGACGAGAAGATTCTGACGGATCCGGAGTTTTCGATAAGTGTAGATGTAATCGAGGACGAGATTATTGAAGAGTATCTGGAAGGTTCCCTTAGTGTTGAGGATACGCGAGCCGTAGAAAGGCACTTTCTCCGCCCTCCGGAACGGCAGCGCAAGCTGAAGACCGCTCGGTTATTCAGCCGTCATCTCGAAACCGAGTCCCGCAAGGCAAAGACGGAGCGGCCGGTACCCGCACGTGGTCTGTTTAAGGCATTTCAAATCGGACGGGCGTTGCTCAGCTTCAGAACCTGTGCCGAATTCGCTGCCGCGGTCGTGCTCGTCGCTTCGATCCTGATTCTTTCGAATCAGCGCCACGAACTCGATACTGCAATAAAGGAAACAGGCCGGCAGCTAACTCAGGAGCGAGAGCATTCGGCGGCATTAAATCAGCAATTGCAGAGCGCTTTAAAGTCGTTGCAACCAGCTATCGCGATGCTCAACCTTGTCCGGCCAGGTCTACAGCGGGGGGCGCAGGAGCTGCCCGAGGTAAAGATGAATTCAGGAACGAAGACGCTGCACATCGAAGTCGCGGTCTCGTCCGGTGCACCTGGAAAGTGTCGTGTACAACTCCTGCATGCTGGGAAGATGGTTTGGTCTCTGGACGGAGTTAATACTACGGCCGTTCCGGGAGGCACAATCCTAAAACTGGATGTTCCTGCTGATGTTCTTTCCCCGGGTACAAGCGAGCTTGAGGTGACGCCCTCAGGGGGCGGCGCCATATCTTATTGGTTCTCTGTATCGAAACTCCAATAGCCGCGCGGTTGATTCAGTGCGAAGCCATCGTTCATAAGATGGCGCAATCCGATGCACTACCCCCATACATGCCAGATTGAAAAGGCGACCTTGCGTCTGAGGACCGGTGTATTTTGTGCGAAATGTTTTTCCACTGCACGCATAGCTAGATGAAGGCCCTCCCCAACCGCCAAGTACCAAGTACCCAAGAGCGACGAGATCTGGAAATGGCCTTGGGAAACGCCTTATTACGGCAGGTTCAACATTCCTGAAAGCGCGATATCAACATCTGCTACACCCAAACGGTGCAGGCGCGAGGAAATCGCCGCCTCACAGAAGGAGAGTCACCAATGAAGTCAATCACAGTGTTCGCATTTGCGGTGTGCCTTTTCGCGAGCTTTGCCGTCGTCGGCACTGTCTCGGCACAAGATCATGCCGCCAGAGCTACGGTCCCCTTCGGTTTCAATGTGGGGGATAAGTGGGTT
>Ga0335076_10004292_pt1 | contig 14414 bp, 6 predicted proteins | sample Lox_Sample_25_FD_206717 | JGI IMG/M metagenome (GOLD analysis project Ga0335076, IMG submission 206717) | Soil microbial communities from Loxahatchee National Wildlife Refuge, Florida, United States - Lox_Sample_2.5 | ecosystem: Environmental > Terrestrial > Soil > Wetlands | place: USA: Florida... | reverse complement strand
ACTGCAGGGCGAATTCCTCAAGTCCGCCACCATCGTGAACACCATGATCGAGCAGATGAGCGCCTTCACCTCCGAGGTGACGCGCGTCGCCCGCGAGGTGGGCACCGAGGGCAAGCTCGGCGGCCAGGCGATCGTCTCGGGCGTCGCCGGTACCTGGAAGGACCTCACCGATTCGGTCAACGCGATGGCCACCAACCTCACCGGGCAGGTGCGCAACATCGCCGAGGTGACGACCGCGGTGGCGCGCGGCGATCTCTCGCGCAAGATCACGGTCGACGTCAAGGGCGAGATCCTCGAGCTCAAGAACACCATCAACACCATGGTGGACCAGCTCAACAGCTTCGCTGCCGAGGTAACGCGCGTCGCTCGTGAGGTGGGCACCGAGGGCAAGCTCGGCGGCCAGGCGGCAGTGCCCGGCGTCGCCGGCACCTGGAAGGACCTCACCGACAACGTCAACTCCATGGCCGGCAATCTCACCGGGCAGGTGCGCAACATCGCCGAGGTGGCTACCGCGATCGCCAACGGCGACCTGTCGCGCAAGATCACGGTCGACGTGCGCGGCGAGATCCTGCAGCTCAAGGAAACCATCAACACCATGGTCGATCAGCTGCGCTCGTTCGCCTCCGAGGTGACGCGCGTCGCCCGCGAGGTCGGCACCGAGGGCAGGCTTGGCGGCCAGGCGGTGGTGCCCGGCGTCGCCGGCACCTGGAAGGATCTCACCGACAGCGTCAACTCCATGGCCGGCAATCTCACCGGCCAGGTGCGCAACATCGCCGAGGTGGCCACCGCGATCGCCAACGGCGACCTCTCGCGCAAGATCACCGCGGACGTCAAGGGCGAGATCCTGCAGCTCAAGGAGTCCATCAACACCATGGTGGACCAGCTCAACGCCTTCGCCGCGGAGGTGACGCGCGTTGCCCGCGAGGTCGGCACCGAGGGCAAGCTCGGCGGCCAGGCCGAGGTCAAGGGCGTCTCCGGCGTGTGGAAGGACCTCACCGACAACGTCAACTCGATGGCGAGCAACCTCACCGGCCAGGTGCGCAACATCGCCGAGGTGTCGACCGCCATCGCACGCGGCGACCTGTCGCGCAAGATCACCGTCGACGTGAAGGGCGAGATCCTGCAGCTGAAGGAAACCATCAACACCATGGTCGACCAGCTCAACGCCTTTGCCGCCGAGGTGACGCGTGTCGCCCGCGAGGTAGGCTCCGAGGGCAAGCTCGGTGGCCAGGCGGACGTCAAGGACGTCTCCGGGGTGTGGAAGGACCTCACCGACAAGGTCAACTCGATGGCGAGCAACCTCACCGGCCAGGTGCGCAACATCGCCGAGGTGGCGACCGCGATCGCCCGCGGTGACCTGTCGCGCAAGATCACGGTCGACGTGCGTGGCGAGATCCTGCAGCTGAAGGAGACCGTCAACACCATGGTCGACCAGCTCAACAGCTTCGCCGCCGAGGTGACGCGCGTCGCCCGTGAGGTCGGCACCGAAGGCAAGCTCGGCGGCCAGGCCATCGTGCCCGGCGTCGGTGGCACATGGAAGGACCTCACCGACAACGTCAACTCCATGGCGCGCAATCTCACCGGCCAGGTGCGCAACATCGCCGAGGTCTCGACCGCCATCGCGCGCGGCGACCTGTCGCGCAAGATCACCGTCGACGTGAAGGGCGAGATCCTGCAGCTCAAGGAGACCATCAACACCATGGTGGACCAGCTGAACGGCTTCGCCGCCGAGGTGACGCGCCTCGCGCGCGAGGTCGGCACCGAGGGCAAGCTCGGCGGCCAGGCGCTGGTGCCGGGAGTGGCCGGCACCTGGAAGGACCTCACCGACAACGTCAACGTGATGGCTTACAACCTCACCAACCAGGTGCGCGGCATCGTCAAGGTGGTAACCGCGGTGGCCAACGGCGACCTGCGCCAGCGCCTCACGGTCGAGTCGAAGGGCGAGGTCAACGCCCTCGCCGACACCATCAACAGCATGACCGACACGCTCGCCATCTTCGCCGAGCAGGTGACCAGCGTGGCACGCGAGGTGGGCGTCGAGGGGCGCCTCGGCGGCCAGGCGCACGTCCCGGGGGCGGCGGGCACCTGGAAGGACCTGACGGCGAACGTGAATCTGCTCGCCGCCAACCTCACCAACCAGGTGCGCGCCATCGCGGAAGTCGCTACCGCGGTGACCAAGGGCGACCTGACGCGCTCGATCCAGGTGGAGGCGCGCGGCGAGGTGTCCGAGCTCAAGGACAACATCAACGCGATGATCGGCAACCTGCGTGCCACTACCGAGCGCAACACCGAGCAGGACTGGCTCAAGACCAACCTCGCCAAGTTCAGCCGCATGATGCAGGGACAGCGCGACCTGGTGACGGTCGGCAAGCTCCTGCTGTCGGAGCTCGCGCCGCTGGTCAATGCCCAGCAGGGCATCATGTACGTCATGGACTCGAGCGGCGAGGCGCCGCGGCTGCTCGAGCTCGCCAGCTACGCCGACGAGGGTGTCGACAGCGGCGAGGCGCGCCGCTACCGCCTGGGTGAGGGACTGGTGGGGCAGGCGGCGGCCGACCGCCAGCGGCTGCTGCTCACCGACCTGCCGGGCGGTGCCATCCAGGTGCGCGGCGGCCTCTTCAACGCGCACCCACGCAGTGTCATCGTGCTGCCGGTACTGTACGAAGGGCACGTCAAGGCGGTGCTGGAGCTGGCAACGCTCAATGAGTTTACCGCCTCACACCTGGCCTTTTTCGAGCAGCTCACCGGCAGCATCATCGGCGTGGTGCTGAACACCATCGAGGCGACCATGCGCACCGAGGGACTGCTCAAGCAGTCGCAGCAGCTCGCCGGCGAGCTGCAGACCCAGCAGGCCGAGCTCCAGCAGACCAACGAGGAGCTCGGCAACAAGGCGAAGCTGCTGGCCGAGCAGAACGTCGAGGTCGAGCGCAAGAACCAGGAGATTGAGCTGGCGCGGCGCGCGCTCGAGGAGAAGGCGGCCGAGCTGGCGCTCACCTCGCGCTACAAGTCGGAGTTCCTGGCGAATATGTCGCACGAGCTGCGCACGCCGCTCAACAGCATCCTGATTCTCGGCCAGCAACTCGCCGAGAACGCCGACGGCAATCTGAGCACGCGCCAGGTCGAGTTCGCCAACACCATCCACGGTGCGGGCACCGACCTGCTCAACCTCATCAGCGACATCCTCGATCTCTCGAAGATCGAGTCCGGGACCGTCACGGTGGAGTGCGAGGAGCTCTTGTTCACGCACCTGCGCGAGACCATCGAGCGCAACTTCCGCCACGAGGCCGATGCGCGCAAACTCTCTTTCACTGCGGACTTCGACGCCCGCCTCGGGCGCGCCATCACCACCGATTCCAAGCGGCTGCTGCAGGTGCTGAAGAACCTGCTGTCGAACGCCTTCAAGTTCACCGAGCGCGGCGGCGTGCGGCTGCACGTCGGGCTCGCGACCGGCGGCTGGAGTGGGGAGCACCCGATCCTTAGCCAGGCCCCCGCAGTGGTCGAGTTCTCGGTGAGCGACACCGGCATCGGCATCCCGCCCGAGAAGCAGAAGATCATCTTCGAGGCCTTCCAGCAGGCGGACGCCGGCACCGCGCGCAAGTATGGCGGCACCGGGCTCGGGCTCGCCATCAGCCGCGAGCTGGCGCACCTGCTCGGCGGCGAGATCCGCCTGAGCAGCATCACCGGCGGCGGCAGCACCTTCACCCTTTATCTGCCGCTTTCGTTCATGGGCTCGGCGTACAACCGCGGCATGATCCGCGGACCGGCGACCGAGGCAGCCGCGGCGAACAGTGTCAGCTTCCAGCCGGTGGTGCTGCCGGTGATGCGCCAGGAGGAGATCGCGGACGATCGCGAGGCGCTCGAAGCCGACGATGCCGTGTTGCTCGTGGTCGAGGACGACCCGCACTACGCGCGCATCCTCATCGACCTCGCGCGGCAGCGCGGCTTCAAGATATTGCTCGCACGCACCGGAGCGGACGCGCTGGCGCTCGCGCGCAAGCACCCGCCGACCGCCGTGTCGCTCGATGTGTTCCTGCCCGACATGCTCGGCTGGACGGTGCTCAATCAGCTCAAGCGCAATCCGGAGACGCGACACATCCCGGTGCAGATTCTCACCGTGGAGGACGAGCGGCAGTACGGTCTCGAGCATGGCGCCTTCTCGTTCCTCACCAAGGGCGTGACCACCGAGGGGCTCGAGGAGGCCCTCGAGCGGCTGCGCACCTTCACCTCGAGTCACGTGCGCCGCTTGCTGGTGGTGGAGGACGATCCGGTCGAGCAGCTCTCGATCGGGGAGCTGCTCGGGCATACCGACATCGAGATCACCACGGCCGGCACCGGCGCTGCGGCGCTCGAGGCGCTGCAAGCGGGCGCCTTCGACTGCATGGTGCTCGACTTGCGGCTACCGGACATGTCGGGCTTCGAGCTGCTCGCGAAGGTGCAGGAGGACGCGAAGCTGCGGCAGATACCGATCATCGTGTTCACCGGCCGCGAGCTCTCCGAAGAGGAGGAGATCGAGCTGCGCAAGAACGCCAAGAGCATCGTGCTGAAGGGGGTCCGCTCGCCGGAGCGGCTGCTCGATGAGACCGCGCTGTTCCTGCATCGGGTGATCGCCGACCTGCCGGAGTCCAAGCAGCACATGATCGAGACGCTGCACGAGAGCGACGAGCCGCTGAGCGGCCGCAAGGTGCTGGTAGTCGACGACGATATTCGTAACATCTTCGCGCTCAACAGCCTCCTCGAGCGGCACAACATGCAGGTGATCACGGCCACCAACGGCCAGGAGGCGATCAAGCTCGTCGAGAGCACCGAGGATCTGTCGCTGGTGCTCATGGACGTCATGATGCCCGAGATGGACGGCTACGAGACCATGCGCCGTATCCGCAGCGACAATCGCTTCCGGCTGCTGCCGATCATCGCCCTGACGGCCAAGGCCATGAAGGGCGACCGCGAGAAGTGCCTCGAGGCGGGGGCCTCGGACTACGTCGCCAAACCCGTGGACACCGATCAGCTGCTGTCCCTGGTGCGCATGTGGCTACACCGCTGAGCAGCAGCGTGTCGCGTCGGGACGGCATCGCCGGCATGGGCGGCGAGAAGGTGAGCATCCTGCTCGTGGATGATCAGCCGGCGCGGCTGCTCACTTACGAGTCGGTGCTGCGCGAGCTCGGGCAGAACCTGGTGTCAGTACGCTCCGGCGTCGAAGCCCTGGCGAAACTGATGCGCGAGGAGTTTGCCGTGGTGCTGCTCGATGTCAGCATGCCGGACATGGATGGCTTCGAGACGGCGCGGCTCATCCACGAGCATCCGCGCTTCGAAAAGACGCCCATCATCTTCGTCACCGGGGTGCACGTCACCGAGCTCGATCGGCTAAAGGGCTATCGGCTCGGCGCCGTCGACTACGTGTCGATCCCGGTGGTGCCGGAGATCCTGCGCAGCAAGGTGGCGGTGCTCGTCGAGCTCTATTGCAAGCGGCGCGAGCTGCGTGCACTCAATCGCGATCTGGCGCAAGCCAACGAGCGCCTGGCACAGGCGAACCGCCTGCTGCAGGCGGAGCAGTCGCGCGAGCTTGAGACTCTGAACGCGACGCTGCAGCGCGCCAACGCGGAGCTCGAGCGTTCCAACAGCAGCCTGCAGCGCGAGGTCGCCGAGCGCGCCCGCGTGGAACGGGCGCTCAAGGAAGCCGACCGCAACAAGGACGAGTTTCTCGCCGTGCTGGCGCACGAGCTGCGCAACCCGCTGGCGCCGATCACCAACGCGCTGCGGCTGATGCGCATGAGCGACGCCGATGCGCAGACGCAGCGGCACTCGCGCGAGGTGATCGAGCGGCAGCTGTTGCAGCTCACGCGCCTGGTCGACGACCTGCTCGACGTGTCGCGCATCACGCGCGGCAAGATCACGCTGACACGCGAGCCGGTCGCGGTGGCGAAGCTCATCGAGCACGCGGTCGAGACCGTACAACCCCTGATAGAGGAGCACGAGCAGGTGCTGACGCTCGAGGGGCCAGTGCACGCGCTGTGGGTCGACGGCGACCCGCTGCGTCTCGCGCAGGCACTCGGCAACATCCTCTGCAACGCCGCCAAGTACACGCAGCGGGGCGGCCGCATCACGCTCAGCGTCACCGCCGAGGGCGCCGAGGCCGCGATCCGCATTCGCGACGACGGCATCGGCATTCCCGCTGAGCGGCTGCCGCTGATCTTCGATCTCTTCACGCAGCTCGATCGCAGCGGCGATCACCCGCAGAGCGGGCTCGGCATCGGGCTGGCGCTGGTGCGGCGGCTCATCGAGATGCACGGCGGCAGGGTCAGCGCCTCGAGTGAAGGCGCCGGCCGTGGGAGCGAGTTCGTCGTGCGCTTGCCGCTTCTCCCGCAGAAGGTGCAGCCGCACGAGGAGCCGCCACCGGCGCCCGAGACCGCCGCGAGCGCGCCGCGCCGCATCCTGCTCGCCGACGACAACGCGGACTCGGTCGAAACCCTGGGAAGCCTACTGCGCCTCCTCGGCCACGAGGTGTTCAGCGCCGCCGACGGCCGCAGCGCGCTCGAGACCGCCGCACGCTGCCGACCGGATGTGGCGCTGCTCGACATCGGCATGCCGCTGCTCGATGGCTATGAGGTCGCGCGGCAGATCCGCGCGCAGCCGTGGGGCAGCAAGGTCGTGCTGCTCGCACTCACCGGCTGGGGGCAGGAAGCCGACCGCCGCCGCTCCGAGGAAGCGGGCTTCGATTCGCACTTCGTCAAGCCGATCAATCTCGAGAGGTTCGCAGAGCTCCTCGCCACGCTCCCATCAGGCGCCGTGGCATCCGGCACTTAAGCGCAGACGGAGAGCCGTGATGATCACCGGTTACAGCGACCATGCCGCCAACGAACGCACCTATCTCGCCTGGGTGCGCACCGGTATCGCCGTGATCGCCTTCGGATTCGTGATCGAGAAGTTCAACCTCTTCATGCTCACCGTCACCGGCGCGGCGCTCGGCCAGGCGCTGCCACCCGCGCAGCTCGCGCACCTCTCGGGTCAGTTCGGGCGCTACGACGGACTTGTGCTCGTCCTCGGCGGCGCGGCGCTGGTGGTGCTCGCCACGGCGCGCTTCGTTCGCACCACGCGGCTCCTCGATGACCCGCAGGCGCATCAGGCGAAGACCGGCCGCCTCGAGCTCATCCTGTGTGGATGGCTGGTGGTGGTGGTGGCGAGCTACAGTCTCTATCTCGCCTTCGCCTAGCAGCGGGTCACGGCGCTCGCCGGTGACTTCGGCGACGATCGCCTTGAGGGACGGCTGGATACGTTCGTCCGCCACGCCAGCCTTGGCGAGGCCGGCGGGCGTATTGGTGAGGAGCGTATCGACGTCGATGATGTCGCCGGATGCGATGCGCAGCACCGGCGGGGCGGCCGCCCAGTAATAACCATATGCCACCGGCGAGGGTGTCGCCTCGAGCCGGTGCGTCGTCGGCGATGCTGCGCGGGTAGTCGCCGCCGCCGCGAGCGTTGCGAGCACGAGCCCGGCGCCGCAAGGTGTTGCGCGGCGTGCGCTCACAAGAGCGGCGGCAGCACCTCGGATGGCGCATTTCCCGTCGAGCGCCGACCGTTGCGCCGTGCTCGCGTCGCCGGGCGCGCGCGTCGTGAGCTCCGCACGCGTGACGCCGGGCGGCTTGAGGTCGCGACGCTCGACCTGAAGCCCCGCGGCTTCACGACCAGCACGTCGCAGCCGAGCTTGTCGAGCACCCGCTCGGCCGCGTTGCCGATGAAGAGCCGTGCGAGCGCCGAGCGCGACACAGCCCCCATGACGACGAGGCTCGCGTGTGTGCGGCGGCTGACGGCGGCAAGCTCCGCGGACACCTCGCCCATCTCGACGTGCCGGCGCGCGGGCGGGACGTCGGCGCTCTTGGCCAACTGACCGATGACGCGCGCGATCTGCGCCTCGTGCGCAGCTTCAGCCTCCGGAGGCAAGGTCACCACGGGCGTGCCCATCGGAGTCGCCGCCACGGTGACGAGCGGCATGTAGGCGTGGAAGAGGTGCAGCGTGCCGTGTAGCAGCTGGGCGAGCCTCCTGCCGGTGTCGAGCAGCCGCGCGTCGAGGTCGGCGGGGCGTGCGTGAGCGTGGAACGGATCGACCGCGGCGAGTACCACCGGCCGGCGATATTCGCGCCGCGACTTTGCCAGCAGCAGCGGCAGCGGGCAATGCCGGATCAGCTCCCAGTCGGTATTTCTCAGCAAGCGCGCGCCGAGCGGATGGGCATGCGTCGCGGCGATGACGATATCGGCGCGTGACTCGAGCGCGCGGCGAATGACGGCCTCGTGCACCGGATGATCCCAGCTCACCGTGCAGCTGACGCTCACTGCGCGCAGCGACGGATCGCGCGCAAAGCGCTCGAGCCGCTCGCGCTGTTGCGCGGCGATGGCGCTGCGCTGTCTCTGCACCGTCTGCGCCGTGGCCGTCTCGGGCCAGCTGCGGGCCGGGTCCGGCTCCTCGATCGCGTGAAACAACTCGACGCTGCCGCGCGCCGCCCTCGCCAGGACGCCCGCCCTGCGCAGCTCGTTCCGGGGCGTGTGCCTGAGGTCGCGGATGGCGACCAGAATGCGACGTATTCGCTCTGCCATGGGTGAGCTCCATCCTCGATATCCCCGCACCGGACTTTACTGTACGCCGGCACTTCGTGAATGGTGGAATATGCCTAGCGGCGCGTCTCGAGCGTATGACAGAAATGTTACCATTTCTGTCCATCCCCCCGCCGGCGGCCATGTAGTGCCGCAAGCGGCGAAGTAGTGCCGATGGCGACGACGTGGTCCGCTGGCGACGGGGCGAATTCAGGCGAGGGCGGCGAGCGTGGGCTCACCGCTCACGTAGCGTGCGCCACGCCGCGAGCGCGGTACCGGCTTCATCAGCTGCGCGGGCTTCACCACGAGTACATCGCACGGCAGATGGTCCAGCACCTTCTCGGCGGTGTTCCCGATCAGGAGCCGCTTGAGGCCCGAGCGGGCGATTGCGCCCATGACGACGATGGCGGTGCGAGTTTGCGTGGCTACCTGCTCGATGGCGTCCGCGGGATGGCGGGCCACGATGTGCAGGCGCGATGGCGACACCCGTGCCTTGCGCAGCAGCCGCCCGAGCTTCTCCCGGGCGATCGCCGCAGCCTGTGACTCGAGACGCGCCACCTCCTGGTCGGTGAGTACCGTGCCGCGGGCGAGCGCGGTGACCGGCAGCGGGACATAGGCGTGCAGCGCGTGCAGCTGCCCGCCAAGCAGGGTGGCGAGCGTCGCGGCAGTGCGGGCGATGTCGGTGTCGAGCCGCGCCGGCTTGTCGTAGCTGTGTTCCGGGTCGACGGCCGCCAGCACCACCGGGTGCCGGTATGTGCCGGAGCGCTTGACGAGCAGCACCGGCAGCGGGCTCCTGCGCAGCAGCTCCCAGTCGGTGAGGTGCAGGAAGCCCGCCGCGATGTGCCCGCCGCCGTGACGCTCGGCGACGATCAGGTCGGCGTGGCGCCGAGCGGCTTCGCGAATCACGGCCTCGTAGACCGGGTAGTCCCACTCGGCGCAGACCGCGACCCTGAGGTTCGCGCGACGGAGCCGCCGCGCGAGGCGCTCGAGCCGCGCCAGGCAGGCATCGCGCCGGGTACGCTCGGCCGCCGCCAGGCTGTCGCCCAGCAACGTAACATCGCCGGCGAGGTAGAGTGGCGAGGCGAGCGCCTGAAACAAAACCAGCTCGGCGTCGAACGCACGCGCGAGCTGTGCGCCCTTGGCTACCGCCGGCAGCGCCGGTGAGGCGGGTTCCTTGACGGCCACGAGAATGCGGCGGATGCGTCGCATCAGGGCTGCACCTCGAGATACGCCGCGACCGCCTCCATCTCCGGCAGCCGCAGGTTCTGCGCGACGCCGTGCATGATGGCCACCTTGCGCATGTTGCTCTGGAACGAGGCCAGCTGCTTGAGGATGTACTGCGCGTGCTGGCCGGCGAGGCGCGGGAACTCCTGGGTCCCGTGCGCATCGGCGCCGTGACAGCTGCTGCAGGCCGGCACGCCGTCGGCCGCCAGGCCGTGCTGATAGACCTCGCGGCCGTGCGCGATGAGCGCGCTGTTGCCGCCGCCGCTCGCCGCGGCTTTCTGCGCGGCGTAGTAGGCGGCGAGCGCCTCGATGGTCTCGTCGTCGAGCTGACTCGCCATGCCCCACATGTAGCCGATCGCGTCCGGGTCGCCACGGGTCTGGGCACGGAATGCCTTGAGCTGGTTGACGAGATAGGAAGCCTTCTGCCCGGCGAGGCGCGGGAACTTCGGCTGCGTGCTGTTGCCGTCGACCCCGTGACAGGTGCCACACACCGTGGCTGCCACCGTGCGGGCGTGCGCCATGTCCGCCGCGTCCGGCTCATCGGCGCGGCCGCCGGAGCCGGTGCCCGCGAGTGCCGCAGCGCCCGCCACCACCAGCAGCGCGCGCGGCCAACGGCCTGCCCTGGAAGAATCTCGACGGTTTCCACTGGCGATGCGCATGGCACGAACCTCAGTAGGCGAACCACAGCAGGAGGTACAGCGTGTCGTTGTCGGACGCGTTGCGTCCATTGCCGTCGTAGTTGCTGGCGGCACCGTTGAACTTGGTGAACCAGGTGTACTGCAGCGAGAGCTTTACGTTCAGCCACGGCACGTAGTTGAGCTCCGCGATGTAGCCACGCGTATCGGGCGAGCCGTTGGCGCTGGTGATCACGCCAGGTCCACCCGGCGGTGTCGCAGGATAAAGCACCGTGTCGGTGCTGCCGGTGGTCTGGAAGTACTGGACGGTGCCGCCGATTTTGCGTCGATAGTAGTAAGTCGCGGCAACTTCCGTGGTGCTGAGCGTATTGGACGGATTTGCCGAGGCACCGCTCGCGAAGCTCGCATCGAGCGACATGGATTCGTGGATGTGGGTGGCCGTGACGCTGAACAGGTTATCCTCGCCGATGAACTGGTACTGCAGATCCTCCGCCACGTCGTTGAAGCGGTTGGTGGGTCCGCTGAGCGGCGAGGGGGAGTCCGGCGAGCCGCCAGGAAACACCTTGAACTCGGCGCCGTAAGCTCCGATCTCGAGGGAATGGCGGTCCCGGTTGAATTCATAGGCGACCCGCCAGTAAGGCGCGAGTCCCGACAGCACGTTCGACGCCGTGCCATCGAGCGGACCGGCGCCGCCGGTGAGGGAGTTGGTCACACCCTGCTGGGCTGACCGGTAGCCGCCGACCTCTGCGTACAGCGACTCGTTCCACCACAAGTACGCTGTAAGTCCAGCCACATTCTGCGCGAAGGGGCCTGCGATCGCCGTGCCGGCGAGCGGTGACACGTTGGCGTTGCTCGCGGCGTACGGAAAGCCCCACGCCGGAGTCGAGTTCCACAGGTCCTGCACGGTGGGGTTGTTGTTGAGCGAGACTCCGTAGGTGAGCGTCTGGTTATCGGGGAGCAGCGCCTCGTCTGCGAAGCGGATGTCCGAGTTGTCGATGCCGATCGTTCCGGCGTCGTTCTCGTAGGTGAGCTGGAAAAAGGCCCCGAGGTGCGGGGCGATCTTGCCGGCGTAAAACAGGCTGAACTGCTGGGGGAACCCCGCCGTGCCATTCTGCGCGACTCCCGGCGCGCCGGCGTTCGAGAGGTCGGGGACGCCGGTCTTCATCTGCGTGTAGGAGATCTGCGCCATGATGGATAGCGGCGGAAACTGGGACAGGGCGAGGAGCTCCTCCTTCTTGCCGGTGACGTCCTGGACCTGCTTCTGGTTGGTGAGGGTATAGCCGTTGGCCTTGAAAACCCGGCCGAAATGCGTGAGCTCGGGGAAGACGGTATGGCAGGCCTCGCAGGCCATGCCGGTCTGCCGCGCGAAGCTCGGCACGGCTTGCGCCGGCGGCACTGCCGCCAGGGATGCCAGCGCGATTGCGGTGGCGGCCAGGTTCCGCGAGACCCCGATCAGCGTATTGCGTGGCATTGCGTTCTCTCCCCGACCACACGTGGTTCTCCGCACGTCGGGTTGAGCGTAGTCGCACGGCCCTGGAGGAATAAGCACGGAAACTGCGTAGCGGTGTAGGTAACCGTTGCGTCATTCTCGCGTCGGCGTAAGTACTTCTCCGGGCGAGCGGGCACACCGCAGCTGGCGTACGATCGCCGCGGCGTTGCACGTGTGCGTGGCAAGTGGTCGCGGGATGCCGAGCGTCTCCGGGCACGGCGCGAGGCGTCAGGTCAATGAGCAGCTACAATCTCGAGCATCTGCTCGCGCCCGCCTCGGTGGCGGTGGTTGGCGCATCGGATCGTCCCGGCAGTGTAGGTGCCACCGTCTGGCGTAATCTGGTCACGGGCGGCTTCCGCGGCCCGCTCTGGCCGGTCAATCGACGCCACACGGTGGTGGCGGGCGTGCGCGCCTACGCGACGCCCGCGCAGCTGCCGGCGGCGCCGGATCTGGCTGTCATCTGCACGCCTGCGCCGGGGATCCCGGCCCTCATCGGTGAGCTCGGCGCACGGGGTACCCGCGCGGCGATCGTGCTGAGTGCGGGACTCGAGGGCGCCGCCCAGAGCGGCGGCACGCTCTGCGCGGCGACGCTCGACGCCGCGCGACGCTGCGGACTGCGGCTGCTGGGTCCCAACTGCATCGGCCTGCTGGCACCCCATATCGGGCTCAACGCCAGCTTCGCCCACGTCGGCGCGCACGCCGGCGGCATCGCCTTCGTCGCGCAATCCGGGGCATTGATGAGCGCACTGCTCGACTGGGCACAGTCCGCGGGAGTCGGCTTCTCGCACTGCGTGTCACTCGGCAACGCCGCCGATGTCGATTTCGGCGACCTGCTGGACTACCTGGCGCGCGACGTGCACACGCGTGCGATTCTGCTCTACATCGAATCGGTGACGGGCGCGCGCAAGTTCATGTCGGCGGCGCGCGGCGCGGCGCGCAACAAGCCGGTCATCGCGGTAAAGGCCGGACGCACCGGCGAGGCGGCCCGCGCCGCCACCTCGCACAGCGGTGCGCTCGCCGGCGCGGACGCTGTTTACGAGGCCGCCCTGCGCCGCGCGGGCGTGCTGCGGGTACGCACCACGCGAGAGCTCTTCGAGGCGGCGCAGAGCCTCTCGCAGTCAAAGCCGTACGCCGGCCCGCGGCTTGCCATCGTCAGCAACGGCGGCGGCCCCGCGGTCATGGCGACCGACGCCCTCGTCGAAGGAGGCGGCGAGCTCGCCGTGCTCGCTGAGCAGACGCTGCGCGCCCTCGATGCGCTGCTGCCGGCCACCTGGTCGCGCGCCAACCCCGTCGACATCGTCGGCGACGCGCCACCGCAGCGCTACGTGGGCGTCATCGAAAGCGTGCTCGCCGATCCCAAGGTAGATGCGTTGCTGCTCATCCACGCGCCGACGGCGCTCGCGTCGACGGCCGAGGTAGCCTCGCTTTGTGCGCCGCTGCTCGAGAAGCTGTCGCGGCCGGCGTTCGCCTGCTGGCTGGGTGGTGAAGGCGTGCGCGTGGCCGGCTCGGGCGGCAGCGCCGTTCCGGGATATGCGACACCGGAGGAGGCGGTCGAAGCCTTCATGCACGTGGTGCGTTACCACCAGGTGCAGGCCTTGCTGCTCGAGACACCGCGCTCGCTCGAGGGGCGACCACCCGACACGCAGACGGTGCGCGCCATCGCCTCGCGCGCGCTCGCCGCAGGACGCACCACGCTGACGGAGCCGGAAGCGAAGGGGCTGCTGACGGCGTACGGCATTGCGGTGGTGGAGACGCGCATCGCACACACGATCGAAGAGCTCCCCACACTCGCCGCCGCGATCGGCTACCCGGTTGCGCTCAAGATTCTCTCGCCCGATATCAGTCACAAGTCCGATGTCGGCGGTGTGGCGCTCGATCTCCCCACCGCGGGAGAGCTCGAGCGTGCGGCGCAGGCGATGCTCGAGCGCTGCCGGCAGCTGCGGCCCCAGGCGCGTCTCGAGGGATTCACGGTACAGAAGATGATTCGCCGTGGCGGGGCCCACGAGCTGCTCGCCGGTATTGCGACCGATCCCACCTTCGGACCGGTCATCGTCTTCGGCCGCGGTGGCACCGCGGCGGAGGTCATCGGCGATCGCGCCATCGGCCTGCCGCCGCTCAATTCCGCGCTGGCGCAGGAACTGATGTCGCGCACCCGCGTGGCGCGCCTGCTCGCGGGCGCCCGCGGTCAGCCGCCCGCGAACCTGCCGGCGCTCGAGTCGGCCCTCGTCAGACTGGCACGACTCGCGAGCGACGTCGCGGAGATCGCCGAGCTCGATATCAATCCGCTGCTCGCCGACGCACAGGGCGTGATCGCGCTCGATGCGCGCGTGCGGCTCGCTGCCGCGGCGGCGCCCGCGCGCGCGCGCCTCGCGATTCGCCCCTATCCGAGCGAGCTCGAGGAAGCCTGTGAGCACCGCGGGCAGCAGCTGCTGCTGCGGCCGATCCGTCCCGAGGATGCGCCGCTGCACCGGCAGTTCCTCGCGCGGGTG
>Ga0335076_10004291_pt1 | contig 14418 bp, 11 predicted proteins | sample Lox_Sample_25_FD_206717 | JGI IMG/M metagenome (GOLD analysis project Ga0335076, IMG submission 206717) | Soil microbial communities from Loxahatchee National Wildlife Refuge, Florida, United States - Lox_Sample_2.5 | ecosystem: Environmental > Terrestrial > Soil > Wetlands | place: USA... | reverse complement strand
CCGTAAACTCCGATAACAAAAATGTCTGACCCGGCGTTCCCACCGCCGGGTTTTCTTTTTTGGCGCCGGCAAAACGACTCGCGCTCGAAACGTGATCGATTGCAACGCGCGCCGCAGCACGAACTGCTCCACTGAGCGCAGCGCTCGAGAGCCGCTTCATGCTCAAGAAGATCCGCATTGCCATTCTCTTGTCGATCCTGCTGTTCGTCGCGCTCGGCGAATTCCTCGCGGCGCGCCGCAGCACGGCGTGGAGCGACACGCTCTGGGTCGACATCTATCTCGTCAACGGCGATCGTCTCGATAGCACCCAACGCTACATCGACTCGATCGACGCGAAAGAGTTCGACGGCGTAGACGCTTTTTTCGCGGCCGAGGCGAAACGTTACGGCGTCGCAATCGACGAACCGTTTCGGCTGAACGTCGTGGGGCAGTACCGCGACGAGCTGCCAGCGATCGACGAGCATCCTTCGCTTCTCGGCGTGATGTGGTGGAGCCTAGAGATGCGCTGGCTCGCGCTCGAGCTCGATTGGCGAAGCAGCGGACCGAAGCCGGACATCGTCGCGTTCGCCGTCTATCACGAGCCCGCTGACTCGGCCGCGCTCGATGCGTCGACGGGGCTACGCAAGGGACTGATCGCGGTGACCCACTTGTTCGCGTCCCGCGACGAGCGCGGCTCGAATCAGGTCGTCCTAGCGCACGAGCTCCTTCACACGCTCGGCGCGACGGACAAATACTCGCTGGCTTCGAACCTGCCGCGATTTCCCGACGGATTCGCCGACCCGTCGCTCAAGCCGCGGCTACCGCAGAAAAAGGCCGAGCTCATGGCCGGAAGAATCCCGCTCGACGACCAACATGCGGTGATGCCGGAGAGCCTGCGGAGCGTCGTGGTCGGTCGCCTCACCGCCGAGGAAATCGGCTGGCTGCACGAGTGAGTGCAGCGGCGCGAGCCGCATAGCGGTGTCGTATCATGCGCGAGCGACGACTCGATGGCGGCTCGACGCGATGGGAAATCGGCTCAGCAAGATCTACACGCGCACGGGCGACGACGGCACGACCGGTCTTGCCGACGGCGAGCGCGTGCCGAAGTTCGACGTGCGCGTCGACGCGGCCGGCGACGTCGACGAAGCGAACAGCCTGATCGGGCTGCTGCTCACCGAGCCCGGCGTGTTCGCCGCGGTCGCGACACCGCTGCGCAGGATCCAGCACGAGCTGTTCGAGGTGGGCGCCGAGCTCGCCCTACCGGGCTATCGCAAGATCGACGCCGAGCACGTGCGGCGGCTCGAGGTCGAGCTCGACGGATTGAACGCGGCGCTTCCGCCGCTCGAGGAGTTCGTGTTGCCGGGCGGCAATCGCGCGGCGGCCGTCTGTCACGTCGCGCGCACGGTATGTCGACGAGCGGAGCGGCGAGCCTGCGCCGCCGCGACGCTACATCCGCTCAACGCGGAGCTGCTGCGCTATCTGAACCGGCTCTCGGACCTGCTGTTCGTCATGGCGCGCCGGCTCGCGCGCGAGGGCGGCGCGCAAGAGGTCCTCTGGCGCCGGGAGACTTGAGCTCCATCGCTCACTCGCGCGGCGGCGCGCTAGGTCGCGTTCCGCGCTTGCGCTTCAAGAGCTTCTGCAGAGCTCCCCAATCGAAGACCGCGCCGGGATCCGTCTTGCGGCCGGGAGCGATGTCGCTGTGACCGACGATGTCGGCGCCCCGCAGCGACGGGTACGCGCGCCGAAGCGCGCGTACGAGCGCGGCGAGCGCAGCGTATTGCGCAGGCTCGTAAGCCAGGTCGTCGGTGCCCTCGAGCTCGATCCCGACCGAAAAATCGTTGCACGCGCTGCGCCCGCAATAAACCGAACGACCGGCATGCCACGCGCGCCGATTGAACGACACGTATTGCGTGAGGCGGCCGTCGCGCGCGATGAGAGTGTGCGCGGAGACCTTCATCTCGGCGATCGTCGCGAAGTAGGGATCGGCCGCCGCGGGTAGCTCGTTCAGAAAGAAGCGATCGATCCAGCCCTCGCCGAAGCGGCCCGGCGGCAAGCTGATGCCGTGAACGACGATCAAATCGAGCGTCGCATCGGGCGGGCGCTCGTCGCTGTTCGGAGACTCGACTCTGCGGACGTCTTCGAGCCACCCGGTCTCGGGGTCGACGATCACGAGGGAACGATCCAACTGCTACAGTGTGCCGCTCAGTGGCCAGGGGCCGAGGATACACCAGTCGCCGCCGCAGGGCCGGCGCGGAACACGGATTCGATGACGGCTCACAAGCGACGAGTCCCGCGGCTTTTTCTCGAGCGCGACTTGAGCGGCGACAAGCTCGCGCTCGACGAGCGCGAAGCTCACTATCTCGGCCACGTGCTGCGCCTCAAGCGCGGCGACGAGCTCGTCGCGTTCAACGGTCTCGGCACCGAGCGCTGGGCGAGCGTCGGCAGCTTGCAGCGCCGCGGCGCGGAGCTCGAGCTGCGCGCGACCGTCGACGCTCTGCCCGCGTCGCGCCTCGAGCTCACACTCGTGCAGGCGCTGCCGAAGTCCGACGCGATGGACTTGATCGTGCAGAAGGCGACGGAGCTCGGCGCGCGCGCGATCGTGCCCGTGTATACGGAGTTCAGCGTGGTGAAGCTCGACGCGGAGCGCGCCGAGCGGCGCGTCGAGCACTGGCGCAAGATCGCGCAAAGCGCGTGCGAGCAGTGCGGCCGTCACGTTCCGCCGATGATCCGCGAGCCGGCCGCGCTCGCCGAGGCGCTCGATACGCTCGTCGACGCCGATGCGCGGCTCGCGCTGGACCCGGATGCGCACGCACGCCTCGCCGACGTGAGCACGGTCGCGCGGCAGGTCGCGGCTGCGATCGGGCCGGAGGGAGGTTTCGGCGCGAGCGACTGGCGGCGCCTCGACGCGGCGCGGTTCGCGCGCGTCGCTCTCGGTCCGCGAGTGCTGCGCGCAGAGACGGCCGCGCTCGCCGTGTGCGCGGTCGCGCAATCGCTGTGGGGAGACCTCTAGGCGCCCGCGTCGGCTACGGACGGCGCCGATTGCTGCGCTAATTACGGAGGGGCAGCTCGGCGATCATCCGCTCGATCCGCTCGACGTCCGGGATCAACGGATATTCGTGGATCATGCGCGCGCGGCAGAGCACGGGTTGGCGCTCCGGCAGAGGTTGCTCGGTGTCGACGCCGAGCACGTCGGGATTCACTCGCACGAGCTGTGGAAAGCCCTGCGTGAGGACGCCGTAGTAACCGCCCCTGAGCTCTTGCGTGATCGCGTGAAATACGACCACGCGCGCGCGGCTGCGCTTCGTGCGCCGCTCCTCGATCTGCGGATCGTCGAACGACACGACCGGCAGACGTTGGCCGTTCCACTCGATCGTGCCGAGAAACCAGTCCGGATGATCGTCCCGCCGGTCCCGTGCCGCATCGGCGAACGCGATGACTTCCGCGACGCACATTCGCGGCACGAGCAGCCTCTCGGTCTTGAGCGGTATCAAGAGGCTGTAGAGCTCCTTCGGCTCTTGGCCCGCGGGCTGACCCGTGCTCACAGCTGCCTCCCGATTAGAGCCTCGATCGCCGCGACGAGCTGGCTCTCTTGATAAGGCTTGCTCAAGTAGTCGTTGACCCCGATCTCGATCGCCTTCGCACGATGCTTCTCGCCGGACCGCGACGTGATCATGATGATCGGCAGTTCCTTCAGCTTCGGATCGTTGCGCACGTGCGTCGCGAACTGATAGCCGTCCATCCGCGGCATCTCGATGTCGAGCAGGATGACGTCGACCTCGTGCTCCTGCAGCACCGTGATCGCGTCGAGGCCGTCGCGGGCGGTAAGCACCTTGGCGCCGCGGCGCTCGAGCAAGCGCTGCGTTACGCGCCGCATCGTGATCGAGTCGTCGACGACCAGCGCGGTGAGCGGGCGCTCGACCGGCTGCGGCGCGACCGGCGCCACGGGCTCCGGGCCGCGATGCGCGCGCACGAGCGTGCCCGGGTCGAGGATCATGATCACGCGACCGTCGCCCAAGATCGTCGCGCCCGTGACTCCCGCGACGTTCGCGATGTGCGGGCCGAGCGTCTTGACGACGATCTCGCGGCTGCCTTCGAGCGAATCGGTGAGCAGCGCCGTCGAGGCCTCGCCGGCGCGAATCAGCACGAGTGAAACCGAGTTTTCCTCGTCGGGCAGCGCCGACGGCGCGCCGCCGACGAGGCTGCCGAGGTGCTGAATCCGATAGGTGATGCCACCGTAGTCGAGCTTCGGCTCGTCCTCGGTCAGATGCTTCAAGATCTTCTCGCGCGAGAGCCGAGTGATGCCCTCGACGGTCGGCAGCGGCAGCGCGAACGTCTCCTCGCCTACGTTGACGATTAGCGCGTGAGTGATCGCGAGCGTGTACGGCAGGCGGATCAGGAACCGCGTGCCCTGACCCGCCGTCGACTCGATCCGCATCGAGCCGCCGAGCTTTTTCACCTCGTTGTCGACGACGTCCATGCCGACGCCGCGCCCGGCCGTCTGGGTGAGCTCGCCGGCGGTGCTGAAGCCGGGCTGCAAGATCAGCTCGACTGCCTGGTCGTCGGTGATCTTCTGGCCGTCGCCGAGCAGTCCTTTCTCCAACGCCTTGCGCCTGATCGCCGCGAGATCGAGCCCGCCGCCGTCGTCGGCAACCTCGATCAGCACCTCGGTGCCTTCACGCTTGACCTTGAGAATCACGCGGCCGATGTCGGGCTTGCCGCGCTGCTTGCGAACCGCGGCCGCCTCGATACCGTGCGCGACCGCGTTGCGCAGCAAGTGCTCGAACGGCGGCAGCATGCTCTCGAGCACCTGCCGGTCGATCTCGTTGCTCTCTCCCTCGACGACGAGCTCGGCCGACTTGCCCGTGTCGGCGGACGCCTGCCGGACGATCCGGGCGAGCCGAGCTACGTGGCGTTGGAACGGCACCATCCGCGTCTGCATCAAGCCGTTCTGGAGCTCGGACGTGACGCGCGCCTGCTGAGTCAGCAGTGTCTCGGTCTCGTTCGTGAGTCCGCCGAGCAGCTCGTTGATGCTCGCGACGTCGTTCGCCGACTCGGCGAGCGCGCGCGAGAGCTGCTGAATCGTCGAGTACCGGTCGAGCTCGAGCGGATCGAACCCGGTGTCGCCCGCAACGTCGTCCTGATGCCGATGCAGAATCTGCGCCTCGGTCTCCGCCTCGAGCTTGCGGAGCTGGTCGCGCAGCCGCGATACCGTCGTGCCGAGCTCGCCGAGGTGGAAGTCGATCGACTGCAGCTGCTGCGTGAGCCGCGACTGGAAGATGTTGATCTCGCCGGCGCCGTTCAGCAGCACGTCGAGCAGGCCCGCGTCGACGCGCGCGGTCTCCGCACGCTCCATCGTGCGCCGGTCGGGCGCGGCGGGCTGTGCGACGGGCGGCGCGGGGCTCTCGGCCGCGGACGGCCGCTCGGTGTCGACCGGCGCTAGCGCCTCGCGCTCCTCGATGACGGTCGCGTCCTCGAGGACCTCTTCCGCCTCGGGGATCTCTTCCTCGACGGTCGGCTCCTCGGAGGCGGCGGCCTCCGGCTCATCGACCGCATCCGTGGGGAACGTCGAGGGCAGCTCGATCGACTCGAGCAGCTCGAGGCCCGCCGCCGTGAGCTCGATCGCGCTGTCTTCGACGGACGGCGCCGGTGGCTCTTCGGCCAAGGTATCGGGCGCGGGCGTGCTCGGCGCCACGTCGCTCGGCGCGGTCACAACGCCGGCCTCGAAGGTCCGCGCGGCCGCCGGCGCCGAAGCGACGGGCTCCGCTGCTGCGGCGGGCGCGGGAGCGGCCTCGGACGCCGGCGCGGCCACGCGCTCGATCTCGGTGAGGAGCGCACCGGCGGGCGTCACGGCGTGCCCAGCGGCGACGGCGTCCCGCATCTGTTGCAGGTCGTCGAGCGACCGCTGAACGACGTCCAGCGTCGCGGCCGCGGGCTCGACGTGGCCTCCAGCGATACGCTCGAGCAACGTCTCGAGCGCGTGGCTCAGCGTGCCCATCGCGGCGATGCCCGCCATCCGCGCACCACCCTTGAGCGTGTGCAAAAGACGTTGGAGCTCGACGGTCGCGGCACGCGCAGGCTCCTGACGCAGCGAGCGCAGCGCGACCTCCGCGTTGTCGAGAAGCTCGGCGGCCTCCTCGGCGAAGATCGCGGCGATCTCGGTGTCGTAGACGTCGTCCGCGGCCGGCTCGACCGCCGCGGATGCGGGCGCCGGTCGGTCGGCATACGGAGCCGCCGTCGGCACGGGAGCCGGTGGCTGCGCCGCCGGTGCAGGCGGCGCAGCCGTTCGCGGCGGAGCGGCGGGAGGCGTGGGCCCGTGAGCGGGAGGAGCAGCCACCGCCGGAGTCGTCGCCGGCGCCGCCGCGGGCTGCGCTCCCGCCGCGGCAAGAGCGGCGAGCGCGGCCGGCATCGAGGGGCTCAGCGAGTAGTCGCGACCCGCGACGAGCGCATCGGCCATCCGCTCGATTTCGGCCGCCGCCGCCCGCAACGCCTCGACGCCCGCGCTCGTGATGCCCGTGCCGGCGTCGAAGTGCCTGCGCAAATGCTCCGCGAGCGGACCCGCGAGCGCGATCGCGGGCGCGAAGCCGGCCATCCTGCCGCTGCCCAGCAGCGTGTGGCATGCGCGATAGAGCGGCTCGTCGACGAGGTACGGCTCTCCGCGCTGCGCGGCGCGATCGAGAAACTCGCGCAGGACTTTGACGTGCCCGCGCATCTCCTTGACGAAGATGTCCGCGAGAACGGGATCCATCGCGGGCGGCGCGGTTTCGGCGGCCGGCTCGGGCGGCGGCGCCGGCATCCGCAGCGACTGCGAGGACATCGTGCCGGCCGCCTGGTCGCCCTCGGCGAATGCCTCGGCCTGCTTCATCAAGAGATGAACGTCGGTCTTCGGCGGGAGGCCGACCTCGAGCTGCTCGATGAGCTCGGGCAACGCGCTCGCGGCCGTCGCAACGAACTCGACCATGTCGGGCGTCGGCTCGACCGTCTGGTTGATGAGCCGGTTGAGCAGATTCTCGACGCTCCACGCGTACTCGCCGATCAGCTGGGCGCCGACCATCCGGCCGCTGCCCTTCAGCGTGTGGAACGAGCGGCGCACCGCGATCAGCGCCTCGGAATTGTGCAAATCTGCGGTCCACGCCGGCAGCTGGCGCGCGATGCTCGCGACTTCCTCTTTCGCTTCCTCGATGAACAGCTCGACGAGCTCGGGGTCCGAGCGGTCTTGCTCGACCTCCATGACGCTCGGCCGCTTCGCGGCCGGCTTCGGCTGAGGCTTGGGCGGCTCGGGCGCGGCAGCCGGCGCGGGGCGCGCCGCCGTCTTGACGACCGGCAGCTTCTCGAGCAGGTCGAGGCAGCGCTCCGCGTTCTCGAGCATGTACCACGGGTCGCTGCGGCCCGCGCTCACCGTCTCCATGTAGTACTCGACGCTCACGATCGAGTCGGCGAGCCGCTCCAGATGCTCGGGCTTGAAGGTGGCGCCGCTCGGCGCAAGCCGCGTCGCGATCACGCCGCCGATTCGCTCGACGACATGCAGCGCCTTCGTCTTGTCGAGCATCAACAAGCCGGCGACGATGCCGCGCAACTGCGGCTTCACCTGATCCAGCGCACGCGCGTCGCCGGGTTGGTCGACGAGTTGGATCACCGCTTCCTTGATCTTGGCGAGATTCACGATGCACTCGCCCATCACCGCCTGCGTGACGTGGCGTTGCTGCGTGTCGGGCGCGGCCTCCCCGGCGGGCGACTCGCCGTCGACCGGCAGCACGGCGCTCACGAGCTCACGGTCGAGCGCGTCCTCGACCTCGAGCAGGGTCGCGGCGACCCTCTCGAGCACCGCGCGGTCGACCGTCTTGTTGCTCGCCACGATCCCGTTGAGCTCCTGCGTCTCACGCTGGATCTGCGTGCGCGCCCTCTCGAGGCCGAGCACGCCGAGCGTGTCGCCGATCTTCTTGAGCAGCTCGAGCCGTGGGCCGAGCTTCTCCATGTCCTGCATTCCGGTGCGCACGAAGATGTCGAGGACGTCCTTGACCGCGCCGAGGTCCTCTTTGATCGCGTGCGCGACGGTGCGCATGAGCTTGATGCTCGGCCCCGCGAGCCCTTCCCGCGCCGCCTCGAGCTGCTCCTCGGCGGGCAGCATGTCGCTCAAGCCGTACAGGTCCCGCAGCTTGTTGATCCGCGTGTCGTCGGTCGTCGAGCGAGCCACGTAGTAAAGGAGGCTGTTGATCAGGTCGACCGGCGGCGCGTTCACGATCGCCGGCTCGCCGCCGTCGATCAGGCGCTTGAGCTGGCGATCCGCCTGGCCGAGCAGGCGTTTCAGGGTGACCGTGGCTTCGAGGCCGCCCGCGCGGATCGCGGTGAGCACGGCGACGATCACGGTCCACAGCTGCTTGACCTGGTCGGTCGTCGCCGCGCGCTCGAGGCCGATGCTCACGCGCAGCAGCTCGTCGAGATGCTTCCCGACGTCGTTGCCCTTGATCCAGCCGAGCAGAGCGCTCTGAAATTGGGGCCGCAGGCGGTGCGCGACTTTCTCGAAGCCGCGCCCCACGTCCGCCGGATGGGCATCGGCGTGCGCCTCTGGGTGGCGCTCGAACGGGCCCGCGGCGAGCAACACGAGCGTGCCTTCGGACAGCGACGGCTTGTCGCGAGCCTGGCGCAGGTCGTTCAGGAGCGGCAGCAGCACGAGCGCCACGTCCTTGCCGCCGCCGAGCAGCCGCTCGAGATAGGCCGGCAGCTGCACCATCGCGCGCGTGAGCGCCTCGAGGCCTTTCTCGTCCTTCGCGTCTTCGCCGGGCTCCGCGAGCCGCCGGCAGGTCTGCTCCATCTCCTCGGCGAGCAACGCCGCGCCGTGGATCTCGACGATCTTCAGCGCACCGCGTGCGAGATGCAGCAGATCGGCCGCGCGCAGCAGCGCGTTGCGGTCGGAATTCCCGTCGACGTACTCCTCGAGCTCGCGGCGTGCGTGATCGAGCGTGCTCGCCAGCTCGCGATTGACGAGATCGAACGAATGAGCCGCGAGATCGTCGAGGGTGCCGACCGCCATACGGGTAAGCCCGGTCTAGCCCGAGGACCGGCGCCGCTCGGCGAGCTGCGTGACCTCGTCGGGCGCGGGGTTCTCGGCCGCGCCCCGGAGCGTCGCCTCGACGCGGGCCTGCGTCAGCACGCCGGTGCCGCCGCCCTGGTCCGGCAAGGTGAAGCCGGACACGGATTTGCGCAGCTGCGACGCGAGCTCGGCCATCTTACTGATCGCGGTCGTGGTCGCGGCCATCGACTCCGTGGTCTTGCCGCTGATCTCGCGCAGCACGTGCATGTTCTTCGTGATCGCGCCCGCGACGCTCGACTGCTCCTTCGACGAGCCCGAGATGTTTTGCACGAGCGAGGCGATCTGGTGCGAGACCTGCTCGATCTCGTCGAGCGCAGCGCCCGCGTTCTCGGCGAGCAGCGCGCCGCCGACGACGTCCGTCGTGCTGCGCTCCATCGACACGACGGCCTCGTTCGTATCGGACTGGATCGTGCTCACGAGCACTTCGATCTTCTTCGTCGCGCTCGTCGAGCGCTCGGCGAGCTTCTGGACTTCGTCGGCCACGACCGCGAAGCCGCGGCTCGCCTCCCCCGCGCGCGAAGCTTCGATGGAGGCATTGAGCGCGAGGATGTTCGTCTGCTCGGCGATCTCCTCGATGAGCTCGACGATGTTGCCGATCTCCTGCGAGCTCTCGCCGAGGCGCTTGATGCGCTTCGACGTGTCTTGGATCGTCTCGCGGATCGTGTTCATGCCGGCGATCGTGCGCCGCACGGCCTCGCCGCCCTTGTGCGCGACCTCGACCGAGTGGCGCGCGACGTCGGAGCAGCGCTCCGCGTTGCCCGACACCTCCTCGATCGACATCGCCATCCGCGCCATCGACTCGGACGCGGCGGCGGCCTGCTTCGCCTGCGCCTCACCGGCGCGCAGCAGCTGCCGCGCCGTGCCTTCGGTCTGCTTCGACGCGGCGTCGACGAGGATCGACGAGTCCTTGATCGTCGTGACGAGATCGCGCAGCGCCTCGATGGCGTAGTTAATCGAGTCCGCGATCGCCCCGGTGATGTCCTCGGTCACCGTCGCCTGCACGGTAAGGTCGCCGTCGGCGAGGCTCGACAGCTCGTCGAGCAGCCTCAGGATCGCCTGCTGATTGCGCTCGTTCTGCTCCGTTTGGTTATCCGCCGCCCGCCGCGAGCCGCGGGCTTGGTAGAGGATCATGACCGTCAACACCACGAGCAGCACCGCGATCGCGAAAAGCACGAGCGGCGTCTTGCCGAGATCGGCAGCGGCGCCCGTCGCGCCGACACCGAGACGTCGATAGTCGGCGAGCAGCGCGCCAGCCTCCTTGTCGATGGACCCCGCCGCGGCCTCGGCCGTGGAGAGCTGGCCGGCGCTCGCGACGATGGTGCCGATCGCCGTACGCGCGTCCTCGAACAAGCGAGTCGCCGAGTCGAGGTTCGCTTGCGCGGCCGGGCTCCGGACCGGCGTCATGCCGAGCGTCGTGTCCTCGCCTCGCAGCCCGCGAATGATTTGGCTCAAGTACTGTCCTGCGTCGTTGAGCCGCTGAATGGACTCGTCGACGTCCGTAGCCGTAGCGAGCGCGCGCACGTTCTGGCGAACGCTCTCGACCATGAGCTCGAAGCGGTCGAGGTAGGGCCGGTCCGCCGCGAGGTCGGCAGCCGGCAGCGCGCTCACGAGATTGCCGGTGGCGGCGAGCAGCTGCGGCGCGAGCTGGAGCAACCGCTCGCGCGCGGCGCGCACCTCGAGCAACGACGCACGCGCCCCACCGAGCGCGGCCAAACCCGCGTCGAGCGCGGACCAGCCGTTCGCTGCCGCGAACGTCCGCTCGGCAGCGGGGCCCGAGCCCACGGCGGCGCGTTGCTTCGCGATGTCGCTACGGCCCGCGGCGAGCCGGTCGAACGCCGCCGCATCCCCCGCGAGCGCATCGCGCGCGTCGGCCCGCGCGGCTTGCGCGGTCGCGACCAATGCGCCGGCAGCGGAGCCGGAGCCGCCCGCGGCACCGCCTTGGCCGCCGAGCCAAAGCCAGGCGGCGGTGCCGGCGAGCGCGACCGCGAGCACGATCGCGACCGGCGGCAGCACGTTGAGCCACGGAGTCGACTTCACCATTCTTCGTTCCAGCTTAGGCGCTACGCGCCTTGGGCGCCTCGCCTGCCATCAAGAACTGCTCGTCCGCGAGCAGCTTCGAAAGACTGAAGCGAGGCCAGACCTCCCCGCCGCGACGATAGCATCCTTCCAAATAGTGTTCGCAGCGAATCACGCCGGCCGGCGTGTCGGGGCGATATTCGTTCGTGCCGAACCGCCGGAACCCGACCACCTCGTCCACGATCAGCCCGGTCGGCACGTCACGGCTCGCGACGATCAGGATTCGCGCCTGCCGCTCTGCCGCCGCGCTGCCTGCGCCGAGGAAGGACTTCAGGTCCACGACGGTGAGCAACTGGCCGCGGAGGTTCGCAATTCCGCGCAGCCAAGGCTTCGCCCCGGGGACACGCGTGACCTGATCAGGCACCGGCAGGACCTCGCGGATATCGCCGCGCGCGGCGACGAAGCGCTCCGCGCCCAGCCTGAAACCGATGCCGACCCATTCGTCCGCGGCAGCCGGCGCGCCTTCGCGCGCCGCGATCGAGGCGCGCGCGCGACGCTCCAACTCCAACAACAGCTCGAACGGCCGGTCTGCGAGGGCTTGTAGGTTCAAGCGCCGGGCCCCTCGTTACGTTCCAGGACCTCCTGGGCTTTGGCGACGAGCACGGCCTCCGAGACCGGCTTCACGAGGTAATCGACGGCGCCTTGGCGCATACCCCAGACGCGGTCGCTCTCCTGGTCCTTGGTCGTGATCATCACGACCGGTATCGACTTCGTTTGCGGATCGCGCGTGAGCGTGCGGGTCGCCTGGAAGCCGTTCACGCGCGGCATCACGACGTCCATGAATATGAGGTCGGGCCGCACTTCGCGCGCGAGGCTCAGGCATTCGGAGCCGTCGGCGGCAGAAACCGTGTCGAAGCCGTGCTTCTCGAGCGCCGTCTTCAAGACGTGCACCTCGGTCGGTGAGTCATCGACGATCATGATCAAAGCCATACGTCCGACCCTACCCCGCTCACTTGACCACGTGGCTATGGATCGCGCCGAGCAGCTCGTCTTTGGTGAAGGGCTTGGTCAGATACTGCTCGGAGCCGACGAGACGCCCGCGAGCCCGGTCGAACAGGCCGTCCTTGCTCGACAGCATGATGACCGGCGTGTCCTTGAACGTCTTGTTGTGCTTGATCAACGAGCATGTCTGATAGCCGTCGAGCCGCGGCATCATGATGTCGACGAAGATGATGTCGGGGCGATGGTCCGCGATCTTCGACAGCGCATCGAACCCGTCGACGGCGGTGAACACCTCGCAGCCCTCTTTGGCCAAAAGAGTTTCCGCCGTCCTGCGGATCGTTTTGCTGTCGTCGATGACGAGGATCTTGAGGCCTGCCAGGTTGCTCTTCGGGTTAGCCGCGCTGGACACCTGCTTGCCTCCGCCTTGCGATCTCGTTGTAGTCACGCTAACCCCCGGACAACGCGCCTTTTAACATATCGGCTCGACGCCTTCCATCGAACCGCTCGCAGTCGACACGGCCCTGCGCGCGCGCTGCCGCGCGGCCTCGAGCCCGAGAAATCGGGGTATCGTAGCGTCGCGCATTTCGACGAAACTGCGAACCCGCACTCAAAAGAGGAATGGCGATGACCGAGGCTCGGCCCGTGTTGGGCGTCGTGATGGATCCGATCGAGACGATCAAGCCGAAGAAGGATTCGACGCTCGCGATGCTCCTCGCCGCGCAGAGAGCCGGTTGGTCGCTCGTCTACTTCCGCCAGCAGGATCTCATGGTCCGCGACGGCGCGCCGCTCGGCGCCGGCCGTCGCGTCGAGGTCCGCGACGAGCCGGACGAGTGGTTCTCGCTCGGCGGCTCCTGGAACGCCGGGCTCGAGACGCTCGACGTGCTGCTGATGCGCAAGGACCCGCCGTTCGACATGGAGTACATCTACACGACCTACATCCTCGAGCTCGCCGAGCGTCGCGGGCTGCTCGTCGTGAACAAGCCGTCGAGCCTCCGCGACATCAACGAGAAGGCCTACACCGCGTGGTTCCCGCAGTGCACGCCGCCGAGCCTCGTGACCCGCTCGCGCAACCAGCTGCTCGGGTTCTTGGCCGAGCACGGCCGGATCGTGCTGAAGCCGTTCGACGGCATGGGCGGGCGCTCGATCTTCGTCGTGAGCTCGGGCGACCTGAACGTCAACGTGATCATCGAGACCCTCACGCAGAACGGCGAGAAGTTCACCCTCGCCCAGCGCTTCATCCCCGAGATCGCCCACGGCGACAAGCGGATTCTCCTGATCGACGGCGAGCCGATCGACCACGCGCTCGCGCGGATCCCGGCGCCCGGCGAGCATCGCGGCAACCTCGTGATGGGCGCGAAAGGCGAAGGCCGCGCGCTCACGGATCGCGACCGCTGGCTCTGCGCGGAGGTCGGGCCGACGCTGCGCGCGAAGGGCGTGATGTTCGCCGGCCTCGACGTGATCGGCGACTACCTCACCGAGATCAACGTCACGAGTCCCACCGGAATTCGTGAGCTGGATCGCCAATACGGCATCGACATCGCTGCTAAGCTGATCGCCGCGATCGGCGCGAAGCTTCACGACACGAGGCGGACGGCCGCGGGCCGCCGCTGACCGTCGCCGGCAGGCGTCAGGATATACTCCGCAGCCGATCGATGCCGATGGAACCAACTCCGCCTCGGAACACGGTGCGCCCGGCGATCAACGATCGCCTCGGCTCCACGCTATTCATCGCCGTGCTGCTGCACGGCGTCGTGATCCTCGGCGTCACGTTCTCGGTCGCGACCTTCGACGACGACCACCCTTCGCCGTCGCTCAACGTCACGCTGCTCGTCGACGGCCGAGACGAGCCGGCGCCGGACAAGGCGGACTTCATTGCGAACCGCAACAGCCAAGCGGCGGGCCGCGCGGCCCAGGGCCTGCACGCGACGAACGCGCTGTCGGCGCAGGAGCCGGTCGCTCAGGCCGGCAGCCCCGAGGGTGCGGACCTCGCCGACGGCACGCCGCGCGAGCTCGTGCCGAGCGCCGAGGAGCTCGTGAGCCGCGGGCAGTCCGAACGGGTGAACGCGACGCCGCAGCCCACCGACGACCCTGCGGACGACCGCCGCAAGGCCGCCGCGCTGGTCGACACCCTCGCGCCGCAGACGACGGCGGCCGAGCTCGGTGTGCGCGCGGAGCTCCCGAACGGCGACGACGACCGGCGCACGTTAATTGCGACGCCGAGCGCGCAGCAATCGATTCTCGCGGAGTACCTGGAGGGATGGCGGGAGCGAGTGGAGCGGATCGGCACCGCGAATTATCCGGCGCGATTCCTCGGCGGCCCCGACCACGGCCGG
>Ga0335076_10004290_pt1 | contig 14418 bp, 12 predicted proteins | sample Lox_Sample_25_FD_206717 | JGI IMG/M metagenome (GOLD analysis project Ga0335076, IMG submission 206717) | Soil microbial communities from Loxahatchee National Wildlife Refuge, Florida, United States - Lox_Sample_2.5 | ecosystem: Environmental > Terrestrial > Soil > Wetlands | place: USA... | reverse complement strand
TGCAAGAATGCCGTCACAGAGCATGGCGCCGGTAACAAGTGCCATTCCGGCGGATGCGCCTTTTCATCTTCTGGAGATTCGGCTTCAGGCAATCCAGCTGGGGTGAAATGCCCTCTGTGTTCGACCCTTGCGGTTGTTCTTTTGGCGTGCGGGAGCCTCTCGGGCTGGAGCCGAGTTTGGACGGGCGGGGTGTGGGTGGGGTTATGCGGCTGTGGCCGGCGCGGCTTGGAGGGTGACGGTGAAGCCGAGCTCTTCGAGTTGGGCTACTAGACGGCGGGCGCGCCGCTCGGGATCCTGTCGATTGGTGAAGTAGTCCTCGCCCAGGTCGTTGTACACCTCGCCGGTGCTGAGCAGGTGCCAGACGAGCTCGATCAACGAGTGAGCGACGGCGATGGCGGCCTTGTTGGGCCCGCGGCGGCGAGCGATCTGGCGGTACTGCGCGCCGAAGTAGCTTCGCTTGGTGCGCGCCGCGGCCCTGGCGGATTCGATCAGTGCACGCCGCAGCCACTGGTTGCCGCCGGTGGTTCCGACGCGGCGGCGTTTGCCAGCCGATTCGTGGCTGCCTGGGCACACGCCGACCCAGGACGCCAGATCACGAGGGGTGGGGAACCGGGTCATGTCGGCGCCGGTCTCGGCGATGATCACGTCGATCGTGAGACGATCGACGCCCGGCACCGCCAACAGCGACGCATACACCTGCGCGAACGCGGCCGTGCGCTGATCGATCTGCGCGGTCAGGGCGGCAATCGAGGCGTCGAGAAAGTCCAGGTGGCCGAGGATCCGCTCGCAGGCGACGGCGTGGTGGGAGCCGAAGTGTCCACTCAGCGCCTCGGCCAGCGCCAGCATCTTTGGGCGCATCTTGCCCTTCGCCAGCTCCGCCAGCCTGGCGCCGTCGCGCTCGCCTGCGATCAGCGCCTCGACCATCGCGCGCCCTGACTGCGTCAGAACCTTCGAGGCGACCGAGGTGAGCTTGATCCCCGCGTCCTGCAGCACCTTCTCCAGGCGCTGGACCTCGGCGGCGCGCGCATCGATCTGGGTCTTGCGATAACGCGTCAGCTCCCGCAGCTCGCGGATCGGCGGCGGCGGCACGAAACTAGGCCGGATCATCCCGTGCGCAGCCACGTCCGCCAGCCATTCCGAATCGCTCATATCGGTCTTGCGACCCGGGACCTTCTTGACCGCCCGAGCGTTGCACAGCCACACCGTGAACCTCGACTCAAGCGCGTAGTAGACGGGTTTCCAATACACCCCGGTGGCTTCCATCGCCACCAGCTCCACCTGCCACTCAGCGAGCCACGCCTCCAGCACCCTGAGCCCGGCGGTCGTGGTCGTAAAGCGCTCCTTCTCGCGCACCACGCCACCCCGCGGGCCGCGCCTGCGAAAGCACCCGACAACATTGTCGCGATGCACGTCCAGCCCAGCCACCCGATCGTAGAGTTGATCCACTGCTTGCTCCTTGCAGACGGTTGACAGAACCGACCCGCCGGGGAGGGACCTTGGTCAAAACCGAAGCTGGGGTTCGTGCTCGTAGCGACAATCCGAGGTCCCGCGGCCCTGCGCCAGACTTTCGACGGGTTCAACTGCCTCCAAGATGGAATCGGCGACCGCGCCCGGCGCGTCGCCGAGTGAGATTGCCTGGGCTTCGGCGAGACCTTGCAACAAGCATTTCATCGCTCGGGGGTGGGCCGTGGTCCATGCCGACTTTCGCCATATCACGCGGGTCGTGTGTCACGAACGCTGAAGGAGGAGACGTGTAGAAAACCCCTCATATAGGCGGTGCTGTGCGAGAGATGGAGGCTTTGTGGCCCTCCGGCGTCGGCCCTGCGGGGGCGGGCGTCAAACCACCCCGAGCTGCGTTAGCTGAAGACTGTCGTGGTGAGCGTCCGGGGAAAAGGCGAGGCTTGACCGCGTCAGGTGGGGACCAGGAAGACGTTCCAGAAAGCGTCCAGCCGGATTCCCGGTGGGGCGTGCGCTGTCGAGGCGTCGAAAGTGATTCAGACGGCATCAAAACCGGGGGCCCTGACTCGCCCTCCGGGATGAGCCTGGCGGATACCCGCGTTGCTGGCCAGGCGGTGCCCGGCGTAGAGGCGGCGTGAGCCTGGTCTGCGGCTCTTGCACGGAACGTGAGAAGGCGAGCGTCGATGCTGCGTCCGGGGTCGCAGGCCTCCAAGGGCGCGAAGGGAGCGTGCCGAGGCAGAAACCGAAGGCATTGAGTACCGACGCGGTGCTCGCTGGCGGATCGGCCCGTAGTAGCTGCGAAGCCGCTGCTTATCTGGGGTGGCGGTGGAGCGAAGGGGCCGGCTCACCAGGAATGTCCAATCGATCAACCGGGGCCGAGAGGCTCTGGGAGGAAGCGAGAAGAGATATGCCAAAGCCCAAGGACAAGCCGTTTGCGATTCCCAAGTCGATGGTCTGGGAGGCGTGGCGGCAGGTCAAGGACAACAAGGGTGCCCCTGGGGTGGATGGGGAGGACCTGGAGGCGTTCGAGGCCGATCTTGAGGGCAACCTCTACAAGATCTGGAATCGGATGAGTTCGGGGACCTACTTTCCGCCGCCGGTCAGGGCGGTCGAGATACCCAAGCCGCACAGCCCGGGGACCAGGGTGTTAGGCGTGCCCACGATCGCCGACAGGGTCGCTCAAACGGTCGCAGCCGACTACCTGGAGCCATTGGTGGAGCCGATCTTCCACCGTGACTCCTACGGCTACCGACCGGGCAAGTCGGCCCATGATGCGCTCGAGGCATGCCGGCGACGGTGCTGGGAGTACGACTGGCTCATCGACTTGGATGTCCAGAAGTTCTTTGACACCGTTCCCTGGGACCTTATGGTTCGCGCGGTCGAGGCGGTGACCGACTGCCGCTGGGTGCTGTTGTACGTCAAGCGGTGGCTGGCTGCGCCGCTGCAGCGCCCGGACGGCACCCAACAAGAGCGAGACAAGGGAACTCCGCAGGGGTCGGCGATCTCGCCGGTCCTCGCGAACCTGTTCATGCACTTTGCGTTCGATACGTGGATGGCCCGGAATTTCCCGGACTGCCCGTTTGAGCGCTACGCCGACGATGCCGTCGTGCATTGCACGTCGCGGCGGGAGGCGGAACACGTGCGGACCAGGATCGCTCAGCGGATGGAGGAGGTGGGCCTCAGGCTACATCCCGACAAGACGAAGATCGTCTACTGCAAGGACAGCAATCGTCGGGGCGAGCACGAGCACACCTCCTTCACCTTTCTCGGCTACACCTTCCGGGCACGGGAGGCGCGGCGCAAAGGAGGCGGGTCGTTCACCGGCTTCTTGCCCGCGATCAGCGCCGAGGCGCTCAAGGCCAAAGGTGACCGGCTCCGCGAGTTGCGGATCCACCGGCACACCAACCTGTCGCTGGACGACCTGGCGGAATGGCTGAACCCCATCGTCGCCGGGTGGATGCACTACTACGGCCGGTATTACCGGTCGGCGCTGTATCCCCTCCTGGAGCGCGTCAGTCTCTACCTGAGGCGCTGGGCTGGGAAGAAGTACAGGCGGCTGCGGACCTACAAGCGGTTCAAGCGGTGGTGGGCAGGGCTACTCCAGCGAGAGCCCGGCCTGTTCGCCCACTGGCGGTGGGTCCACGCGTACTGACCAGCTGGTGAGAAGAGCCCGGTGACGCGCGAGTGTCACGCCGGGATCTGTGGGAGCCGGGGGCTGCGATGCCCCCGGCCACCCGACCCGCGACGCCTCACCCCTGACACCTGGGCATGACCGCCGCTTTCCTGACATGCGATTGTTCCTTTCACCTTTCGGATCCGGGTAAGTCATTGGACCCAAGAACATCCCTTCGAGTTCCTCCCGGCTGCGCCGGGGATACGACAGAGCGCCTCGCGGCGCAGTTGCAATGAGCGTAGGCGTCGCCCTTACCGTTGTGCGGCTGGGTGTAGGCGCCGCCCGCATCCCCGGCACACCCCCACATACCGCGCCTTGACCGCACATGCCTTCTCCCCGGTCGGGTCCCAAGCGTCTAAAAGGCGCTAGCGTCCATCCCGGCGGAGAGGAACCAGCATGCAGAAGCAGCCCAGAGATGTTGTCGTCGTGCGCGTAAGCGAGCAGGGAGACCGCGAAGACGAGAACTTCCATTCGCCCAGGGCCCAGCTCGCCAGGGCGAAGGTGTGGAGCGAGGACCAGGGCAACCGCGTCGTCGCTGCGTTCGAGGAGATCGACGTGAGCGGCAAGCTTCCGCTGGCCAGGCGGCCCGGGCTGCTGAAGGCGATCGAGATGGTCGAGGCTCGTGAGGCCGATCACATCGTGGTTGCGTACTTCGATCGGCTGGTGCGCTCATTGAAGGTGCAGCTCGAGGTGATCGAGCGCGTCGAGCAGGCGGGCGGCGAGATTTACGCGATCCATCACGGGAGGCTGACCAACGGTACGGCGGCGACGCGGATGAGCAACAACATGATGGGGGCGGCGTTTCAGTATTACGCCGAGGTGACCGGCGAGAAGGTCGCGGCTGCCCGGGAGCGCGTGGTGGCGCGCGGTGTGCTGCCCAACTCGCGGATCTCGCCGGGCTACGTGCGCGGCGGGGACGGCGTGCTCGTCGTGGAGCGCCCGAAGGCTCGGATCGTCGTGCAGGCGTTCAGGCGCCGTGACCGCGGCGCGTCGCTGGTGGAGATCCAGGCGTGGCTGGCCAAGAATGGGATCGAGCGTTCGATCTCCGGGGTGGAGTCGATGCTGCGCTCCCGGATGTACCTGGGTGAGATCCACTTCGGCGAGCTGCACAACATGCACGCTCACGAGCCGATCATTAAGGATCGCGCTCTGTTTGAGCGGGTGCAGCGGCGGACGGTCTCGCGCGGGCGTCAGGCCAAGTCTGAGCGGCTGCTGGCGCGCCTGGGGGTGTTGCGCTGCGGGTCGTGCGGGTCGCGGATGGTGATCAACAGCTACACGGGCAGCTATCGGTGTGGCGACTCGAGCGCGAACCGGTGCCAGCGGCGAGCGGCGGTCAAGGCCGACCGGGTGGAGGAGCTGGTGCTGGACGCGGTCCGGGCGCACTCGGCCACGGCCGACATGCATGGACGCGCCTCGCGCAAGCAGCAGATCCGCGAGGCGGACGAGGCGATCGAACGCGCTAGCGCGGGTCTCGATGACGCGATCCGGCAGCTCGGCGAGCTTGGATTGTTGGGCCGGCCCGCCACCCAGGAGACCTTGAAGAAGCTGACCAAGGCGCTCGACAACGCGTACACCGTCCGGGCCCGACTCGGCGATGTGGGCGAGAGCAATGTCATCGGTCCTGAGGACATCGACAAGCTGCGCGAACCCGCGAAGCGGTTAGCGGCTTGGCGACGGTTGATCACGGACACCGTCGAGTCGGTTACGGTCGCGCCGGCGATGACGGCGGATGGTCGCCCCAGGCGCCTCTGGGACCCTCGCCGGATCGACATCAGGTTCATCGGCCAGCAGCCATAAGAAGCCGCCAGCAGCGACTGCTCGCGCTCCCGCCGACACCCCCGGGGTCGTACGACTCGCACACCTCTCTTGAACGTCGCAGAGTCGGACATCGTCGCCGGGCACGAGTTCCACAACCCGCGCGAGAAGCCGCAGAGCGAGATCGGCGTTACCGGCGGTGCGAGATTCGTCCGTCGGGGAGGCGCGACCCCGCGATCGTCTGTCAGCACGCGCCGGTTGTGGCGAGGGCACAATTCGGGATCGTCGGCGAACACGGCCACTCGTTCCGCGCGACTGTCGGAACCGTGGCGAAGCGCTCGCGCGGTCGCCGCGCTCCTGACGATTCCTTTTGAGCAAGGTGCAGCGCGGCGGCCAGGTCGCCGACTGCCGCTGTGTTCACCGCCGGCGCCGAGCCGGCGAGCGTGCGAGCGCTTGCGGACCGCGGTGGGATCCGGCCGCTCGCAAGCACTCAGCGGGCTCGAGCAAGTCGGCTGCTCGTACCTCGGTGAGCGACACGGAGCTCCGGGGCGACGTGCGGTTTTCCGCTCCGCCGCGCCGATGCAGCTGTCTTGGCCCGCGCCGCGCCGTCGCTGCTGCTCGTCTCTATGAAGGAGGGCCCGGTGTCAAGTCCTCTCGGTGGTGATGGTCGTTGATTGTCAGCTCGCTGACTCTCAAGCGTGGATTTGCCGGGTGAGCGCTGCCGTGTCAAGCGCCAGAGCAAGGTCACTCGTGTGAACGTCCCCGGGCTCTTGGCGCTTGACACGACGGTGTGAACCTGGCATGACGTCGTCACGGGCCGCGGGCGGGTTGATGGGTTGGAGCGGTGCTCATTTCTCTATCGCGTCATCAACGTCGAGGACTAGGTGCTATCGGGGCTCGCTCCGGTGGCGCATTTCCAAAATGGACTGTCAGGCAGTCAGACGAAAAAGGGCGCCTGCCGGAGCGAAGGGCTTGAATGGTTGGTTGCGGGTGAGCATGTACCAGATCGCCTCGGTCAGCTTGCGAGCGAGCTCGATCTGCGCGACCTTGGCGCCGCGCTGGCGGCCCAGACGGCGCTTGGTGCGCTGGTAGCGCTCCTTATAGAGTGGGTGCGAGGAGGCGGCGATCGCGGCCTCCATCAACCCCCAGCGCAGATACCGGGGGCCGTGCTTGGACACCGGCCCGCGCTGGTCCATCTCGCCGGACTGCTTGACCCTGGGGCACAGGCCGGTGTACCCGGTCAGCTTCACCGGCGAGGAGAAGCGGTTGATGTCGCCGATCTCGGAAGCGATCGTGAAGCCGGTGATCCAGCCGATCCCCGGCACGGTCAGAAGCAGCGGAAGGTAGCGGTGATCGGCGCCCGAGCGCCTGAGCTCTTTCTCGATCTGACCGATCCGCCGGTCCAGATCGTCGATCAGCCCAACGCTCGCGTCGGCGTGCCCCCGCCACGGCTCGGGAATGTCGAGCCCGTGCAGAAGCTGACGGCCGGCCAGGCCGAACAGGTCGGCCATCGGAACCTGGTGCCCGAACGCGATCAGCGTCGAGTGGACCCGGTTCTTGAGGATCGAGCGATGCTTGACCAGATGCAGCCGCCAGCGGGAGATCTCCCGCTCCCGGCGCAGCTCCGGCGTGGGCAGCCAGATCGCCGGCACCAGATCCCGGAACGACAGCTCCGCCAGCACCCGCGCATCAACCTTGTCGGTCTTGCACGCCAACGGCGCCAGCCCCTTGACCTTCTGCGCATCGGCGATCAGCACCTCCCAGCCGTGCCCCACCAACTCGTCGTGGACGAACCGCGCGCCGTTCATCGATTCGACCACGCCCCTGACCGGCTCCTCGTACACAGCCACCCGGCGCGTCAACCCATACAAGCCGTCACGATCCGCCGGCACCGGGAAATGAGCGATCAACTCCCCCTGATCGGAGATCAGGCACACATCAACCCGCTTGCGACTGAGGTCCAACCCAACATGCAGCACGAACTCCCTCCTTCTCCCGGACACGCGAGCAGGATCAGCCCCGCCCACCACGTACCGTGACGGTGGTCGGTTCTCTGTTTCGGATGGCCGGCCGCGCGGGGGCTACCGCGCGCGCCAGAACCTACGTTGTTCGATCCAGAGGACCGACCTCCTCCTCAAACCCCCGGTGCCTACGCCGGGCCCGAGGCCAGCCCTCCTTCATCACATTCCAAAGCGAGCACGAGGTGAGCAGGGAAGCTGGCTCCCGCTCGCAGAGGCGAAGCGCCCGGCCGGAACGGTCACATGAGGTTTGGAGTGTGAAGGTCGGAGAGGTGCCGGGCGGTGGCGCTGTCGAAGCCGCAGGCTTGGAGACGGCGCAAGCGATTGCGCTCCATGGTTTGCATCAGCCCGCGGACGTCCGCGGCGGCGTCGGATAGGTCGGCTGGAGGGATCGTGCCGCCATGATCGTCAGGGCCTCGACCAGAAGGGGTGACAGTCCGGAAAGGCGAGGAGGCGGTGAAGTCGTGTGCCTTACCTGGTGGGGCACGATCGGACTGAGCCCGGCCTGCTTGGCGGCGCGTTGGAGCTCGCGCCGGAGCGTGTAGTTGGTGATCCGCTTGCCGTGGTGGGTGAGCAGGAACTCAACCCGCCGGCCGTACCGCGGGTGAGGGAGCGGCAGGCCGGGTGAGCGGACCTCAACAATCCGATCGACAATGGCGACGGTGTCATCATCGAGCGGGACCATCCGCTCGGTCTTGAGCTTGCCCAGTGGCACCTTCAGCCAGGCGCCCTGACCGGGGACCTCGTGCACGCAGTCAAGCTCGAGATCGATGAGCTCGCCGATCCGGATGCCCATCGCGCGTGCGAGCAGCAGCGCGTTCGCGGCGAGGGCTCGCGGCGATCGGTGAAGCGCGTCGGCGAGCCAGCGATCCTCGTCGACAGGCAGGTAGCGCGGCAGCGGTTGCGGGCGCCGCGGGATGTCCTTGGGAAAGACGAGGCGGCCTGGCGGCGCCTCCGGCCACCCCCAGTGGCCAATGTCGTTCAGGAAGCAGTTGATCGTGATGATCCGATGGCGTTGTTCCTCGATCGAGATCCGCCCGCCGCCTCTGGCTCGAGTCGCACGGGCGATCACGGTCAGGTACGTCTCGATGTGCCGGCGGCGATCGAGCTCGGCGACGCTCTTGATCCCCGGATCGATCGCTGCGAGGTGGCGGCCGGAACAACCCCAGATGGGTCACCGTGCCGCAAATGGTCGAATAGACGTGCGTCGCCTGGAGACGCTCGACGTAGGCGACAAAGCTCGCAAGGATCCCCGCCGGGACCCCAGCCTTGGCCAGACGCTCGGCGAAGGGCTGGCGCTGGCGGGGCGGGCGCAGCACCGGCGGGCGATCGAGAATCCCGAGGTGATAAAGCGTGGAACGGGTGGTGAACAGCACCCGCCGGTAATGAGCAGACGGCCGGCGGGTGCGCTGGTCGCGCTCGCCGAGGGCGGACTCGAACTCATCGAGATCCTCGGCGGTCAATTCAGCGAGCGGCTTGCCGGTCTGGACCAGGAGTCGGACGGCGACGAGGCTGCCCGCACCGCGGGCGACGGTGTCGGCGAACCCGAGCTCGCGGGTGGCCGCAACGAACCGGTCCATGTCGTCGCGCAGCGGGCTCGTGGCGAGTTCCCGCCGCAGCGAGATGAACCGGCGCGCAATCAGATAGTCATAGCCCGGCCGCAGGTGGCCGTGCAGCATCAGGAACGTCACCAGCATCCTTGTCCGGGTCCTCGCGGCAAGCCGAACCTCGAGCGGCTCGGCCGCCCACAACGGCGGATCGGGCCAACGCGCGAAGAAGCGCTCCGCGGCCCGCGCGTAATGCCGGTCATCGGCGCGGCCAGTCGCACGCAAATGCCCGACAAACGCGGCGATCAAAACGCCGAGCGACTCAGGTGCGCTGGCGGGCTCGGGCGGCATCGTAGGCGCGGCGCACATGCTGCGGCGCGAGATGGATATAGGCGGCGGCCGAGTCGACGTGATCGTGCCCCATCAAAGCCTGCAGCACCGCCAGGTCGACCCCGGCCTCCGCGAGCGCGGTCCCAAACGTGTGGCGCAAAGCGTGCGGATGCCCCGCCGGCACCCTGGCTCGGCTGCGGTGGTAGCGAAAGATCGTGCGCAACCCGGCCGCAGTCAATGGCCGGCCGCGAGTCGGGCCCTTGGCCGCGATGAATAGCGCCCGGCTGTCGGTCTGCGGACGCTCCGTCAACAGGTAGCTCTGGATCAACGCCGCGACCTCGCGATCGACCGGCACGCGCCGCTCCTTGCTCCCCTTTCCGAGCACGCGCACCCAACCTCGCGCGATATCCACATCGTGGACATGAAGCCCGAGGATCTCGCAGCTCCGAAGGCCAGAAAAGACCACCAGCCCGGCGATCGCCCGGTCGCGCACGGTGTGGAAGCTTCCGAGCAGCGCCGCCGTCTCAACCCCGTCCAGGCCGCGCGGGAGCCGCCGCGGCTCACGCACTCGCAACCGCGACCGTGGCGCCGGTGTGGCGAGGTGGCCAAGCAGCCAGCCCGCTCGCCCCGGACCGTCTGCCGCGCCTCCCGGCCCCTCGGGACCGGACTCACGAACCCCGGCTCACGCACCGCGCGAAACGCAAACAACGCCGACAGCGCCGCCAGGCTCCGGTTGACCGTCTTCGGCGCATAGCCGGCGTTGCGCCCGTCGCGAATGGAGTAGACGTTCCCGCCCTGCTGATGGGCCAAGACCGCCGTGCGGCACGCGGACAGGTAGCGCAGCAACACGTCGATGTCGACAGCCTCGAGTATGAGCTGCTCGCCTGACAGCCAGCGAGTGAAGTGCAGCAGGTCGTAGGCGTAAGCACGGACCGTCTGGCACGAGTAGTTGCGATCGATGAGGTAGCCCAGGAACACGTTGATGACGCCAACGTTCGGCGCTGGGCCGACCAGCGTGTAGCCGCCGCCGGCTGGCTCCACCCGAAGCTCGGAAGGATCCGCAGACATCCACTGGGCATATACCGCTTCGTCCGGACGCGACCGGCCGGCCGATCGCGGCTAACCCGCTGCCGAGGAGGGAGTACTTCAAGGCGCAGCCGGTGGAGCGGCGGACCGGTGAGCATCGAAGGAACGCTTCATGGCTGCGGTCGTCCGACTGCACGAGTCGCTCTCGGTCGCGGCGCAACCGCAGGTCGCGGGTGTGGCACGAGGAACCCGCCAACCCGGTCGCCGCCCGAGCGTTTGCCGATAGTGTCGTGGCGCATTGGAATGGGATCGCGGGACGGATACATCCGGTTCACCGGCTGGCTGTGCGTGGTCACGGGTGTCGCGTTTCTGCTGGTGTGCGGCCTCGGTGCGGCGCAGGGGAACCTTGTCTCGGCGGCTGTCTGGTTCGTGGCCGGAAGCGTGTTGGTCGTCTGGGGAGTATGGAGGTTGAGGTCCGTCAGGTCCTGAGCGCGCGGCCCCGGCCTCGGGTGCCCGTGATGGTCGTCGCGACCGTGATGCCGCCGCGATGACCATACGCACGTCCGGTCACCCGAGGAAGGAATGGAAGCCGCCGACCGGCTCGGGCAGCTTTGGGGTGAACGGCTTGAACTGATACGGCTTGCTCGTGTCGAACCCCGCCTTGCCCGCGGCGGTCGCGTCGACGAACGGCGTCAGGGCCGTGACGGCTTGACCGATGTTCGTCCATTTGAGCGTGCGCTCGTAGCCGTTGTTGTTCGGCGGGTCGACGCTCTCGGCCTTGCCCTGGATCCCGGTCAGCTTCTCGATCGGGCCGCCGTCGCGTTTGACCACGTCCGGCGCGAGGACGCGCGCGAGCGTTCGATGGTCGCTCTCGATCCCCATGATCCGCGCGGCGGTGACGCGCAGGTCGGCGGTGCTGAAGTTCCGCACCCCGACCAGATAGGCGGCGATGAACGCGTCCTCGAGCGTGACCAGCACGTTCAGCGTGGTCTGCGCGTCGGAGAACATCTTCGAGGGGTAGTAGAAGGTGGCGAACGGTGAGGGTTTGCCGGTCACGCTCTTCTCGAGCAGGTAGTGAGACATCTCCTCTTGGCGCGCGGCCTTCAGATACCCCTGGTCGTCTGACTCCAGGTGCCGGAAGAACGGCGCCGTATCGATGATGTTGGTGTAAGTGGTGACGGCCAGCGCTTCGGCGATCTGTGCCGCCCCGAGAATCGCGAGGTCGCCGTTCGTCGGACCGCCGGCCTTGGCGGCCGCGACCGACGGGATCAGCGCCTGCAGCCCGGTGATGCCGGCAATCGCGCCGGCACCCGCGGCCGCCCTGCCTAGAAACTGCCTGCGGTCCGTGCCGATTCCTGCGTGTCCGTCTGACATGGGAGTGGCTCTCCTTTGCGAGCGGGTTGCACCTTGCCACCCATACGCACGCGGGACCAAACCGGATCAGTCAGCGAGCACGACGACCAGACGTGGTCTTGCGCACCCGCCCGTGAGGATGTGACTTTGACGTTCGAGCTGCCGGCGCTTTCGCTGTGCCGGAGTTCGCCCGCGCCGCACAATCAGGACAAACGCCCACGATCGCGAAGTGGGTGAACCGGGCCGCGTAACCGAACTCGTCGCGGATCTGCGCACGGACCGCGTCTAAGCGAGCCGGCGCGACCGCGGTCACCTTGCCGCACCGCTCACAGCAGAGATACTCGACCACCTCATCGCTGACCAGCGTGTACAGGCCGGCCGAGTGGCCCAGGTGGACGTGGCGGGCGACCCCGAGCTGCTCGAGCACCTCCAGGTTGCGGTAGACCGAGGACTCATCCAGCGACAGCTCCCGCGCGAGATCAGCCGCCGACACCGGACCCGCCGCGGCGAACAGCGCCTCGAGCACAAGCCGCCGCGGGGTCGAGATCCGCAGTCCGGCGTTGCGCAGCGCACCGATCGCGTCAGCAAGATCGGTGAACGCGAGCGGCGGGGCATCGGGAGACTGGGTCACGACGAACTACATCTTCGCGCAACGGGTCAGCCCTCGAGCCCGATGCCTCCCTCTTCCAGATGCGCGCTCCAACGCTCCTCGATGTGGCCGTAATGCCAGACCGACACCGCGATCGCCCACGTCGCGACGAACATCCCGACGATCACGAACCCGAGGAAGTTGATGTTGATGTTCTCAAACCAGTTCCAGAACGAGCCCGACAGATTCAACTGCGAGGCGATCAGCCCACCCAGCTCGATCGTCCCGATCACCAGCGCGACCGCGACCGACAGCCCCGTGATCGTGAGGTTGTAGAACACCTTGCGCACCGGCTTCGAGAACGCCCAGCCATACGCGAAGTTCATGAACGACCCATCGATCGAATCAATCAGCGACATCCCGGCCGCGAACAAGATCGGCAGACACAAGATCGCGTACCACGGCAACCCCGCGCCGGCCGCGCCGCCTGCGAGGACCAGCAGCGCGACCTCGGTCGCGGTATCGAACCCCAGCCCGAACAGCACCCCGATCGGATACATCTGCGGCGGCCTGGTCACCGTCTTCGTCAGCCGCCCCAGGAACCGATTCATCAACCCCCGCTTCTGCAACTGCTCCTCGAGCTGCTGCTCGTCATAGCGGCCCGTCCGCATCTCCCGGAACACCTTCACGATCCCGAACAGGATCACCACGTTGATCGCCGCGATCGCATACAAGAACGTCCCCGACACGAGCGTCCCAATCCAACCCGTCACCTGATGCAACTCCGAGTTGTCGTTCTTGACCGGCCCGGCAAGCGCCCGCACCCCTACCGACAAAAGAAACGCCAGCGCGAACACGATCGTCGAATGCCCCAGCGAGAACCAGAATCCAACGCTGAGCGGCCGTTTACCCTCGCTCATCAGCTTGCGCGTCGTGTTATCGATCGCCGAGATGTGATCAGCGTCGAACGCGTGCCGCAAACCCAGGGTATACGCCGTCACGCCAATCCCGATCGTGAACGCACCCGCGCTCCCCAGCTCGTAATGCCTGGGCGCCACCAGCGATACCAACGTGAGGAACCCGACGACATGCAGACCGCCGACGACCACGATCATCATCACCATCGTCCGCTTTTGACTGCCGCTCAACGAAGCCCAGAACGCCCGCAAACCGGGCCGTGTGCTCGCCACCGTCGCTGATTGCACCGTTCTCCTCCTTCGCTTAACGAGGCTCCGAGTAACGCTCGACACCTATACGGTCGCGAGCCGATCTCGGATCACCCGGACCCGCCTCGAGCCGATCCGAGCCAACCGGCGCCCCGGAGAGCGCCTTGTCCTCGCTGAAGCTGTACCTAACCACACGCGCAACCCTTATCCAGACCGCCCGTCGCACCACTGAAAGGCGACCGACAGCCGCAACCTAATACCATCCAGAAGCTAATGCAACCGCCTGGTAATTAGGAGCACATCGCACGTCGACAGCCGCCAGCTCGCCCAGGAACTCACGGTAGCGTCCAGGCGACAAAGCCGCGGCGCACCGAGGCGCGCCACGACCCGCCGACAACGCTGAAACAACCCTCCAAACCCAACACTCTCATCTGGCTCGCCGGAATGGCGTTGCTACTCGCCGGAGCGGCAACCCGCATCTCCGGGAACAAACCACTCGGCGGCGCAATGCTCCTCCTCGGCGCGCTGATCCTAGTCCTCAGCCGACTCGGCAACCTCAGACGACCCTGAACGCGTCGCCGCGAGGCGCAAAGCAACCAAGCACCGCCTGCCGACCCTGCGGACGCCCAGCACCGCGCACGATCATCCCCCACACAAGCGCGCACGCGGCTATCGCCGCTCCGCCTCGCCCCCGGGGCTCGGCATCGCGACGACAGCCGCGTCAACCCCGCCTCTGCGCCTGAGCAGTCAACGTCCCAACAACGACCAACCGCAAGGTCGGGCCACCACAAGGCAGCCTCACGATGGGACCAAACTAAGCCCATCGCCGTCATGCCGACCCCTTCGGCTTCGCGGTCGACTTGCCGGTTAAGAGGGGATCGGGAGCTCGAACGCTGGGCTGCAGGCGGAACGAGCGCGCGGATTCTTCCATGGCGGTCGGATGCGGCCATTAGGGCTTCCCGGACCGGTTAGGCTCCGCTACCCGAAGGCCAGGAAGCGGCGA
>Ga0335076_10004289_pt1 | contig 14422 bp, 7 predicted proteins | sample Lox_Sample_25_FD_206717 | JGI IMG/M metagenome (GOLD analysis project Ga0335076, IMG submission 206717) | Soil microbial communities from Loxahatchee National Wildlife Refuge, Florida, United States - Lox_Sample_2.5 | ecosystem: Environmental > Terrestrial > Soil > Wetlands | place: USA: Florida... | reverse complement strand
ATCACACCCAGACCCGATACCCTCTTCGCGGCATGCACCAGTCGGTGACCTGCGTTCAGTGCCACGTGAAGCCGGTGTTTGCCAATGTTGGGCAGCGCTGCCAGGATTGCCATGCCGACATTCACAAGCGGCAACTGGGCGCGAACTGCGAGCAGTGCCACACGGTTCGTGGCTGGCAGGTCTCGATCCAGCAGATTCAGCAGCACAATAACCGTTTCCCGCTGACCGGAGCGCACGCCGCCGTGGACTGCGATTCGTGCCACAAAGGCGCCGCCAACAGCAAGTTTCAGACGATGTCCACGGATTGTTATTCGTGTCACGCAGCGGATTACAACGGGACGCTCAATCCGAATCATACGCAAGCGAAGTTTTCGATCACTTGCGACGCTTGCCACGGGACTGACAACTGGCTGAACGCGAAGTTCGATCACAACTCGGTGGGATTTCCTTTGACCGGCGGGCATTCCGATCCGCCGCGCCAGTGCGCTGACTGCCACGTCAACAATAGCTACAACCTGACCAGCACAGCCTGCGTCTCGTGCCATCAGAAGGACTTCACGGGCGCAACAACGCCTGTGCCACACGCCGGATTCCCGACGACGTGCGAGCAATGCCACGACACTGTGCAATGGAGTGATGGCAAATTCGACCATTCCACGACCGGATTTGTGCTTACTGGCCTGCACACGGTGCCGCCACGGCAGTGCGCGGATTGTCACGTCAACAATAACTACACGCTGAACAGCACGACGTGCGTCTCGTGTCACTTGAAGGATTTTCAGGGAACGAACAACCCGAACCACGTGGCCGGCAACTTCTCGCAGACCTGCCAAACCTGCCACACGACCTCCGGATGGCAGCCCGCGAGTTTCGACCACTCGACGGTGAACTTCCCGCTGACCGGTATGCACACGGTGCCGCCGCGACAGTGTACCGACTGCCACGTCAACAATAACTACAACCTGACTTCGACAGCCTGCGTGTCGTGCCACCTGACCGACTTCAAGAACACGACGAATCCCAACCACGTGCAGCAGGGTTTCGCGCAAACCTGCGAGACCTGCCACAACACTTCGGCCTGGCAACCGGCAACGTTCGACCACTCAAAATCCGGATTCCCGCTAACCGGCAACCATACGGTTCCGCCCCGGCAGTGCGCAGACTGCCACGTCAACAACAACTACAACATCACCAACACGGCGTGCGTTAGTTGCCACCAGACCGACTACAACAACGCCACCACGCCGGTGCCGCACTCGGGATTCCCCACGACCTGTGAACAGTGTCACGATACCGTCCAGTGGAGCGACGGCAAGTTCGATCACTCGACGACCGGGTTCGTTCTGACTGGTATGCACACGGTGCCGCCGCGCGCCTGCACCGATTGCCACGTTAACAACAACTACAACCTGAACAGCACGGCGTGCGTGACCTGCCACCTGAAGGACTACCAGGGCACGACCAATCCGAACCACGTGTCGGCGAACTTCCCGCAAACCTGCGAGACCTGCCATGACACTTCGAACTGGACCGATTCGACGTTCAACCACAACAACACTGGATTCCCGCTGACGGGTCTGCATACGGTTCCGCCGCGGCAGTGCACGGATTGCCACGTTAACAATAACTACAGCCTGAACAGCGCAGCGTGTGTGACCTGCCACTTGAAGGACTATCAGGGCACCACCAATCCGAACCACGTTACAGCAAATTTCCCGCAGACCTGCGATTCGTGCCACAGCACATCGACGTGGCTGAATGCGACGTTCAACCACAACAGCACGGGGTTCCCGCTGACGGGCAACCACACGGTGCCGCCACGGCAGTGTACGGATTGTCACGTCAACAACAACTACAACCTGACCAGCACGGCCTGCGTATCGTGCCACCAGACCGATTACAACAACGCGACCACGCCGGTGAACCACGTCGCGGCCGGTTTCCCGACCACATGCGAAACCTGCCACGATACAGTCCAGTGGACCGACGGCACGTTCAATCATGCGACTACCGGATTCACCCTGACGGGGAACCATACCGTGCCGCCGCGGCAGTGTACCGATTGTCACGTCAACAACAACTACGCCTTGAACAGCACAGCATGCGTCACGTGCCACCTCAAGGATTACCAGGGCACGACGAATCCCAATCACGTTACGGCCGGCTTTCCGCAACAGTGCGAACTGTGCCACGACACTACGGTCTGGACGGACTCCACGTTCAACCACAACAACACGGCGTTCCCGCTGACGGGATCGCACCAGGTGCCGCCGCGCGTTTGCACGGACTGCCACGTCAACAACAACTACACGACGTTACCCACGACCTGCATCGGCTGCCACCAGACGGACTACAACAACACGACGAATCCCGGCCACTCGGCGCAGCCGCAGTTCTTTCCGACTACGTGCCAGACCTGCCATAACACGACCGCCTGGACCGGAGCGACCTTCAACCACACCCAGTACACGCAGTTTCCAACCAGCCATGGCAACGCCAACAATGTGTGCTCGACGTGCCACACGAACTCGAACGACTACTCGGTATTCCAGTGCACCGGCTGCCACGGAGGAAACAACGCCAACAATTTCCAGCACCCGAAAGTCAGCGGGTACGTTTACAACAGCGTCAACTGCTACCAATGTCACCCCAGCGGCCACGGCGGCTAGCCAAACAGAGGTCGCGCTGGTGGTGGCCCCTGGTGCAACAAAGGCGTGCTGAACCAGTCACAGGCGGAAACGCCAAGTTTCAGGCGGCAGGTGGAGCGCCCGCGAGTGTTAGAAACGAATGAAAGCAGTGCAAAAACAGGTTGCGACTTTAATGTTCTTATTGTCTTGTGCCGCGGCACAAAACACCGGCGGAACCGCGACGGTGGAGAGTGTGAGGGCGGCGCGAGAGGGCGGCGATTTGCGAGTGGAAGTCACACTCAGTTCTCCGGTGACGCCCTCGATCGAAACGGCAGTTCATCCCGACCGGATCCTGCTTGATTTTCCCGCCACAACTTGTAACACCAGCACCAAGAATGTGGCGGTTCACGCGAATGGCGTGCAGCGCGTGCGGACCGGACAGCACAGCACGAATCCCCTGATGACGAGGGTTGTACTCGATCTGGATCAGGCGCATCCATACACGTTCAAGACAGAAGGGAACCGCGTCATCCTTACCGTAGGTCCGGCGGAGAAAGCTCACAATGTCTCACACGGCGCGCCGGCAGCGGCTACGTCGGGAAACCTGATCGGAGTGTTCCGCCGAAAGCGCGACACGCCGACGCCAGTCGCGCCGGATGACACTCCCTACACGCCGGCAACGCCGCCCCCAACGGTGGCGGGCCCGGCCTTCGAGCCTCCTTCTAGTAATTCGTCTGCAGCGTCAAACGCTCCTGCATCGCAAATGGCTTCTGCGTCGCCGAGCCAACCGACAGATGTTGTTCCAGCTTCTGCGGGGCAGGGGGCCTTTGCGCAGAATCAGATTGCAGTGTCGAAACCCTCTGCAGAAGATAACGCTCCGCCCGCAGCGGCAGTGCCCTCCGGCGAAGTGGCTGCCGTTTCTGCCTCAGAGACACCACAGCCCGCACCGGCAAGCCCTGAGCCGAAGCCTGAGAAAAAGTCAGAGATATCGAACGAAGACAAACCTACACCAGATGCGGCTGCAGCAAGCGCTGGGGCTCCAGCCGCGCCCGCCGGCAAGACCGCAACCGTCATCGCTCGCAGCGACGATCCGAGTCTGCGCACTGTTTTCAAGGTGAAATACGTCGCTGAAGGCGTGGCGTATCTCGAGGGTGGACGCGCGCAAGGCCTAACCGAAGGGATGAAGCTCGAGGTCGAAGAGACCAATCTACCCGCAACCCAGGGGGACAGCGCCAAGGCGGCCGACCCGCGCATAGTCGCGGAGTTGGAAGTTACCGCAGTGGCGGAAACGTCGGCAGTTACAGACATTCACACTCCGAAGCGTCCGGTAGTGGCCGGGGACCTGGCCTATCTTTCGAGCAGCGACGCCGAGGCGCTGGTGCAACAGCGCGCGCTGAGCGCCACCCGGCAGTATCCCGCGGTGATTTCGTTCACGGAAGGGGACACGCTCGACGAAGAAGCGCGAGACGTCGTGCCGCGGCCGCCGCTGCCCTCGGTGAACCGGGCTCGTGGCCGCATCGGGCTCGACACCATGGAAACGATCAGCCATGGCACGACCTCGATGACCAGTTCTGACGTGGGCGTGGCGTTTCGTGGAGACATCACACGAATCGGCGGAACGTACTGGAATCTGAGCGGATACTGGCGCGGCCGGCTGACCAAGGAATCGGCGGCGAGCCAGCAGGTAAATCAACAGACCCTGCAGAACCTGATCAACCGCACGTACCACCTGAACATGACGTACGACAATCCCAACTCGACGCTCGTGGCCGGTCTAGGGCGTTTGTATCTGCCGTGGGCTCCCAGTCTCGACACGATCGATGGCGGATACTTCGGAAAGAGGCTTTCCAAGGGTACAGTGCTCGGGATCTTCGGCGGATCGACACCGGACCCCTCGTCGTGGGATTACAGTCCCGATCGCGTGATCGGCGGAACGTTCATCAATTTCGAGGGCGGCGAATACAACGGCTTCCACTACTCGAGCACCACGGGAGCCGGGGTCAGTATGGTGAAATGGGCTCTGGACCGTCCGTTCGTATTCTTCGAAGATTCGGTTTCGTACCGGCGCGATATCGCCATTTACGAGTCGGCGCAACTGGACAGCCCGCAGGGTAACTCGTCAACTCCCGCACCCGGCGCAGGGTTGGGGCGCAACTTCTTTACGTTGCGGGTGAACCCGCATCCCCGGCTGGAATTGGATTTCAACTACAACTATTTTCGCGATGTACCCACGTTTGATCCGACTCTCGTAGGCACGGGACTTCTCGACAAGTTCCTTTTCCAGGGATTTAGCGCAGGAGGCAGGGTCGAGGTGTGGAAGCAGGTGTGGCTCTCCACGAACCTGGGCCGGAGCAATCGCACGGGCGACTCGCAGGCCTCTCTGAATGAGATGTATGGCATCACTTTTGGAAGGCTTCCATGGATCAAGGTGCGAGCGGACGCCCACTATGCCAAGTTCAACAGTTCGTTCGGCACCGGATCGTATGAATCGGTCTCTCTGTCGCGGCAGATGAGCGACCGGTTACGACTTGAACTTCTGGTTGGGCAGCAGAGCTTCGCGTCCACGATCACCACCAACAACCGGGCACGGTTCCTGACGGGAACGGTCGAGACCACGTTGGGCCCGCACTACTACCTGCAAAGCAGTTTCACCACGAATCGCGGCGATTTGAGTTATGACCAGATGATGTTCTCGATTGGCTATCGCTTCGATTCGAAGAGGAAGGGCGAATGAGATACCCCCTGCAAGTCCGCCCCGGCTACCGCACGTTCCTGATCTCCGCTCTTTTGTTACTGGCGGGAACATGCGCAGCCAGCACGACGCCGCCGACTCCGGAAGCGCAGAAACTGAACGACTTGCTCGCTCGCACCGCCGATCAGACGGCCGCGTTCCTCGATCAGTTCTCGGATGTGAAGTGTACCGAGCTAGTGCGTCAGGAAAAACTGGGGCGAGATGACAAGGTGGAGTTGAAGGAAGAGTCGACCTACGACTACCTGGTGATTCTGACGAATGCCGGGGGCGAACTGAACCTTTCCGAATCGCGCATTCCCGTGCATGAGGCGAAGCGTGACCGCAAGAACACGTCCATGCTTCTAAGCAACGGTTTCGCCACGCTGTTCCTGGTGTTTCATCCCTACTACTCGCAGGCGTTCAAGTTCACTTTGGCCGGCGAAGACGTGGTTTCCGGCAGGTCGATGCAGAAGATCAGCTTCGAACATGTTCCAGGCATGAAGTCGCCGGCTGCGCTCGCTCTGCGGGGCAGAGAGTATCCACTGGAACTGGCAGGGACGGCCTGGATCGACCCGCAGACCGGTTCCATCGTGAAGATCGAGGCAGGCATTGGGAATACCCTGCAGGACGTGGGACTGAAGGCCTTCAGTTCGGAAATCGATTTCGCGCAGGTACCGTTCGCCGATTCGAAGCAGGTGTACTGGTTCCCGACCCAAGCCCGTGTAGAGGTCGAGACCCCGAGGCAGCACTGGCGTAACTTGCACCAATTCACTTCCTACAAGAAATTCTCAGTGAGCACAGAGGAGCAGGTGATCAAGAAATGAGCGCGAATGCCACAGCAACCGCCCGCGTAGCGCAGGGGACGAAAGCCGCTCCGGACACAGAACAAGGCCATCGTGTGCGCCTCTATGCTCTGTACGTCCTCGCCATCGCCACCAATCTCGCCATCTTCATTTATGGCTTCGACTATTACAAACTCTCGTCGATGGATCGCCCCTTTTCGCCTAAGCATCACATGCTGCGGCCGAGTGGTCCGGTCGGCCTCTATCTCGGATTTATGGGCGTGGCGCTGTTTGTCGGGATATTTCTGTACCCGATCCGCAAGCATTGGGCGTGGCTCGGTGCCAAGGGCAGTACCCGGCACTGGCTCGACATTCACGTGCTGATGGGGCTCACCGCGCCGTTCATTGTCGCGTTTCACTCGACCCTGAAGTTCAGGGGCATTGCGGGCATGGCCTTCTGGATCATGTTCGCCGTCTCTGCCAGCGGAGTAGTCGGGCGCTACTTGTACGCGCAGATTCCGCGCAAGGTGACCACCGCCGAACTGTCGATGAAGGAGTTGCAGGAACTGCAGGAGACGCTTTCACGGCAACTAGCCGCGCAACATCTGCTGCCGGAGGCCGATCTGCGTGCCCTGTTACGCATGCCTGACGCGAACTTCGTCAAACGCCTTCCGACGGTGGTCGCGCTGGTCTACATGATGAGCCTCGACGTGGTTCGAGTATTCCGTGTAGCTCGACTGCGCCGCCACGCGCTGAGTATCGGGGAATCCTTCCGGACAGTGGCAGGATTTCTTCGTACCCGAAATCGTGAACTCGAACGGGCAATTCACGCGGCTGCGGAAGAAGCGGCCCTTTCCAAAAGAGTGTTGTTCCTCTCGCGTTCCCAGAAGGTGTTCCATCTCTGGCACGTCGTACACAAACCTTTCAGTTATGCCTTCGCCGTGCTGGCCATTCTGCACATCGGATTGCAATTCGTTCTGGGGTATTTCTAAGAGCTACTCGCCATGGATACCCTCATCACATACGGCATCGGCGGCCTGATCTGCTTCTTCTTCCTGACGATCTATCTGAGGAACTTGAAGAAGAAAGAGGCGCGCGCAAAGGAGGCGGCGGAAAAGGGGAAGCTGTTTTCCGAAGGGCCGAAAGCCCAGCATCCGCATATCGACAACAACTACTGCATCGGCTGCGGGACCTGCACCAGCGTTTGTCCCGAAGGCGATGTTCTGGCAATGATCGCCGGCAAGGCCGTGATCGTCAACGGACACAAGTGCATTGGCCATGGTTTGTGCGCGGACGCTTGTCCGGTGGGCGCCATCACGATGGTGATGGCGAGTCCGAGCATGGCAGCGGATATGCCTCATCTGACGCCGGAGTTCGAGACGTCGGTCCCTAACCTCTTCATCGTTGGAGAACTCGGCGGGCTTGCCCTGATCAAGAATGCGGTGAACCAGGGCCGCGACTGCGTGGACACGATCGCAGCCCGGCTTAAGGCGAATGGTGCGGCGAAACCCATCGCCGGTGTCTATGACATTCTGGTGATTGGCGCGGGGCCGGCAGGGATCAGCGCCTCATTGCGTGCGATCGAGAACAAGCTGAATTACCTTACGATCGAGCGCGACGAGATCGGCGGCACGGTGGCGAAGTATCCCCGGCAGAAACTGGTTATGACCAGTCCCGTCGAGTTTCCCATGTACGGCAAGTTCAAGAAGATGCAGCTCTCCAAAGAGAACCTGCTCGCCTTCTGGGACATGATTCTCAACCGGTCCGACTTCAACGTGTCGACCGGAGAGAAAGTAGAAGACGTCAGACGCGGCGAAGACGGAATTTTCACCGTGGTAACCGGTACGAACCAATATCGCGCGCGTGCTGTAATTCTCGCGTTGGGCCGGGCCGGTGAACCCCGCAAGCTTGGCGTCAAAGGAGAGGACCTGGCGAAGGTGATGTATCGCCTCATCGAGGCGGATCACTACATCAACAAGAAAATCCTCGTTGTGGGCGGCGGCGACAGCGCGGTGGAAGCTGCCATGGGGCTCGCGTGCCAGTCCGGCAATCAGGTCACTCTTTCTTACCGAAGCGATCGCTTCAGCCGCATCAAAGAGCGCAACGCGAAGCGCATTGAAGACTTCATGCGCTCGGGAAAGCTGAAGGTGCTGTTCAACTCAAATCCAGTGGAGTTCAAGCCGGAGTCGGTGCTCATTGAAGTACGAGGCAGTACGCAGGAACTTTCGAACGACTTTGTCTGGATTTTTGCTGGGGGCACTCCTCCGACAGCATTCCTCAAGAAGATTGGAGTCGGCTTTGGATCGCGCGATCTTACGCTCGAGGCCAGCAAAGAAGCCAAGAAAGCGGACGCGGAGCGGAAGCAACTGGCGCAGGCGGCTGCCGCTCCATCGCGCTAAAACGCAAAATCGCCACCACGAAGGACACGAAGTTACACGAAGGAAATCTTGTCGAGTAGATCCTTCGTGATGTCTATCACAGCCTTGCCATCCCTCCGAATCCCGCCTGTCGTAGAATTGAGCGCTTGCCTGATCTTCCCGAACTCGACAGTCTCGTGGTTGTGCTGGTGCGTCCGCGGAATCCTTTGAACATCGGCGCCGCCGCCCGCGCCATGAGCAATTTCGGCGCTCGCCGGTTGCGGCTGGTGAATCCATACGCACCCGGGTTTCGCGAAGCCCGATCCGCCGTGGGCGCTTCCGATTTGCTCAACTGCGCGGAAGAATACAAGACGGTCGCGGAAGCGGTAGCTGATTGCGCTCTGGTCGTCGGAACCACCGCAGTCCGCAACCGCGTATTGCTGCAGCCAGTGCGCCGGTTGGACGAACCGGCGGGCATCGAGATTCGCACGCAACTCAAGACAGCACCGGTCGCTATCCTGTTCGGCTCCGAGAAGATCGGGTTGACGAGCAAAGACTTCAGCCACTGTCACTGGTTGCTGAACATCCCGACCAGCAAGAAGAACATATCGATGAATCTGGGGCAGGCCGTGGCTGTCTGTCTCTACGAATTAGCGAGGAACACACAACTGCCTCCGGCTGCAAAAGACTTCGAGCCGGCCACCGCGGGTCAGACGGAACAGATCACAGAGTGCCTGCTGGAGTCGCTTCGAATCAGCGGTTATGTGAAGCCCGGGACTGACGCCATGTTCGAAAAGAAAGCGCGCAGCCTCATCTTGCGTTTCGGGCTGGAAGCCTACGATGCCAAGCTGCTTCTCGGCATGGTGCGGCAGATTGCCTGGAAATTACGTCAGCCGGGCAAGAGTTAGTGACGCGCTGGTTCCGGCGAGACCTGAGTTGAGGTTCGCTTGAAGCGAAACCGCAGGAGCCAAGCGCTTGGCGCCGGTTTTCCGTCGACCTCGGCGGGAGAGAACTCCCAGCGCTCCGCCGCCCGCAGCGCCAGATTCGCAAAATACTTGCTCGGTCCGGAATGCTCCAGCTTAGCGGTGGTTACTTTCCCCGAGGCATCTACTTCCACCCGCACGCCGACCTTGATCGTTCCCGTGATGGTATTCTTCGCGCTCTGTGGAACATCGGGAAGAACCTGATGAACGACCTCGCCGCGAGAGGCGACTGCTTTCTTAGGTGGCTGTGCGGGTGCGTGAGCCGGCGTCGTCGGCTTCACCGTCGAGGTGGTTTGAGGCGCAGGTTGTGCTGCCGCTTGAGGTGCGGGCTGCTCCGTCGTGGCGGGTGGCGGTGCCGCCGGGTTCTTTCCGTGAGAGTAGAACACGACCAGCCCAATGATGATCGCGGCCGCCAGCACTCCTGCGACGATGGGGCCGCGCCTGACGGGCCGCGGAGCCGGCGGGGGAACGTCAACTGCGGCCGGAACCGACCGTCCCGCCGGCTGCAGGCGCGCCTTGATGTCGGCAATCGAGCAGCGTCGCTTCGGATCGAGATGCAGACACTCCCGCGCAATTCCCCGGAATGGTTCCGGAATCGCCTCTGCCACGCCGGGATCGCGCAGCGATGCTTCCTCCGCAAACGGCGGCTTTTGCGTGAGCGCTTCGACCAGGGTGGCGCCTACCGACCATAGATCGCCCGCCGTCGATACGATTCCGGCTGCGGTTTCGGGCGCATCGTAGACATCGCGGCGCGTCCCCGCGCCACCCGATTCGGAAGGCGATGCCGCCTGATCCGACGAGAGCTTCAGCAGATCGCCCACCGCCAGAATATTCGACGGCTTGATGCGTGAGTGGACGAAACCTTTCCCATGCAGGTACGAGAGTGCGTCCAGCAGCGGAGGAAGCAAATCGGTGACTTCGGCGGGAGCCAGCGCACGCTGGGGAAGGATCTGCGAGAGATCCTCTTCGGCAAACTCCATGACCACATAAAGGAGCGGCGTGCCGTTCATCTGGCAGCGCCCGGTTTCGTAAATTCGAATCAGGTGTGGATCAGAGAAATTCGCCGCGGCACGCCAGCGTGCGAGTTGACCGTCAGCAGTCGCGGGGTCTGCCGCGATCAGCTTGATGGCGGCTTTCTGCGATGACTGGGTTGGCCGTTCCGTAAGGAAGACTGCGCTGTGATCGGAGCCGCCCAGCCATTGCCGAAGCGGAAATTTCCCTTCGACGACGCGGCCTTCCCACGTTTTCCACGTTTCAGGATTGCTCATGAGCGGCTACCCGCGAACAACATTCTATGCCATCGGTCCAAAACCGGCAGCACGCGAAGGTTCTTCGCGGGTTTCGCCCGTCGATCCGGAGCCGTTTAACGGCTCTTATAGCTGAAAGTCACTTTCGTTTCCTCGTCCAGTACGAGCGGTCGAACGAAGCTGAACGACGTGCCGGCCCGCGGCACATCGATCGCCACCGGCAATACGCCGGAGACCCGCTTCTGCAGGTTCATGACGTTGGCGGAAGCGGTGTTCTGGTTGGCCAGGCCGGGACTCACGTTCGCCAAGGCAGTGACGTTTCGAGCGTTCAGCGGAAGGTTACTGAGTTGTTGTCTGGTGATGGGGCCGCCGAAGTTTGCCCCGTTTTCCGAGCCGGCGCCCAGCCTCTCGACCCCGTTGCCGGCAAATAGATTCGTGCCTGACTCGGTTTGAGCCTGAGGCGTGGAAATCTGAGGCATGGCGGCACTGACTTCCACCGTCTCACCCGTGCTGGCGATGCTCAACGGAAAGCTGTACATCGACGGTTGGTTGGAATCGTAGTTGAGGTTGAAAACACTGGTCCGGAAGCCGGGCATCTCCGTCCTGGCTTTGTAGTTTCCCGATCCCAGGGCGCCGACGAGCCACCGCCCCTGAGCGTCGGTCACCGCGGTTCGCGTCGCGCCGTTTTCCGACGACGTAATCGTGATGCGCGCGTTGGGGACCACGGCTCCACTGGGATCCACCACATAACCACTCATCTGTCCCGGAAGGGCCTCGATTCTCGTGTTGCCGGACATTTCCGCCTCGCGGGTCTTCTGATCGCGGAACGCAACGTCCTCACGGAACGGCTGGGGCACAAGATTGGCTGCGATCACGTCCCCGCCGAAGTCTTTTACCTTGTATTGCTCAGGGAGAAAGACCTCCCAGGTGAGGAGACTGATCGGAATGTCCATGCTCGGAAGGCTGAGATCTGCTCCGCCCTTCTTCGCAAACGGAGCGCCGGAGTGCATGAACACGAACGAAACGGTATACGAATCGGTCGGACGGAATCCCGGACGCAACAGCGGCACGCGATTTCCGTCCGGGCCTTGCACTGGTTTTACGCGCTCGCCCGCGACGTCCGCCGACAGGATGCTTGCGCCCGCCGGCAGTGCGACTTTCAGGAACGGCTGTGCCTGATTCTTGAGAACCAGCTTTACTTCGGTGAGCGACTTGCCTTCCGAGGTGACGAGGGTTGTGACCTGCGCACTTTCGGCCACCGCCGCGAGCACGCTGCCATCAGGGAACCGTACCCACGAGAGCGCCAGACCAGGCGATTCGCTGGCTTGCTTGTGATAGCGAAACGCCGCTTGCGCCGGGAAGTGCGCCAGCGACCGCAAATAAGGATTCGCTTCCTTCACGTCCATCCGCTTGAGACCGCCGCTTTCGGCGGCTGTGAGTTCCATAGTGCCTGCGCCCTCGATCAGCACTTCACCGGTTTCGCGCTGTGCCTTTGTGAAACTGAGGAACGGCGCATCGGCCTTCGAGTCGCTGATCGATCGCTCCATCGAGATCAGGAACTGATGGTTGCGCTGCCCAGGCGCGTTCACCTTGAGAGTCAGGACACCACTGTGGGTCTCTGTGGAGTCGAGCGTCGCTCCGGTCACGCCGGTGACTTCGTAGCCCTGTGGCAGTTCCACGTGGAATTGCGTCGGCTCGCCCTGCACCACGGTGATATCGGCGAGCACGGCGACGCGCATTTCCGCCTCGCTGACGGAGATGAGAGTTTTGGCGTCGGCCAGGAAGCGCACTTCGCGCTGCACCACCGGCACGACGGCTTCTCGCGTCGCCCACCAGATGTTCGCGGGCTGTCCGGGAACCAGTGTGGCTTCAATCGCCGTATGTCCATTTTCGGATTTCCGGATGGTGATGAGGCCGGGACTGATTTGCGCATAGGTGTGGTCGCCGGGAATTGTCAGCGCGAGTTGCACGCTGCCCGCGGATGGTACGGGCAAACTGAATGACGCTCGTCCTGCTTCAATTCGCAGTGGGAGCCCGGTTTCCAGATCGACGGAGAATTCTCCCGGCCCCGAGAGCAGCGCGGTGTGGGTGCCGTTCTCCTGTTGCAGCGGGACGCCCCTGCCATTCTGATGCGCGTCGAGAATCGTCATCCCCGTGGTCAGCGGAACTTTGCTCACGCCCTTGCGAAAGACTTCTCCCTCCAACTGCACCGTTCCCAGCACGCCGTCGTTTTCCACCCGCAGCTTCAAGTCGGCATGCTTGATGGAGTAGGGAAGCGGTGGAACATCATTTTTCTTGGGTGGCTTGGCCGCGAGTTCGACCAACCGGTTGTATTCGTCGAGCGTCAGCGTGACATTACCGGAATCAGGCAAGGGCAGCGTGGATTTTTCATCCGCCGCATACAAAGCTACCGCACACGCGCAGCAAAGTGTCAGCACCAACAGGAATCTGTTTTTCATCGCACACCTCCCTTTTTGTCACGCTGGAAACTGAATTCTGCAGCGGGAAACTGGTTCTCGCTCGTTAGTTCGGAAACGAGGTAAATCGAAGGACCGAATGCCGGGAAAGAGACGTTGATCGGCAGAATGCCGGTGACCTTTCCACTGGATGACTTGGCGCGGAAGCGATCGAGCAAGGCCTGTGTGGCGTCTTTCTTCTCTTTGTCGTCACTCAATCTGGCGAAATTCGCCAGTCGGTCGAACTGCTCGGCAGGCGCTGCTGGTGCTGTCTTGGAGGCTAGCCCCATGCTCTCAAAAACATTTGGCTCAAGCACTGCGGACATTGGGTTCTGGTACTCCTGCATCCGGAACGTCCCCGGCTCCGCCGAAACGTGGAACAGCGGCGGGTAGTAAAGCAGTAGGCCGGTGCGGGAAATCGGAAGATCGAGCGCGGGCAGAGTTACCTTCTCCCGGCCTTTCTCCGCCCACGCTGCCGCTTTGGTGAGATACAAAATCTCCACCGCGAATGCAGGCGCATCGTCACCACCGCGAGATTTCTCGAGTGGCAATAACAGGCTCCCGTCCGGCGATTGCCCTGGGCGAACTGGCTTGCCCGCCAACGTTACGGTCCAGACGGTTGCACCCTGCGGCAATGTGACTTTCACGAAATTCCGCTGGTTGTTGCGGACCGCATACCGCGCCTGCACCAGCTCCTTGCCGTCGGTGCTCATCAGTACCTGATAGCGAGCCTCTTCGATGTTCGCCATAAGCACGGCCTGCTGGTCGTAACGCGCGACGTTCACGCTCAACGACCGCGTTGCGCCTGCCTCGCCCGGCCGCGCGCGAAACGCAACCAGCGCGGGCGACTGCCGGCTCGCCACCATATCGCCGAGATCGGTGGCGTCGGCATCGTCGAGCCCCTGCGCTTTCTGGCCCTTAATCTCGCCTGCGCCCAGCACTTCCACGGCTACGCCGCCTTCGTCGCGCTCCGTGTTCTCGAGGCGCAACAGTGGAATGTCGATGATTCCGTCGCGCGCCAGCCGGCTTTCTCCCAGGATGACGAACCGCGCGCTGTGTTCCACAGGCTCCAAGAAGGTCACCGCTAGTTCGCCGTTCTTCATCTCCCAGTCCGCCACCATCGCTCCCGAAACCTGGTTGATGGTGATTTTCTCGGGCAGCTGGATCTTGACTTCGCGCGCCGCGCCTTGCACAACATCGAGACTCGCTTCCGCGTAAACGGTCGTGGAGTCTTCGGCC
>Ga0335076_10004288_pt1 | contig 14422 bp, 12 predicted proteins | sample Lox_Sample_25_FD_206717 | JGI IMG/M metagenome (GOLD analysis project Ga0335076, IMG submission 206717) | Soil microbial communities from Loxahatchee National Wildlife Refuge, Florida, United States - Lox_Sample_2.5 | ecosystem: Environmental > Terrestrial > Soil > Wetlands | place: USA... | reverse complement strand
TCAAAAAATTTAAGCACAAGTTTTTTTTCGTCATCCGTGCAATGAATGAAATCTTTTACATATCGCGATGCACAATAATGTTCCAACTCTTTTAATCCATCTATAAATTTGTTCTGGGATTTCACATTCGTACAGTCTTTTATCATGAGAATAATAAAATCATGTACGCCTGCTTCTTTTGCTCCGGGCGTATCCGTTGCGGGTATAATCGTTTCTGCAAGATCTGCAATAAGATCCCTGCGTTGTTCAAGATAATTCAGGTCGGGTGATTTCTTCAGTTCATACCATTTATAGCCGGAATAGGCGGCGACAGTGCCTCCGCCCACAAGTAAAATCCGGCCGATGGCTTTTCGTCTTTTCATGTAACGGAATTATGCATAAAAATAACCTTTTTGTGTGAATTAAACTGTTGCTGTTCATTCACGCAAGTGAATTACGCGGATCAATATAAAATGCGGGATGAATAAAAGTATGAAAGCCCCGCGCTTAAATCGCCTCGCGAAATCGGTTGTAATTTGATTAATCCGTGTTACGGTGCTCCGTTTTTGTCGACAGCCAGCACAGTGCGGGCGCCCAAATCGCGGGCAATACGCATAACAGCCACGACATCATCAATGGGCACTGATTTATCCGCATTAATCACGATGGAAGGCTGATCCGTTTCTTTAGCAAGAAATGGCTGCAATGTGGCACGCAGCTGATCCAATGAAACTTTGGTTGTGCCCACATAGAATTGTTTGTTGGCATCAATAGAAACAACAACAGTCTGTTTGGCCCTGGTATCGCTTTTTGATTTTGGTTGGGAAAGCTTCACGACATTCGGGTTGGCAAGAGTGGATACAATCAAAAAGAACAACAAAAGGATAAAAAGAATATCATTCAGTGGTCCGGTGTGCACTTCGGCATCATCTCTATGACGTTTTCTTAAATCCATGAGTATTTTAACTTAATGAAGACATTTTTACAATTGCTTCTCCTGTTTTATCTCGTTGGCTCCTGCAAAATATCCACAAATTCAGCACTTGCAGCTTCCATCTTGTTGGTGCTTTTATCAATTTGTGAATTAAGATAACGATAACCAACATACGCAATTATACCGATAATCAGGCCGGACGCCGAGGAGATCATCTTTACATAAATTCCACCGGCAATATTCGAAATGCTGTATTCGCCTGTAGAGGCAATGCTGTAGAACAGTTGAAACATCCCTATTATGGTACCCAAAAACCCAAATAACGGGGCGATATAGCCGATCACTGAAAGGATCGATACATTTTTTTCCATTTTATACAGTTCCAGCTTCCCGATATTTTCCATACTCCTTTCAATCGCGTCAATCGGCTTGCCTATGCGTTGTATTCCCTTGTCGATCATTCTTGCCACGGCATTGTTTGTATTTTTTGCCAGGCTGCGGGCTGCAGTTACATTCCCGGTTACGATATGATCACGGATGATATTCATGAAATTTTCATCAACTTTCGATGCTTTGTTGATCGCGATCAGCCGCTCAAGGAAAAAGAAAATGGCAATGACGAGTAAAACTGCCAGCGGGATCATCAGCGGTCCTCCGCGTTGTAAAATATCCCATAAATTTTCTTTTTGCTGGGCTACAAGCTGACTTGCCCGCGCCAGACTGTCCTTGATTTTTGAAGAATCAATGATGGTTTGCAGGAAAAATAAATTCATCCAATAATGGGTTTAATGCGGTAAAAATAAATATTTCATGTTATAACGCGCCCTTGCAAACTCTATTTTTTAACAAAATGCTAAATAATAAGGATAGCCCAAAAATTCACTCGTGCAAATTTTTATTGTTTGCCTGCCACTATCCATTCTGCGGTTTTATCATCAGCGCCTGTATCTGTTTCATGGTGTTTTGCATACCCTCGCTGCTTCCATCCAGGAAAATCACATTCCCTTTTCCCAGTTCTGCAAAATTTTTGAGAGCCTCTGTCCACATACTGAAAAGTATTACATTGGTATCCAGGTTTGCTTTTTTCATTTGTTCAGCAGCTTCACTCATTCCCTTAGCTACTTCTTCTCTGAACAAAGCAACTCCCTGTCCTCTTAATCTTGCCGCTTCTTTCTCAGCTTCTGCTGAAATTTTAATGGCATTACCTTCAGCTTCTGCAGCTTTTGTCTTGGTGATCAGTAAAGCCTGTCCTTCATTTTCGGCGGCTGCTTTCAGATTATTACTTGCCACCACTTTACTCATCGAATCCATGATCGCCTGATCAAATGTAATGTCATTGATCTGCAGATCCAATAAATGATATCCCCAATCTTCCAATGAGTGATCGATCTGATCTTTCACGAATTCTACGATCTCTCTGCGAAGCCCTAATATTTCAGCCTGTTTTTTTGTGGCTACAAAAGAACGAATGCTTCCTTCAATCGTACGTGTCAATGCCTGCATCAGGTCACGATCACTGATAAATTTGAACGCCACTTTAGTGATCGTTTCTTCATCAGCATTTTGAACGGCATATAATAGCATGCTTTTGAAATACACATTGGCCTGATCAGAAGTTACGGCCTGGAACTCGAGCTCCACTGAACGGTTTTGGATGCTGATGCGCTTGTGCACCTGTTCGAGAAAAGGAATTTTGAAATTTAAGCCGGGACGGAGAACACGGCGGTATTTCCCGAACATGGTGATCACATTGATATAACCCTGGTTCACGGTCACGAGTCCGCTGAAAATAAATAACAGGATCGGAAGAATCCACCAATAAGAATAAAGAATATCCATAATGCCTGGTTATGATTTAGGTGATTGAAAGCAAAGGCCCGGAACCCAATTCAGGATGTATTTTGTTTGAGTTGTCGAATCTCAATAATGGTTGAAAGTACTATTTTTTCTATAATGAGTGTTTACTGTCAGATTTCAAAAAATTTTAAGTGGTAACTTTGCACATCCTTGAAATTATGAATAACAGTTATGATATCATCATCATTGGAGGTGGACCGATAGGCCTTGCCTGCGGATTGGAAGCGAAGAAAAGAGGATTGAATTATCTAATTATTGAAAAAGGAGTGCTGGTGAATTCTTTGTACAATTACCCGGCAAACATGACTTTTTTTTCGACCTCTGAAAGACTTGAAATCGGAGAAGTTCCTTTTGTGAGCAATAACCCCAAGCCAACCCGACCGGAAGCCTTGGAATATTACCGTCGCATTGCTGTTTCGAATCATCTTAATATTCACCTGCAGGAAAAAGTAAATCGTGTTCAACCGGCAAATGGAAAATACGAAGTCATTACTTCAGTGAGTCAATACCTGGCTACCCATATTATTCTTGCGACAGGGTTCTATGACATTCCCAATCTAATGAATATTCCTGGCGAAGATTTGCCCAAAGTAACTCACTACTATAAAGAACCGCATTTTTATGCCATGCAGAAAATTGTAATAGTCGGAGCAAATAATTCTGCGGTAGATGCTGCTTTGGAAACCTGGCGAAAGGGAGCTGAAGTTACCATGGTGATCAAGGGTGAAGGAATAGGGAAACGAGTCAAGTATTGGGTGAGACCTGATATAGAAAACCGCATCAGGGAAGGAAGTATCAAAGCTTATTTTCATTCCACACTAAAAGAGATTCGCGAAAAAGAGGTCGATATCCTGACCCCCGACGGGATTGTCACGATCCCCAATAATTATGTGCTGGCAATGACGGGTTATCAGCCGAATTTCAAATTCCTCGAAGAAATCGGCATTCATTTATCGGAGGATGAAAAACGTCATCCTGTGTATGATCCGGACACGATGGAGAGCAATATGAAAAATATTTACCTTGCCGGAGTAGTGTGCGGCGGGATGGATACGCATATCTGGTTTATTGAAAATTCGAGAGAGCATGCACAGAAAATTATTTCGGCGATTGTCGGAAAACTTATCCAAGAAGCACATGAGCATTCCTGTTAGGTAAATGAATATGCCCTTCATGGTTATCTGTACCTGATATTGACTCAAGTGAAAATACTTCCATTAACAAAATGAAATAAGATGGCATCCGGTTCATACAAAAAATTCAAAATTGCTGCGGCCCAGGCCACTCCTGTTTTCCTGGACAAAAAAGCGACTACTGAAAAAGCCTGTGAATGGATTCACAAGGCATCCTCAGAGGGAGCGAAACTCATAGTGTTTCCTGAAACTTTTATTCCAGCCTATCCTGAGTGGGTATGGATGATTCCGGCTGGGAAAAAACCATTGATGAACCAGGTATTTGAGGAACTGATGGCTAATGCAGTTACAATACCTGATGACACGACTCAACAACTTTGTGCTGCTGCAAGAAAATCTAAAATACATGTAGCTATCGGCATTAATGAACGAAATGATGAGGCCAGCGGCGCCAGTCTCTATAATAGCATATTGTATATTGATGATGATGGAAATATTATGGGAAAGCACCATAAACTGGTTCCGACAGGCGGGGAACGCCTGATGTGGGCACCGGGTGACGGGAGTACTTTGGTTGCATTTGACACCAGACTGGGCAAAATAGGCGGACTTATTTGTTGGGAAAATTATATGCCACTCGCCCGGTACACCATGTATTCGATGGGTGTACAGATTTATGTTGCCCCAACCTGGGATTATGGCGAAGTATGGCTTTCTTCACTTCGGCATATCGCGAAAGAAGGCGGAGCCTTTGTAATTGGTTGTGGGATGCCTCTACAGTGCAAAGACATCCCGGATAAATACGAATTCAAAAAGTTATATCCCGCTGATAAGGATTGGATCAACCCCGGTGGTTCCTGCATCATAGCGCCCAATGGAAATTTTATCGCCGGCCCCGTAAATAAGAAAGAAGAACTGCTGATTGCCGAACTGGATTTGTCAATGATTGCTGACGGAAAATGGATGCTTGACACAGCGGGACATTATGCACGTCCTGACGTTTTCCGCTTTGGAGTGAACAGGAATGCTAATAAGATCATGGATTCGGAAAGCTGATAACAAATACGGCATTTCGATCAATTCCCGCTACTTTCTTCCCAGATCATGGAAAGATGAACAATCGTCTGTACACTTTTTTCCATATCCTGTATGCTTACATATTCATGCCTTCCATGAAATGCCATTTCACCGGTGAAAATATTCGGACAGGGAAGTCCCATGAATGAAAGTCTCGATCCATCTGTGCCGCCTCTTGCGCTGGATCGTTTAACGGGGATGCCTGCGCGCTGAATCGCTTCCATTGCATAGGCAGAAACCATTGGATAAGTATCCAGTATCTCTTTCATGTTGCGATATTGTTCTTTTATTACAAAATCCGCCTTTGCACCGGGGAATTTGTGCAGCGCATCATCCAGTTTTTGTTGTAAATAACTTTCATAGGCAGCAAGCCTGGTTGTAACAAAGTCACGAATAATAAATTCAAGAGTTATTTTTTCAGGAATACCTTCTATTCTTGTGGGATGAACAAATCCATACCTGCTTTCGGTGGACTCGGGAGATAATTCATCCTTTGGCAAAGAATCTATAAATGCAGAAGCAACCTTTACAGCGTTCACAAGTTTGTCTTTAGCATAACCCGGATGTGCACTGACTCCATGAATAGTAATGGTGACCATATCCGCAGAAAAGGTTTCATCTTCATAATTGCCGAGTTCACCGGCATCGAGCGTATAACCGAAATCAGCCCCCAGTCTTTCTAAATCAACCTTGTCCACTCCCCTGCCAATCTCCTCATCAGGCGTAAACAATATTTTAATTGCACCATGTTTCAACCCTGGATTATTTGAAAAATAATTAACCATGTCCATGATAATTGCAATTCCCGACTTGTCATCTGCGCCCAGCAATGTATTTCCTGAGGCCGTAATTACGTCATCCCCGATTTTTTCTTTGAGATAAGGATGATCTTTTACCGAAATGATCTGGGTAGGGTCATCAGGCAATATGATATTATCGCCATTATAGTTTTTATGGATGATCGGTTTCACATTTTTTCCCGAACAATCAGGCGAGGTATCCATATGTGAGCAGAAACAAATTACAGGAACTTTTTTTGTTGTATTGGAAGGGAGAGTGGCATACACATAGCCAAATTCATCGATCATGACATCTGATATGCCCATTTCCTTAAGCTCCTTTACCAACAGGTGCCCCAGGTCTTTCTGTTTTTCAGTCGACGGGCAGGACCTGGATTGCGGGTCACTTTGCGTATCAATCCGGGCGTAGCGGACAAATCTTTCAGCAACCGTAAAATGATAATTTTGAAACATGTTGATTGTTTCGGTTTAATAATTGAATAATTTTAAATCGGCAAAGTCAGCAAAATTGATTTGGCATACAAACTTTCAGAAACTTTATGAGGTTTCCAAAAATCTGTTATGAATAAAAATTATGAATAGCAACGGCAGTTCAAAACCACTTCTCCGGCAGGGTTGGCTGAGGGTTCTTCTTTTCTGCATCTTCTATTTTATATTGGTTGCATTGAGTAGTGTTCCGCTCTATTTTATTATCAGGTCGGTGCGAGGGAAGGATGTAAATCTTTCCGAGCTGATTAACGGTGATTTTTTCTGGCTAAGCATTGTCATTGCTGCTTTCACAGGCCTGCTCGCCGTTTTTCTTTTCCGAAAAATTATTGACAGAAAAACTTTTATCAGCCTGGGTTTTGATTTAGTTGATCACATCAGCGATGCGATTGCCGGGTTTTTACTGGCCCTGGCTATACTGGGAGTAGGAACCATCATCCTGTATTTTTCAGGGCATCTTCAATGGACGGATATCGATTTCAACGGAAGAGAGCTTTTTATCGGATTCGGAATGATGCTTATCATTGCGCTCTATGAAGAAATGGTTTTTCGTGGATATATTCTCAACAACCTGATGGATTCTTTTAACAAGTGGGTAGCATTGCTGGTATCCGCCCTCTTATTCGCGGCATTTCATATTGACAACCCTTCGATCAATATTATACCCATCATTAATATTTTCTTAGCCGGAATACTGTTAGGCATTAATTATATATATACCAAAAATCTTTGGTTTGCCATTTTATTTCATCTGGGATGGAATTTTTTCCAGGGACCAATATTGGGATATAAAATAAGCGGACTGAATTTACCTGCACTATTACAAACAGAATTAAAAGGAGATTTGTTATTAACCGGTGGCGATTTTGGTTTTGAAGGTTCTGTAATTGATATGGCCATTACACTTATCGCCATCTTATCACTGTATGGGATATACGAAAAAAAATACAGGGAAAAGCAGGCGGAAATCACCTGACAACAGGTTCGCCAATACTAGATCAGAATTTCAACAAGTTCGAGGTCGAAGATAAGGTCTTCGCCAGCAAGCGGATGATTGGCATCAAGCATGATCATATCATTATTGATTTCAGCAATCACAACCGGGAATTGTTGCCCTGATCCATTATGCATATTCAATTGCATTCCTACCTGAGGCTGAATATCGTCGGGAAAACGATCCCTGGGAAAATCAATAATCTTTTGCGGATCTTTTGGACCATATGCATCATGAACAGGAATTTCAATAGTCTTCTTATCGCCCACAACCATTCCTAATACACCATTATCAAATCCCGGGATCACCATACCGCTTCCTACAGTAAACTCCAGCGGTTGACGGCCTTCAGAAGAATCAAATGTAGACCCATCGGTAAGACGCCCATGATAATGGACTTTTATGGTATCGCCTGCCTTCACTTGGTTCATAAAAAATTTTTAATGTTTTTTTGCTAATGAATTTCAAAATTAGGCTGATTGGACCGCTTCATCTAATAAAAGTTTTTAAGGATATTTGGTCCGGTAATGAAAATCTGATTATTTTCTAAACAGCAGGCAATTCATGAAAATATCTTTATTGATTTACGGGCTATTGTTTCTTGCGAATGTTACGCAAAGTCAGAAAGCGCCAGCCAAACAAACCTCGGCCCAATCAATAACAATTATTCCCGGTGCAGAGAGAATGGAAATATATCTTCCCTTGCTAAAAGGCAAATCAGTTGCTGTATTTGCCAACCAGTCTTCGCTGGTAGGCAAAACACACCTGGTTGATACCTTGTTAAAAAAAGGCGTTAGTATTAAGGTGATTTTTGGCCCTGAGCATGGTTTTCGTGGGACAGAAGATGCGGGAAAAGATGTAAATGCTTCAAAAGACAGCAGGACAGGCATTCAGATTGTTTCTCTTTATGGAGATAAACTAAAGCCGGATGCGAATGATTTGCGGGATGTGGATGTTATGTTATTTGATATACAGGATGTGGGTGTTCGGTTTTATACTTATATTTCTTCTCTGCAGAAATATATTGAAGCCGCGGTTGAAAACAATAGGCCATTAATCATCCTGGATCGTCCCGACCCGAATGGTTTTTATGTTGATGGCCCCGTCCTTAATCCTGCTTTTAAATCCTTTGTCGGTATGCAACCTGTACCGGTTGTGTACGGAATGACAATCGGCGAGTACGCAAAAATGCTGGTTGGAGAGAAATGGCTCGATGCTTCGATTACCGGTGATCTGAATACGATTCATGCCATCAATGATGCCGAGAAAAAAATAGATTCCTTGATCAATAAGATGACCAGGGAATATGCAGATTTCAGCATGTCCGATTTTCAGCTGATCATAATTCCCTGCAAAAACTATACGCATAAAAGCAGGTATAAATTACCTGTGAAGCCATCTCCCAATCTGCCGAACATGCAGTCTGTTTATTTGTATCCTTCGATTTGTTTTTTCGAAGGAACCAGGATAAGTCTGGGAAGAGGAACAGACAAACCATTTCAGCAGTTTGGTCATCCTTCTTTCCCCAATACGCTCTATCATTTTATGCCAAGAAGCGTACCCGGAGCAAAAAACCCTCCCCTGTTAAATCAAACCTGTTATGGATTCGACCTGAGTAAAATTAATGTCGACAAAGAAGGCAATAATCGCCTGCAGCTGAAATGGCTGATAAAGGCATATTCACTCTTCCCTTCAAAAGACGATTTCTTTCTTTCTTCCGGTTATTTCAATAAACTCGCCGGCAATGATGTGCTGATGCAACAGATTAAAGAGGGAATCTCAGAGCAAGAAATCAGGAAGAGCTGGGAACCTGCCCTGGGTAATTTCAAAAAAATAAGAAAAAAATATTTACTATACACTGACTTTTGAATGTCTGAAGAGCAAAACATAAATCAACAGTTCCAGTCATTGCGGATAATCTTTATGGGTACTCCTGAATTTGCATTGGCTTCACTCGATTTGCTCGTGAATAATCATTGCAATATAGTGGCCGTTGTTACTTCGCCAGACAAACAGGCCGGTCGGGGTATGAAAATGAACGAAAGTGCGGTAAAAAAATATGCAATTGAAAAAGGCTTGAAAATTCTGCAACCGGAAAAATTGAAGAGCACGGAATTCCTGCGGCAACTGGAATCATTGAAAGCAGATCTTCAGGTGGTAGTTGCATTTCGAATGCTGCCTGAAGTGGTCTGGGGCATGCCAAGAATGGGAACGATCAATCTTCATGGATCACTATTGCCTCAATACCGTGGTGCAGCGCCAATTAATTGGGCAATAATTAATGGAGAAAAAGAAACGGGAGTCACAACTTTTAAATTACAACATCAGATTGATACGGGAAATATTCTTTTGCAGGAAAGCTTTTCGATCGGAGAAAACGAAACAGCGGGCGAACTGCATGACCGGATGAAACTAATCGGCGCACAATTGCTGTTTAAAACGATAAAGGGAATATCGGATGGATCATTGAAGGAAAAACCACAGGCAGATTTTGTTGATCAAACTAATCAACCTGTGATAAAGTATGCTCCCAAAATATTTACTGAAACCTGTAAAATTGATTGGAAGAAACCTGTTGATGAAATACACAACCTGATCCGGGGGCTATCCCCTTTCCCCGGCGCATTTACCTATCTTGATAATAAGATGCTGAAAATATTCCGGTCACGAAAAGAACATATTTCGCATTCGGATACACCAGGCACTTACCGTACAGACGAAAAAAATATTTTAAAATTCGCCTGTGCCGATGGATATATTCATGCCGAAGAAGTTCAGCTTGAAGGGAAAAAAAGAATGGCAGTAGCCGATTTTCTGAGAGGATACAAATGATACAATCTGGCACAGCTCAAAGATTCCACCAATAATTAAATTTTAATACAAGCTCGCGGTTCTTGACAGAAAAAGGAGCAGGCAGATAATTGTCGGTATATACAATAAAGAAATCTGATGCAGGCTTATAACGCCACTGCAGCCGCGCATTAATATTCATATTATTTTCCTGCTGGTTATATTGAATGTAGGTAGTGAAAAAAAGTTTATTTGTCAGTGTGAGATCGATTCTCGGCCCAATCAGCCAAAAATCCGTTTCTCCCCAGGGTTTTGGTAAAGATAGATGGGTATATGTCAGGCTGAGCAGTATACTCACGAAGGGCTGGAAACGATAGCCGAGAGTCCCTGCAATGCTCGACTTCATACCATTATCGTAATATCCTCCGTATCGTAAAGAATAAGAGTAGGTGAACAAACTTTGGGGTTTTGACAACCCATCAATGCCGACGGTATTCCACCAATGCCTGGTGCCGACTGCCAAAGAATCGATGCCGGTGTTGGTTGGATCAAAAGGCTGGAGCAGTTGAACGTAATCATGCATGACCAGCGCATTGATCGTACTCCGGTCGCGGAAAGTAACCAGGTATGCCAAAATAGATTCGTTGTCTGTCCGGTGAAAAGCCGGGTCGAAATAATATGTCGAGCTGAGCTGAGGTCCGTGAGTCAGGATAGGTCCTCTTTTAGGAAAAAAATAACGAATGATCTGTGGATTGAACTTGATGTAATTATTTCGCGGTACATAACCTACTTCAGCATTATAATTGAGGCCCACGTATTCGTATTCAAAGAGCAGATTCCATTTCCGGCTTGCATATAAAATATTTCCTGCCTGCGTCCAATCCTGTCCTTTCAATCCCGGGCTAAACGATTTTAATAAGAGCATTTTCCCTGTAACCATATTATTCAGAGAGGCAAGATTGTATTCGAATCCAATATTCCGGTTGTATTGTGAATAGATCGTTTGGGAAGAATCAGAAGGATGATAGTTCACCGACTCCTTATTGATGAAAATGAAGCCGAAATTAGAACGGGCGAATATTTTTCGCTGCAATGCAACGACGGCAAAATTTTGCGAAGGAAGCGCTGAGGAATCAACCGATCCTGTTTGCATATCCATCACGCCTAAGCGCCAATTTTTATCCAGCTTTCCACTTAACCTTGCTCCTGCATAGATCGGTGCATCCAGTCCGATTCGTCTCGAAAAAAAAGGGCGAATGGTTGGATATCCGAAATTGGTAAACTGGTCCCCATTTTCGAGAAAAAACTGTCTCTTCTCAGGGAAGAAAAGTTCATACCTGCTTAAGTTGATGACCTGCTGATCAACATCGACCTGCGAAAAATCCGGATTGATCGTGAGGTCAAGATTAAGAGAAGACGATATGCCGATCTTGGCATCCATCCCAATTTCATGACGAAAGGAAGTGGGAGTGTTCTCCTCGTAGTCTTTCGAAACCCCTCCGAGAAGATAAGGTATCACGGCAATATTCGGTCCGGGATCAGGCGGGGCTTTGTCCCAAACCAGCACGCCTGTGTAGGCAAGCGAAGCAGTCGGGAATTGCCTTGGAACAGGCGCCCAGCTTGATTTTTCTTTTGATTTGAGGTCATTCCTGCTGAAATTGACACCCCATTCAGTAATCCCTTTTTTGTACCGTATTGTTTTAAAAGGAATAGCTGCTTCAAATATCCATTTGTCGTTATAATTTTTCACTGCAGAAGTCCACCTGTTATCCCAATTCAAGTCCACTTTTCCTCCTTCGAACATTGTACCATCCCATTGGGCGCCTGCCGCATTTGCTCCGAACGAAAAGCCATTTGTCTGATCATTGAAAGGATCGATGAATAAAAGAAAATTGTCATTCTTCACAAATGAAAAATCGCGTTTTAACGATTCTACCATATAGGGCCCTACTAAGCCATTATAGCAGATGGCAAGGATGTAAATATTTTGCCTGTCATAAGTCATCCTGACCTCTGTCCTTATCTCTGCATGACTGGTATCCATGGGCAATACCATGAAAAAATTTTCAGCTTTCTCGGCATCTTCCCAACCTCTTTCGTCTGCTACACCATCGATTTTAATTGCAGAACTGCTTTCCCGGATATGATAATGATAGGATTCATTCTTTTTTTGGGCGGACAGAACAAGAGGGAATATATATAAAATGAAAAAAAATGAAAACGCTTTCACAATTACAGTCAGTTTGTTTCAATATTACGAACCTGTTAATAATTTATTTGTTTTCGGATTGCATACGATCCGGAAAATATAAAAATACAAATCTTCATGTCGATAGAATAACTTTATTGCCTGTAATTATTCAATATATCTTTCAATTCAATTTTATGCGAAGAAGAAATTTTCTGCAAAAGGGATTGACTGCCGGAAGCGCTGCTTTATTCGCTTCTGCGACATCTGCTCATCCGGCGCGTTTGACAAGCGATATTCCAAAATTGTCAGAAAAATATGCTGGCAAGCCATTTCATCTCAATTACGGGATTCATGACGGCATGTTCAAGAACAATGCAGGTAACGATTTTATTGACCAGATCGAATTTGCTTACGATACCGGGTTCCGGGCAATTGAAGACAATGGAATGATGGACAGGTCCGCTGATCAGCAGGAAAAAATCGGAAATACTCTGGCCAGACTGGGCATGAGCATGGGCGTTTTCGTTCATGGATTTGATCATTGGCCCGTCAGCACTTCGCTTTGTTCCGGCGACAAGAAATGGCAGGAAAAATTTTTGCAATACACCCGGATGACTGTGGATGTTGCCAAACGATGCAACGGAAAATTAATAACTGTTGTGCCCGGGAATTACGACAGAAGCCTGCCGATGGGTTATCAGACATCTCATGTGATTGACTCACTGCGAAGGGCAGCCGAAATCCTGGAACCGCATAACCTGGTCATGGTGTTGGAGCCACTCAGTGATACGCCGGATCTTTTTTTGCGCCACCCGGATCAGACTTTTGCTATTTGTAAGGCGGTGAACAGCCCTTCATGCAAAATATTATTTGATATGTACCACATGCAGCGCAATGAAGGAGATCTAATTGTCAATATAGACAGAGCCTGGGAGGAGATTGCTTACTTCCAGATCGGCGACAATCCCGGAAGAAAAGAGCCAACGACCGGCGAAATGAATTATAAAAACATTTTCAAACATATTTATGACAAAGGCTACAAAGGCGTATTGGGGATGGAACACGGAATTGCACACCCGGGAAAGGAGGGTGAAATGGCATTGATAGCAGCTTACAGAGATTGCGATGATTTCGTTTAAAAAACCGGGTACCGTTTAAGACCGGCAAGACATAAACGAATTAAAGAAATAAGATTAAGCTTCATGTGCCTTATGCTCCATCCGTTTCTCCCGGATGATAGTCAGCACCTGCCCCGCCAGGAGAAGAAACAAGGGTTCTATTTCATAGCGAAAACGCATATTCTCGTAGTGTTCCAAAAGTGAACTGACCAGAAACACAAATGCAATTGTGATAATGATCGTGATATTCGGCAGGTTCATCTTCCTGCTTTTTATTGCTGTACTTACCAATAAATAAAAAACAGAGATATAAATCAGGAATTTTGGGATTGCCGATAATGTAAGCGCTATCCTCCGCTGTTGTTTTCCCTTAGCAAAATGTGAAAGGTTAAATGAATACATGATATCATAATATTTTATTTTGGCTGCCTGATCCTCTGCTAAAGGATATCGGGTTGCCGGGGCGAAAAAGATAATGGATGACTGAATTACGTTTTGCAAATAGGTAAAGGGGTGCGCTTTGAGGTAAGCCTTGCTGGCTTCCATGTATTTTTTCGAAATTTCGATATAGGCAATATGGTTTTCATTGATAAAACTATCGTTTTTTGTTTCCTGTAAAAGGTCGCGATCATTAAGTCCAACAAAAGGTTTTTCGTAATTCTCCGGGAGGAAAGGTTTATATACTGAAACTTTTGAGAACGGTTCAAAAGCTTCTATCCTTGATGAATCCCGGATCGGGTTATCGTGAAAAACATTTCTTGCCACATTCATACCTATCCAGGACGAGGAAGAGAAAACACCGAAAATGACATAGTTTTTTATATACCAGCTGGTGACGAGCAATACAGCTATCGCCGAACCCATAAACAATTTCCGGAAACCGTTTTTCTTTCGATAATAAAAAAGGATAATAAAAGATAAGAAAATCAGCCACACCAGGTGATACATACTCCTGGTAAGGCAAATGGCCACGAGGGGTATAAAAATTCCGCCACTACTTATCCAGCTTTCGTTTTGCTGAAAACACAGCAATGAGTAAACGCTGATGAGTAACAGAAGAGAT
>Ga0335076_10004287_pt1 | contig 14424 bp, 12 predicted proteins | sample Lox_Sample_25_FD_206717 | JGI IMG/M metagenome (GOLD analysis project Ga0335076, IMG submission 206717) | Soil microbial communities from Loxahatchee National Wildlife Refuge, Florida, United States - Lox_Sample_2.5 | ecosystem: Environmental > Terrestrial > Soil > Wetlands | place: USA... | reverse complement strand
TGCGCCAGGCCGCCTTCAGCGCTGCGGCGGCGGCGTGCTGGTCGGCTCTTGCGGCTGGGTCGGAGCCGGCGTCGGCACCGGCGCTCCCGGCGGGAGCGGCGGAAAGGGCTGAGGCGTGTAGGGCATCGACGGCTGCGGCGCGAACGGCGATACCGGGAACGGGCTCGACGGCGCCGGCGTGGCCTGCGGCGCGGGCGGTCGCGGCGTCGGGACTGCGCCCGCGCCCGCTGCCGGATCCGCTCCCGCAGCGCCGCCGGGTACGGGCGCTCCCGGGGTGGCGGCATCCGGCGCGGCGACCGGCGGCTCGTTCGCGGGCGGATCGAAGGGCTCGTCCTCTTCGTCGTCCTCCTGGATGTCCATCGAGTCGGGCCCCGAGCCGGGCGGCGGTCCATTGAACCGGCGGACAGCGCCCCCGGGCACCGGCCGGGTCGTGGGAATAGCGGCCGCGCTGGAGCCGGCGCTGGTCGACGGGGCCACGCCGGTGACGAGCAGGGTCTGCACGCCCGAGCCGGTCGGGTCGGCGAAGAGCGCGTAGTTGACTCCCTGGCCCTCGAGCACGGCGAGCACCGTCTCGGCGGGGCTGCGGCCCTGCACGCTCAGCGTCACGAGCTGCCGGGGCGAGGCCCCCTCGTAGACGACCTTCATCCCGATCTGCCGGGCGAGGCTGTCGAGCACCGTGTTGAGCGGCGCCTGCTTCGCGACGAGCTCCACTTGCGCGGAAGCGCCGGTGGCTTGCGGGACGAGGCGCACCTGCACGTCGGCCGCGGCTGGAGCGGCGAGCAGCGAAAGCGCCAAGCACAATCCGCGAGGTGCCACGAAATCAGTGTACGCCCCGCGCCAACGGGGGTAAAGGTCGGCCGGCTACGGCATCGGCGCGTCGTCCGGGTGAGGCGCCGCGAGGTCGAGCGTCGGCTCGCCGTCCCAGTAGTAGTCGAGCGCGCGGATGCGCGCCGTGATCTCGCGGCTCTGGGCGAAGCCGCGCCGGACGTAGTAGTAGTGGGTGTCCCACTCGTTGCGGCCGAAGCAGGCCGCGAGCTCGTAGCCGTTCTTCTCGGCGTAGCCCTTGAGCGTCATCACCATCCGGTACCACGGCCGGCCGAGCGAGCGCGTCTCCACGCGCTCGCCGTGGTCCGCGACGCGCGGCGAGAAGTAGGCGTGGAACACGATCAGCTCCGGGCGGTAGCGGTCGAGGTACGCCTCGTCGATCCCGCCGTGGTGCGCGATGTACTGGTCGTTCAAGCCCCAGGCGTCCACGGCCCGCCACTCGGAGACGAGCGGCAACAGGCCGGCCTCCGTCGTCACGAGCGCAAAGCCGCGCGACGCGTAGTCGTGGAGCAGGAGCCCGGCGTCGTAGAGGCCCAGGCGCTGCGGGGCCACGAAGCGATACGTCTGGTGCTCGGCAAACGCGAGCGCTGCCGCGACGGCGAGAGGCGCCCACGGCCCTGGCAGGGCTGTCAGGCTGGCGGGCCGGCGGCCCCACAGCGCCTGGGCCACGGGAACGCAGCCGAGGAGCAGCACGGGCAGCACGGGGTAGCGGAAGCGCATCACGTAGTTGGTCTCGTCGGAGATCAGCACGAAGAGCGTCACGAACAGAACGACCGGCAGTGCCGCGAAGAGCGCCGCACGCCGCGCTCCGCGGACCGCGAGCCCCAGCGGCAGCAGCCACAGGAAGGGCCAGCCGAGCGCCCAGAGATTCTTCCAGGACTGGCGGAGCGAGTGCCAGTAGAGCGTGCCGCCGCCCTTCTTGTAGAAGGGGTTCGGCAGCGGATAGCCGAAGTAGTGCCAGCGCCAGACGAAGTAGAGGAGGCCGAGCGTCAGGAACACGAGCAGGAACCGCGTCACGATCGTGCGGGCGTCCCGCCCGCCCCGGTAGGCGAGCACGGCGAGCAGCATGAAGCCGCCGAGGAAGACGCCCTCCGGGCGCGCCAGCCCCATGACGAGCGCCGCGAACGCCAACCCGAGGGCCGTCCGCGGCACGCGGTCGTCCAGGGCGCCCGCCAGGCAGCACGCGAAGAGCCATGCGACCGTCGCGGTGAGGGCGAAGAGCGGCGTGCCGTAGCCGGCCGCCAGGTGCCGCAGCCCCGGGCCGACGCCGACGAAGACGGCCGGCACGAGCGCCCACCCGCGGCTCGCGCCCAAGAGCCGGCGCGCGCCCCAGAACACGAGCCAGACGGTCGCCGCGTGGGCGGCGAGGCCGATCCCGCGCGCGGCGGTTTCGAGGCTCACGCCGGCGCGGTGGACGGCCGCGAGCACGACCATGAACAGGAAGTCCGTCGCTCCGTCGACCGGCCTCTCGCCGACGTTCCACACGATACCCTGGCCGGCGGCCAGGTGGCGCGAGTAGCGCATCAGCATCGCGGCGTCTTCTTCGGGCCGGCCGCGCAGGTCGAGCGCGAGCCATACGTAGCCGGCGACGAACAGCAGCAGTGAGAGGCCGAGTGCCGCGTCCTTCCGGTCGAAGTGCTCTGCGGCCGCGGGCATCAGCGCGCCTCGGCGCGCGCGGTCCGCCAGCTCCGGAAGGCCGCGGTCTGCGTCACGAGCCCGTCCACGGCGGGCAGGAACACGTCGGCCAGCCGCTCGATCCCGTTCGGCGTGAAGTGGCAGACGTCGATGAAGAGATCGGGATCGCCGATCTGCTCGTGCACGAGCAAGTGGGCGATGTGGTGCTTCAGCACGTACTCGCCGAAGCGCCGGTTGTAGCGCTCGATGAGCCTGGCATAGGTCGCGTAGGAGTGCAGCGGAAAGCGCCGTCCCCAGAACTCGACGTTGTAGTCGAGGTGGCGCTTCATCTCAGGGCTGAGCCGCTTCGGGTCGGGAGCGGCGAAGGAGGCCGCCAGGTAGTCGATGCCGCGCTCGCAGCAGGCCGCGCGGATCTTCCCGAGCGTGTCGAGGGAGTCCGCGAGGTAGGGCTCGAGCGCGTCGAGCGGGAACGGTACGAGCCGCGAGAAGAGCAGGCTCGAATAGGCGACGCGCCACACAGGATGCGCCTCGGCGAAGCGCGGGAACTGGCGCCAGGCGATGTCGTTGACGGCCTCGTAGTGGACGACCACGTCGGGCTCGAAAGCGAAGACGCGGTCGAGCCGCGTGAGCCAGTGCTCGTGGCTCACGCCGCTCACGCCCAGGTTCAGCACCTCGACCGGCAGGCCGGGGTGGCGCGCGCGCAGCTTCGCCTCCAGGAGCGCCGGGTAGGTCTCCTCGTTCGTGCGCCCGGCGACGGTGGTCGAGCCGCCGATGCAGACGACGCGCACCAGCCCCGCGGGCTTGGGCAGCGCGAACTCGTGGGTGCGAAAGCCCTGCGAGTTGATCTGGATCACGAAGCGCTCGCCGCCCGCGGTCACCTCGGCGCGCGCGCCCGCGCGATACTTGAACCAGGGCTTGGCCCAGAGCGTGTAGTCGCCGGCGTTCAGCTCCGTCGAGCTCGCGAAGAACACGTTGGCCTGGCGGAAGCGTTCGTCGGCCTTCGCGTCGGAGCGGAGCTCGAGCCGCAGCCAGAGCTCGCCGGCGAGTGCGGCGATCAGCGTGACGGCCGCGAGCAGCCACGCTCCCGCGGCCGCGCGAACCAGGCAGCGACGCGCCGCGGGCGTCACGGCTCCACGCCGAGCGGAGCGCTCGCTGCGAGCGCGCGTGCCACCAGGAGGGCGGCGGCGACGTAGAGCGCCGCGGCCGTGAGCAGCGTGCGGTCGAAGCCCCAGAGCATCGCGAGCGCGACGGCCGCCACCGATCCGAGCACCGAAGCCGCGCCGTTCACGCCCCAGGCCCACGGGACGAGCTCGGGCCCGCGCTCGCCGAGCAGCCGGATCCCCGTCGGCATCGGCATCCCGAGCGCGAGGCCGAGCGGGGCGAGCGCGGCCACCGTGATCAGGATCCGGAATGGCGCGGCGAGCTCGACCAGGGCGTAGAAGAGCGGCGAGAGCCCGAGCGTCGCGAGCACGACGAGAGCGGCCACGGCGAGGAGCACGCGCCGCAGCGTGCGCGGCAGCCCCGCGTCCTCGAAGCGGCCCGCGAGCCAGCTCCCGAGCGCGCTCCAGAGCAGCACCGAGAAGAGCACGACGGTGAGCGCGTAGGCCGGGTGTCCGAGGAACAGCACGCACTTCTGGACCAGCGCCACCTCGACCACGATGAAGCCGGCGCCGAGGGCCGCGAAATAGAGCAGGAACGGCAGCCGTCCGCGGATCCCGGCGACGCGGCCTCGCGCCAGCAGCAGCGGGCCCAGGATGAACAGCAGGACGACCAGCAGGCTGATCGCGACGACGCCGTAGAGCACGAGCGTGCCGAGGTTCGTCCGCCGCCACTCGCCGCGCGCCCAGCGCCTTTGCAGCGCCTGGCCCGGCCGCGCCGACTGGAAGAAGAAGGGCCGGTCGTCGCTCGGCGGCGAGATGTCCGACGGGAAGGCGCTCCAGAGCGCTTCGGGATCGGGGGCGGTGGCCAGGCGGGTGAGCTCGTTGTCGGGGCGCGTGCGCGGCGAGTAGACGAGCTCGAAGCCGGCGCGCTCGGCGAACGCCTCGGCGTTCGCGACCTCGTCGGGAGTGAAGGGGTCGGCCTTGAGCAGCACGGTCGAGGTCGCGAGCGGCTGGCCGCCCTCGGGCCGGCCGCGCACGACGACGAAGTGCTGCGCCGGATCGGCCGCGTCGCGCGCGGCGAGCGCCACGCGTCCGAGCGAGACGATCCGCAGCAGCTGGTCGGGCGGGCTCTGGTACCAGCGCGTGAGGCTCAGCACGCCGCCCGGCGCGAGGCGGTCGAGGTAGGCCGCGAAGGCCTGCTGTGTGTAGAGGTTGTTCTCGGTGAGCGCGAACGCGCCGGCGGCGGTCGCGGCCCAGGTGTCGACCATGGTGCCGACCACCAGGTCGTAGCGCTCGCGCGAGCGGCGCAGGAAGCTTCGCCCCTCGTCGACCACGAGGCGCACCCCCGGCTGCTCGTAGAGCCGGCCGGAGAAGGATCGGAAGGGCTCGCTCGACATCACGTCCCGCGCGACGAGCGGGTTGACCTCGACCGCGGTCACGTCGCGCGCGCCGTGGAGGCGGGCCACGATCACGTCGACGCCTGCGCCGGGACCGATGATGAGCACCTTGTCGCGGTGCCCCGTCTGGTATCCGAGCGACTCGATGCGGTCGCGCTCCGCGGCGTGCCGCTTCAGGTCGGAAGCGTCCTTGTGGATGATCGTGGCGGCGTCGGCGTCGATGTAGAGGAGCAGGCGGTCGGGATCGGGAGTGCTCGTTACGGTGACGCGCGAGAAGGAGTTCCAGCGCGAGAACAGGACGGCAGCTTCGGAGAGGCCCTTGGCCTCGCGCAGCTCCACGAACGGCGCGGCGCGGTTCCAGGCGAGCAGCACGAGCGCGGCGGCGGTCGCGGCGACGAGCCAGCGCTGCCCCGACAGCAGCCATCCCGCGAGCGCCGCCAGCAGCGCGACCAGGAACACGGTGTCGATCGCCCCCAGGACCGCGAGCGCGGGGACCAGCAGCAGGCATCCGGCGGCGGCGCCGGCCAGGTCGAACAAGTAGAGGCGGTTGATGTCACGCCGGAAAGCCGCGACCGCGAGCGTGATCACGCAGCCCGAGAAGAAGAACGGCAGCGCCGCGGCGCCGTAGATCCAGGCGAGCGACAGCAGGATCCCGAGCCCCGGGCTGAAGGGCGAGAGCGGGTGGGCGAGGATCACGAGGAGCGCCGCGAGCGTGCTGGCCGCGAACGCCGCGCAGCCGGCGGCCATCCAGCGGGCGGTGCCGTCTTCCCGGAGGCTCGGCCGCAGCAGGTAGACGAAGACGCCGCTCGCTCCCGAGCCGAAGAGCGCGAGCGAGATCGCCAGGAAGGCGAAGTGGTAGAACATCGTGGCCGAGAAGAGCCGTGTGAGCGTCAGCTCCAGCATCAGCGTCGCGAGACTGACGAGGAAGACGCCGGCGAAGCGGCGGGAGCCGGAGAAGGGCAAGCTCACGGAAGCTATCCGGCGGATCGAGTCGGGTCAAGGCGCGCCCGGTGCTCAGGCCGGGTGCGACTTCGGGACGATGTCGGTCTGCAGCAGCGGGTCGGCCGCGGGCACGCGCGCCTCCGGCAGCCCGAGCTCGCGCCGCACCAGGTTCGTGCCCTGGGCGATCGCCGTCGTCTTGAAGAAGGCGATGTCGCGGTTCACGCCCTGGCGCCCGAAGCCGCAGTCGCTCGAGACGATCAGCTGCTCGGGTGCTATGTGCTCGAGGGCGCGCCGGATGCGCGCGGCGACGTCTTCCGGCCGGTCGCACTGCAGCGTGCGGTGGCTGACGGTGCCGACGCAGATCTTCTTGGGCAGCCGGCCCTTCAGCGGTCCGAAGAGCTCGATCTCCGCGAAGTCGCGGTCGGTCATCTCGACCGTCCAGACGTCGCCGCGCAGGGCGTGCAGGTAGAGCTCGAAGGACTCGCGGTAGCTCGTGTTGTCGATCACGCGCTGCATGTTCGGGTTGCCCCAGCAGGTGTGGATCCAGATCTCGACGTCGTCGAGACCCTGCACCTCGCGGTTGTAGCACTCGACCATGAACTTCACTTCGTCGCTCTTGGCGCCGAAGGTGTTGGCCCAGAAGTGGAGCGTCGGCTCCTCCACCTGGATCGCGCGGCAGCCGGCGTCGCGCAGGGCGAGCAGCTCCTGGTTCATGGCGGCGGCCATGTCCCAGAGCACCTCGCGCTTGTCCTTGTACTTCGGGGTGTGGATGTCGAGGAAGAGGCCCATCACCTGGGAGCAGCAGGTGCCGAAGCGCACGGGCTTCTCGGTCCGGGCCTGGGCGAGGCGCCAGATCTTCGGGTAGTCGAGCGGGCGGTGCGCGATCTTGTCCACGACGCGCGGCCAGCGCCAGCCGGTGTAGATCTCGTTCAGCAGCGTCCCCGGCGGGTAGCGCAGCCATGGCGAGCGCGTCTCCTCCGACTGGAGGTGGTCGCCCTCGAAGCCCGCCCAGCGCTGGAGCGGGTAGTGGTGCCACGAGCGGCCGGCGAGGTCGTCGTCGCAGTGCAGGTCGCCGTGGGTCAGGAGGTCGAGACCGGCACGCTCCTCGTCGGCGATCACTACCGTCAGCGCGTCGGTGTACTTCTCGCGGAACCGCACGTCGAGCATGCAGGTGTCGAGCCGCTGTCCGAGCAGGCTCGCGTCGAACCAGCGCGGCCGCGGCCAGGAGCCGGTGACGGTGCAGGGCAGCACGAGATCGCGGGTGATCGTGAGCATGGCCTCGCTCCTGGGGCCGGACACTACCCCCCCGGCCCCGGATCGGTCAACGTTTGAAGCGCCGCCTCGATTGATGGGCCGCGAGGCGAATGCTAATCTTCGTCGACGCGCCGACGGCAAGGTCGGCGAGCCCGCCCGAGCTCTCGGGGGGGCTCCCCCCGGAGAGGTTGATGGCGACACTCGCAAGCCCCGCGCAACGGTCCGACACCGCCCTCGAGGCCGTCCGCGAGAAGGTGCTCGCCGGACGGCGGCTGGGCTTCGAGGACGGCGTCGCCCTTTACAGGACGCACGACCTGCTGGGGCTGGGGGCGCTCGCCAACCACGTCCGCGAGCAGAAGCACGGCGACCTCGCCTACTTCGTGTGGAACACGCACATCAACCACACGAACGTGTGCGTCGCGACCTGCGACTTCTGCGCCTTCGCGGCGAAGAAGGACGAGCCGCGCGCCTACACGATGGCGCTCGACGACATCTTCAAGACGGTCTCCGGGCTCTCGCCCTCGGTGCGCGAGGTGCACATCGTGGGCGGGCTGCACCCGGACCTTCCGTTCTCCTACTTCACCGACATGATGCGCGGAATCAAGGCGGTGCGGCCCGACATCCACATCAAGGCCTTCACCGCCGTCGAGATCTTCTTCTTCCACCGGCTCTACCGCATGAGCGTCGAGCAGGTGCTCGGCGAGCTGAAGCAGGCGGGGCTCGACTCGATGCCGGGCGGCGGCGCCGAGATCTTCGCGAAGGAGACCCGCAACAAGATCATCAAGGGCAAGGCCGACGGGCCGCAGTGGCTCGACGTGATGCGCCAGGCCCACAAGGCCGGCATCCCGACGAACGCGACGATGCTCTACGGCCACATCGAGTCGGTCGAGGAGCGCGTCGACCACCTGCTGAGGCTGCGCGAGCTGCAGGACGAGACCGGGGGTTTCGTCACGTTCATCCCGCTCGCGTTCCAGCCCTGGGAAGCGCCGGCGATGAAGCTGCCCGAGACGACGGGCTTCGACGACCTGAAGGCGATTGCCGTCGCGCGGCTCCTGCTCGACAACTTCCCGCACATCAAGTCGTACTGGATCATGATCACGCCGCGGCTCGCCCAGGTGGGGCTCTCGTTCGGCGCGGACGACATCGACGGCACCGTGACCGAGGAGAAGATCGCGCACGATGCCGGCGCGAACACGCCGCAGCTGATGACGGTCCACGAGCTGGTGCGGCTGGTGCGCGAGGCGGGGCGCCGGCCGGTCGAGCGTGACACCGTCTTCAACGTGGTGAAGGAGTGGTGAGCGCCGCGACGCTCGCGCAGGCGGGCTCGAGCGCGACACGCGGCGCGGCGAGCGGCGTGCTCCGGCTGGGAGCGGTCAGCTACCTGAACGCCGAGCCGACCGTGCACGGCCTCGAGCGCGAGCCGGCGTTTCGGGTCGAGCGGGACCTTCCCGCGCGCGTCGCGACGCGGCTGCACGCGGGCGAGGTCGAGCTCGCGCTCGTGCCCTCGATCGAGTACGCCTTCGGCCGCTACGCGATCGTGCCGGGCGTGGCGATCGCGAGCCGCGGGCCCGTGCGCTCGGTGTGCCTGTTTCACCGCGAGCCCGTCGAGCGCATCCGGCGCGTGGCGGTCGACACTTCGAGCCGCGCGAGCGCGGGCCTGGTGCGGGTGCTGCTGCACACGCGGCTCGGCCGCGACCCGGAGTACGTGCCGATGGCCCCCGGCCTCGAGCGGATGCTGTCCGAGGCCGACGCGGCACTGCTCATCGGCGATCCGGCGCTCGACGCCGTGAGCGACGTGCCGCGGCTCGACCTCGGCGAGGAGTGGACGCGGCTCACCGGCCTGCCGTTCGTCTATGCCTTCTGGGCGGGGCCTTCCGGCGTCGTCGACGCCCGCGGTGTGGCGCGGCTGCAGCACGCGCTCGCCTCGGGTCTCGCGGCCAAGGGCGAGATCGCGCGGCGGCAGGCGGGCGGCGATCCTGCCCGTGCCGCGCGCTACGAGGCCTACCTGCGCGATAACATCGTGTACGAGCTGGGCGAGCGGGAGCAGGAGGGTCTGCGCGAGTTCTACAAGCGCGCCCATGCGCTCTCGCTCGTGCCGGAGGTCCCGGAGCTGAGGTTCCATGGCCAGGCTGGATGAGACGCGCAAGAAGGTAGAGGACGGCGTCCGGCTTTCCCGCGAGGAGGGCGTGGCGTTGCTGCGTGACGCCGACCTGCTCGAGCTCGGCGCGCTCGCGGACACGGTGCGCTGGCGCAAGCACCCGGAGGCGGTCGTCACCTACATCATCGACCGCAACATCAACTACACGAACGTGTGCACCGCGCAGTGCGCCTTCTGCGCCTTCTACCGCGACTTGCCCTCGAAGGAGGGCTACCTGCTGTCGAAGGCGCAGCTCGCGCAGAAGATCGAGGAGACGATCGCGCTCGGCGGCCGCCAGATCCTGCTGCAGGGCGGGCTGCACCCCGACCTCGGGATCGAGTACTACGAAGAGCTCTTCCGCTGGATGAAGGCGAGCTACCCGATCTGGATCCACGGGCTCTCGCCCGCCGAGGTCCAGCACATCGTGCGCGTCTCGAAGCTCGGTCTCGAGGAGACGCTGCGGCGGTTGATGGCTGCCGGCCTCGATTCGATCCCCGGCGGCGGGGCCGAGATCCTGTCCGACCGCGTCCGCAAGATCATCGGCATCGCCAAGGGCTCGACCTCCGAGTGGCTCGAGGTGATGGAGACCGCGCACCGGCTCGGGATGCGGACCACCGCGACGATGATGTTCGGGCACGTGGAGACGCTCGAGGAGCGGATCGACCACCTGCTGCACCTGCGCGAGCTGCAGGACCGGACCTCGGGCTTCACGGCGTTCATCGCCTGGACCTTCCAGCCTTCGAACACGGCGCTCGCGGGGGAGGAGCTCACGTCCTTCCAGTACCTGCGCACGCTCGCGGTCGCGCGCGTGATGCTCGACAACTTCCCGAGCGTCCAGGCCTCGTGGGTGACCCAGGGCTCCAAGATCGGGCAGGTGTCGCTGCGCTTCGGCGCGAACGACTTCGGCAGCCTGATGATCGAGGAGAACGTGGTCTCGGCCGCGGGCGCGCACTTCCGGCTCACCGAGGCCGAGATCGCGCGCGCGATCCAGGAAGCCGGCTTCGTCCCCAAGCGCCGCACGATGGACTACCAGATCGTGGGCGACCCGTACTGCTGGAGCCACGCGACGGCGCCGCTTCCGGACGGGCACGCGGCCGCCGCGTCGCTCGCGAGTTGACGCCCCTCGCGCGCCGAGGGGCGCGCGAGACCTGACAATGCAGCTAGTCCAGGCCGCTTGGGTGCTTCCGATCACGGGTCCTCCTCTCCGTGAAGGCGTCGTGGCTTTCTGCGACGGTCGGATCATCGGGGTCTTTCGCCCGGAAGAGCCCGGCGTCCCCGACGGTCCCGTGCATCGCCTCGGCGAAGGCGTGCTGCTCCCCGGCCTCGTGAACGCGCACTGCCACCTCGAGCTGTCGCACCTCGCCTCGGCGGCGCTGCCGAGCGGCGCGGGGTTCGTGCCGTGGGTCGAGGCGGTCGTCGCGAGCCGTGGAAAGCACTCGGACGAGGAGATGGCGGCAGCCGCGTCGGCGGCGATCGCGTCGCTCGAGGCGTCCGGCACCGCGGCGCTCGGCGACGTCTCGAACACGCTGGCACATCTCGGCCGCCTGAGCGCGTCGAGCCTGAGCGCGGTGGTCTTCCTCGAGCTGCTGGCCTGGGACCCCGCGAAAGCCAGGGACACGCTCGCCTGGGGCGAAGGGCTGCTGCGCGAGCGGCAGGCGGCGCTGCGGCCCGGGCTCGAGCTGCGGCTCGCCGCCCACGCGCCGCACTCGGTGTCGCCCGAGCTGCTGCGTGCGCTGGTCGCGCGCGGCGGCCCGGCCGCCATCCACCTGGCCGAGTCGCCGGACGAGACGCACTTTCTCCGCGACGGTGGAGGCGCCTGGTCCGGCTGGCTCGCGTCGCGAGGGCTCGGCCACGTCAGCTTCACTCCCGCGGCGACGAGCCCGGTACGCTACTGCGACAGCCTGGGCCTGCTCCATTCGGGGCTGGTGGCGGCCCACGGCGTGCAGGTCGACGCATCGGATCGGGAGCTGCTGGCGAAGCGCGGCGTGCACGTGGTGCTGTGCCCGCGCAGCAATGCCCGCCTCGGCGTCGGGACCGCCGACGTGCCGGCGCTCCTGGCTGCGGGCGTGCGGCTCGCGCTCGGGAGCGACAGCCTCGCGAGCAGCCCGTCGCTCGACGTCCTCGACGACGCGGTGCTGCTGCGCCGCCAGTTTCCAGGGATCGAGGCTGCGGCTCTCCTGCGCGCGGCGACGCTCGGCGGTGCCGAGGCCCTCGGCTTCTCCGAGCTCGGAGCGATCGCGCCGGGGCGGCGCGCGGCGTTCGCCTACGCTCCCGCGGCGAAGGCGCCCGCGGACCCGGAGGCCTTCCTGCTCTCCGGCGAGGCTCGGCTCGAGCCGGTCCCGAGCCGCGTGCCGCAGCTCCAGGCATGACGCGGCTCCTCGATCGCGTCGCCGCGTACGGGCGCATGATCCGCTTCTCGCACTCGGTCTTCGCGCTCCCGTTCGCGCTCACCTCGGCGACGCTCGCCGCGCGCGCGGGCGGCGTGCGCGCGAGCCAGGTGCTCTGGATCGTGGTCGCGATGGTGTCGGCACGGAGCGCGGCGATGGGCTTCAACCGGCTCGCCGACCACGAGCTCGACGCGCGCAACCCGCGCACCGCCGGCCGGGAGCTCCCGAAGGGCGTCGTCTCGCGCGGCGAGGCGTGGCTCTTCGTCGCGCTCTCGGCGGCCGGTCTCGTGCTCGCGTCGGCGATGCTCAACCCGCTCTGCCTCGCGCTCTCGCCGGTCGCGCTCGCGATCGTGCTCGGCTACTCGTACACCAAGCGCTTCACGCCCGCCTCGCATCTCTTTCTCGGCCTCGCGCTGGCCGTGGCGCCGGTGGGCGCGTGGCTCGCGATCCGCGGCCGGCTCGAGGCCGTGCCCGTCGTGCTGGGGCTGGCCGTGCTGCTGTGGGTGGCCGGATTCGACACGCTCTACGCCTGCCAGGACGTCGATTTCGACCGCCGCGAGGGCCTGCGCTCCCTGCCCGCGAGCCTCGGCGTGCCGATGGCGCTCGCCGCGGCGCGCGCGATGCACGTCGGCACGGTGGCCCTGCTGCTCCTGCTGTTCCGCCTGGCGCCGCTGCATCCGGTGTACCTGGCCGGCGTCGCAGGCGTCGCGGCGATCCTGGCCTGGGAGCACTCGCTCGTGGGCCCCCAGGACCTGAGCCAGGTGATGCCGGCCTTCAACCTGAACGGGTGGGTGAGCCTCGGCTACTTCGCCGTGACCTCGGCGGCGGCGTGGCTCCGGCCATGAGCGGAGGGGCTGTGAGCGCGGCTCCGCCGACGCCGGGCGCGCCGGAGCGGGCCGCGGTGCGCTCGATGTTCGACCGCATCGCGCCGCGCTACGACCTCCTGAACCGCGTGTTGTCGGGAGGCACCGACGTGCGCTGGCGGCGGCGTGCGGTGGACTTCCTGGAGCTCGAGCCGCCGCTGCGGGTCCTCGATCTCTGCACCGGCACGGCCGACCTGCTGATCGAGGCCGTGGCGCGTCACCCGGAGAGCTCGGGCCTCGGCGTCGACCTCGCGCAGGGAATGCTCGCGCGAGGCAAGGGCAAGCTCGCGGGGCGTGGCCTCGCGCTGCGCGCCTGGCTCGCGGAAGGCGACGGCGAGCGCCTGCCCGTGCGCGAGGGCGGCTACGATGCGGCCCTCGTGGGCTTCGGGATCCGCAACGTCTCCGATCCGAAGCGAGCTCTTCGCGAGGTGCACCGCGCGCTCCGGCCCGGCGGGCGCTTCGTCGTCCTGGAGTTCTCGATGCCGAAAGGCCTGCTCGGCAATCTCTACCGCGCCTATTTCATGCAGGTGCTGCCGCGAATCGGCGGCCTCGTGAGCGGCGAGCGCTCGGCCTACAGCTACCTGCCGGCGTCGGTCGCGCGTTTCCCCGAGCCGGCCGAGTTCGCGGCGCTGATGGAGCGTGCCGGCTTCGTCTCCGTGCGTTACCAGCCGCTCAGCTTCGGCATCGCGTGGCTCCATCGCGGGGAGAAGCCGAGATGAGCCGGCTGCAGGCGGCGCTGCGACGCGCAGCCGAATGGATCCGGCCCGAGCGCGACGCCGTGCTCACGGATTGGGTGCGTGCGGTGGCCGACGCGCGCGGGATCGCCGAAGCCGAGGCGCGGCCCGCGTGCGCGCGCTCGCTCGACGAACTCGTCGAGCGGCTGTTGGCGGGCGACCTCGAGGGGCTCATCACCGCGGAGGCCGACCGGGCCAAGGCCGAGGCCCGCCGCGCCGCGAGCCTCCAGGGCACGGCCCTCGAGATCCGCGTCCTGAACCGGTGCCTGGCGAGCGTGCTGCAGCGGGCCTGCCCCGACCGCGACGCGCTCGTCGAGACGTTGGTGGCGCTCGACGAGCTGGGGGACCGAAGGCTCGAGACGCTGCTGCGGGCGCAGGAGGACGAGTCGGCCCGGCTGCTGGTCGAAGCCCAGGAGCACGGCGCGCGCGCGGCTGAGCGGGCGCGCGAGGTGGAGCACGCGAACACGGCGCTGCGGCGCGCCGAGGCCGACAGCCGGAGACACGCGGCCCGCATCGCGCTCATCGCGTCGGTCGCCAGGCGCATCGCCGCGATTCGCGAGCCGGACGAGCTGATGCAGCAGGCGGCTGACGTGATCCGCGGGCAGATGAACTACGGCTACGTGGCGATGGTGGTGCTCGACCACGAAGGCGTCCTGGTCGGCCGCTGGGCGGGGCGCCCCGGCCTGGGACACAAGAGCGCGGGCCGCGCGCAGGGGCCGCCCGGCGGTGTGATCGGCCGCGCGCTCCGCACGCGCGCGCCGCAGGTCGTCGGCGACGTGACGAAGGACCCGGACTACCACGCGGACGTCGAGGGCACGCGCTCGGAGATGGTGATCCCGCTGCTCGAGGGCGGCGAGGCCACGGGCGCCCTCGACTTCCAGAGCGACGAGCCCGCCGCCTTCAGCCTCGACGACGTCGCCGCCGGCGAGACGCTCGCGGAGTTCCTGGGGATCGCGCTCCGGAACGCGCGCCTCTACCAGGAGGCCCGGCGCCGGTGAGGGCGCGCGCGCGAAGACCTCGCGCGCAGCGCGATCAGGCCGAAATCCGCTCCCGTCTGAAGCAGGTGCGGCCGGACAGCGAGCGGCGCTTCGGCACGATGTCGGCGCTCGGGCGGAAGACCGCGACCGCTCCGAGCGGCCCGTTGCAGCGA
>Ga0335076_10004286_pt1 | contig 14424 bp, 16 predicted proteins | sample Lox_Sample_25_FD_206717 | JGI IMG/M metagenome (GOLD analysis project Ga0335076, IMG submission 206717) | Soil microbial communities from Loxahatchee National Wildlife Refuge, Florida, United States - Lox_Sample_2.5 | ecosystem: Environmental > Terrestrial > Soil > Wetlands | place: USA... | reverse complement strand
TCGCCGAAGCCGAGTCGGCGCCAGTTGTTGATGTAGTTCTCGAGTTTCATGTAGTGCGCCAGCGAGGCGCGCGCGACCTGCCGCGCGCGCGCCGGATCGGTCTCGAGCAGCACCATCTGCTCAGGGCACAGCAGCTTGCCGGCGCCCAGCGTGCGGCGCGCCGCGGCGGTGTGCTCGGGCGTCACGTTGTAGGGATGCGCACCGTCGGCCAGGGTGGCGGCAAGCTTGAGCATCTGCGGTCCGAGCGCAGCGAGCACCGTGGGCGGCGCGGGTGCCGGCATCGGCGCCTGGTAGGGCGCGGCGCGCATCGCCTCGAGATAGGCCCGCATGGTCGGCACCGGCTTGCCATAGGTGTGCCCGCGCAGGGTCGCCACCAGCGGCACGTGCGACACCCCCATGCCGAGCAGGAAGCGGTCGCGCGATTGCTCGGCGAGCCCGCGCTGCGCATTCGCCATCGCCATGGCGTCGCGCGCGTAGATGTTGGCGATGCCGGTCGCCACCACCAAGCGCTCGGTGCGCGCGAGCAGCCATGCCGCATGGCTCAGCACGTTGCGGCCGCGGCTTTCGGGCATCCAGAGCGCGGCATATCCCCAGCGCTCGACGCGTTGCGCGAACGCCGCACCGTCGGCGGCCGACAGCCCGTCGAGCGAGGTCCAGACGCCGAGCTTACCGAGCTTCATCGCGAAATCTCCCTCACAGCTTGCGCAGCGCCGGCAGCAGCTCGTCGCTGATCAGGCGCATGCTGGCCAGCGAGTGACCGATCGGCATGCCGCTCCAGTTGGTGCGCAGCACCAGGAAGGTGGCGCCGACCTCCTCCCAGCACGGCCGCAGCTGCTCCCAGCAGTCCTCGGGGCTGCCCAGGATGAAGCGGTCGCGCAGCAGCGCCTCGAGCGGCTGGCGGAACGAATCGTTGCCCGGCAGCACCGCGTCCTGACCCCACGCCGCATAGGTCTTGTATTTCTCGGAGAGATAAGGCCCTGCCATCTCGAGCGCCGTCGCCTTGTCCTTGGCGCAGAAGATCTCCTTGAAGAACGGCAGCACCTTGGGGAACGGCTTGCCGACGCGCGCGAGCTCCGCGCGATAGAGCGCCATCTGGGCCTTGATCGTCGATGTGGTGGCGTGCGGGTTGATGAACCAGGTGTCGCCGATGCGCGCCGCGCGCTTGACCGCCGCGTCGCTGTTGGCGGCCACCCAGATCGGCGGATGCGGCGTCTGGATGGGTCGCGCCGTCAACGTCACGCGGTTCAAGGTGCAGACATCGGTGTGCGCCGTCACCTTGTCCTCGGTCCACAGCCGCTTGACCAGCTCGATGCATTCCTCGAAGCGGCGCACGCGTTGGCCGCGCGGCACGTTGAAGGCGTCGAACTCGACGTCGCGGTAGCCCAGTCCGATGCCGAAAATGAAGTTGCCGCGCCAGATCGCATCGAGCGAGGCGATCGATTCGGCGACCAGCACGGGGTTGTGCAGACCCGCCAGCAGGATGCCCGCGATCCCGGTCATCTCGCCGGCCTCGGCGGCCAGGCGCGCCAGCATCGGGATCAGCTGCACCTGGCGCACGCCCTCGCTGAGGTAGTGCTGGCCGGTCGCCACCGCATCCCAGCCGCGATCGCGGGCGAGCCGCGTCATGGCGTACTGGTTGTCGAGCGCCGCGATCATGTCGGCCCCCGGCGGCTGCTGGCTGGTCAGGAAAATGCCGATCTTCATCGGGGGCCTCCGCGGTTACGGCCGCGCGCCCAACGCGCGGAAGCTGTCGAGCGACGCCGCAGTGCCCCGCGCGGCCGGGCGGTCGGCCGGTGATATCGTGTCGTGCGGCTGGTTGGCGCGCACCGCGCGATCGGCGTTCTGGTTGCTGACGTCGATCGTGAACTGGCCCTGCGCCTCGGCCATCGCGCGGTTGTAGCTGCCGATCGGGATCTCGCGATTGTAGAGCTTGACCATCGCATCGTCCTGGCGCCGCCAATAGTCCAGGAAGGGCACGGCCTGGCCGGGGCTCGCCTCGATCAGCGCGCGCCGGCACGCCGCGCGCTTGCCGTCCAGCGCGAGCAGCAATGCGCGGTCGCGCTCATCGGCGTAGCTCGCGATCATCATCATGTCGCGGGTCCACGGCACCTTGGGATCGCGCGGCAGGATGCGGCCACGCAGCGGCGCGAGTTGCGGATCCGCGGCCACTTGCTGGCACAGCGCCTCCGCGGCGAGCAGGTGGCCGCGCGTGCCGTCGTCGACCGGCGGCGCAACCGCCTGTGGCGCGGGCGCGTCCCGGGCGCCGTGGCTCGTGCAGCCCGCGGCCAGGATCGAGAGGACGATCGCACTCGCGCACGCCGCACGCCGCATCGCGCTTCACCGGCTGGATCGACGGGTAGTCTAGCCCAGAATCCCGGCCGCTTCGATGGTGTGACGCGCGCGCCGTCGGTGCTAGCGGTTGGCGGCCATCACCTTGGTCGCGTTCAGGAAGGCGCCGACGAACGCCGCATGCCCGCCGAAATCGACCTCCGGCATGCCGCGGACCCGGGCGAGCGCCAGCAGATTGCTGATCACCAGCCGTTCGGAGGGGCTGGTCAGCGCGCTCGAGGTGATGACGCCGATGATGGGCCCGCGCGAGCCGTCGTCGTTGAGCAGGAACAGCGGACCGCCATCCGAGCCGCGGCAGCCGTGATCGATGCGGAGGTCCTGGGCGCGGATCACGCTGCAGGCGGTGTCCTCGGTCAGGAAGCGACCATTCTCGAGGTCGGCGGAATAACCCACCGCGGCCACCGGCTTGTCAGCCAGCAGGCTCAGCGGCGTGTCGGACATCAGCGGCAGGGGCAGGATCCCGGTCGGCTTCTCGGTCAAGAGGATCGCCCAGTCGTCGGCCGTGCTCTGGTCGGCCTCCTGCTGGTTGGCGGGCGGATGGTAGCCGCCGGTCGCGATCACACGCGCGCGGTAGACGCCGGCGCTGGTGCCCGCACGATAGTTCGGTAGGAAGTCGATGCGCTCCTGCGTGATCTGTCCGTCGCGCTTGAACACGCAATGCGCGGCGGTGACGACGGCGCGGTCGGTCCCGGCCAGGAAGCCGGTGCAGTGGGTGTTGCCGATGGTCAGCAGGCCAATCGCGGGCAGTGAGCCGGCCGCCAGCGTATGGCGCTGGTCGAGCTCGGAGCCCGCCCGCGCCGCGCTCGACAGGCCGAGCAGCGCCACCGCGCCGAGCAGCAGGGCGATCGGCCGCTTCACGACGCCCACCGCATCGATGCCGCGATCGTCTGGGCGGTGCTGCGCACGTTCGAGGCGGCGCCCGGGCGCAGGCCGACGCACAGCACCGAGTAGGTGACGTTCAGGCGGCTGGCGACATAGAGCCGGCCGGGCAGCGCGCCGATGCCGAAATCGACCTCGACCGCGCGCGCCGAGCCCATGCGGCCTTCGCGCCCGTTGACCCCGCGCAGCTTGCCGCCGGGGCGGACGCCGCTGGTGAACTCCTCGGTGCTGACCGCGTCGATATAGGCCTTGATCGGAAATACGCCGTCGGCACGACGGATCGCGCACAGCGCGCCGCCCTCCTTGGGCCGCACGACCACGCTGTCGCCGGCCGCGCGCGAGGCCTCGTCGATCGTCCAGGTGCTCGGGAAGCGCAGCCCCACCGTGCCGTCGAAGATCGTATCGAGGGTCGTGCCGGTCGTGTTGGCGCCGAGCTGGAAGGGCAACTGGAACAGCCGCGCGAACTCCTTGTCGGCGAAGCTCGGGCAGCCATTGGCGCGGCTGCGCGCCAGGGCCAGCTGCCCCATCGGCGAATCGTCGGCACCCGCGGCGTTGACCGCCTGACGGATCGCCGCGCACGCATGATCGCCGAGGCCGAGGCGGGTCATCGCCGCCGCCAGCTCGAGGAAGAAGTTGGCGCGCCGCTGATCGTTGTCGGCCTGCTTGATCGCCTCGAGATAGTCGGCGACCGCGTCGGTGGCATGGCCCTGCTCGAGCCGGGCGCGCGCCCGCGCCGACAGCACGCGGCCGGTCAGCGGGTTCTTGGGATCATCGGCCAGCAGCTGGGTGGCGCTCTGCTCGGCATCGACGAACTTGCCGGCGGTCAGCTGCTGCTGGAGCTCGGTGAAGCCGGCGAAATAGTCCGCCCGGGCGGCCGGCGCGGCGGCGATCAAGCCGAGCAGCACCAGCGCGATGGCGTCGAACCAGGGGAGGAACCGTCTCACGCGGCAAGGCTCCGTAATGGACCCGGGTGCGGATACTCAGTTAAATCCATACAAACCCAATGTATTTGAAAATGCAACCAAGGTCTTAAAAGTGTTTGAAGATTTAGTACCCGGACGGCCCAAATCCTCGGCCGTGCGGCGGCCGCGTCTTGCGCGGCGCCCGGTCTGGCCGCTTATCATCGCGGTATGACCCCGATCGAACGACTGGCCGATCTGCTGGGCCGGGCCGAGCGCGCCGTCGTGTTCACCGGCGCCGGCATGTCGACCGAGTCGGGGATCCCCGACTTCCGCAGCCCGGGCGGCGTCTGGAGCCGCATGAAGCCGATCTATTTCGACGAGTTCGTCGGCAGCGCGGCCAAGCGCCGCGAGGCCTGGGAGCGCACCTTCTCTGGGGTCGCCGGGTGGGTCGGCGCCAAGCCCAACGCCGGCCATCTCGCGGTCGCGCGGCTGGTCCATCGCGGCAAGGTGTCGGCGGTGATCACCCAGAACGTCGACAATCTGCACCAGGAATCCGGCGTGCCGGCGTCCCGCGTGATCGAGCTGCACGGCAACGCGAGCTATGCGACCTGCCTGTCCTGCGGCCTGCGCCACGAGCTCGAGGTGCTGAAGCAGAGCTTCCTCGGCCGCGGCGAGATCCCGAGCTGCCGCGACTGCGGCGAGCTCGTCAAGGTCGCGACCATCTCGTTCGGCCAGGCGATGCCGCCCGGTCCGATGGCGCGCGCCGAGGAGGAGACGCGCGCCTGCGACCTCTTCATCGTGCTGGGCTCGTCGCTGGTCGTCTATCCGGCGGCCGGCTTCCCGCTGCTCGCCAAGCAGAACGGCGCCAAGCTCGCGATCGTCAACCGCGAGCCGACCGACCAGGACCCGTTCGCCGACGTCGTCATCCGCGACGGCATCGGGGCGGTGATGACCACGGTCGCGCCGCTGGACTAGATTCCGCCGCCGGGCGTAGGTTGCGCGCCATGATCGTGCTCGGCATCGAGACCTCGTGCGACGAGACCGCGGCCGCGCTGGTGACCGACGCGCGCGACATCCGCGCCTCGCTGGTGCTCTCGCAGCTCGACCAGCATCGGCCCTACGGCGGGGTCGTGCCCGAGATTGCCGCACGTGCCCATCTCGACCATCTCGATCGCCTGGTCGGCCAGGCGCTCGACGAGGCGGGCGTCGCCCTCGGCGAGCTCGGCGCCATCGCGGCGACCGGCGGTCCCGGGCTGATCGGCGGCGTGATCGTCGGCGTCACCTTCGCCAAGGCGCTGGCGCTCGCGCACGACCGGCCGTTCATCGCGGTCAATCATCTCGAGGGTCACGCATTGACCTGCCGCCTGACCGACGATGTCGGGTTCCCCTACCTGCTGCTGCTGGTCTCGGGCGGCCATTGCCAGCTCCTGGTCGTCGAAGGGGTCGGGCGTTATGCGCGGCTCGGCACCACGATCGACGATGCGGCCGGCGAGGCCTTCGACAAGGTCGCCAAGATGCTCGGGTTGGGGTTTCCGGGCGGGCCGGCGGTCGAGGCCGCGGCCGTCGGCGGCGACCCGGCGCGCTTCGACCTGCCGCGGCCGCTGCACGGGCGGCCCGGCGCCGACTTCTCGTTCTCGGGCCTCAAGACCGCGGTGCGGCTGGCCGCCGAGGCCCTGCCGCCCGGCGCGTTTGCGGCGCGCGACCTGGCCGATCTGGCGGCCAGCTTCCAGGCGGCGGTCGGCGACGTGCTGGTCGACCGCACCGCAAACGCCATCGCCGAATTCCGCGCCCGCCATCCGCAGGCGCGCCATCTGGTGGTTGCCGGCGGCGTCGCGGCCAACGCGGCGCTGCGCGCGCGCCTCGCCGCGCTCGCCGCCGCGCATGCCATGACGCTGGTGGCCCCGCCGCCGCGCCTGTGCACCGACAACGCCGCCATGATCGCCTGGGCGGGGCTCGAGCGCCTGCGTCTCGGGCTGGTCGACGGGCTCGAGTTCGCGCCGCGGCCGCGCTGGCCGCTCGATCCGGCCGCCGAGGCGGCGTGAGCGGAGCGCCCGCCCGCACGGTCGACATCGGCGTCGTCGGCGGCGGCGCGTGGGGCAGCGCGCTCGCCACGGTGGCGCGCCGTGCCGGCGCCGGCGTGCTCCTGTGGGCGCGCGAGGCCGAGGTGGTCGCGGCGATCAATGCCGGGCGCGGCAATCCCGCGTTCCTGCCCGACGTCGCGCTCGATCGCGCGATCGCGGCGACCGGCGATCTCGCCGATGTCGCGCGCGCGGCGCTGCTGCTGCTGGTCGTGCCGGCGCAACATCTGCGCGGCGTGTCCGCGGCGCTGGCGCCGCATCTGGCGCCGGCGACCCCCATCGTGGTGTGCGCCAAGGGCGTCGAGACGGGCTCCACCAAGCTGATGACCGAGCTGGTCGCCGAAACCTTGCCGGGCCGGCCGATGGCCGTGCTGTCGGGGCCGACGTTTGCGCGCGAGGTCGCGCTCGGGCTGCCGACCGCGGTCACCGTGGCGAGCCGCGACGCGGCGTTGGCCGCCCAGCTGGCGCGCCAGCTCGGCGGACCCACGTTCCGGCCGTACGCGTCGGACGATCCCGTCGGCACCGAGATCGGCGGTGCGGTCAAGAACGTGCTGGCGATCGCCTGCGGCATCGCGATGGGGCGTGGCCTCGGCGACAACGCGCGCGCCGCGCTGATCACCCGCGGCCTCGCCGAGATGATCCGTTTCGGGGTCGCCAAGGGCGGCCGGCGCGAGACCTTGATCGGCCTGTCGGGCCTGGGCGACCTGACGCTCACCTGCACCAGCGAGCAGTCGCGCAATCTGAGCCTCGGCATGGCGCTCGGGCGCGGGCGCAAGCTCGCCGACATCATCGCGGAGCGGCGCTCGATCGCCGAGGGGGTCGACAGCGCGGCAGCGCTGGTCGCGCTGGCCGGGCGGCTCGGCATCGAGATGCCGATCGCCGGCGCGGTCGATGCCGTGCTCAACCGCGGCGCCGACATCGATGCGACGATCGCCGGGCTGCTGCAGCGCCCCTTCCGCGCCGAGTCGGGCGATGCGATAGTTGCGCCCGGTTGAGCCGATCGGACGGAGGCCGCGATGGCGCATTGGCTGGTGAAGTCGGAGCCCGGCGTCTACTCGTGGGCCAACATGGTGGCCGACAAGCGCACCAACTGGAGCGGCGTGCGCAACTTCCAGGCGGCCAACAACCTGAAGGCCATGAAGGTCGGCGACACCTGCTTCTTCTATCACTCGAACGAGGAGCGCGCGATCGTCGGCGTGGTCGAGGTGGTGAAGACCTACTACCCCGACCCGTCCGACAAGACCGGCAGGTTCGGCATGGTCGACGTCAAGGCCGACAAGAAGCTCAAGACGCCGGTGACCCTGGCGCAGGTCAAGGCCGATCCCGAGCTCGCCGGCATCGCGCTGGTGCGCCAGAGCCGGCTGTCCGTGATGCCGATCGATGCCAAGGCGTGGGCCCGCATCGTCAAGCTGGGCGGCGGGCTCGGATGAGCTTGGGGTGAGCGTGATCTGCCGGGTCGACGACATCGCCGACCGCAGCGGCCGCGGCTTCCGAATCACGCGCAACGGCGCCGAGACCGACATCATGGTGGTGCGCACCGGCCGCACGGTGCGGGCCTACGTCAATGTCTGCCCGCATCTCGGGCTCAATCTCGACTGGCAGCCCGACTATTTCTTCGACTTCGAGCGCCGCTACATTCTGTGCGGCATGCACGGCGCGTTGTTCCGCGTCGCCGACGGGCTGTGCATCCAGGGCCCTTGCCTGGGCCGCTCGCTCGAGCCGGTGGCGATCGAGGTGCGCGACGGCGAGGTCAGGCTCGCGCCTTGACGGGGTGCGCGTGGCCGTCGGGCCGCACGTCGTGGAAGCGGCTGTAGTCGATCGCGTTGCGCCCGTCCTCGAGCACGGTCAGCACGTCGACGAAGCAGTGGTTCCACAGGATCTCGTCGGCGGCGTAGGAATGGCGCGCCTGGATCGACTGGGCGAAGGTCTCGTCGACCCCGGTCAGCACCACGACGATCTCGGCCTCCTCGTCGACCAGGTTCTGCTGGGTCAGACCGTGCAGCGGACTGTCCTTCTCGATCGGGTGCATCACGGTCCAGCTCAGCGCGAACACGGGGCTGCGCTGGCGCAGCAGCTTCAGGTCGTGGAAGCGCCGCAGGGTCCGGCCCTCCAAGGTGGTCTCGCTGCGCAGCACCGTCACGCCGATCGCGGCCTCCAGGATCTGGTTCAGGCGCTGGTTGGCGCACCGGAACATCAGGGTCGGCGTGCCGTTGTACGGCGTCACCACCGCGACCTCGCTGAACAGGATGCGCGCGGTCGGGCGCGAGAAACGCGCGAAGATCAGCCCGGTCAGCACTGCGAAGAAGATCAACCCGCACAACGTCTCTACCGTCATCACGAGGTTGGCGTAGAGCGTTTGCGGGTGCATCACGCCGTAGCCGATGGTCGCGACGGTCTGGACGCTGAAGAAGAAGGCATCCTCGAACGAGCCCTGCCGCGCCTCGGCGACACCCTCGGCCTGGATCAGGTAGAGCAGCGCGAATACGATGTTGAGGCTGATGTACCAGCCTGCCATCACGAGGAAGAAGCGCGGCCAGCTGAGCGTCAGCATGCGATGATAGACGTCGCGCCACTGGCGCTCGCGGCCCAGGCGCACGACGCGTGCTGCGCTGTCGCGCGCCATCCGGCGCGGCGCGCGCGGCGGTGGGGGTGGGCTGCGGCGGCGCGGCTTCATGGTGCGGCCAGACTACCCAGTCCCGGCCGCGCCGGCATCAGCGCAATGCGAGCGAGCAGAACGCCGCCAGCGCGAACAGCAGGATCAGCCCGCCCGACAGGTGGTTGAGCCAGCGCAGCTCGCGCATCGCGACGCGCTCGCGCAGCTGGCCGGCGGCCAGGGTCAGGCCCGACCACCAGAGGGTGGCGCCCGCCGCGACCCCGGCGATCAGGCTCCAGCTCGCCGGCAGCGACATGTCACGACCCACGATGCCGAAGCCGGCGAAGATCGCCGTGAAGGCGAAGATCGTGATCGGGTTCGTGATGGTCAGCAGGAAGGCCGAGGCGTACGACTTGATCAACCGGCCGGCCAGCGGTTGGCCCGGTGTCGGCGGCGCCTTCAGATAGGTGCTGACGCCGAGCGCGATCAGGAACGCGCCGCCGATCAGGCGCAGCGCCACCTCGTGCGCCAGCAGCGCGTCGGACAGCGCGGCGACGCCGAAGGTCGCGATGCCGCCGAAGATCACGTCGGCCGTCACGGCGCCGAAGCCCGAGGCGAAACCGGCCGGGTGGCCCTGCAGCAGGGTACGGCGGATGCACAGCACCGCGACCGGTCCAACCGGTGCGGCGATGGCGAGCCCGACCGCGACCCCTTTCAGCAGCATCACGAGAATCATGGTCGGGATGAGCACCGCCGCGGCGAGGAACCGGCAGCCTCTATAACCGCACGGGCCTGACAAGGGCAGGTGTTTCCGCCTATCGTCGGTTGAAATCCCGATTACGCGGGGCGTAACCCGGCATCGCGGCCGACCGAATCGCCCAGCGACCCGTCGTGCCGGGACCCGATGGAGGCCGATTCGCCGTGGACGACGACGCCCGCGACCGCCGCAAGCTGATCGACAGCAAGCAGAAATGGGCCGCCGAGGGGCGGCTGCTCACCGGCAAGGCCGGCACCCGCGGCACCGATCGCCTGCCGCCGGGCCAGCATGTCGTCAAGACCTGGCCGGTGCTCGATCTCGGGGTGCAGCCCAAGGTCGAGCGCTGGGAATGGAAACTCGCGGTCGACGGTCTGGTAGCCAAGCCGATCGAGTGGACGTTCCAGGACTTCCTGGCCCAGCCGCAGTTCCAATGCACCTCGGACATCCACTGCGTGACCGCGTGGTCGCGCTACGACAATCGATGGGAAGGCGTCAGCGCGCGCCACATCCTGTCGGTCGTGCAGCCGCTCGAGCAGGCGCGCTACCTGGTATGCCATAGCCATGACGGATACACGACCAACCTCGCGCTGGCGCAGTTCGACGACGACGACGTCCTGCTGGCCTACAAGTGGCAGGGCGAGCCGATCGCGCGCGAGCACGGCGGGCCGGTGCGCGCGATCGTGCCCAAGTTCTATTTCTGGAAGAGCGCGAAGTGGATCAAGCGCATCGAGTTCGTGGCGCGCGACAAGCCCGGGTTCTGGGAGAAGCGCGGCTATCACAACGAGGGCGACCCTTGGCGGGAGCAACGCTATGGCTGACGGCGCGCACGCCTTCTCGTTTCCGGGCCTGACGGGCGGCACGATCGATCTCGCGGCCTACGCGGGCCGGCCGGTCCTGCTGGTCAACACCGCCTCCGAGTGCGGCTTCACCCCGCAATATGCCGACCTCAAGGCGCTGCACGAGCGCCTGGGGCCGCGCGGACTCGTGGTGCTCGGCGTGCCGTCGAACGATTTCGGCGGGCAGGAGCCGGGTGACGCCGCGACCATCGAGCGCTTCTGCACGACGCGCTTCCAGGTCGATTTCCCGATGACGGCCAAGCAGCGCGTGCTCGGCGAGGACGCCCATCCGTTCTATCGCTGGATCGGCGAGACCCTGGGCGAGGGCGCGCTGCCGCGCTGGAATTTCCACAAGTTCCTGATCGGTCCTGACGGCGCGCTGGTCGACGGCTGGCCGTCCGGCGTCAAGCCGCAGGATCCCAAGATCCTCGGGGCGATCGAGCCTCTGCTGGAATAGAGTGCACCGCTGGCTCGTTTGCAGCCGCCAATCGGGAGAATCGACCATGACCAAGCCGTGGCTCGCGACCGCCGTCGCCCTTGCGCTCGCTCTTGCCGTGCCCGCCGCGGCGATGCCGACGGCGCCGTCCTCGGCCGCCAGCAGCGACTATCTCGCCGGCGAGAAGGCGGTCAAGGAAGGCCGCTACCAGGAGGCGGTGGCGCTGCTCACCAAGGTCGTGCAGCGCGAGCCCGACAATGCCGATGCCCACAATTATCTGGGCTTCAGCCTGCGCAAGCTGGGTGACCTCGACAAGGCACAGGCGCACTACCGGACCGCGTTGCAGCTCGAGCCCAACCACAAGGCGGCGCTCGAGTACTACGGCGAGCTGTTCCTGCAGATCAAGGATCTGCCGCGCGCCGAGGAGCAGTTGGCCCGGCTGCAGCGCGTCTGCCCCTCGGGCTGCACCGAGCGCGCCGAGCTCGAGAAGGCCGTCAAGGCCTACAAGGCCGGCTCGTAGTCCCGGGCCCGATTGCGCCGATCGGACGGTCCGCCTAGGATCGCGCACCCGGTCGCGAACCAACGCGATCGGCGCCATTCAGGGAGGGGCATTCGATGCGTCATCACGTCGTCACCGGGCTCGTTTTCGGAGCCGTCCTGTGCGCCGCCGGCGCGGTCTCGGCCCAGCAGCCGGCGCCCCCCAACCTCGACGCCATCCCCGACGCGATGCCGTTCAACATCCCCTACGGGCCGGCGATCGGCGCCGACAAGGCGCACGAGATGATCGTCGCGGCGGTCAACGAGGCCAAGAAGCGCAAGTGGTCGATGAACATCGCGGTGGTGGACCCCAACGGCGACCTGATCGCGTTCGAGCGGATGGACGGCGCCCAGCTCGCCTCGATCTCGATTGCCCAGCACAAGGCGCGTGCCGCGGCGCGCTTCCGGCGCGAGACCAAGCTGTTCGAGAACGGCGTCCAGAACGGCATCCATTACCTGGCGACGCTCGACGACGTGATCGCCTCGCGCGGCGGCATCCCGCTGGTCGAGGGCGGCAAGCTGATCGGCGCGATCGGCTGCTCGGGCGGCACCGGCTCGCAGGACGAGGTGATCGCCAAGGCGGGTGCCGCGGTGGTCAACAAGTAGTCCGCGACGGCCGGGCGGGCGGCCGGTTGGCGGGCCGGCCGCTTTGGCCTAAGATCGGCCGGACAGGAGATGAGCCATGTCCGTCCCCGTCGAGAAAGTCGCCCAGTGTGATCCGATCTGGTCGGCCCTGCGCAGCGAGGCCGAAGCGCTGGTGCGCGCCGAGCCGGCGCTCGCCAGCTCGGTGCACGCCACCATCCTGGCGCACGAGCGCCTGGAGGACGCGCTGTCGTACCACCTCGCCAAGAAGGTCGGCGGCGAGGATCTGAGCTCGATGCTGGCGCGCGAGATGTTCGGCGCGGCGATGACCGCCGATCCCGCGATCGGCGCGGCGGTGCGCGCCGACCTCTCGGCGGTGTTCGAGCGCGACCCCGCGTGCGACAACTACCTCAACGCCTTCCTGTTCTACAAAGGCTTCCTGGCCCTGCAGGCGCACCGTGTCGCGCACTGGCTGTGGACGCAGGGGCGCACGCCGATGGCGCTGTTCCTGCAGAGCCGGGTGTCCGAGCTGTTCGGGGTCGACATCCATCCCGCCGCGCGCATCGGCCGCGGCATCATGATCGACCATGCGACCGGCATCGTGATCGGCGAGACCGCGGTGGTCGAGGACGACGTCTCGATGCTGCACGGCGTGACCCTGGGCGGCACCGGCAAGGAGGGCGGCGATCGCCATCCCAAGATCCGGCGCGGCGTCATGATCGCGGCGGGCGCCAAGATCCTCGGCAACATCGAGGTCGGCGAGTACTCGCGGGTCGGCGCCGGCAGCGTCGTCCTCAAGGCGGTGCCGCCGAACTGCACGGCGGCGGGCGTGCCGGCGCGCGTGATGGCCTGCGCCGGTTCCGAGCGGCCGTCGCAGGACATGAACCAGCTGATCGAAGGCTTCGAGCCCGACTTTCAGATCTGAGGGTCCGTCCCTGGACGACGACGCTCTGACGCAGCTGTGGCGGCGGGCGGAAAGCGTGCACCTCTGGCATCCGTCAAAATCTTCCGCTCGGGCAACCACTCGCAACCCGGTCGGTGGACGCTCCAGTGTTCCCGCGCGCACGGCACGTTCGCGGAGCGCGACGAAGATCTGCGCACGCTCTCGGCAGGGCTCGCAGCGCTCAGGCTCGGTTAAGCCGGCCTCGCGCGCGCATCGCCGCGCCGCGTCGCGCGGTCGCGCACCTTCGCGCGGCGCTCGGCGGTGAACGACAGGGTCGAGACGTCCTTCACGATGCCGATCTCCATCGCCTGGTCGCGACCGCGGATCGTGATGGTCGCGCGCGGCAGGTCGTCGAGCGCCAGCTCGGCATGCCGCGCGGTGTCGGCCGAGATGACCAGCTCGCAGGCGTGCTCCTTGGTCAGGCTCTCGAGCCGGCTCGCCGTGTTGACCACGTCGCCGATCGCGGTCAGCTGGGTCGCCTCGCCGTAGCCCATGTCGCCGACGATCGCGTGGCCGGTGTGGATGCCGATGCCGAGCCGGAGCTTCTGGCTGAGCTCGCTCGCGAGGTCCTGGTTGAGCTGGGCGAGCCGCTCGTGCATCAGGCGCGCCGCGGTCAGCGCGCCGATGGCGCCCCATTTCGGCCCGTCGCGCAGGCCGAACAGCGCCATCACGCCGTCGCCGATGAACTTGTCGACATGCCCGCCGACCTGCTCGATCGCGGTGCCCATCTCGGCGAAATAGCGGTTGAGCAGGAACACGGTGTCGAACGGCAGCCGGTGCTCGGCGAGGCTCGTGAAGCCGCGCAGGTCGGCGAACAGCACGGCGATCTCGACCTCGCGGCCGCTGTGATAGTCGTCGGCGGCGAGCGCACGGCCGGCGGCCAGCTGCGGCTGCACCAGCGGCGTCAGCTCGAGATCGGCGACCGGACGGATCTGGCAGGCCAGCCGCACGCTGTCGGCGGCGCCGACGCGCGCCAGCACGCGCGCCTCCTCGGCCGACGGCGTGGGCAGGCGCTCGGCACCGGTCCCGACGCGCACCCGGCAGGTGCTGCAGCGCCCACGCCCGCCGCACACCGAGGCGTGCGGGATGCCGGCGAAGCGGCTCGCCTCCAGCACCGTCATGCCGGGCGTGACGCTGACCAGCCGTCCGCCCGGATAGGCCAATCGCACCCGGCCGCGCCGGCGCTCGGCGAGCTGGCGCACCACGCGCGCCGCCAGGGTGAGCGCGAGCAGCGCGCCGAGCAGCATCCAGATGCGGTCGCGCAGCATCAGGAGATGCTCGACGCCCGAGGCATCGGGCAGGTTCATGCCGCGGATCGCGCGGCGCAGCCACGCCGGGCTCTCGGCCAGAAAGGCGACCTCGCGGATCGCCTCGTAGAAGCCGATCAGGGCCAGCACCGGCACCAGCAGGGCGAGCGCCAGCGCCTCGGGCTGGTGCGCGCGATACCAACGCTTGAGCCGCAGCCAATAATTGAGCCCGATGCAGCCGTGGGTCCAGGCGACCAGCAGCAGCAGCGCCTGGAGCGCTGCGCG
>Ga0335076_10004285_pt1 | contig 14425 bp, 7 predicted proteins | sample Lox_Sample_25_FD_206717 | JGI IMG/M metagenome (GOLD analysis project Ga0335076, IMG submission 206717) | Soil microbial communities from Loxahatchee National Wildlife Refuge, Florida, United States - Lox_Sample_2.5 | ecosystem: Environmental > Terrestrial > Soil > Wetlands | place: USA: Florida... | reverse complement strand
TATGCCGCCTTCCTCTTGATGAGCGCCAGCAATTCCCCGACGTTTTTGAGCGCGCGGACGTCCCTGATGCTGAATTTGACTCCGAACGCTTTTTCGACGGCAACAATCATGTTGATGTTCGACAGGGAATCCCACGTAGGCACGTCGGCCGCCGTCAGGCCCTCGGTAACAACGAGCGTATCGTCGTTGAACACGTCGCGAAAGATCGGCGTCAATCGCGACACGATTTGACTTTTCTCCATCACGGCTCCTCACAAGCCCAGTGGGCGACAGCGCTAATCGGGCCCCCGCGGGTCGCCTAGCGCCCCCACCGGTTTTTCGCAGCGGCCGCCCGACTCAAATCAACCAGGAGCGCCACGCGGAATACACGGCCAAACGTTAGTTACTTTTTGTGGTTGTTGCGCCTATTGGAGCAGAGCGATCACTTCGATCCGCGAACAGGTCGCCGCCCTGGCGGGCGATGGCGTCTTTTCAACGCTAGCGGCTGCGAAAGTCAAGGGCGCGGACGGCCGAGGAAGGCGAGCGGGTAGTGGGTCCGCGGACCCCTACCGGCGGACGACGATCCCGCGCACCGCTCTGTTGGTATATTTGTTGGTAGAAGCGTCATACCTCGAGCTGTCCTTCAATTGTGCTTACGCGTTTTTGACCTACCACCGACAAAAGCGTGGAGGGTCGACCCGGTCGAGGAGTCACGAAGCGTGGGATCGCCGCGGTCGGAGATGGCTGATGGAGGGCCGCCATTCTCAGCTGGCGATCGTGGCCCTGGCTGAGGACAACAATCCAATCTGGCGATCCAACTCAGCGAGCGTGTAGGGCTTGTTGAGCCGTGGCAACCTCCCGCCCGCCTTTTCGCGCTCCGAGTAGCCGGTCGCCAGAAGCAATGGTAGTCCGGGATGGATTTCGTGGATCAACTCCGCCAAGGCCGAGCCAGACATTTCGGGCATGGCGTAGTCGAGGATTGCGAGGTCCGGCCGCTCTCCCGCCCCGAGAACCTCAAGCGCTTTTTTTGCCGAAGTTGTCTCGATGGTTTCGTGACCCAATTCGCGCAGCATGTCCGCGGTCGCTGCCAACACAAGCGGATCATCGTCCACGAGCAGGACGCGGCGCACCGCACTCTCGACTCGACCCGGGGCGTCAAGAGTCCGCCCCGCCAAAACCGGATCTTGCCCCACCGGAAGCCATAGCGAAACCGAAGTGCCCTCGTTTGGCCTACTCGCAATATGCATGGTTCCTCCGGACTGGAGCGTGAGCCCGTGAACCATCGAAAGCCCCAAACCAGACCCCTTGCCCATGGGCTTGGTGGAGAAAAACGGCTCGGACGCGCGTTTCAGCGTCTCGACGTCCATGCCCAGACCGGTGTCGACAACCAACAGATGAACGTAACAACCTGGGGCCAATTTGTCAGGCAGATGAGCCTCATCAGCTGTTCTGGCCTTGATCAGAAGCTCCCCCCCGTTTGGCATGGCGTCTCTCGCGTTCAGGCCAAGATTAAGGAGCGCGAGCTCGAGCTGATTGCGGTCGATCCGAATTGGCGGAAGATCTGGCGGCAGGTCGACAGCGATTCGAACACTGGGCCCCAGCGAGTGCGACATCATTTCAACCATGCCGCTGACCACGTCCGAAAGAGCAAGGGACTCGGGCTTCAGGTCCTGGCGGCGAGCAAACGCGAGCATGCGCTTCGTCAAAGCGGCGCCGCGGGTCGCCGCTTCCATGGCTCGCCCTAACCACCTCGTCAGGAGAGCGTCTTCCGCCACGCGACTGAGCGCCATCTCAAGATTGGACATCACGACCATAAGAAGATTGTTGAAGTCGTGCGCGACCCCGCCTGTGAGCTGTCCAAGGCCTTCGAGCTTTTGCATCTCTGCGACTTGCGCGAGCGCCTCCTCGCGCTCGCGCGTTCGGGCCTCGACTCGTTTTTCCAAGTCCACGTTTGCCGCCGCAAGCTCCGCCGTGCGGGCCTCGACTCTCCTCTCCAGCTCCTCGTTGAGCGCTTCAAGCTGCCGTGTCTTCCGGTACAGATCACAAAAAATGCGAACCTTTGCGCGCAGGAGGTCAGGAACAATCGGAACTTGAAGGTAGTCGACAGCCCCGGCCCGATAGCCGCGCAAACTGTCGAACTCGGAGAGGTGAACCGCGGACACGAAGATGATCGCGGTCTGCTCAAATCGCGGATGCTCGCGAATCATTGCAGCCAGTTCAAATCCGTCCAGCTCGGGCATCGCGACGTCGACCAGGATGACGGCGAATTCCCGTCGCAAAAGTTGCGCGAGCGCCTCCTTTCCCGACGCCGCCTTGATCAGATTCTCGCCGAGCTCCTCCAGGACAACTTCGTAACTGAGCAGCTTCGACGGTTGATCGTCGACGAGAAGAATGTTCACCCGGTCCCGGTTGGGGTGCATCTTTCGCTCCGAAACCCTCAGCGATGGAGCCAAATGCGAAGAGCCGATAGCAACTGTTCTGTATTGACAGGCTTCGCGAGATAGTCGGACGCGCCAACTTCCAGGCATCTCTCGCGGTCGCCTTTCATCGCTTTCGCGGTGAGCGCAATGATCGGTAGCCGTTGCATTGAGGGATCCGACCGAATCGCCTGCATCGTCTCGTAGCCATCCATTTCCGGCATCATAATGTCCATAAGGACTATGGAAATTTCCCGGTCGGCGTTGAGAATCAAAATCGCCTCACGGCCTGTCGTGGCAGTCAGCACCTCCATGCCCCTCCGCTCGAGTACGCTGCTCAAGGCGAAGATATTTCTGGCGTCGTCGTCGACGAGAAGCGCCTTGCGCCCATGCAGATTTTCGTCGGAATTGCGCAGGCGTTCCAGCATGCGTTGTTTATCTGGCGGGAGATCCGCGACCACACGATGGAGGAACAGAGCTGTTTCGTCGAGAAGACGATCCGGCGACTCGACGCCTTTGACGATCACGCTGCGCGCAATCGAATGCAATTGCGCGTCTTCCTCCGGCGACAGCTCCCTGCCGGTGAACACGACGACCGGAACTTGCGTCAGAGCGTCATCCTGGCGGATATGTTCGAGCAGCTCGAACCCGGTCATGTCCGGCAGCTTCAGATCGAGAACGACGCAATCGGCGGGTTGCTCGCGTAGCATCGCCAAAGCCTCGCGGCCGTTATCGGCTGTGACGACTTCGATGTCATCGTAGCCGAGCAGCTCCGTGATGCCGAGAAGCTCAGCCGGATTGTCCTCGATGACCAGCAGCCGCTTGCGTGAGTCGCGAGCGTAGTCGGTCAGGCGAGCTATCGACGCCTTCAGTTTGTCCATGGTCGTGGGCTTGTTGACGAAAGCAAACGCGCCCCCAGCCAGCCCATGCTGCCGGTCCTCGTCGAGGGTGACGATCTGCACGGGGATGTGCCTCGTGCGGGGATCCTGCTTCAACTGGCTCAGCACCGCCCACCCAAGCATGTCCGGCAGAAATACGTCGAGCGAGATCGCGAGAGGGGAATATTCTCGGGCCAGGGTCAAAGCGTCGGCGCCGCGTGAAGCGACCAGCACTTTTAGTCCGACGTCACGCGCAAGGTCGACTAGGATGCGCGAGTAATGAGGATCGTCCTCGACGATCAGCAATACCGCATCGTTGGATGCGATATGCGCCCTGTCATCGGTCGGCTGCGGCGGCGTCTCCTCGGTCCTGTGCGCGAGGCCCGCATCGGGTCGCGCGCCGCCCCCTCCTTTGGCCATCGCCCGCGCCGGCCCGACGTAGGTCATCGGAAGGTAGAGAGTGAACGTGCTGCCCTCGCCGGCCTTGCTGCGGAGGTGGATTTCGCCCCCCAACAGGTTCGCAAGCTCGCGGCTGATCGCAAGGCCCAGACCCGTGCCGCCATACCGGCGATTGGTGCTCGCATCGGCTTGCTGGAAGGCCTCGAAAATGATGCGCTGCTTCTCCGGGGGAATGCCAATGCCTGTATCGGTGACCTCGAACGCAATGACTGTGGCTGCGGTCGCAAGCACCGGATGAGTCGGCGTCCACCCGGACGCTGAGCCTTCGACGCGCATGCGCACTCCGCCATGCTCCGTGAACTTAAAGGCATTCGAAAGCAGGTTCTTGAGAACCTGCTGGAGCCGCTTCGAGTCGGTTGTGATGCTGCGCAATTCTGGGGCGATGGCGACATCGAATGAAAGACCCCGCCGCTCCGCCTCGTGGCGGAAAGGACGGGTCACCGACTCCTCGAGCAGGCTCAGCGCGATCTCCTCGGCGTCTACCGACACTGTGCCGGATTCAATCTTCGAGAGGTCCAGGATGTCGCTGATGAGATTCAAGAGATCGCTGCCGGCGCCGTGAATTGTGCGCGCGAACTCCACCTGGCGCCCGGAGAGATTGCCGTCCGGGTTGTCCGCGAGCTGTTGGCCGAGAATTAGGATGCTGTTGAGCGGTGTCCTGAGCTCATGCGACATGTTGGCCAGAAACTCCGACTTGTATTTCGACGTCAGCGCGAGCTCGGTCGCCTTTTCCTCGAGCGCTCGCCTCGCCTGCTCGATTTCGTCGTTCTTGCGTTCGACCTCCGCGTTCTGCTCGGCTAGCTGTTGGGCCTTCTGCTCGAGCTGCTCATTCGTCAACTGGAGCTCTTTTTGCTGGGTCTGGAGCTCGGTGGCCAGCTGTTGCGACTGCTTGAGCAGGCCCTCGGTCTGCATGGTCGCTTCGATGCTGTTGAGCACGATCCCAATCCCGGCGGTAAGTTGGTCCAGGAAGGTCTTTTGCAGCTCCGTGAACGAAGAGACGGAAGCAAGCTCGATAACCGCTTTCACTTGGCCTTCGAAGAGCACCGGAAGGACAATCAGGTTGGAGGGTTTCATCTCAAAAATGCCGGTCCGGATCGGAACGACGTTGGACGGCACATCCGAAATGAGCGTCGCGCGCCCATCGACTGCGGCTTGGCCGATGGCGCCCTCGCCCAGCTCAAGGGTTTCGGGATGGCCGTCGGCGCCCGCGTCGGCATAGGAGGCCAAAAGCCTGAGAACCGGGCGGCCTTCGGCGTCGACCAGATAGATGACGCCATTCTGCGCCGCGACCTGGGGAGCCAGTTCGGACAAAAGCATTCGCCCGACCGTGGTCAGATCTCGCTGACCCTGCAACATGTTGGTGAACCGCGCGAGATTGGTCTTCAGCCAATCCTGTTCCGTATTGCGCTCGGTCGTCAGGCGCAAATTGTCGATCATCGTATTGATATTGTCCTTGAGTTCGGCCACCTCGCCGCGGGCGTTGACCTGAATCGAACGGGTGAGGTCGCCCTTAGTTACTGCGGTTGCGACCTCGGCGATCGCGCGCACCTGGGTAGTCAGGTTCGCCGCAAGCAGATTGACGTTGCCCGTGAGATCCTTCCATGTGCCGGCGGCGCCGGGCACGTTCGCTTGACCCCCGAGCCGGCCTTCGACTCCCACCTCTCTTGCGACGGTCGTGACCTGATCGGCGAAGGTCGCAAGCGTGTTCGTCATATTGTTGATGGTCTCGGCAAGCGCCGCGACCTCGCCTTTCGACTTGACCGCCAAGTCCTGCTTGAGATCGCCGCCGGCGACGGCCGTCACCACCTTCACGATGCCGCGAACCTGCTCGGTGAGGTTTGCCGCCATCACGTTGACGGTGTCGGTCAAATCCTTCCAGGTCCCGGCCACTCCCGGAACGGCGGCCTGGCCGCCCAATTTCCCTTCGGTGCCGACCTCGCGCGCCACGCGCGTCACCTCCGAGGCGAAAGCGTTGAGCTGATCGACCATGGTGTTGATCGTGTTTTTCAGCTCGAGAATTTCTCCTTTCACGTCGACGGTAATCTTGCGGGAGAGGTCGCCGCGGGCGACCGCGGTGGTCACTTCGGCGATGTTTCGCACTTGCGTCGTCAGATTCGCCGCTAGCAGGTTGACGTTGTCGGTGAGATCCTTCCATGTGCCGCCGACGCCCGGCACGAGAGCCTGTCCGCCAAGCTTGCCCTCGGTTCCGACTTCGCGCGCGACCCGCGTGACCTCGGCGGCGAAAGAGCGCAGCTGCTCCACCATGGTGTTCAGGGTTTCCTTCAGCAGCAGAATTTCGCCGCGAACGTCGACCGTGATTTTCTTGGAGAGATCGCCGTTGGCTATGGCTGTCGCAACCTCCGCAATGTTTCTCACTTGTCCGGTGAGATTCGACGCCATGAAGTTGACGTTATCGGTGAGGTCTTTCCACGTTCCAGCCACGCCCGGCACTGCCGCCTGACCCCCGAGCTTGCCTTCCGTTCCAACTTCGCGCGCGACGCGAGTCACCTCGGAAGCAAACGAGTTGAGCTGGTCCACCATTGTGTTGATCGTATTCTTGAGCTCCAGAATTTCACCCTTCACGTCGACGGTGATCTTGCGCGATAGATCCCCGCGCGCGACCGCTGTCGTCACTTCGGCGATATTTCGAACCTGAGCCGTCAGATTGCCCGCCATCGAATTTACGTTGTCGGTCAAATCCTTCCACGTCCCGGCTACCCCGGGAACCTGCGCCTGGCCGCCAAGCCGTCCCTCCGTTCCGACCTCTCGAGCGACGCGCGTCACTTCTCCAGCGAAGCGATTGAGCTGGTCGACCATCGTGTTCAGCGTCTCTTTGAGCTGGAGGATCTCGCCTCGCACGTCGACGGTGATTTTGCGTGAGAGGTCGCCATTGGCAATCGCGGTCGCGACCTCCGCGATATTGCGCACCTGACCGGTCAGGTTGCCCGCCATCGAGTTGACGCTGTCGGTCAGGTCCTTCCACGTGCCGGCGACGCCCGGCACCTGCGCCTGCCCGCCAAGACGTCCTTCCGTTCCGACCTCGCGCGCCACGCGCGTCACCTCACCGGCGAACGCGTTGAGCTGGTCGACCATGGTGTTGATCGTGTCCTTCAACTCGAGGATCTCTCCCCGTACATCCACCGTGATCTTGCGCGAGAGATCGCCGCGGGCGACCGCCGTCGCCACCTGCGCAATATTGCGCACTTGACCGGTGAGGTTTGACGCCATTGAGTTGACGCCGTCGGTGAGATCCTTCCATGTGCCGGCGACGCCCGGCACCTGCGCCTGGCCGCCCAACCGACCGTCCGTTCCGACTTCGCGCGCGACGCGGGTCACTTCGCCCGCGAACGCGTTCAGCTGATCGACCATTGTGTTGATCGTTTCCTTGAGCTGCAGAATCTCTCCGCTGACGTTGACGGTAATCTTTTTGGAGAGGTCTCCGCCCGCGATCGCCGTCGAGACCTCGGCGATGTTGCGAACCTGAGCCGTGAGGTTCGACGCCATCGAGTTGACGCTTTCCGTTAGGTCCTTCCATGTCCCTGCCACGCCCATGACGTTTGCCTGACCCCCAAGCCGACCTTCGGTGCCAACTTCGCGGGCGACGCGTGTCACTTCGCCCGCAAAACGGTTGAGCTGGTCGACCATCGTATTGATAGTCTCCTTGAGCTGCAGAATTTCGCCACTCACGTTGACCGTGATTTTCTTCGAAAGGTCCCCGCCCGCGATCGCCGTCGCGACTTCGGCGATGTTGCGGACTTGCGCCGTCAGATTGCCTGCCATCGAGTTGACGCTGTCGGTCAGATCCTTCCACGTCCCCGCAACGCCGAGCACTTGCGCTTGGCCGCCGAGGCGTCCTTCCGTGCCGACTTCGCGGGCGACCCGTGTCACCTCAGAGGCAAACCCGTTGAGCTGATCGACCATCGTGTTGATGGTATCCTTCAGCTCGAGAATCTCGCCCCGAACATCGACGGTGATTTTTCGCGAAAGATCGCCGCGTGCGACCGCGGTCGTCACCTGGGCGATGTTGCGCACTTGGTCGGTCAGATTGCCGCACATCGCGTTGACGCTGTCGGTAAGATCTTTCCACGTGCCCGCGACTCCCGGCACAAGCGCCTGACCGCCCAGCTTTCCCTCGGTCCCGACTTCGCGAGCGACGCGCGTCACCTCAGACGCGAAGGACCGCAGCTGATCGACCATCGTATTGATGGCTTCCTTCAATTGAAGGATCTCACCCCGCACGTCGACGGTGATTTTTTTCGATAGGTCCCCGTTTGCGACCGCGATCGTCACCTCGGCGATGTTGCGCACCTGGCCGGTGAGGTTGCTCGCCATGTAGTTGACGCTCTCGGTCAGGTCCCGCCACACGCCGGTCACTTCACGAACCTGAGCTTGCCCGCCGAGTTTCCCGTCAGTGCCCACTTCGCGAGCGACGCGCGTCACTTCCGAGGTGAACACACTGAGTTGCTTGATCATTGCGTTCACGATCTTGGCCGAGCGCAGAAACTCGCCCTTAAGCGGACGCCCCTCCACATCGAGTGGCACGGTTTGCTGCAGATCGCCTTGGGCGACCGCAGTGATTGCATGCGTAACTGCGGCCGTGGGCCAAAGCAGATCGTCGATCAAGGCATTCACGGAGCCTTCCATCTCGCCCCAGGCGCCTGCGCTCACGCCTAGCCGGAGGCGCTTCCGAGTTCTTCCCTCGCGTCCCACGGTCTCGCCGACCTGTTCGAGTTGCTGCGCCATCCTCTCATTCGCAGATACGATCTCATTAAAAGTATCCGCAATCTTTCCGGCTAGGCCAACCTCGTCCGTCGGCAGTCGGGCAGAAAAATCGCCGCCGCGCACCGCTTGCAAAGCTTGCAAAAGGCTTCGTAGATACTTTTGATCGGCGCTCCGCTCTGTATCGCTTACCTCACTTTCTGCCCTCTTCGACTTTGTCCGCGCAAGCGCAAGGTCATTTCCGCGCATCTTGGGCAAACCTTTCTCAATCAATATTTAGCCATTACCTAGGGAGTCGTTTGGTTCCTCGGGTTCTTGGCGAGGTGGAGCCAACAAATCGACGTGTGCGGCCTGTCGCTGCACGGGCGCTCCTTGGGAGGGCCGCATTTCTGGAGTGGGCGTCGCGCGCCCGCCGCAGCGTTGCCATGCTCTTGTCTTGATTCCGTCACTCCCGCTGCGCGTGAAACGCGTCCAAGCAGAGAAAGTTCCCAATCGAACCAGAAACATTTTCGCCGCTTCCGCACGTCGAAAGCTGATAATTCGAGAGTGAGGTAGCGGGCGGGCGTTCTGGACTGAGCCTTCAGCAATGGCTGGGACCGGGGTTGAGGTCGACACGACGCCCGTGGGGCTTCCGGCGGCCGCAACGGGCGTCTTACGACATAGCCTTGCGCTCGCGATGGACCACGGTTGTTCTCCGCTCCGCAGCGATTGTAGCCTCGGTCTGCAAGGTGTGGGCTATTGAGCTTGCTGCCGTCTTGTTGCCGCGCGAGGGGTATTACAGAGTCATAGCGCTAATTCGCGCCTGTCTCGGTTCCTAAAAGCGGGAATAGAGGCAGTTCTTCGCTACGCCGCCGCCACGGCACGCCGGCCAAGAGGGCAGATAGCCGGCTTCAAACCTTCCCGAAGGTCTCGTCAAAGGCATAGCCGGTGCCGCGAACGGTGCGGATTGGATCGCGTTCCCTGCCCCGTGACAGCGCTTTGCGCAGGCGCCCGACGTGAACGTCGACTGTGCGCTCGTCGATCTCCGCCGCCTGCCCCCAAACCCCATCCAGCAGTTGCGCGCGCGAGAACACCCTTCCCGGTTTTTCGAGCAGATATTCGAGCAGTCGAAACTCGGTCGGGCCGAGGTGGATATCGCGTGCGCCACGGCGAACGCGCCGGGTCTCCCGATCGAGGTCGAGGTCGCCGGCATAGAGGCGTTCGGCAATGCGCTCCGGCCGGCTGCGCCTCAATAGCGCCCTGACCCGCGCCATGAGCTCGGGCACGGAGAAGGGCTTGACGACATAGTCGTCGGCGCCGACCGAAAGGCCGCGCACCCGCTCGGCTTCCTCGCCGCGCGCGGTCACCATGATGACCGGAAGCGTGCGGGTGGCTTCCCGCGCCCGCAAGCGGCGACAGATCTCGAGGCCCGACACGCCCGGCAGCATCCAGTCGAGAATGACGAGGTCGGGCGCGCTCTCGGCCAGCCTGAGCTCGGCCTCGTCGCCCCGCGCCACATTCTCGACCACGTAACCTTCCGACTCCAGGTTATAGCCCAGGAGCAACGCTAGATCGGATTCATCCTCGACGATGAGAATGCGCGGTGCGGACGCAGCGCCGGGACGGACCATCTCCTTTCGAGCCTGGTTCATGATGACTCCCCTCCAGCGTCGGCTTCGACGTCCGACTCGTGGCGCCGCCGAGGTCGTTCGGTCGGCAGGTTCGAGCCGGTTACGAGATAGAATACGGTTTCCGCGATGTTGGTGGCGTGGTCGCCGATCCGCTCGATGTTCTTCGAACAGAACAGAAGATGAGCACAGAACGTAATGTTGCGGGGGTCCTCCATCATGTGCGTCAGGAGATCACGGAAGACCGAATCCTCAAGCGCGTCCAGGTCAGCGTCCCGCTCCCAGACGTCGAGCGCCCGCTCGACATCGCGCTGGGCGTAGGCGTCGAGCACGTCCTTCATCAATTCCAGCGCAAAGTCGTTCATGTGCTTGATGCCGATGATGGCGCGAGGAACCCGGGATTCGACGCCGATCTTCAGCGAGCGCTTGGCGATGTTCTTGGCCAGATCGCCGACCCGCTCGAGATCGCCGGCGACGCGGATCGCGCCGACGATCTCGCGCAAGTCGATCGCGACCGGCTGGCGGCGAGCGATCGTCAGGATCGCCTGTTCCTCAACCTCGCGCTGCAATACGTCGAGCCGCGTGTCGGTCGAGACGACCTGATGGGCGAGCGTAGTGTCGGCGGCGGAGAGCGCGTCCATAGAGTCGATCACCATTTTCTCAGCGATACCGCCCATCTCGGCGATTCGGCGCTCGAGCAGGTCGAGGTCCTTGTCGTAGGCTCTGACGGTATGTTGGTCCACCACGGCGTTGCCTCCCGTCAGCCGAAGCGGCCGGTCACGTAATCCTGGGTGCGCTTGTCGCGCGGCGAGGTGAAGACAGCGTTCGTCTCCGCGAACTCGACCATCTCGCCCAAATACATGAAGGCGGTATAGTGCGAGACACGCGCGGCCTGCTGCATATTGTGAGTGACGATCGCAATCGTGTAATCGCCGGACAATTCGTCGATCAGCTCCTCTATCTTGGCGGTCGAAATCGGATCGAGGGCGGACGCCGGTTCGTCGAACAGGATCACTTCTGGGCTGATCGCCACTGTCCGGGCGATGCAGAGGCGTTGCTGCTGGCCGCCGGAAAGGCTCAAGCCGCTCGCGTTCAGTTTGTCCTTGACCTCAGTCCAGAGCGCGGCGCGGCGCAGCGCCGACTCGACCCGCGCGTCGAGTTCGGCCCTCGGCAATTTCTCATACAAGCGAACGCCGAAGGCGATGTTCTCATAGATCGTCATCGGGAACGGCGTCGGTTTCTGGAACACCATGCCGACCCGCGAGCGCAAGAGATTGAGGTCGAGGCTGGGGGAGAGGATGTTTTCTCCGTCCAGCATGACCTCGCCCTCGGCGCGTTGGCCGGGATAGAGATCGTACATGCGGTTGAGCACTCGCAAGAGTGTGGACTTGCCGCAGCCTGACGGGCCGATGAATGCGGTCACTTGGCCTTCGTATAACGTCAGATCGACATTCTTGAGCGCATGTATCTTCCCGTAATAGAAATTGAGGCCGCGCATGACCACCTTCTCATTCATCGCTGCCGCAGGCTTCACGGGAGTCTGGGCAGAGATGTCGTTACTCATGCGCATGACCCTTCTTGACCTTACTTCTGCTTGATCGAGGCGGAGAGGACGCGCGCCAAAACGCTCAGGCCCAGCACCGCGAAGGTCAGGATCAGCGCGCCGGTCCAGGCGAGCCGCTGCTGCTCGGCGTACGGGCTGCGGGCAAATTCATAAATTATGAGCGGAAGGGCCGACATCGGCCCGCGCGGATCGACGGCAAACAGCGAATTGCCGAGCGCGGTGAAGATCAGCGGCGCGGTTTCGCCGGTCATGCGGGCGATTGCGAGCAAAACGCCGGTAATGATGCCCGAGGCGACCGCGCGATACGCGACGTTCCGGATCACCAGGGATCGCGGCATGCCGAGCGCTGAGGCGGCCTCGCGCAAGGAGTTGGGCACCAGATTGAGCATGTCCTCGGTGGTCCGCACCATGATCGGCGCGCCGAGCACCGCCAGTGAGACACCGCCCGCCAACGCGGAGAAATGCCCGACCGTCACCACCAGCAATTCATAGATGAACAAGCCGACGACGATCGATGGCGCGCTGAGCAGGATATCGTTGATGAATCGCACGACCGTCGCAAGCCGCGAGTTCGAGCCGTATTCCGCAAGATAAGTCCCGGCTAGAATCCCGAGCGGCGCGCCGATCGCGAGGCCGATTGCGGTCATGATGATGCTGCCGACGATCGAATTGAGCAGGCCTCCGACGACGCCAGGCGGCGCGGTGTTCTTGGTGAACACGTCGAGCGACAATCCTCCAATGCCGTTCCAAATGAGGGTCGCCAGGATGATCGCGAGCATTATGAGGCCGAGCGCCGTCGCCGCGTAGGCAAGAGCGGTCCACAGAGCGTTGCGCGCCCGGCGTCGGGGATAAAGGTTAACAGCGGCCGTCATGCCTTCAACTCCAGGCGCGCAAGCATGAAGCGTGCGGCGGCCAGAACCAGGAAGGTGATGACGAACAGGATGAAACCGAGCGCAAGCAGGGACGCTGTGAACAGTCCCGGATCCGCGTCGGCGAACTGGTTGGCGATCATCGCCGAGATCGTCGTGCCCTGGGCAAGGATCGAGGTCTGAATCTTCGTGGCGTTGCCGACCACAAAGGTGACCGCCATCGTCTCCCCAAGCGCCCGGCCAAGCGCCAGCATGACGCCGCCGATGACACCGACGCGCGTATAGGGAATGACGATATTGCCGACAACCTCGAACGTCGTTGCGCCTACGCCGTAGGCGGCTTCCTTCAATACGGCGGGGACGGTGTCGAAGACGTCCCGCGACACCGCGGTGATGAATGGCAGAACCATCAGCGCTAGTACAAATCCCGCAGTCAGCACGCCATAGCCGAGTGGCGGCCCTTGAAACAGGTAGCCGATGATCGGCATATTACCGATCGTGTTGATGAGGAAAGGCTGGATATACGCCTGCATCACGGGCCGAAAATAGTAGACGCCCCAAATGCCGTAGATGATCGAGGGAATTCCCGCGAGGAGCTCGATCGCGACCCCGATCGGCCGCCGCAACGGCAACCAGCAGAGCTCGGTGAGGAAGACCGCGATGCCAAGGCCGACCGGAACGGCGATTAGCATCGCGATCAGTGAGGTGACCAGCGTGCCGTAGATCGCCGTCGCCGCGCCGAACTTCTCCTTGGGCGGACTCCAGGCGTCCGAGAACAGAAAGCCGACGCCAAACTCGCGGAATGCCGGCCAGGCCCCAATAAACAGCGCGACCATGACCCCGAGCAGGAGCGCAAGAACGAGGACTGCCGCGCCGAGCGCAAAAAACTGGAAGCTGGCGTCAGAGAGTTTGAGTCGTCCCAGCGCGCGGGCGCGGTCCATCGGCGAAGTGTGGGCGGCGCCAGGAGTTTGCAGCGCGGTTGCGGTCATTGTCGATTTCAGCTTTTCGCGTTGCCGGAAAGCGGCGTGGCGACGGAGACGCCAGCGCCGCTCGCTGATCCATCATTTCTGCTGGACGTCCTTATTCCACATCGCCTCGACCAGTTTTTTTACATTTGCAGGCATCGGGATGTAGTTGAGATCCTGCGCCATCTTGTCGCCCTTGTCGTAGGCCCATTTGAAGAACTGCAGGGCGTCGTTGGAGGCGGCGACGTTGACCGGCGTCTTGTACATCAGGATGAAGGTCGCGGCGGTCATCGGCCACGAGCCGTCGCCGGGCTGGTTAGCCAGGATTTGGTAGAAGCCCGGCACGCTCCAGTCCGCATTGGCCGCGGCCGCCTGGAAAGCGTCCATCGTTGGGGCGACCGTCTTGCCCGCCTTGTTGACCATGCTCGCAAAAGTCAGTTTGTTCTGTTCGGCGTAGGCGAACTCAACATAGCCGATCGCGCCCTGGGTGGTGGCCACGTTGTTGGCGACGCCGTCGTTGCCCTTGGCCCCGATGCCGGACGGCCATTCGACGGTCGTCGCCTTGCCGATGCTCGACTCCCACTCGGGCGAAACCGCAGAGAGGTAGTAGGTGAAGTTGAAAGTGGTGCCCGACCCGTCGGCGCGATGAATGCTGGCGATGGCGAGATCGGGCAGATTGAGGTTCGGATTGAGTTTCTTGATCGCCGGATCGTTCCATTTGGCGATTTTGCCCATATAAATCTGGGCGACGGTCGGACCATCGAGCACGAGCTCGCCCGGCTTCACCCCTGGAATATTGACCACGATAACGATACCGCCCATTACCATGGGCCATTGGGCGAGGCCGTCCTTATCAAGATCCTTGGCCTCGAGCGGCGCGTCGGTCGCGCCGAAGGTCACTGTCTTGGCGCGAATTTGCTTAATGCCGGCGCCCGAGCCGATCGACTGATAGTTGAGCCCGTTGCCGG
>Ga0335076_10004284_pt1 | contig 14426 bp, 14 predicted proteins | sample Lox_Sample_25_FD_206717 | JGI IMG/M metagenome (GOLD analysis project Ga0335076, IMG submission 206717) | Soil microbial communities from Loxahatchee National Wildlife Refuge, Florida, United States - Lox_Sample_2.5 | ecosystem: Environmental > Terrestrial > Soil > Wetlands | place: USA... | reverse complement strand
ATCCTGACAGCAGCCATTATTGGTGGCAATCATGGTTCGTGGCAACGCCCGGCGGGCTCGCGAAGGTTCTGCACGACAAAGGATGGCGATACCTGCACGCCCCGCAGATGTTGGTGCTGCCGCGCTACGATCTGGAAGAAATCCGGCGGGCGGTAGTGAGCCGGATTATGGCGGATCACGACTACTACAAGGGACTGGAAGATAAGCAGGAGGAAGAGGCGTTGTAGGCTAGCCTCGACCTCTAAAGCCGCACATAATCCGCGACACGTTCGGCACGAGTGGAACTCGTGTCCTTCCCGGTGCCTGGCGATTTAGAGACTCCTGCCCGACGCAGCGATCATTCGACTGCGTTGGCGGCCGCTTTGCGGCCACCAACTTCGCTGAGGATGACAGAACCTATACGTTGATTACGGCGCACAGTTCCTTCACCGCGGCGGCGCTCTTGTCCAATCCGGCTTTTTCTTCTGGGGTCAGCTTGATTTCGATGATCTGCTCCAGGCCTTTGGCTCCCAGTTTGCACGGGACACCAACGTATAAGCCATTGATGCCGTACTCGCCTTGCAGGTAGGCGGCACAGGGCAGGATTTTCTTTTTGTCTTTCAGGATGGCTTCAACCATTTCGGTGGCGGCTGCTGACGGGGCATAGTACGCCGAGCCGGTCTTGAGATACTTCACGATTTCGGCGCCGCCGTCGCGCGTGCGCTGCACGAGGGCATCAAGGCGCGACTTCTCGATCAACTCGGTGATCGGAATTCCGGCGACCGTGGAATAGCGTGGGAGCGGGACCATGGTATCGCCGTGTCCGCCGAGGACGAATGCGGTCACATTTTCCACGCTGACTTTCAATTCGTCGGCGATGAAGGCGCGGAAGCGGGCGGAGTCGAGTACTCCGGCCATGCCGATGACGCGCTCCCGGGGGAATCCGCTGAGCTTATAGGCGGCTTGCGCCATGGCGTCGAGAGGGTTCGAAACGATGATGAGAATGCAGTTGGGCGAGTGCTTCACTACTCCGCCAACTACTGTTTTCATGATGCCGTGATTCGTGTTGAGCAGGTCGTCGCGGCTCATGCCCGGCTTGCGGGGAATTCCGGCGGTAATCACGACGATGTCGGAGTTGGCGGTGTCGTTGTAGTCGTTCGTACCGCTAACGTGAGAATCGCGCTTTTCGATCGGCATGGCTTCGAGCAGATCGAGACCCTTGCCTTGCGGGACGCCCTCGATAATGTCGATGAGAACAACGTCGGCCAGTTCTTTGGAAGCGATCCAGTGGGCGGCGGTAGCGCCCACGTTGCCGGAACCTACGATAGTGACTTTCTTGCGCATGATAGGAGTCCTCTTTTTCTAGTGCCTCGCACCCGGATAACTTTGGCTCTGATGCAAGATTTTTTCCGCCTGTGACTTTCGAAGCGCGCAGCGCGCCCGCCAAAACAACAGAGCGAGGAGCAGCATGAAGACTACAAACAGAATGATCCACCCGCCGAGACGAGCCCCTATCCAGACAAGAGGCGGCGTCCCCTTGAACGGTGCGACGTAATTCTCCCAGTAGAGCGTGCTCCAGAAAACACCACCCAACGTCAGAGAGATCAGGAAAATTCCGACCCATTGGACTGTGGTGAGCCGCCTTTCGCCGCGAATCACCTTCCGCCAAAAACCGGACTCATTTCCGAGCGCCGCCAGCGACAGCGGTGCTGAGCCCGGACGAACGTCGACACGGTGGTCGGGACGGCGATTCTCCATAAGGGACCGCGGCCGATGAATTCTGTTTAACCTTGCTACACCAGCACGCCTGTCGACATATTCTCGATCATGTAGCTGGCGAACTCGCTGGTTTTTACTTTCGTGGCGCCGGGCATCAGGCGCTCGAAGTCGTATGTGACTTTTTTCTGATCGATGGTTCGTTCCATGCTTTGCTCGATCAGGGCTGCGGCTTCGTTCCAGCCCAGATGACGGAACATCATGACTCCCGAGAGCATGACCGAGCCGGGATTGATGACATCTTTGTCGGCGTATTTGGGAGCGGTGCCGTGGGTGGCCTCGAAGATGGCGTAGCCATCGCCGATGTTGGCGCCTGGAGCAATGCCCAGTCCGCCGACCTGCGCCGCACAAGCGTCGGAAATGTAGTCACCGTTCAGGTTTGGCGTGGCCAGCACTGAGTACTCGTCGGCGCGCGTGACCACCTGCTGGAAGATCGAATCGGCGATGCGGTCGTTGATCATGATCTTCTTCTTCCAGGCGCCGTTGCCGTGCGAGCTGTAGATCTTGTCGAGCACGTCCTTCACTTCCTGCTCCACGGATTGGCGGAAGGCCGGAGGCGCGAACTCCATGCCAGGCTCGACCAGTTCCGCGTTCTGGGCGATAGTCAGGTTGGGATTCTTGTCCTTGTTGTCGATGATCCAGCTCTCGCGTTCGGTTACGACCTTGTCGCGGAACTCTTCCGTCGCGAGTTCGTATCCCCACTTGCGGAACGCGCCTTCGGTAAATTTCTGAATGTTGCCTTTGTGCACGAGGGTGACGGTCTTCAGGCTGTTTTCGATGGCGTGTTGAATGGCCATCCGGACCAGGCGCTTGGTTCCGGTCACTGAGATGGGCTTGATGCCGATGCCGGAATCAAGACGAATCTGCTTCTTTCCGCCTTTCAGCATGTCTTTGTTGAGGAAGTCGATGAGGCGGGAGCATTCAGCAGTTCCCTGCTCCCATTCGACGCCGGCGTAGACGTCTTCGGTATTCTCGCGGAAGATGACGACGTCCATACGCTCCGGGTGCTTCACGGGCGAAGGGACGCCCTGGTAGTACTTCACCGGGCGGACGCAAGCAAACAAATCAAGGATCTGCCGCAAGGCAACGTTGAGCGAGCGAATGCCGCCTCCAACGGGCGTGGTGAGAGGGCCTTTGATGGCAACGCGAAACTCCCGAACAGCCGCAACGGTATCGTCGGGAAGCCAGGTATCGAACTTGGCTTTGGCTTTTTCGCCGGCGAAAACCTCATACCAGGCCACTCGCCGTTTGCCTTTATAAGCTTTTTCGACGGCGGCATCGAACACGCGCAGCGATGCCTTCCAGATGTCGCGTCCGGTTCCGTCGCCTTCGATGAACGGAATGATGGGATTGTCAGGTACGTGATACTTGCCGGATTCGTAGGCTATTTTCTTCCCATCCGGGGGAATAGCTACGCCGTTATAAGAGCCGGGCATGCGACCTCCACTATGAAAAACGTCGGCGATTTCAAAAAACCGACAATTATAAAGAATCTTTCAGCCGTCCGAAGATAATTCTCCCGACCTGTGACATAATTTCTGCTCTGGGACGGACCTCAGCAGGGCCGTGGTAAGGTGGGGATCCCTTCGGCAAGCTCAGGGCGGGCTCTTCGCTCAGGATGACATTGGGATAGATGGTTCGGTCCTGTGAACTTAGTTCCTTCGCTTTCGGGAGAATTCCCATGAGACGCCATTATTTCAGCTGCATTTTTCCTCTGCTGTTTTGCCTGGTGCTTTCCATTACGGCGTTTGCAGAGGATTCCCACGATCGAACGCAGTTTGGGCACGACATCACCGTCAACGCGGGCGAGGACGTGTCGGAGGTTACTTGCTTTGGCTGCAGCGTGCGGGTTCGCGGCCACGTGCAAGGCGACATTACGACATTCGGCGGGAGCGTGGTACTCGAGGAGCAAGGCGAGGTCGGTGGGGACTTGACCACATTCGGCGGGAATATCCACCTGGAAAGAGGAGTGAAAGTGGGTGGCGGAGTCACTGTGTTCGGAGGACGTGTCCGCCGGGAAGAAGACTCGGTGATCGGCGGCGACGTGTCCATTTTCAGTGGCGGACTGTGGCTGGCTCTGATCTTCGGCTTGCCGCTCGTGGTTCTCGGCGCCATTATCGCTTTGATTATCTGGCTGGTCCGGTATGCAAGCCGGAAGCCTTCCACTGTGGCGGCTTGACGAAGAGGGTTACCAGCGCCGCGTCCCGAAACTCTTCCTGACACCCACAGTCATGTAGCGACCCCACGGGCCGTTGTTTCCCAAGTCGGCCTGCCCCAGGTTTGTATCGCGCGCGCCCAGGCGATCGAAAAGGAAATGCTGGGTTACGCGAAATTCGAATCCCTTCGCGATGTAGATCCCGGCGCCCCAGGAATGCTCAATGCCGATCGCGTCGGGCGACCACGTGTAAAGGGTTTTGGGAATGGTCTTGCCGAATAAGAACGTGGGAGCGCCGTAGACCATGAAGCGCCGCAGCGGACCTGTGCCGAAGGGACGCACTTCAAGAACACCCGAGATCATGTAGCGCGCAAACAGGCTGCAGGGAGCGTTGACGCCGCCGTATTGACCGGCATTACCCGCGCACAGGTTGGGATCGATTTCATTGTGAGGAGGCGCGAGATCGAACTGGGCCCATCCCCACAACATGTCATGCGGGAAAAGAAAACGTTCTCCGGAATCCGCATCGTGCCAGGTGCCTTGTGAGCTTTGAGTTGAGAGTGTGCCAGAAGATTGGGCCCCTGCGAATGCCGAGATCATTACGATGACTGCACAAAAGCACGCCCACTGCTTCATTTCTCCTCCGAGGCTTGTGTTAGAGAATCCGGAGCAGAGTCGTCCCGCATGCCACACGAAGGGCGTGAAGGCTGTCCGGTTGATTTGAGCCGATCATTGTAACGCGGGCAAAGAGCAGACCGGATTGGGGGTGTCGTGGCGGGTTCGATGCGTTCTCCGGGGAGCGTCCCGTTTTGGGCCGTCCCTATCTACGCCCTTCCAGAATCCATATCTCACACATGATTTCTTCCATTCATAGTACTTTCGTATAGGGGGTATGCGGGAAACCTTAGCAAATCGTGGGACTTAGTTTGGTTGGACGATTGCTTTGAGGAATGGTACAGAGACGCCAGGACCCCTATGCCACAAGAAATCTCAGTGTCGTACCAGGCAATCAAGAGCAAGGTATACCGTCTAATCGATGCTCTGGTGGTAGGTGAGAAGACCGAAGCCGACGTGCAAGAGTCGGTTCGGCGCTGGTGGGCCTTGATTCACCCGGCAGACCGGCCTGTAGCTCAAAAGTATCTGCTGCTGGTGCTGGGGCGCTCTGCCTCGGCATTGGACTCCATGGAAGATGCTCTTTTGTCGGTAGATACGGCCGAACCGGTTCATCAGCCTCCGGTACCTCCGCAAATCGTCAGCAAACGTATGCGCCTGATGGAACGCCTCATCAAGGAAACCGGGGTTCGGAGCGCGATCTAGCGCCGACTTTACAGAAACCACGGCGGCCTCCCTGCCTGCCGCCTTACCCCGCCAAGCAATTGATCCCCGAAACTCCACCTCAGATGTCGTAATAGAGCTCGAACTCATACGGATGAGGACGCAGCCGGATGGCGTCCACTTCTTTCGCACGCTTGTAATCGATGTAAGTCCGTAATAACTCTTCGGTAAACACGTCTCCCTTCAACAGGAAGTTGTGGTCGCGCTGCAGGGCATCGAGCGCCTCCTCGAGAGAACCCGGCATGGAGGGAATTCCCGATAATTCCTCGGGATCGAGCTCATAGATGTCCTTGTCCATGGGCGGGCCTGGATCCATTTTGTTCTCGATGCCGTCAAGGCCAGCCATCAGCATGGCAGCGAAAGCCAGGTATGGATTGCAACTGGGGTCGGGTGGCCGGAACTCGACCCGTTTCGCTGAGGGCGATACCGAATACATGGGAATGCGGCACGCAGCCGATCGATTGCGCCGCGAATAGGCCAGGTTCACGGGCGCTTCGAAGCCGGGCACCAGCCGTTTATAGGAATTCGTCGTCGGGGCAATGATTGCCGAGAGCGCAGGGCCATGCTTGAGGAGTCCTCCCACATACCACAGCGCCAGTTGCGACATGCCGGCGTATCCATCGCCGGCGAACAGCGACTCTCCACCCTTCCACAAGGACTGGTGAGTGTGCATGCCGTTGCCGTTGTCGCCAAAGAGCGGCTTTGGCATGAAGGTGACCGTCTTGCCGTACAAGTTGGCGACGTTTTTGACGACATACTTGTAGAGCAGCATTTTGTCGGCGGATCGCAGCAGGGAGTCGAACTTCAGGTCAATTTCCGTCTGGCCGCCCGAAGCAACTTCGTGATGGTGGCATTCGACATCAATGCCACACTGCTGCATCGTGAGAACCATCTCGGAACGCAGGTCCTGATAGTGATCGGTGGGCGGGACGGGGAAATAGCCTTCTTTATAGCGCGGCCGGTATCCGAGATTGTTCTCTTGCCTGCCCGAATTCCAGCGGCCCTCTTCGGCGTCGATGAAATAAAAGCCGTACTGCTCGCGCTGCTCGAAGCGCACGTTATCGAAAATGAAGAACTCCGCCTCGGCTCCGAAGCAGGCCGTGTCCGCGATGGCAGTCGAGGTCAAATAGGTCTCAGCTTTACGAGCAATGTGGCGCGGATCGCGGTCATAGCGCTGCTTGGTGACAGGATCGACGACATCGCAGATCAGCACCAGCGTGGCGACTTCGGTAAACGGATCGAGAATGTGGGTGCTCGCGTCGGGCACGAGCAGCATGTCGCTTTCCTCGATGGACGACCATCCGCGGATCGACGAACCATCGATGCCAAAGCCTTCTTCAAAAGAAGATTCCGAAAGCTGGTGGATGGGATACGACACGTGGTGCCATAGTCCCGGGATATCGGTGAATCGGAGATCGAGAATTTTGGCCTCATGCTGCTTGGCGAATTCGAGAACCGACCTTGGATCGGCCATTGAGGCTCCTTTGCGAGAGCTGGCGGTTGCTGGATTCCTGCAGGCAGGCTGCTACAATCGGTCGCGTTATGCAGGACGGGAGAGTGTAATTGTTCCGGAGATCACGGGCAATTCGATTGTTCTTATAAGCGCGATAATGCAACTTTATACTTAGGCCATCGGCTTTCGGCATTCAGCTACCTCCGAGTAGGCTCGACTTTCCCGGCTGAAGACTGATGGCTGATCGCTGAAAACTTTCCATGGATTTCGACCAGCTTGAAACGTTTCTTGAGGTGGCGCGGCATGCGTCGTTCTCGCGTGCCGCGGAGAAGCGTTTCCGCACGCAGCCGGCTATTTCTTCCCAGATTCGCGGATTGGAGGAGGAAGTCGGGGGCAAGCTTTTTGACCGCTCGGGGGGAAAGGTGTCGCTGACCGCCGCTGGTAAGGCGTTCTTGAAATACGTCGAGGAGACGCTGGACGCGCGCAAGGCGATGCTGGTGGCGATTGCCGAGATGGAGCGGGTACCGCGCGGGGAAATTATCGTGGGCGCGAATGAAGGCACATGCCTGCACATCTTGCCCTATGTCTTCGCCGACTTTAAAACGCAGTATCCCGATGTATCGGTGAACATCAAGCGCGCCGATTACGCCAAGATTCTGGAATCGGTGATCGACAATTCCGTCGATTTCGGCGTGGTTTCGCTTCCGGTAACGGACAACCGGCTGACGATCGTGCTCATCCATCGAGACGAGTTGATTATTATTGCGCCTCCGCATCATCCGCTGGGAAAAATGAAATCGGCGGCCATCGCCGACGTGGCGAAGTTTCCCCTGATCGTGCCCAAGGCCGGGCACACCCGGGACGCGATCGAGCAACTGTTTCACGAAAGAAGACTGAAGCCGAACGTGACCATGGAGCTTGACTCCAGCGAACTGCTGAAACGCTTTGTCGCTGCCGAGGTTGGAGTAGGATTCATCGCGAGATCCAATGTTGATGAAGATGTGCGGGCGCGCGTGCTGGCTGCGGTGGCCATCGCGGATGCGCAAGTCAGACGCGATCTGGCGCTGGTCTTTCGCAAAGACAAGGCATTGAGCCGGGCGGCGTTGGCTTTCATCGACATCGCGGTAAAGCACAAATCCATGCAAGAACTGGTCCAGACACCCGTCCGATGAAGTCGCCACTCCGATTCCTGCTGATCTTCGGGATTACCGCGCTGGCTCTCCAGTTATGGGGACAGGAGCAGAAGCCGCTGACGCAGATGCCGGCGTCTGCGCGGCAGCTCATCGAGATCAAGGTAACGGGCAGCAAGCGATTCCCGGAAAATGCCATTGCGGCAGCCACCAACCTTCAGATCGGCACTCCGGTAAATGATGAGGATTTTAAAAAAGCCGCCCGCATCCTGGGCGATACCGGCGCCTTCACCGATATTGAATACTCCTACTCGTATTCACCGCAGGGAACGAAGTTGGAATTTCGCGTGACCGACGCCGATAAGTTCGTCCCGGTCAAATTCCAGGATTTCGTGTGGTTCAGCGACGCCGACCTGAAACAAAGAATCAAAGAGCATGTTCCCCTGTTTGATGGCGAGCTTCCGCTCTCCGGCCGAATGGCGGACGAGGTCTCGGACGTGCTGCAAGGCCTGCTGGTGCAAAGCGCAATTCCCGGGCATGTGGATTATTTGCGGACCGGGAAAGAAGATGGGCCGGTAGAATCGATCGACTTCCGCGTCTCGGATGTGCTGATCCGGATCCGCGGTTTCAAGTTCACCGGCGCGGATCCGGCGGATGTGCCGGCGCTTGAAGCGGCGGCCCAGCGTCTGCCGGGCCGCGAGTACTCAAGAGCACGGCTGGAGCAACTCGTCCTGCATCAGCTTCTTCCTGTCTATTACGCCCGCGGATTCCTAAAAGCCACTTTCGGAAAGCCTCAGCCGGAGATGGTGAAGGCGCCGGGAACGGAGAGCGAGGAAGGACCGCAAAACCAGAGTGTAGTGGACGTGGTGTTCTCGGTAACCCCTGGCCCGCAGTACAAGTTCAAGAGCCTAAGCTGGTCGGGCAATCGGGAGTTCCCTACGGCGACGCTCGAAAAGATGGTTCATGCCGAGCCGGGACAGCCGGCCAACACGATCCGGCTAGGGGATGACATCAAAGCCGTTCAGACGCTCTACGGCTCGCATGGTTTCGTGCGGGCTTCGATCACTCGGGAAATGGAATTCGATGACAGCGCCGCAACCGTCGCGGTCCATCTGGACGTGAAGGAAGACTACGCGTTTCACATGGGAGACCTGGAATTCCGCGGTCTCGACAACAGCCTCACGGCGAAACTTCGAAATCTTTGGAAACTTCGGCCCGGGGATGTCTACGATACGACGTATCTGAACGACTATTTGCCCGCGGCCCAGAAGCTGCTTCCGCAAAATTTTGACTGGGATGTCTCGTCCCACGTCACCGCGAATGTGCGCGACAAGACCGTGGATGTCGATCTGATTTATTCCGTAAAAGCGACAAAGTAGGCCTACCGGGATCTTGCGTTCGGATTCTGTTGGGGTGGAAGATTTTCTTTGAGATTGCCCCTGAAAAGGACTACCCTGTGCACCTACGACGATACGGGGATTGCCCGGGCCCTCCCCCGAACTTGCTCCGGGCAGAAGCGGGGAACGCGCCGGTGAGCGCTTCCCCGCAATTTTGCGTACGCTGGGGCGTCTTGCTTGATGCTTGGTTCGTTACGAAAAACAAACGATCCTGCGGGATCTTCTAAACCTAAAAAGGAGAAGTGGGGATGAGATCACGTTTGCAAACAATTGGCCTGATGCTTCTGGCGCTGGTGGTCGCCACCGGCTTGATGGTCACAACAGCCATAGCCAAAGACCAAACCTATACCGGAACTGTAAGCGATGCGATGTGCGGCGCCAAGCACATGGGCGACGCCGCGTCGTGCACGCGCGCGTGCGTCGGCAAGGGTTCGAAATACGCTCTCGTTGTCGGAGACAAGGTCTATACGCTTGACACCACCGACAAGGCCGCGCTCGACACGCTCGACAAGCAAGCGGGCGCTAAAGTCACGGTCACCGGCACGGAAAAAGACAACACGATTGCCGTGAGCAAAGTCGCGCCAGCCCAGTAACGGAAGCGCTTGATTCACGCATGGAAGGCGCGCCCGCGCCTTCCACCACTTTCTTGGTGCCTCCCCGCAAATTCATATTTCCTTTACGTTGCAATGTGTTAGATTGTGCATTCTTACCATTGCAAACTTGCTGTCGCGGAGGATCACGAATTGGGCAAAGACATGGTTCCGAAGCGGATTTTCTTCACGAAGGGTGTGGGGAAGCACCGCGAGCGGCTGACTTCGTTCGAGTTGGCATTGCGTGATGCCGGCATTGCCGCCCAAAATCTTGTTCGCGTCTCGTCGATCTTCCCTCCCAATTGCAAACTGCTGGCCCGTAAAGAAGGCGTGAAATACCTGCATCCCGGAGAAGTAGTTTTCGCCGTTGTGGCGGAGAACTCGACCCGCGAGCCTCATCGTCTGCTGGCCTCTTCGATCGGAGTCGCGATTCCGGCTGATCGCAATACTTATGGATATCTCAGCGAGCACCACTCTTTCGGCGAGACCGAAGACGCGGCCGGTGAATACGCGGAGGAGTTAGCCGCGGAAATGCTGGCCACGACTCTCAACGTGGAATTCGACCCGGATCGCTCCTGGGACGAAAAGAAGCAGATCTACCGACTCTCGAACAAAATCGTTCGGACGGCAAACGTCACGCAATCGGCGGTCGGCGACAAGCGCGGCCTCTGGACGACTGTCATCGCCTCTGCAGTGTTGATCTTCGACTAACGGTCTGTTGACCAGAAGGCGGGGCCGATTCTGGTTGCCGACACGCCACCGAAACGCAGGTCTTTTCTTCTCGGCCACTTTCGTTGGGTCATTTGTGCGCTTCTTCTCTTTGGGACAACCAAAAACTATATGGACCGCCAGGTCCTGGGAGTGCTCAAGACCACGCTCCAGCACAATTTCGACTGGAGTGAAATCGATTATGGAAACCTGGTATTTGCCTTTCAGGCGGCGTATGCGACCGGTCTTCTCTGCGTTGGCTGGCTGGTAGATCGGCTTGGAACCCGCGTTGGTTATGCGCTGGCGATGGTTTTCTGGAGTCTCGCTTCGATGGCTCATGCCTTCGCCGGATCATTTTCCAGCTTCATCGCTTTGCGTTGTGCTTTAGGCTTTGGCGAATCGGCGCTCTTCCCTGCCAGTCTCAAGGCCGTCGCCGAGTGGTTCCCGAAAAAAGAACGCTCGTTGGCGACCGGGATCTTCAACGCCGGCACCAACCTCGGGGCCATGATCACGCCGCTGACGGTGCCCTGGATCACGATTCATTGGGGCTGGCGCTGGGCTTTCGTAATGACCGGCGCGATTGGTTTCTTGTGGCTCGTTTTTTGGTTGATCTTGTATCGGAAACCTGAAGAACACTCATTGGTTAGCCCTGAGGAGCTGAGCTATATCCGTAGTGGCAGAGAAGAATCAACGGGGAAAATTCCGTGGCTCAGTATCCTGCCTCACCGGCAAACCTGGGCGTTCGTGACCGGCAAGTTCATGATTGATCCAGTCTGGTGGTTTTACCTGTTCTGGGTGCCGGACTACTTTCAGCGGCAGCATGGCTTGAGCCTGATGGGCATCGGCCTGCCGGTGATGATGGTCTATCTTCTCTCCGATTTAGGCAGCATCACGGGCGGGTGGTTCTCGACCTGGTTGATCGGACGCGGCAAAAGCGTTAACTTCGCGCGCAAAACAGCCATGCTGGCGTGCGCGATTTGCGTCTTGCCCATCACGTTGGCCTATCGGGCAGAGAGCACATGGACGGCGGTGTTGCTGATCGGGCTGGCAGCGGCCGGTCACCAGGGATTTTCTACGAATCTGCTGACTCTGACCTCGGATCTGTTCCCCGCGCGGGCGGTCGGATCGGTTGCCGGACTCGGCGGAATGGCAGGAGCGGCTGGCGGAATGGTGATCGCAAAGCTGATTGGCCATTTGCTGCAGTCCACGGGCAGCTACATGATTCCGTTCCTGCTCGCGGGCATCGCCTACTTTCTTGCATTAGGATGCGTGCAGATTCTGTCGCCGCGGCTTGAGCCGGCGGACATCAAGCTCGCCGGATTGCAAGCCGGTGGTGGCTCAGCTTGAATTTTGGCTCTCTTACGATGAAGTGTGCAACCGAGATCCTTCGCTCCGCCTGAAGAGCGGCTCCGCTCAGGATGACGCAATTCAAAGGTGGGGACCACGTCGGAAATTCGAACTGAGCCACCACCGGCAGGCCCGACGACACTTCCGATTGAATCGCCACTGATAGAATTTGGCTCGCTGCAATGCCGAAGAAAAAAAGAGTCGCGAAGATGGCCGGGGCGCGGAGGGCGATCTCACCGCCTGCTTTCACCCAGCTCGACATTCGATCTACGGTCGAAGATGTCCTAGCTCACACAGAATTCATCGACATTCACACCCATTTGTTCCCCGCCTCGTTCGGGCCGTTCACGCTCTGGGGGATTGATGATCTTCTGACTTACCACTACCTGGAGGCCGAGTTTTTTCGGTCTTCGAACTTGCCGCCTGAGCGCTATTGGGAACTCTCAAAAACGGAACGCGCTGATGCCATCTGGCAAACGCTTTTTGTCGACAACACGCCGATTTCCGAGTCCACTCGGGGAGTTATCGCGGTATTGGGTGCCTTTGGATTGCCCACAGGCAATCGCGATTTGCGCGAAGCGCGTGCGTTCTTTAAAAGTCGCAGCATCGAAATGCATGTTGAAGCAGTTTTCAAGCTTGCGGGCATCAGCAGCGTGGTCATGACTAACGACCCGCTGGATCCGGAAGAAAGAAAAACCTGGATGCGCGGGGCCGGACGCGACGATCGCTTCCAGGCGGCTCTTCGCCTCGATTGCATCCTTTGTGGATGGGAGGAGCATTGGCGGCAGTTGGTTGAACTCGGATACTCCGTTGATTTGCAGGTTTCGACTCGTTCCCTGCCGGAGATTCGACGCTTTCTCGGCGACTGGTGCGAGCGCATGGCGCCCGCGTACATGGCGGTTTCGCTGCCTGACACGTTCCAGTTTCCCGATCAGAGCGCCGGCACCAAGATTCTGAGCGGCGCCGTATTGCCCACGTGCCGCGAACTCGGCCTGCCTTTGTCGTTGATGATCGGCGTCCGGCGCCAGGTGAACCCGCGAATTCGTCTTGCCGGCGACGGTGTGGGCAGAGCGGATCTGCGCGCTCTCGAGAATCTCTGCCGGGCATTTCCCGACAACCGCTTTTTCGTCAGCGTGCTGTCACGCGAGAACCAGCACGAACTGTGCGTGTACGCCAGGAAATTCAGCAACTTCATGCCATTCGGCTGCTGGTGGTTTCTGAACAATACGTCGATCGTGGACGAGATTACCCGCGAACGTCTCGAGATGCTTGGTACCAGCTTCATCCCGCAGCACTCTGACGCGCGGGTGCTCGAGCAGTTGATCTACAAATGGAGAAATGCGCGCGTCACGCTGGCGAAAGTTCTCAGCGAGACATACAGCAGGCTGGCGGCAGACGGCGGCGCTGTAACCCGCGATTTCATACAGCGAGATGTAAACCGCCTGTTCCGGACCAATTTTGAAAATTGGACCTGCCCCGGATAACGCGACTGGCCACGATTCGCCTATACTGTCAGGCAACGTGGTTTCCTAAAGCAATTCGATTGAGACCGCCAAGTCGATCTCCCGCTGAGTTGGAGGTATTCGATGCCCGACGATGATCATCCGAAAAAACAAGACCACAGCTCTGATAATTCTGGCGTTTCCCGCCGTGACTTCCTAAAGATTTCCGGAATGTCTGTCGCTGTACCGATTGTTGCCGGACCCAAGATGGTGAGGGCAGCAGGCCAGGAGGACGCGGTTCATGGTCCCGGTAAGGTTGCGATGGAGTTCACGATCAACGGCAAGACGTACAAGGCGAACCTGGAACCCCGTGTGACCCTGCTTGATACCCTTCGAGACCACCTTGAACTCACCGGAGCAAAACGCGTGTGCGATCGCGGAGAGTGCGGCGCTTGCACCGTGCTGCTCGACAGCAAGCCGGTTTATGCATGTTCCGTTTTGGCGATCGAGGCTCAGCACAAAAAGATCACTACCGTTGAGTCGTTGATGCAAGATGGCAAGCTGCATCCTGTGCAGCAAGCCTTCGTCGACCATGACGCTTCGCAGTGCGGATTCTGCACACCAGGTTTCGTGGTTGCCTGCAAAGCCTTCCTCGACAAACATCCGAATCCCTCTGCTGAAGAAATACGACGCGAGCTGGCGGGGAATCTTTGCCGCTGCGGAACCTACGACGGCATCCGCAAAGCCATCGCGCAGGTTGCGCAGAAAGGAGCCTGAACATGCCTATCTATGCATGGCCAGAACCGGAACACCGCACACTGATCGGATCCCGCGTAACGCGAGTCGATGCTCCATCCAAAGTATCCGGACAAGCGAAATACACCTACGATGTTCATCGCCCTGAGATGCTTTATGGCAAGGTCCTGCGCTGTCCTTATCCACACGCAAAGGTCGTCAGCATCGACACCAGTGCGGCGGAGAAGATTCCAGGGGTAAAAGCTGTTCACATCGTGCAGGGACCGGGGTCGAATATCCACTGGGCCGGAGATGAGATCGTCGCGGTCGCAGCAGTCGACGAACCCACGGCCGAAGATGCCGTCCGCGCCATCAAGGT
>Ga0335076_10004280_pt1 | contig 14431 bp, 13 predicted proteins | sample Lox_Sample_25_FD_206717 | JGI IMG/M metagenome (GOLD analysis project Ga0335076, IMG submission 206717) | Soil microbial communities from Loxahatchee National Wildlife Refuge, Florida, United States - Lox_Sample_2.5 | ecosystem: Environmental > Terrestrial > Soil > Wetlands | place: USA... | reverse complement strand
ACCGCACGCAGAGCATCGCGGGCAGCGGCTACCGCACGCAGAGCATCGCGGGCAGCGGCTACCGCACGCAGAGCATCGCGGGCAGTGATCTCAACGTGGACGTGCCTGATGTCGTCGTACTTGGCGGCCTGGAGGCAGTCGCGTCAGGTCGCATTAATGTAATGGGCCAACAGTTTGATTCGTCTGCCTTGGGGCTTGATGAGCAAACTCTGCAGCTTCGAGTTGGCCAGCGCATCTACGTAGAGGCGAAAAATGGCAGCAATCTTCCGATTGCGACCATGGTTCAGGCCTTTGACGATGTTTCGATCCCAGGCGTTTCGCCGGTGTTTGTAAGCGGCTCTGTGGCCTCGGTGGACACAGGCGTGGGCCAAATCCTCCTTGGGAGTCTCCGAATCGACTTGAATAATGTCGGCGGACAGGCGCCGGCGGTGGGTGATGTGGTGAGCGTTTCAGGAACGCAGCCCTCCCCGAGCGGTTTGATCCTGGGAGATGCTAGGTTCTAGATGGAGGGCGGCTTCGGCTAACTACCCGTCTGCACTGGCTATTTGCTGTCGCCATCGCCTTCCACAACCTTCGCCCCCGCGATCAGCTCCCGAATGTGCTTCTGGAGCTTGTCGCGCTCGACCGCGGTCTTGAGATCGCTACGCATCGAATCGAACGTCGGCGCATCCTGTGTCCGCTCGTCTTCGAGCAAAAGCACGTGGTAGCCGAACTCGCTCTTGATCGGCTCTGTCGAAAACGTTCCAACTTTCATCACCTTGGCAGCATCTACGACGGGCTGCACCATGGTTTCCGCCGTGAACCAGCCTAAGTCGCCGCCGTTCGGGCCGGTGGGACCGTTCGCGCGCTCCTTCGCGAGGTCCGCAAACTTCTTGCCTTGCTGCAGCTGCTTGATGACGGCGTCGGCTTCTTCCTTCGTGTTCACCAGGATGTTCTTCGCCTTGAACTGTTGCTGGCCGCCGAGCCGGGGCAGGTTCTGATCGTAGACCGCTTTCATTTCCGCGTCGGTCGCCTGGTTCTTCTCGAGAAAACGCGTCGCCATCAGGCGGGCCTCGAGCTGAATGCGCGCGAGCTCGATCTGCGCAGCAACCGCACGTTCGGTGAAGAGTCCCTGCGCGCGAGCCTCGTCTCCCAAGAGATATAAGCCGACGAGATCGTCGAGAACTGCCTTGTGCTCCTCGGGCGTGAGATCGTCGGCATTCTTGCGCGCGGTCGCGAGGGTCTGTAGCCGAAAGACGGACTCGGGGACCCGTTTCCCATTAATGGTCGCCACCTGAGTCGATCCCAGCGGATCTGCGCCGGTAGTGGACGCGCCGGGCTTCGAGCACGCCCCGATCAGCCCGACAAAAGACAATACGACGAGACTGCCAAGGGACTTGGTCATTCAACAATCTCCAACGAGCTAGCGGCTTTCGGCCGGGGACAGCGCCTCGAGACTCAACGCGTGGATGTCGGTCTGCATCAACGGGCCGAGCGCAGCATATACCATCCGATGACGGGCCAAAGGTCTAACGCCCTCGAAGCGATTCGAGACGATTCTCACGAGGAAATGTCCCCGGCCGTCCCGCGCGCCCGCATGACCTGCGTGTCGATGACTCTCGTCCACGATCTCGAGTACGTCCGGCGTAAACGCGGCTTCGAGCCGCAATCTGATCTGCGCGATGCGGGGGCTGCTCATCGTTGGACGGGAACGCGCGGAGCGATGCTTCGCGCCGGTCGGCGACTATTTCTCCGATTGCGATTCATTGGCGTCGGCTGTAGTAGGCGCCGTCCTCAACGCAATCCAAACGGCTTGTACGATGGCTACGAGCAGCAGCAGACCGGTCATGCCGAACATCTTGAAATCGACCCAAACGGCTTCGGAGAAGTGATAGACGACGTAGAGATTCGCGGCACCAAGCGCGGCGAACGTCCCCACCCACATCAAATTGAGCTGCCGCCAGAACGGTGCGTCGAGCTGAACTGCATGACCCATCACGCGCTCGATCAGCGTCTTGTCGCCAACGAATTGGCTGCCGAGAAACACCGCTGCGAACAACCAATTGACGATCGTGGCCTTCCACTGAATGAACAAGGGATTTCGCAGCGCTAAAGTGATGGCCCCCAGGATCGCGACGGCGATCCCAGAGACCAGGAACATCTTGTTGACCTTGCGGTACCGAAGCCACTGATAAGCAATCTGCAACGCCATCGTGACGATAATCGCGACGGTCGCGGCGTAGATGCCCTGAAAGCGATAGACGACGAAGAAAACGATGACGGGAAAGACGTCGAACAGTGCCTGCATGCTGGACCGCGCCTACTGTGAGATTCGCGCGGTGTCTCCTACTGGAAGGGCGTTCCATCTTAGCGCCCCGGGGCCGGGGCGGGAACTCGCAGCCAAGACGCAGTCGTGAGTCAGTACTTCAAGGTTCACCCGGTCGATCCACAGCGCCGTCTGCTTCAGCGCGCCGTCGACATCATTCGCGGCGGCGGAATCGTGGTCTACCCGACGGACTCGAGCTACGCCTTCGGATGGCACATCGGCGACAAGGCCGCGCTCGACAAGATCCGCTGGATTCGACAGACGGAGCGCGACCACGACTTCACGCTCGTCTGCCGCGACCTATCCGAAATCGCCACCTACGCCAAGGTCGACAACTGGGAATATCGGCTCCTGCGAGCGCACACGCCCGGTCCTTATACCTTCATCCTGCGCGCGACCCACGAGACCCCGAAGCGCCTGCAAGACCCGAAGCGCCGCTCGATCGGCATCCGCGTGCCCGACCACCGCATCGCGCAGGAGCTGCTCGAGATCTTGGGCGAGCCGCTCATGAGCTCGACGCTGCTGCTGCCGGGCGATTCGCTGCCGCTCACCGAGCCCGAAGAGGTGGTCGAGCGTGCGGGCAAGGTCGTCGACGCGATCATCGACGGGGGCGCATGCGGGGTCGAGCCGACCTCGATCATCGACCTCAGCCGCGGCGAGATCGCGGTGCTTCGCAGAGGCAAGGGCGATACGTCGGCGTTCGAAACGTGATCGGCGCTCGACGCACCGAGCACGTATAATGCTGCGATGTTCGATGTCCAAGATTTTCTCTGGAAACTGTCGTTTCTCCTGATTCCCGGCATCTTCGCGATCACCCTCCACGAGGTCGCCCACGGCTGGGCAGCCAAGCAACTGGGCGATACGACGGCCTACATGCTCGGCCGGCTCTCCGTGAATCCGCTCAAGCACATCGACCCGATGGGAACCGTCATCGTGCCTCTCGCCATGTACTTCCTCGGCGGTATGGTGTTCGGATGGGCGAAGCCGGTGCCCGTGTCGTTTCGAAACTTGCGCAACCCGAAGCGCGACATGGTGCTCGTGGCGGCCGCGGGTCCGGGCGCTAATTTCGCGATGGCGCTCGGTTGGGCGCTCATCGCCGCGCTCGTGAACGGATTCGTCGACCATGCCTCGATCCCGACGCTCTGGGTTCTCAACAACTGCCAGGCCGGCATCCTGCTCAACGTCGGGCTCGGAGTCTTCAATTTGCTGCCGATCCCGCCGCTCGACGGCGGCCGCGTGCTATCCGGCTTGCTGCCGCTCAGCGCGTCGCGGGTTTTCGACCGCATCGAGCCATTTGGCTTTATGATTCTCATCATCTTGTTGATCGCCCCGGGTCAGCCGCTGTTTCGGTTGCTCGAGCCGTTCTTCAACTCTCTGGTCCGCTTCTACAGCTCCGTCGCAGGATTCGCCTAATTGGAAGAGCAGCGCGCTAAGGCCGCCAAGCCCAACCTTCGGCTCGTGCCGCAGGTCCCACCGCCCGTCACCGCGGAAGGCGCCGGCGCGCCCGCGCAGGCCGAGATGCCGTTCGCGGTTGTGGAAGGCGAGCCGGTCACGGAGCTGCCGCGCGACCTCTACATCCCGCCGTACGCGCTCGAAGTGTTCCTCGAGGCGTTCGAGGGGCCGCTCGATCTGCTGCTCTATCTAATCCGTCGCCAGAACCTCGACATCCTCGACATCCCGATCGCCGAGATCTCGCGCCAGTACGTGCAGTACATCGAGCTCATGAAAGAGATTCAGTTCGAGCTCGCAGGCGAATATCTCGTGATGGCCGCGACCTTGGCGGAGATCAAGTCGCGGATGCTGTTGCCGCGCTCGGCGGAGGACGAGGAGGACGAGCAAGACCCGCGCGCCGAGCTCGTCCGCCGGCTGCAGGAGTACGAGCGTTTCAAGAAGGCCGCGGGAGACATCGACGCGCTCGAGCGAATGGAGCGCGACGTGCTCCAGGCCAGCGTCGACGCGGTCGAGCGCACGGTCGTCACGAAGCTGCCAGACATCACGCTCAAGGAGCTGCTGATCGTTTTCAAGGAAGTGCTCGACCGCTCTACGATGTTTGCGCACCACCACATCAAGCGCGAGCCGCTGTCCGTGCGTGAGCGGATGTCGAACATTCTTCTGACGTTGCAGACCGAGCGCTACGTCGACTTCATCCGCCTGTTCGACCCGCTCGAGGGCCGAATCGGTGTCACGGTCACGTTTCTCGCGGTCCTCGAGCTGCTGAAGGGCACGTTGATCGACGTCGTCCAGGCAGAGCAGTTCGGTGCGATTCACGTCCGCGCGGCCACGAGCGCAAGCAGGGTCGAGCTACCCGAAACTACGTCGGACAAAGTCGCGCTGCCGGAGCCTACCTCCGACACGGTCGCGTTGCCGGACGCTACTTCAGACGAAGCCGAGCTGCTCGAAACCACCTTAGACGAAGCGGAAGAGAAATAGATGGACGAAACCGAGATCAAGCACGTCATCGAAGCGGCTCTGCTCGCGGCCGGCCGTCCGCTCACGATCGATCGCTTGTCCGAGCTGTTCTCCGCCAAGAGCTCCACCGTCGATCGGCCGACACTGAAGCGGGTGCTGGACGCTTTGTCCACGGATTACCAGGGTCGCGGCATCGAGCTCGCTGAAGTCTCGAGCGGCTATCGCATCCAGGTGAAGCGTTCGATCAGCGACTGGCTGAACCCGCTCTGGGAGGAGAGGGCGCCGCGCTATACCCGTGCGCTGCTCGAGACGCTCGCCCTGATCGCGTACCGGCAGCCGATTACGCGCGCGGAGATCGAAGAGGTTCGCGGCGTCGTGGTAAGCACGAATATCGTCCGCACGTTGCTCGAACGGGGTTGGATCCGCGTCGTGGGGCACCGCGACGTACCCGGCAAGCCCGCGATGTTCGGCACGACGCGCGAGTTTCTCGATTACTTCGGGCTCAAGCAGCTCGAGGACCTACCGCCGCTCGCGGAGCTCAAGGACGGATTGCCGGAGCTCAGCCCGCAAGCCGACCTCATCGATTCGCTCGAAGCCGAGGCTCGAGGCGAGCTGCCGCCCGCGGCGGTCGATGCCGACCTCGCGAACCCGTTCGAGCCGGAGGTCGACGAAGACGCGGCGGACGACGGCGACGAAGTCATGGAAGACGAGGCGTTGGACTTTTCGGACGGCGAGGCGGCGAGCGCAAACGATGCCGAGGTCGCCGAGCCGCGGCCCGACGACGATCTGCAGTCGGCCGAGATCATCCCGCTGCGCGCCTCAGGCCCTGAGCCCGGCGAGTCGGAGTAGGGCGGCCGCGCTCGGTTGCCTCAACGCAGGGCTCGGACGCTGTCGGAACGAATTCAAAAGGCCCTTGCGAATGCGGGTCTCGGCTCTCGGCGAGCGATCGAGCGCTGGGTGGTCGATGGGCGCATCACGATCGACGGCCGAGTCGCCAAGCTCGGCGATCAAGTCGCCGGACGCGAGCGAGTTTGCGTCGACGGCCGATTGATCAAGCTATCTCCGGACCAGTCACGCACGGAGCATCAGCATCTCGCGTACTACAAGAACGCGGAGCCGCGTGCGGCGAACGACAACCCCGATTCCGAGCCGCTTCTCGATCTGCCGCGGCCGCGCCATGGACGATGGATCGACGCCGGCGCGCTCGATCCGAACAGCTCGGGCCTGATCATCCTCACGACCGACGGTGAGCTCGCGTTTCGCCTCACGCGGCCGGCGACGGTCGTCGAACGCGAGTATGCGGTGCGCGTGCTGGGCGAGCCGTCTCCCGAGCAGCTTCGCGAGCTCGAGCTCGGCGTGGAGATCGACGAGGGCGTCGCGCGGCTCGCGTCGATCGAGCACGCCGGCGGCGCCGCGAACAATCGCTGGTACCACGTCGTGCTTCGCGAGGGTCGCCATCGCGAGCTGCGTGCCGCGCTAGGTGCGGTGGGTCTCGCAGTGAGTCGCGTCATCCGCGTGCGCTTCGGGTCGATCGAGCTCGGCAAGCTTCGGCGCGGGGCGAGCCGGCCGCTCGATCGCGAGGAAGTCGACGGCTTGTACGCGCTCGCGGGCCTCGCGCCGCCGAAGCCGAATCACGAGAGGCGGGCGACAACGAGCGTCGGCACGCGCGGCCGGCCGCAGGCCGCGCGCGGGTCGAAGGCGCGGGGCCGCAGGTGACGGAGCAACTATGAGGGTGGTTGCCAGCCTGCTGATGTTGCTAGGCGTCGTGCAGGCCGCGGCCGCGCAGGACCAGATCATCGTCTCGGGCGCGTCGGGCCAGCTTGGCGGACTCGTCGTCGAGGAGCTGCTCGCGCGTAAGGTCGCGCCGCAGGATCTGATCCTCGTGAGCCGTACGCCCGAAACACTGAAGCGCTATGCGCAGCTCGGCGCGAGCGTGCGTTTCGGCGACTTCACGAAGCCCGAGTCGCTCGTCGAGGCGTACAAGGGCGGCACGCGAATGCTGTTGGTCAGCGTCAACGGCGGAGGCGACCAGCGCCCCGAGCTGCACAAGGCGGCGATCGACGCTGCCATCGCGGCCGGCGTCAAGCAGATCGCCTACACGTCCTACGTCAACGCGGATCGCTTCACGGACTCGATCATCGCGGGCGACCACCTACGCACCGAGCACTACCTCGAGCAAAGCGGCGTAGCCTGGACCCTGCTACGCAACCAGATCTACGCGGACGGCTTGCCGGACCAAGCCGTGCAGATGGTCCGCGACGGCAAGCTCGTCACGAGCACGCCCGATGCGCGCGTCGCGTACGTGACGCGCAAGGACTGCGCGGCCGCGGCGGCGGCGGTGCTCACGACGCCGGGGCACGAGCGCAAGGCTTACAACATCACCGGGCCCGACGCGATCGGCCCGCGCGAGCTCGTGAAGCTCGTCTCCGAAATCAGCGGCAAGCGTATCGAGCTCGTCGTGCTCGACGAGGCGGCCTACCGGAAGTACTTGCTCGACAACGGCACGCCCGAGACGGCCATCAGCGGCACGTTGTCGTTTGCAGCCGAGCTCAACTCGCCGTGGCTGCGCGAGCCGAGCACCGCGGTCGCCGATCTCACGGGGCGGCCCCCGACGAGCGTTCGTTCGTTGTTGCGCGCGAGCAAGAAGCGCTTGCTTGCGGCCGCGAAATGACACGCCTGACTTGATGCGGCTCGTTGCCATCCCTATGTCGGAGGCTCGGAACCCCGCTGATGAGCGCGGGTCCAAGACTGTAGGGAGCTTGTCGTATGGACACCATCGAGCTATCTCAGGCCTCAATCGACGCTTACTTGCGGCTGATTGCGCTGAACCTCGGCTCTTGGCAGCCCAAGGTTTCGGCGTGGTTACACAGTCGCGAGGCGGAGGCCTCAAGGAGCTGCTGCAGATGGTGCCCTGCTCACCGACGTTGCACTGAGCGCCGAGGGCGCCTCCACGTCTTCGATCACCCAATGAACCGGACGCTCGGCTTGTTCGCCGCGCTCGCGCTGGCCGTTCGCGTTGCGGCCGCAGATCCAGTCGACGGGGCGGCGCGCGCGCCTCAGAGCAATTCGTTCATGACGGCGCTCGCGCCGCTGCTCGTGAGATTCATCGAGAGCTCGCGCGACTCCGCGCTCGAGCAAGGCGTCGAGAAGGTCCCCGCGTCAATCCGTGCGTCGCTCGAAGGCTACGTCCCCGAGGCGACGCTCGACCGCGTGCGTTGGCGCGCCGGCGGTGGCGACCTGCTGTCGCAAAGCGCGTTCTTCCTGAAGGACGCGCAAGCGATCACGCTCGATTACGTAGTCGTGTTCAACGACGAGAACGAGGCGCGCAACGACCCGAAGCTTTGGGTGCACGAGCTCCGGCACGTGATGCAGTTCGAGGAGTGGGGGATCGAGGGCTTCGCGACGCGCTACTTGGCCGACTCGGCCGCGGTCGAGGACGTGGCGTCGGAGTACCGCTGGCAGTTCATGAAGCTCAGGGGGCTGGTCCCCGCCCCGAGCGTTCCCTCCGAGCCGTGACCCCCTCGCAGCTCTAAGCCCTCTCGTAGCTGTAAACGGTCAGTCGCCCGCGTTCGTGCGCGGCGCCGACGCCTCGCCCTTGCCGGACGTCGTCGGCTGGAACTTGCCGTCGAGCGTGAACAGCCACAGGCTGTCGCCGTGCTTCGTGCCCGGGAAGAACGAGCCCGCCGCGAAGACGACGACGTATTGCTTGCCCTTGTGCTCGAATGTGCTCGCGGTCGCGTTGACCGCCGCGTCGGTCGGGAAATCCCACAGCACCTTGCCGTTGTCTTTGTCGAGCGCCGTGAACCGATTGTCGTTGCGGCCGACGAACACGAGCCCGCCTTTGGTCACGATCGAGCCGCTGTAGCACATCTCGCTCCATTGCTGGCGCCAAGCGAGCTTGTTCGTCGTGAGATCGACTGCCGCGAAGATGCCGCGCACGCGCACGCCGGAGCGCAGATACGTGCCGTTCAAGTAGCGCCGGCCCGGCGTCGGCTGCATGAACATCGTCTCGCCGTTACTGCTGTAAGCGCCGACGCCGTCGTGCGCGCAGACATAGAGAAGATGGGTCTCGGGGTCGTAGGAGCTCGGCGGCCAGTTCGCACCGCCCGTCGCCTGCGGCTTCACGAGCACGGGCTTGTCCCAGAACGGCGTGAAGATCTTGCCGTCGTTCACGAGCTCGAAGCCCTCCGGCACGATGTCGACCTCGTGCGGTACCACGGGGTCACCGATCGGGTAAGGCTGCGTGGCGGCGGTCGCGTTGCGGGGCTCCTGCGGCACCGGGCGCTCCTCGATCCCGATCAGCGGCTCGCCGGTGCCGCGATCGAGGATGTACGTAAAGCCCGTCTTGCCGACCTCCGCGATGCCTTTGCGGTCGCGGCCCGCGATCGGCGCGTCGAACAGGACGACGGGGTTCGGCGCGTCATAGTCCCAGAGGTCGTGGTGCACTTCCTGGAAGTGCCAGCGGTAGCGGCCCGTTGCGACGTCGAGCGCTACGATCGACGAGCTATAGAGGTCGTCGCCCGCGCGCACGCGGCCGTTGTAGTCGGGTCCGGGGTTGCTCGTCGAGAAGTAGACGAGCCCGAGCTCGGGGTCGACGGCCGGCGTCTGCCAGATCGACGCGCCGCCGAACTTCCACGCGTCGTTGTCCTGTGGCCAGGTCTCGTGGCCCGGCTCGCCGGGCCCGGGGATCGTGTAGAACGTCCACTTGAGCGAGCCGTCGCGCGCGCTGAAGGCCTTCAGCCGCCCACGCGTCGCGCGATCGCCGCCCGCGAACCCGGTGATCACGAGGCCGTCGTAGTAGAGCGGCGCGGCCGTGATCGTGAAGCCGTCCTGCCAGCGCTCCGCCTGGGTCGACCACGCGACGCTGCCCGTGCGCTGATCGAGCGCGACGAGCTTGCCGTCGAGCTGGCCGACGTAGACCTTGCCGTCGCCGAGCGCGAGCCCGCGGCTCGACCAGCCGCAGCAGACGCTGTCGATCTTGTCGTCGAGGCGCGCCATGTACGTCCAGAGCATCGCGCCCGTTTCGACGTCGATTGCGAATACGTCGTCGGCTCCGGTAACCATGTAGATCACGCCGTCGCGCTCGAGCGGCTGCCCTTGCCCCGAGTACTTGCTCGCGACGCCGGAGCCGTTGAGCCCGACGCGCCAGCTCGGCTTCAGGCGCGCGACGGTGTCGCGGTTGATCTGCGTGAGCGGCGAGTAGCGTTGATTGAAGATGTTCCCGCCGTTCGTGACCCAGCCGTCGCGCGGCTGCGCGGTGAGCTCCTTCGCGGTGAAGGCCGGCGCCGGACGAGGAGGCGCGGGACGCGCCGGTTGTGCGGCGATCGGCAACGCGAGGCTCGACAGGACGATACCGAACAGCGAAACGACCGCGCCACGGCCGATCGGCCGCATCGACATCGAGCTCATTCAACCCCCCCGTCCCCGTGCTGCCTCATTATAATCACGCGCCAGACGAGGATCTCTTGCGCAGCTCTTCCAACACTGGTCCCCTGGCCGCGTTCTGCTTGATGGCCCTGATCTGGGGCTACAACTGGGTCGTGATGAAGGTCGCGATGAGCTACAGCGGGCCGCTGCAGTTCTCGGCCTGGCGCTGCTCGCTCGGCGTGCTGTTGTTGTTCGTTTTGCTGGTCGCTTTGCGCGTGCCACTCCGGCCGCGCGAGGTCGGCAAGACATTTTGGCTCGGCATGACTCAGACGGCGGGCTTCGTCGGGCTCGTGGCTTGGTCGCTCACGACCGGCGCCGCGGGCAAGAACGCCGTGCTCGCGTACACGATGCCGTTCTGGGTGATCCTGCTCGGCTGGCCGTTCCTCGAGGAGCGCTTGCGCGGCTGGCAGTGGCTCGCGCTCGCGCTTGCGTTCGTCGGGCTGCTGCTCGTGCTCGAGGTCTGGCATGGCGATGCTTCGGTCACGAGCAGCTTGTTGGCTCTGTCCGCGGGCGTGTGCTGGGCCGTCGGCACGATCATCTTCAAGCGAATTCCGGTCCGGTCTCGCGACGAGCTCCTGTCCCTCACGACGTGGCAGATGTTCTTCGGCTGCATTCCGCTCATCGTGGCGGCGCTGATCACGCCCGAGCGTCCGATCGAGTGGAACGCGACGCTGATCACGGCGCTCGCGTTCAACGCGGTCGGCGCGATGGCCGTCGCGACGCTGCTCTGGCTTTACATCCTGCATCGCTTGCCGACGACCATCAGCAGCCTGAGCTCGCTCATCGTGCCGATCGTCGGCGTCGTGGCGGCGTGGATTCAGATCGGGGAGCGGCCGAGCCTCGCGGAGGGCATCGGGATGGTGTTGATCCTCGTTGCGCTCGCGGTTCTGATCGTGCCGCAGCGCGTGGCGCAGCCGATCACCGGCGACTAGCGTTCCTCGAGCGGCGCGCGGCCGACGCTCGGTCGCCGTTAGGGCTAGGATTTCGCTCGGGACGGTCGGTGTCGAGGCCTGCGGGCGTTGTCCCGATTCCGCGACAAGCTCGGGCGATCGCGGGACGCAGTGGCGGAGCCGCGACCGCGACCGCCGGGCGAGCATCCATTAGAATCAGGCACTTGCCGAGACGCCGCGGCTTGGCACGCCGGTTGCTCTAGCGACGCTATGGACATCCCACGCCCCGAGCTCAAACGAAAGAAGCGCCTGCGGCAGGCCGGCTTCGCGGCCGTCGGCGTGCTCGTGATCGGCGTGGCGACGCTCGGTCTCATGCGCCTCGAGCCGGCCGCGCCGACCGTGACGCGCGCCTCCGTCTGGATCGATAGCGTCCGCCAAGGCGAGATGCTGCGCGAGGTCCGCGGCCCGGGCACGCTCGTGCCGCGCGTGATCCGCTGGATCGGTGCGCAGACCGAAGGGCGAGTCGAGCGCGTCGTCGTGCGCCCGGGCGCTACCGTCACGGCCGACACCGTGCTCGTCGAGATGACGAACCCCGAGGCCATGCAGGAGGCCGAGGAGGCGCGCTACGCGGTCGTCCAAGCCGAGGCCGAGCTCGCCGACCTCAAGCTCACGCTCCAGAACAAGCAGCTCGATCAGAAGGCGGCGGTTGCGGGCGCCCAGGCCGAGTACGAGGGCGCGCGGCTCCAGGCCCTCGCCGAGAAGGAGGCGGGCAACGTTGTGCCGCTGATCAAGTACCAGCGCTCCGAGCTGCTTGCCCAGCAGCTCAAAGTGAAGCTCGACATCGAGCAGGAGCGGCTCGATCAGTTCGCAGCCTCGGTCGAGGCGCAGCTCGCGGTGGGCAAAGCCAAGGTCGAGCAAACTCGCAACGCGTACGAGCGCAAGCGCGTGCGCGTCGACAATCTCTCCGTGCGTGCCGGGATCGCAGGCGTCGTGCAGGAGGTGATGGTCGAGGAAGGCCAGCGGGTTTCGATCGGCGCGAACATCGCTCGCGTCGCGCCGCCCGACGACTTGCGCGCTGAGCTCCGCGTGCCGGAGACGCAGGCTCGGGACGTGCAGCTCGACCAGCTCGTGCACGTCGACACGCGCAACGGGATCGTCGAGGGCCACGTCGTGCGGATCGACCCCGCGGTGCAGAGCGGCACCGTGCAGGTCGACGTCGACCTCAACGGTGCGCTGCCGCGGGGCGCGCGGCCGGATCTCTCCGTCGACGGCACGATCGAGATCGAGCGGCTGCCGAGCGTGGTCTACACGGGCCGCCCGGCGTACGGCCAGCCGAACTCGACGGTGTCGCTGTTCAAGCTCGTCGAGGACGGCCACTACGCGATCCGCGTGCCGGTCGAGCTCGGCCGTACGTCCGTGAACGCCGTCGAGATCCTGAAAGGCTTGTCGCCCGGCGATCAAGTGATCCTGTCCGACACGTCCGCGTGGGACGACCGAGAGCGGATCAGGCTGAACTAACGACTCAGCGAGAGGGGGACGATGCTCGCGAGCCTTGTGAACGACGTCCGCTATGCGTTGCGCGGCTTCGCGCTGCGGCCGGCGTTTGCGCTCGTAGTCATCGCGACACTCGCGGTCGCGATCGGCGCGAACGTCACCGTGTTCTCGCTCTACGACCAGCTGATGCTGCGCGAGCTGCCGGTGAGCCGACCCGGCGAGCTCGTGAACCTCGCCGCGCCGGGTCCGAAGGCGGGCTTCGTGATCTGCGGAGGCCAGGGATCCTGCGACGAGACGTTCAGCTATCCACTGTTTCGCGATCTCGAAAAAGCGGAGGGGCCGTTCGCGGGTGTCGCCGGTTCGAAGCTGTTCGACACGAACGTGACTTTCGGCGACCGCACCGCGCTCGGCCCGACGCTGCTCGTCTCCGGACGGTTCTTCGCGACGCTCGGCATCGGCCCGGAGCTCGGGAGGGTCATCGAGCCTCAGGATACCGCGGTCACGGGCGAGGCCTCGGTCGCCGTGCTGAGCTACGACTACTGGAGAACCGCACTCGGAGCCGATCCGGGCGTGCTGGGCAAGACGATCATCGTGAATGGCAGTCCGCTCGAGATCGTCGGCGTCGCGCCGCGCGGCTTCGTCGGTACGACGATCGGCGAGCGCCCGCAACTGTTCGTGCCGATCACGTTCCGGTGGCTCAGCTCACCCGGCCTGCCGCCGGTTCACGAGAATCGCTTCGCCGATTGGGTCTACCTATTCGCACGGTTGAAGCCGAACGTGTCGCGCGAAGAAGCGCAGTCTGCGATCAACGTGCCGTATCACGCGCTCATCAACGACTTCGACGCATCCACGGCTCCGATACGGCGCGACCAGCTCGACGCGTATCGCGCTAAGACGCTATTGCTTAGACCCGGCGCTCAAGGTCAGAGCAGCGCGCCGACCAACGCGCGAACACCGCTCGCCGTGCTGTTCGCCGCGACCGCGACGATCCTGCTGATCGCATGCGCGAATCTCGCGAGCTTGATGTTGGCGCGCGGTGCCGGCCGCATCGGCGAGATGGCGGTGCGCACGTCGCTCGGCGCGGCGCCGCGTCAGCTGATCGGCCTGCTCGGCGTCGAGGCGCTGTTGCTCGCGGGCGGTGCGGCGCTCGCGAGCCTGCCGATCGCGTATGGCTTGCTGCAGGCGGCCGGTGCGGCTATCCCGCCGTACCTGATGGCCGCGCCGGACCTTACGCTCAACGTGCGGGCCGTTGGTGCGGCTTTCGGTATAGCAGCGCTGTGCACGTTGCTGTTCGCGCTCGCGCCGATGTTGAAGCTCGCCGCGACAGATCCGGGTCCGGTGCTGCAGTCAAGCGGCGCACGAGCGTTCGGAGGCAAGGCCGTCGGGCGCTTCCGTTTTGGGCTCGCGACTTCGCAGATCGCGTTGTCGATGCTGTTGCTCGCGCTCGCGGGCTTGTTCACCCAGAGCCTCGCAAACATCGCGCGGATCGATCTCGGCATGCAGACCGAGTCCGTCCTCACATTCGGCATCGCGCCGAATCTGAGCGGGTATACGGCGCAGCGTTCCGCGCAAGTCTTCGAGCAAATCGAGCAGCGGCTCAAGCAGCAGCCCGGAGTCGTGAGCGTCACGGCCTCGATGGTGCCGCTGCTCGCGAACGCGGGGTGGAGCGCGGCCATCGATGTCGAGGGCTACGAGGCGCCTGCGAGCGGCAATCCGTCGACGAGTATGACTTACGCGAGCACCGACTACTTGAAGACGCTGGGAATTCCGCTGCTCGCCGGGCGCGACTTCTCCCAAGCCGACTCGATGGACCGCCCGAAGGTCGCGATCGTCAATCAAGCGTTCGTCGAGAGATATCATCTCGGTGCCAATCCGATCGGCAAGCGACTCGGCACGGATCGCGGCC
>Ga0335076_10004279_pt1 | contig 14431 bp, 17 predicted proteins | sample Lox_Sample_25_FD_206717 | JGI IMG/M metagenome (GOLD analysis project Ga0335076, IMG submission 206717) | Soil microbial communities from Loxahatchee National Wildlife Refuge, Florida, United States - Lox_Sample_2.5 | ecosystem: Environmental > Terrestrial > Soil > Wetlands | place: USA... | reverse complement strand
GGCACGTGCGGGACGAGCAGCTGCTCGGCCACGCAGCCGCGCACGCTCACGATCAGCTACTGATTGCCTAGCGCTCCGAGCGCGGATCGCGCATGAGGAGCTGCTTCACCGCATCGGGGGCCGGGCGGCTCTCGAAGAGAACCGCGCAGACCGCCTCGGTTATCGGCATCTCGATTCCGAGCGCGCGCGCGTGGTCGCGCGCCGCGCGCGCCGAATGCACGCCCTCGGCCACGTGGCCCAGCCCACCCAGCGCCTGCTCGACGCTCTTGCCCTGCGCGAGCGCCACGCCGACCGCCCGGTTGCGCGACAGGTCCCCCGTGCACGTGAGCACGAGGTCGCCCAGCCCCGTGAGGCCGTCGAAGGTCTCGGCGCGCCCACCCATCGCTGAGCCCAGCCGCGTGATCTCGGCGAGGCCGCGCGTCACGAGCGCGGCGCGGGCATTGCGCCCGAGCGCGAGGCCATCGGAGATTCCCGCGGCGATCGCAACGACGTTCTTCAACGCGCCGCCCAGCTCCACGCCCGCGAGATCGCCGTTGGAGTAGATGCGAAGCCGCGGGCTGTTGAGCGCCGCGGCGGTGCGCGCGGCGAACGCCGCGTCGCGGGACGCGAGGACCACCGCGGTGGGCAGCCCGCGCGCCACTTCGAGCGCGAAGCTCGGTCCCGACAGCGCGCCCACGCTCGACGTCCGCGGCAGCTCCTGCGCGGCCACCTCGTGCGGCAGCAATCCGCTTGCGGTCTCGAAGCCCTTGCACGCCCAGATCACCGCGGCGGGCGAGCCGCAGGCGGCGATCGCACGCAGCGTCTCGCGAAGGCCCGACGTGGCGGTCGCCACGACGAGCGCTTCGGCGCCGTCGATCGCGCGGGGGAGGCTCGCATCGATGCGGACGGAAGCGGGAAGCGGATTGTCGGGAAGGTAGCGGCTCGATCGCGTGCGCCCGAGGGCTTCGCAGTCTTCGGCGCGGCGCGACCAGAGCGTGACCGGATGCGCGGCCGCGAGCGAGATCGCGAGCGCCGATCCCCAAGCTCCAGCGCCGAGGATCGCGAGCCTCACGGGGCTAGACGCCCCAGACGTGGGCGGTGCGGATGTATCCGACCTGTCCGTCGCGATGGCGCACCTTCACCCATCCGTCGGCCGGAGGTTCCATCACCTCGAGAAGCACCTGCTTGTAGGCTTCGAAGACGAGCGGCGCGTCGGCGCTGGGCGCGGCGCGGATGTCGGCGAGCGGCACCGTCACGATGACGGTCTGGCGATCGCCGAGGGACTTGTTCTCGACCCAGGCCACTTCGCCGTTCACGTCGCGCACCTTGGTCCACTGGTCGAGCTTCACCAGGACCTCGAAGGGGTAGTAGCGGCTTGCGACGAAGAGGCGGTCGGCCTTGAGCGAGGGCGCGTCGTAGAGCACCGCGGGCGCGGCGCCCAACGCACGGAATTCCGTCGCGTCCGCGGCGAAGGCCGCGAGCGTGGCGGCGAGGACGAGGGCGGCCCGTCCCCGCATGGCTAGTGCGACACGCCCGGAGTGATGATCTGCACGGCGTCGCTCGCGGCCTGCTGGCGCTGCTGCGCGTAGATCGCCTCGAAGTTCACGGGCGAGAGGATCACCGGCGGGAATCCGGCCCGCGTCGTGGCGTCCGAGATCACCTCGCGCACGTACGGGAAGAGGATGTTCGGGCACGCGATGGCGAGCAGCGGCTCGACCTCCGGCTGGGGGAGGTTGCGCACCGTGAAGATGCCCGCCTGCGCTGCCTCGACGAGGAAGAGAGTCCTGTCGCCGGCCTTGGCCGTGACCGTGGCGGTGAGCACCGTCTGGTAGACGCCATCCTCGATCGCGGTGGAATTGTGGTGCAGCTGGATGTCCACCGCCGGCTGCTCACGCTCGAGGAAGACCGCGGGCGCGTTTGGGATCTCGAGCGAGAGGTCCTTCACGTAGATCTTCTCGATGCTGAAAACGGGCTGGGTGTTCGCCTGCGGGATTTCACTCATGGAGCTTCCTTCTTTCGGGATGCCGATTGGAATCGTCTTGTCAGGGTGCGGAAAGCAGGGGCTCGAGCTCGCCCGCGCGGTCGAGGGCGGCGAGGTCGTCGTAGCCGCCCACGTGGCGCTCGCCCACGTAGATCTGCGGAACGGTGCGCCGCCCGGTGCGCTCCTCCATCTCGCGGCGGCGCGGCGGATCGAGGTCGACGCGGACTTTCTCGATCTCGCCCACGCCTTTCGCCTTGAGCAGCCGCTCGGCCATCAGGCAGAAGGGGCACACGCCCGTCGAGTACATCGTCACCTTCGCCATGGCGCTATTTCTCCACCGGCAGGCTCGCCTGCTGCCACGCGGCGATGCCGCCCTTCAGCTCGTACACCGCCGTGAATCCGGCGTCCTTGAGGAGCCTCACCGCGCGCCCCGAGCGCGCGCCGCTCTGGCACGTCACGAGAACGGACTTCTCCTTGTACTTGTTGATCTCCTCGACGCGCTTGCCGAGCTCGGAGAGCGGAATGTGGCGCGCGCGCGGCAGGTGGCCGGCCGCGAACTCGTTGCCGTCGCGCACGTCGAGCACCAGGGTCGAGCCCTGGTTCATGAGGCGCGTGGCCTCCAGCGTGCCGATTGCGTTGGATGCACCCATGAGACGTGAGATTTCCGGCCAGGCGAGCATCAATCCGCTCGTCACGAAGATGGCGACGAGCCAGATGTTGTTCAAGATGAAGTCGACCACGTGGGGCCCTGCGGCGTGGACGCCCTGGAGCGCCCGTGAAAAGGTTCGATTTTACCCCATCAACCACTGCAGGAGCCACAGCGCGGGCATGCCCACGGCGATGGCGACCAGCGGATGGCGGAGGCGGGAGGCCACCGCGATGGTGAGGATCCCGGCGACGAGGCGGGCGTTGCCGGGCGAAAGGTCGAGCGTGCCGTGCGGCATCGCGAGCCCGGGAGCCACGATCGCGGCGAGCACGGCCGGCGGCACGAAGAGCAGCGCGTGGCGGAACGCACGGGGGAACTTCCCCGGATCGGCGAACAGGATGAAGGAGGCGCGAAGCAGGAACGTCGCCAGGGCCACGCCGAGTATCGCGAGCCAGGTGCTCATCGCTTGCGCCATGCGTCGAATGCCACGCCGGCACCGATTCCCGCGATCGAGGCCACCACGAGGGCGAGCCGATAGGGCAGCCCGGCGGCCGCGAGCGCCACCGCGGTCGCCACGAGGGCGGCGGCGAGGTCCGCGCGCTTGCGAATCACGGGAACGAGCAGCGAGATGAACGTGAGCACCACCGCGAAATCGAGCGACCAGCTCGCGGGCACCTGCGCACCCACCGCGATGCCGATCGCCACGGACAGTTGCCACGACACGTAGAAGGTCGCGCAGGCGCCCAGCGTGTGCCACTCGCGGCTGGCGCGCTCGCCGGGCTCGGCGAAGCGGCGCGTGGTCATGGCGAAGCTCTGGTCGACCATGAGGAATGCGATCAGCGCGCGCATGCGGCGGTCGAGGTGCGCGATGTGGGGCGAGACCGCCGCGCTGTACATCACGAAGCGAAGGCTCACGACGGATCCGGCGAGGATCGTCACCAGCGGCGGCGATCCCACGGCGAGGAGCTGGCAGACGATGAGCTGCGCGATGCCGGAGAACGAGAGCACCGACAGCGCCATTGCCTGGAGCGCCGTGAGCCCCGAGGCGGAACCGGCCACGCCCACGACGAGGCCGAAGGGCATCGTGCCCACGAGCATCGGGGCCACTTCCCTGAAGCCGGCGAGGAATTCCTCGCGCGCCGATCGCGCCGTCACGTGCTCCACCGGGCAAAGCGCCGATTCTAGTGCAGCGACCGTTTGCTAGAATCCGCGCATGAAGAAGATCGTCTTGCTTCGCCACGGCGAGAGCACGTGGAACCAGGAAAACCGCTTCACCGGCTGGAAGGACGTGGACCTCACCGCGCGCGGCGTCGAGGAAGCGCGCTCGGCGGGCAGGCTGCTCGCGGCGCAGGGCTACGACTTCGATTCGTGCTTCACGTCGGTGTTGAAGCGCGCCGTGAAGACGTTGAACCTCGCGCTCGAGGAGATGGACCGCCTCTGGCTGCCCGTCGAGAAGCACTGGCGGCTCAACGAGCGCCACTACGGCGCGCTGCAGGGCCTCAACAAGGCGGAGACGGCGGCGAAGTTCGGCGACGAGCAGGTCCTCGCCTGGCGCCGCAGCTACGACGTGCCGCCGCCCGCGCTCGATCCTTCCGACGAGCGCAACGCCGCGCGCGATCGCCGCTATGCCTCGCTTTCGCCCGACGAGATCCCCCTCACCGAATGCCTCAAGGACACGGTGGCCCGCGTCGTGCCGTACTGGAAGGATCGCATAGCCCCGCGCGTGGCCACCGGCGAGCGCGTGCTCGTGGCCGCGCACGGCAACAGCATCCGTTCGCTCATCAAGTTCTTCGACGGCATGAGCGACGAGGCGATCGTGGCCGTGAACGTGCCCACCGGCATCCCCCTCGTGTACGAGCTCGACGACGCGACGTTGAGGCCCCTGCGCAGCTACTACCTCGGCGATGCCGAAGCGGTGGCCGCGGCGCAGCACGCCGTCGCGGCCCAGGGGAAGGCGAAGTAGCGGCGATGGCGAACGCGCGCGCCTCGCGCGTTCCGAAGCAGCTCGCCGCCGCACTCCTCGCGCTTTGCGCGCTGGGGGCCGCGAAATCGCCGCCGCCCAGCGAGCAGGACCTTCGCGAGCTGCGCGCGCGCATCGAGAAGATGCAGGCCGAGCTCGCGGCCAAGGAAGAATCGCGCGGCGAGGCGGCCGACGAGCTCAAGGCCACCGGCAAGGCGGTAAGCGAAGCGCATCGCGCGATCTTCGACCTCGCGCAGCGCCGCCGCGCAATCGAGTCGGAGCTCGCCGCCATCGCCGAGAAGGACCGCGCCACGCGCGCGGGCGTGGCCCGGCAGGAAACGCTAGCGGCGAAGCTCCTGCGGTTGCAGTACGAGCAGGGCGCGCCCGATCGCCTGCGCCTCATGCTGGAAGGCAAGGACGCGGCGACCGTGGCGCGGCAGCTCGCCTACTACGGCTACATCCAGCGTGCGCGCGCCTCGCTCATCGTGGAACTGCGCAATCGCGAAGAGACGCTGGCCGGCCTTGCCCGGCAGGCGGCCGAGCGCCGCGACGAGCTCAGGCAGAACGAGCGCGAGCACGCCGACGAGGCGCGCAAGCTCGAGAAAGAGAAGGCGGCGCAGGCCGCGGTGGTCGCGCGCCTCGCAGGCGACATCGCCCGGAGCCGGCGCGAGATCGGCAAGCTCAGGAAGGATGAAGCGCGCCTCACGCGGCTGGTCGAGGAGATCGCCCGCGCGCTCGCCCGGCCCACGCCGGGGGAACAACCCCGGGGCCGCCGGGTCGAACGCTTGCCCGACGCCTCGCTCGCGAGCAAGCCGTTCGGGAGCCTCAAGGGGCTCTTGAGTTTTCCCGTGAAGGGGGAACTTACAAATCGTTACGGCGCGGCCCGCGAGGAAACCGGCGCCACCTGGAAGGGCCTCTTCATCCGCGCTGTTTCAGGTGAAACGGTGCACGCGATCGCCGATGGGCGCGTTGTATATGCAGACTGGTTGAGGGGCTTCGGCAACCTGTTGATTCTGGACCATGGCCACGGCTACATGAGCCTGTACGCGAACAACGAGGCGCTGTTGAGACAGGTTGGCGAAACGGTGCGAAGCGGCGATGCCATCGCCAACACGGGAGCGTCGGATTTCGCGCCGGAATCGGGTCTATACTTTGAGCTGCGGAAAGACGGAAAACCGTTCGATCCGCTGGCGTGGGTGGCACCCTAGGAAATCTCGAGAGGGAACGAAATGAGCAAGAGGGTTCAGCAGTTCGGTCTCGTGGCGCTGGGCGCCGTGCTCGGCGTGGTCGCGAGCCTGCATTTCTCGGCGGTGGCCGATCGCCAGGCCTCCGCGCTCATGCTGCCCGTCGACGACCTTCGCCTCTTCAGCGAAGTGTTCGGCCGCATCAAGACCGACTACGTCGAGCCCGTCGAGGACAAGAAGCTGCTGAAGGAAGCCATCAACGGCATGCTCACGGGGCTCGATCCCCACTCCGCATTCCTGGACCAGGAAGCCTACAAGGACCTGCAGGTCGGAACGCAGGGCGAGTTCGGCGGCCTGGGCATCGAGGTCGGCACCGAAGAGGGATTCGTGAAGGTGATCGCGCCCATCGAGGACACGCCGGCGTACCGCGCGGGCGTGAAGGCGGGCGACCTCATCATCAAGCTGGACGACGTTTCGCTGAAGGGCATCAGCCTTTCCGACGCGGTGAAGCGCATGCGCGGCAAGCCCAACACCGACGTGAAGCTCACCATCCTCCGCAAGGACCTCGCGCAGCCGCTCGACATCGTCGTGCGCCGCGACGTGATCCACGTGAAGAGCGTGAAGGCGCGCATGCTCGAGCCCGGATACGGGCTGGTGCGCATCACGCAGTTCCAGGAGCACACCGGCGAGAACCTCGTCTCCGCGATCAACGACCTCTACAAGCAATCCAACGGCGAGCTCAAGGGACTGATCCTCGACCTTCGCATGAATCCCGGCGGGCTGCTCAATTCCGCGGTGGGCGTCTCCGCGGCCTTCCTGCCCAAGAACGCGCTCGTGGTCTATACCGACGGCCGCACCGAGGATTCGAAGATGCACCTGACCGCGAGCAAGGAGAACTACGTTCGCGGCGCCTTCAAGGACGACTACCTCGCCAAGCTGCCCGCGGCGGTGAAGTCCGTGCCGATGGTGGTCCTCGTGAACGGCGCGTCGGCCTCCGCCTCCGAGATCGTCGCCGGCGCCCTGCAGGACCATCACCGCGCCACGATCCTCGGCACGCAGACCTTCGGCAAGGGCTCCGTGCAGACGATCCTGCCGCTGCCCAACAACCAGGCGGTGAAGCTCACCACGGCGCGCTACTACACGCCGAGCGGCCGCTCGATCCAGGCCAAGGGCATCACGCCCGACATCGTCGTGGACGATTCTCCGGACAACAAGGTGCTGCTGCGCGAAGCGGACCTGCAGCATCACCTCACGACGGAAGACGACAAGTCCGCCTCCGCCGAGGGCGCCGAAAAGCCCAAGGACGCCACCGACAAGGTCGCGGGTCCGGGCGCTTCGACGCAGGCGGCCCCGGCCGCGAGCGCGAAGGCGCCGCCGCCCGCCAAGGCGGAGGCCGCGCCGAAGGACCCCAACGCGAAGAAGGAAGACATGCAGCTCAATGCCGCGTTGAATCACCTGAAGGGTCTTCCGATCAATAGCGCCGTCACGACGACCGCCGCGGTCACGAAGTAGCGCACCCGGCGGCCGCGCATCGAAACGATGGACGACCGCCAGCGGCTGAGATACAGCCGCCACCTGTTGCTCAACGAATTCGGCGAGGAGTCGCAGGAGCGGCTGCTCGCCACGCATGCGCTCGTCGTGGGCGCCGGGGGCCTCGGCTCCGCGGCGCTCATGTACCTCGCGGCGAGCGGAGTGGGCCGCATCACGGTGTGCGACGGCGACCGCGTGGAGCTCACCAACCTGCAGCGGCAGATCGTGCACCGCACCGCCTCCATCGGGGAGCCAAAAGCCTCGTCGGCCGCCGCCACGATGCGCGAGCTCAATCCCGAAATTGTCATCGAGGCGCTCGAGGAGCGCGCAGGTGCCGAGCGGCTGGCTTCGCTCGTGCGCGGCGCCGACATCGTCCTCGATTGCTCGGACAACTTCGCCACGCGCCATGCGATCAACCGCGCCTGCGTGGCCGAGCGCAAGCCGCTGGTCTCGGGCGCGGGCATCCGCTTCGACGGCCAGGTCGCGGTGTTCGACCTGCGCCGCGGCGACGCGCCTTGCTACAACTGCCTCTTCGCCGACGATGCGTCCGATGCCGAAGAGCGCTGCGCCACCCTGGGCGTGTTCGCGCCGCTCGTGGGGATCGTCGGAACGTTCCAGGCGCTCGAGGCGATCAAGCTCGCGGCGGGCGTGGGCGAGTCCCTCGCGGGGCGCCTCATGCTCTTCGACGCGCTCGCCAGCCGCTGGCACGAAGTGCGCCTCGCGCGCGATCCCCATTGCCGGGTGTGCGGCGCGCAGCGGGCCGCCGCGTGAGGGCAACGCGCATGCCTCTATCGACGGGAGGTTAGGTCATGAGGATCCGAGGATTGGTTGTCGCCGCCGCACTCTCGGGCGCGCTGCTGGGCGCCCAGCTCGTGTGCGCGCAGCAAACGCTCTACAAGCTGATCGACAAGAACGGGAAGATCACCTATTCGAACGAGAAGCCGAAGGACTTCGACGGCCAGGTGATCGAGCTCAACATCAATCCCGAAGCGAACACCGCCTCGCTGCCCAAGCCGGGCCCGGAAGGCTTCCAGCGGGTGCAGAAGGACGCCAAGGGCAAGCCCGTGAGTCCCCAGGAGCTGCTCGCGCAAGCGCAGGAACGCCTGGAAAAGGCGAAGGCGGCCCTCAAGGCCGCGAAGGACAATCCCGGGCCCGAAGACGTGATGATGGTGGGCAAGGTGGGCGGCGGTGTTCGCCATATCCAGAGCGAGGACTACCAGAAGCGGCTCGAGCAGCTCGAGCAGGACGTGAAGGACGCGGAAGACAACCTCGCCCGCGTCGAGAAGGGCGGCTAGGGCCGCGATGCGCCCGGCGGCCTTGCGCGTCGTCCTCGTCGCGGCATCCATCGCGTTGCTCCCGATCGGCGCGCTCGCGCAAGTGCTCTACAAGTGGATCGACAAGGACGGCAGGGTGCAGTACAGCGACCAGCCTCCGAAGGGTTTCTCCGGGCCCGTCACGCGCATCGAGCCCGACGAAGCGCCGACGCCTTCACCGGCGCCACCGATCAAGGATCCCGGAGTGCCGAAGGCGGCCAAGGCGGGCGGCGCGACGCAGGACATCATCGACATGGCCGCGAAGAAACGCGAGGAGCGCGGCAAGCTCGAGGCGCGAGTTAAGGCCGCGCGCGAGAAGCTCGCCGCGGCGCAGGCCGCGCGCGACGGCGCCACGCCGGGCGACAACGAGCGCCAGGTCGTGCAGCAACGCCAGGACCAGGCGGTGCCGCTGCCGGGGCCGGGCTCGTCGACGACCGGCGGGATGTTCGGCATGGGCGCCATGAACGGGACCGCGGCGCGCTCCAACTGCACCACGTCGACCAACGCGGCGGGCAACAATGTCGTGATGTGCCCGACGGCGGTGCCGAGCGAGGCGTACTACGATCGCATCAAGCAACTCGACGATGCGGTGAAAGCCGCGCAGGACGAGCTCGACGATGCCGAGCGCGCTTACCGCCGCGGGGTGGACTGAGCCGCGGCCTCCGCGAGGTCCCAGCGCGGGTGCACCGGGAACGCGCTTTCGCCACTCGCCCCTTCCGGATACTTGAGCGCGGCGGCGAAGGCGATCATCGCGCCATTGTCGGTGCAGAGCTCGAGCGGCGGAAAATGCACCGTGGCGCCGGCACGCCCTGCGTCGGCGACGAGTCGTTCGCGCAAACGCGCATTCGCGCCCACGCCGCCCGCGACGACGAGGCTTTGCAATCCCTCGCGCTCGAGCGCTCGCAGGCACTTGGCCACCAGCACGTCCACGATCGCCGCCTGGAACGATGCGGCGAGGTCGGCGCGCTCGCGATCGCCGGGAGTGCCCATCGCGCGCACGCGGGTGAGCACCGAGGTCTTCAATCCGCTGAAGCTGAAATCGAGGTCGCCGCTCGCGATCATCGGCCGCGGGAACTCGTAGCGCGACGCGTCGCCTGCCTCGGCAAGCTTTGCGAGGGCCGGGCCGCCGGGATAGCTCAGGCCCAGCAGCGTCGCGGTCTTGTCGAATGCTTCGCCCGCGGCGTCGTCCAGCGTCTCGCCCAGCAGCTCGTAGCGTCCGACCCCGTCCACGCGCATGAGCTGAGTGTGGCCGCCGGAAACGAGCAGCGCGATGAACGGGAATGCCGGCCGCGGCTCGGCGAGCAGCGGCGAGAGCAGGTGCCCCTCGAGGTGATGGATTCCCACCACCGGCTTGCCGAGCGCGATGCCCAGTCCCGAGGCGACGGACGCTCCCACGAGCAACGCGCCGCCCAGCCCGGGGCCCTGGGTGTAGGCCACGAGCCCGATGTCGTCGATGCCGCGCCGCGCAGTCTCGAGCACGGTCGATACGAGCGGCAGCAGGCGCCTCACGTGGTCGCGGGAGGCGAGCTCGGGGACCACGCCGCCATAGAGCGCGTGCAGCTCCACCTGCGAGTGCAGGGCTTCGGCGAGCAGGCCCGCATGGGTGTCGTAGAGCGCGACGCCGGTCTCGTCGCAGGACGTTTCGATGCCCAGGATGAGCACGGGTGAGAGGACTTTCGCGTGACGTAAAATCCTGATATTATGCGTGGTTTCCCTCGCATCAAAACCAGCCTTACAGACTTATGCCTATCGTTCGAGTCAAGGAAAACGAGCCCTTCGACGTGGCGCTTCGCCGCTTCAAGCGCGCCGTCGAGAAGACGGGCCTGCTCACGGAGCTTCGCGCGCGCGAGTTCTACGAGAAGCCCACCGCGGAGCGCAAGCGCAAGCATGCCGCGGCCGTGAAGCGCCGCTACAAGCGCATGCGCGCGCAGATGCTGCCGCCCAAGCTCTACTGATCCTGGTTTGCCCCTCACGGGGACCGATTCATGCGGCGAGCCGGGCTTGAAAGCCCCGCTCGCCGCAGTCATTTTTCCGGTCTGGAGGTTCACATGGCCCTGCGCGAACAGCTGAACGAAGACATCAAGACCGCGATGAAGGCGCGCGAAGCCGACAAGCTCGCGGCGCTGCGCCTCATGCTCTCGGCGGTGAAGCAGCGCGAGGTCGACGAGCGCGTGACGCTCGACGACGCGGGCGTGATCTCGGTGGTCGAGAAGATGATCAAGCAGCGCAAGGACTCCATCTCGCAGTACGAGAAGGCCGCGCGCCAGGACCTCGCCGACAAGGAGAAGTACGAGATCTCGGTGATCGAGGCCTACCTTCCGCAGCAGCTCTCGGCGGCCGAGATCGACGCGATCGTCGCCGAGGCCGTCGCATCCACCGGCGCCAAGTCCGCCGCCGACATGGGCAAGGTGATGGGTGTGGTGAAGCCGAAGCTCGCGGGGCGCGCCGACATGGGCAGGGTCTCGGGACTCGTCAAGGCGAAGCTCGCGGGCTGATAATCCGCGGATGATCCCGCAGGAGTTCATCCAGTCCCTGCTCGGGCGCGTCGACATCGTCGACGTGGTGGACCGCTACGTGAAGCTGAAGAAGGCGGGGGCCAACTACCAGGCGCTCTGCCCCTTCCACAACGAGAAGTCGCCTTCGTTCAGCGTGAGCCCCACCAAGCAGTTCTACCACTGCTTCGGGTGCGGCGCGCACGGAAACGCCATCGGCTTCCTCATGGAATATTCGGGGCTCGCCTATCCCGAGGCGATCCGCGCGCTCGCGGAGACCGTCGGCATGCAGGTGCCCGAGACGCGATCGCCCAATCCGCGCCCGGGAGCGGCGGAAGCGCCGGGGCTCGCGGCCCGCATGATGGACGCGCTCGCGTACTACCGCGCCGAGCTCAAGAAGTCGAAGGCGGCAATCGATTACCTCAAGGGACGCGGCCTTTCTGGCGAAATCGCCGCGAGGTACGGGCTCGGCTACGCGCCCGATGGATGGCAGAACCTCGAAGCGGTGTTCACGGACTATGCGACCGCGCCGCTCAAGGACACGGGGCTCGTCATCGACAGCGAACCGGACGGCGAGAAGCAGTCCCGCCGCTACGATCGCTTCCGCGACCGCGTGATGTTCCCGATCCTCGACGCCCGCGGCAACGTGATCGGTTTCGGCGGCCGCGTGATCGGGCAGGGCGAGCCCAAGTACCTCAATTCGCCCGAGACGCCGCTCTTCGAGAAGGGACGCGAGCTCTATGGCCTCTACCAGGCGCGGCGCGCCATCCGCGACGCGAACCAGGTGATCGTCGTCGAGGGGTACATGGACGTGGTCGCGCTCGCGCAGCACGGCGTGGAGAACGCAGTGGCCACGCTCGGCACGGCGACAACGCCCGTGCACGTGTCGAAGCTCCTGCGCATGGCCGACAACGTGGTCTTCTGCTTCGACGGCGATCCCGCGGGGCGCAAGGCCGCGTGGCGCGCGCTCGAGGTGTCGCTTCCGGTGCTCGCCGACGGCAAGCTCGTGAGCTTCCTGTTCCTCCCGCCCGAAGACGATCCCGACACCTACGTGCGGCGCCTCGGGAAGGAGGGCTTCGACAAGGCCCTCGCGCAGGCGAAGCCCCTTTCGCAGTTCCTCTTCGCCGAGCTCGCGTCCCACGTGGACATGGCCACGGAAGAGGGCCGCGCGAGCTTCGTGGCGCACGCAAGACCGCTGCTCGCGCAGATCGAGGCGCCCGCGCTGGGCGCGATGTTTCGCAAGCGCCTTGCGGAGCTCGCCCGCCTTTCGCCGGAGGAAGTCGCGGACCTCGTGCCTGCCAAGGTTGCGGATCGGCGCCCTAGCGCGCCACCAGCGCGGGCCACGCGCCGTGGCCCGGCGAGCGCCCAATCACGCGTGCTCGCGATCGTGCTGCATCGCACGGAGCTCGCCCGCCGCGTGCCCGATGACGTCCTTGTTGGCGGGGGTGCCGAAGCCGCGGCGGCTCGTGCCGTCGTGGGCCTCCTGCACCGGGAGCCCGCGCTGAACCTGGCCCAAGTCAGTGCCTACTTCGAGGGCTCGGAGCATGCTCCGGCGCTGGAAGACGCGCTGGGCGACCCCCTTTTGAAACAGGCCGATAGCCCCGATTTCGATCTCGAGGCCGAATTGCAGGGCGCCGTGGCGAAGATCCGCGGCGAGCTGGTGGACCGCCGGCGCACCGAGCTCATGGGCCTGGTGCAGGCGGGGACCGCCACGCCCGACCAGCGCGCCGAGTTCGATCGCCTGCTCGCGCAACTTTCCGCTTCAAAATCAGGGAATCAGACTTCGGAAGACCGGTCTAAGGTATGATAAAATTGATGGTTTTCCCCGACGAACCGCCGCGCGGGAGAGTCCCTAAGTGAAGAACCCCAGCAAGCACCACCAGCACCATTCCGCCGAGCTCAAGATCGCCGAAGTCGAGGCGCAGAAGAAGCGGCTGAAGAACCTCATCGTCCTGGGCAAGGACCGCGGCTACCTCACGTACGCCGAGATCAACGACCACCTGCCCGACGACATGACCGAGGCCGAGCAGATCGAGGGCGTGGTCACGATGCTCGCGGACATGGGCATCGCCGTGTACGACGAGGCGCCGGACGCCGAGCAGCTCCTCATGAACGAGGCGCCGACCCCGATCGCGGAAGAAGACGTGATCGAGGAGGCCGAGGAAGCGCTCTCCACCACGATCGACGCGGAATTCGGCCGCACCACGGACCCGGTGCGCATGTACATGCGCGAGATGGGCTCGGTGGAGCTGCTCACGCGCGAGGGCGAGATCGAGATCGCCAAGCGCATCGAGGATGGCCTGAAGCACATGATCCAGGCGATCTCGTCGTGCCCGACGACGATCGAGGAGATCCTGCGCCTCGCCGACCTGATCGAGAAGGACGAGATGCGCATCGACGAGCTCGTGGACGGGCTCGTGGACGGCGACGAGGAAGATGTCGTCGAAGAGGAGATGACCGAGGAGGAAGAGCTCGAGGAGCTCGACGCCGAGGAGCAGGAAGCCGAGGACGAGGCTGTCGCCAGCGCCGACCTCGAGGAGCTCAAGCAGAACGCCCTGGGCCACTTCAACAAGATCCGGCGCCTGTACAAGAAGATGAAGAAGGTGCTCTCGGAGAAGGGCTACCGCTCGCGCGCCTACAAGGACCTGCAGGAAGACATCTCGAACGAGCTGCTCGCGATCCGCTTCACCGCCAAGCAGGTCGAGCACCTCTGCAACGGGCTTCGCCACCTCGTGGAGCGCGTGCGCGGCCACGAGCGCGAGATCATGGAGCTCGCGACCAAGAACGCGAACATGCCCCGCGCGCACTTCATCAAGGTGTTCCCGGGCAACGAGACCAACCTCAAGTGGGCCGCCGAGGAGATCGCCACCGGCAAGGCGTACTCGAAGGCGCTCGACCGTTTCCGCCCGGCGGTGATCGAGCAGCAGGAAGCGCTCATCCACCTGCAGAAGGAAGTCGGGATCCCGATCAAGGACCTGAAGGAGATCGCCCGCCAGATGTCCACGGGCGAGGCCAAGGCGCGCCGCGCCAAGCGCGAGATGATCGAGGCGAACCTGCGCCTGGTGATCTCCATCGCGAAGAAGTACACCAACCGCGGCCTGCAGTTCCTCGACCTCATCCAGGAAGGCAACATCGGCCTCATGAAGGCCGTGGACAAGTTCGAATACCGCCGCGGCTACAAGTTTTCCACGTACGCCACGTGGTGGATCCGCCAGGCCATCACGCGCTCGATCGCCGACCAGGCGCGCACCATCCGCATCCCGGTGCACATGATCGAGACGATCAACAAGATGAACCGCATCTCGCGGCAGATCCTGCAGGAGACCGGGCAGGAGCCCGATCCGGC
>Ga0335076_10004277_pt1 | contig 14434 bp, 13 predicted proteins | sample Lox_Sample_25_FD_206717 | JGI IMG/M metagenome (GOLD analysis project Ga0335076, IMG submission 206717) | Soil microbial communities from Loxahatchee National Wildlife Refuge, Florida, United States - Lox_Sample_2.5 | ecosystem: Environmental > Terrestrial > Soil > Wetlands | place: USA... | reverse complement strand
CCGAAGAGCGGATGGCGGCGATCGCGCGAGGAGTGGACGTTCCCATGCAGCCGGAGCTGTCGGAGGGCGCTCGTTCGCGCCGCGCAGGCATTCTCCTGGTGGCAGGAGCGGTGGGCTACATCATCACGTTTGCGCTGATTGGACGCCAGGAGCCTGATGCTCTTACGGCAGCGGCATTCGGCATTATTCCACTGGCGGTGGGATTGGGCTTCTTTGCCGACTACGCGCTGATTCGCCACGACGCCAAAACCTCGTCGTAGTCCCAGCTGGAAAGGCCGAGGCTCATTCCCCAGTGAGGAATTTGTATTGGGCCGACGTGAGGGGCACGACGCTCAGGCGCCCCTGGCGCACCAAAGGGGAATCGGCGAAGAGCTTGTTGGCTTTGATCTCGGCGAGCGAAACCACACTGGGAAGCGGCTTTCCAACTTTTATTTTTACTCGCGGGTTCTTCGGGTCTCTTGCATCCGCCGACACGACTGCGGCGGTGCCGACAGCGCTCTTGTGATCGCCGGTTTCGTAGATGACCAACTGCTCTCCCGATTGCATGGCGCGCAGGTGTTTGAGCGCGACCGGATTCGAAATTCCATCCCAAATGGTGGTCTGGTCGCTCTGCAGATTGGCGAAGGAATACTCGGAAGGCTCGGTCTTAAGGAGATAGTTCATTTCAGGTCGCTATCAGTTGGGCTTGCCGCCATTCGGCTCCGGAGGCGGGTTTTGCTTCGACGGCGTACTCGAGCTGTTTGAGTGCTCGTCGTAGATGGAATATTGCTTCTGCGGCCGCTTCAGCTTGATGGTAAAGAGTATCCGGGGCTGGGCGACATCAAAGTTCTCTCCAAATGTCTGAAAGCCCGAAGCCAGCACCTGCACGAGGATTTTTCCGTAGGGAAGGTCATCGAAGCTGGCCTTGCCATCGGGATCGGTCTTGAGTTCCAGGTCGCCTTTGCCCTGCTTCCCGTGAGCATCCACGGGGTGCATGATTACCGCCGCGTTGCGGACGGGCTTGCCGTTATCTTCTTTGAGGATGAGAAACTTGACGTTGCAAGTGGGTCCGTTATCCTCGTCGCGCTGCGCCGATGCTGTCCCGATCAGCACAAACGTGAGAAACAAGGAGGCAACGGCTCTGGCCTTTGCGGAATTCATGGCGAGAAACATTCTACCGGGGACTGGGGCGGCGGGAAAGCAAGAAGTCGCAGTTTCGCCGCAGGTCTATGATGCTGACGGGGAATGGCTCTTGCGCCGCGGAGTGGTCTGGGCGGCCAGTTGCAGCAGGTCGCTGGCAACACGGGCCGTGTTGTGGCGGGCGACGCCGGCTTCTTCTAGATAGTCCCCAAGAACCGGAATGACTCCCAGAGCTTCGATGGCCTCGAGATCGGCCACGATCTGGCAAGCGCCCTCCAGAGCGTACTTGGCCTTCATGGCGTTGGAGGCTGGGGTGCGGTTGATCAAGGCATAGTTAAAGATCTGGGCGTGGGCGTGATTGTTCAGAGCGTGAATATGGTCGGCGGCCGTGAGACCGAGGCTTTCGTTGGCCTGAGTCATAAGGTTGCAGACGTAAACCTTGACGGCGGGGGAGGTGACAATGGCCTCCACAATGCCCCGGACCAGCAGGTTGGGAATGAGGCTGGTAAACAGCGAGCCTGGTCCGACGCTGATGAGATCGGCGCCGGCGATGGCATCGAGAGTTTCGGGCAGAGGCTCGACATCCGGAGGAACCAGGAAAAGCTCCTTGATCCGGCCTTTGCTGGCGGTGATTTTGGTTTCGCCGCGGACGCGGGTGCCATCTTCCATCAGAGCTTCCAGTTCGACATTCGAAGTGGTGGCGGGATGGATATGGCCGCGGGTAACAAGAATTTCGGAAGAGAGGCGTACGGCCTCAGAGAAATCCGACGTAAGCGCGGTGAGGGCGGCCAGAAAAAGGTTGCCGAAGCTGTGGCCTTCGAGCCCCGAACCCTTCTCGAAACGGTGGCGGAAAAGCCGGGAGAGCAGGGCCTCGTCTTCGCTAAGGGCGACGATGCAGTTGCGAATATCGCCCGGAGGAAGCATGTTCAGCTCCTTGCGCAGCCGCCCGCTTGAGCCACCATCGTCACTGACCGTGACCACGGCGCAAAGATCACGGATGAGAGGCTTCTCCGGGGGCGCGCTCGGCAACTCCGCAGGGGTGAGGACGAAGCGTTTGAGTCCCTTCAGCAGAGTGGAGAGGCCGGTGCCGCCGCCGATGGCAACCACCCGCAGCTCGCGCGTGGCCTTGGGCTGCGACGGAAGCTCGGCTGCCTTGGTTTGCATCGGCTGAGTCTCAGGTGCAGTCTGACTGCGATGCGGCCTTAATAGGATTCTTCTTCGCGGAACGAGCCTTCCGGAACGGTTTCCGCCGCCGGATCCGGATACAGCAGTTCGGTGAAGCGTGGATCCTCAGCCAGGTTCTGGAAGTCGGAATCATTGCGCGCCTGAAAGCGCAAGCTCGCGTTCAAGCGCAAAGCTTCGTCGAGGTGCTTGAGCGAATCCTCGACGTGGCCGGTGAGGCAATCAAGGGCCGCAAGTCCGTAGATGATGTAATCGGTCTTGGGCGCCTGCTTGAGCAGCTTGTCCAGATGCTCGCGGGCGCTGACGTAGTCGGCTACGTTCATCAGGGAAACGGCAAAATCGAAGTGTTCTTCGACGCTGTTGAATTGCGTTGCTTCCGAGCGCTCCAGGTGGTGATTACAGGTGTTGAGATGAACCGTGGCGCGGTCAGCCAATTCTTTGCTGGGCCCGGCGAGGACCTTCTGAAACAGGGGCTTTGCCTTCTCGAATTTGTGCTCCTGCAGGGCGCGCAGCCCAGCCTCATAATTCTGCAGGGCCTGGCTGACGCGGGGATCGTCGGCCAGCGCGGATTTTTTCTCATGTGTTTTTTGCGCCATGTGCAAGACTCTTCCTCTGCTCTCAGTGATTTGAGACTCCTTTGGTCGTGCCTTGAGGTAGAAACTAAAGTATCACTCAAAGGGGAGGTTCAGGGCAATTCGCGGCAGATCGTAGCCCCGCCTTTGTCGCGGACCGTCGGCATGCGCTCAGTCGATGGCCGCGGCCTTCTCCAGGTCAATCTGCTTCCACTCGCCCTTGATAATCCCGGCGCGGATCTGCGCTGCCGTTCTGCCTTTCTTATGTTGCTGGTAGGAGTAATAAAGTTCCTTCAGACAGGTAGAGCAGCGGGCTCCGTGAGTTCCCTCAAAGCAACTGTGCAGGCTGTTGTGGCCGATGCGGTCGCAATAGCAATAGCACGGTTGCTGGTGGAGCACGACGGGAATCTTTGCCGCCAGTTCGTACGCATGAGTCTGGTAGGAGTGCTGCGCATCGGCACCCCAAAGTTCGTCTTTGCCGAGAATCGGAGGGAGCTTGGTCCCCTTGGGCGGCGGGCCGGCATTGAAAGCGGGGACATCATCCTGGCCGGGATCGGCCCACTGGGCGGAAACCGTAAGCGTCACCAGAAAGAGGAAAATCAGGGTCAAGGCGCGATAGAGTGCTTTGTGCTGACGCAAGCGGGTGGTCATTGAGCCTCCTCGACAGTGCCTATTTTAACCTGCTTTGCCCTGATCGGCCAGAAAGCGCATTCCCAGACAAGTGAAGTCGGCGTACAACTTGCTTGGGCGACAGCGCGATCTGTATACAATAGAACGATCGCATGCCGGATTCCTCCAAAGTTCAGCCCGAAGGTGCAACTGCAAGCGTGCTGGCTGAATCTTCGGCCAGCACGGGTGCGACACCTCAAAAGCCACCCTCGCGTTTGCGTCCAACGCTTGGCGTGTGGCTGCGCGATCTGATCGTATCGCTGGCGATTTCGGCATTCATCATCGTATTCATCTATCAGCCGGTGAAAGTGGAAGGCACCAGCATGATGCCGTGCCTGGAAGATCAGGAGCGAATCTTCGTCAACAAGTTTGTCTACCGGCTGGAGCCCATCGAGCGCGGCGATGTGGTGGTGTTCCGCTATCCCCCCGATCCTTCCAAGAGCTACATCAAGCGCGTAATCGGCGTGGCTGGAGACCATATTCGCATCGACGGCGGGCAGGTGTACGTTAACGATCGCCCTCTGGAAGAAGATTATGTGCCTCCCGCCTATACCGATACGCGATCGTATCCGGCGACAGTGGTGCCGCCGAACAGCTACTTCGTGCTGGGAGATCACCGGTCCATGTCGAGCGACAGCCGCGACTTCGGTCCGGTGAAGCAGAGCCTGATCTATGGCAAAGCGGTGTTTGGATACTGGCCGATGGATAAGCTGGGAAGAGTACGGTGATTAATTTGTTGGGCATTTCTTTCCAATCAAAAAAACGGTTTCCAACGCGGCTATGAAGCCACTTGCTTACACTTGGCCATACCCCCTTTTGTTCTGGGGCGTGTTCCTTTTTGCCTACGTGCCTGAGTTCGGAGTGGTAGCGCGTTCGAAGCCGGCGAAGGGTGAGAAGACCGATCGAGGATCGCTGCAGGTTATTTTGCTGGCAGGAATGGTCGGGTCATTTGTGGCTTTTGCGGTTGCCCCGATTTCGGCCTTCGTGATCGTCCGCGGGCAAAAGATATGGTTCGCGGTTGGTTTGCTGATCTTGTTTTCTGGTTCGTTGCTGAGGCGGCACTGCTGGCGCATGCTGGGGCAGTATTTTACCGGCGACGTGAAAGCAGCCGCGGATCAGCCGGTGATTGAGCGGGGCGCGTATCGATGGGTGCGTCACCCTTCCTATACCGGCGGAATTTTGATGTATATCGGAACGGGCATTGCGCTAACCAACTGGCTGAGCGCCGTGATTATCGGGGCGAGCGGCGCGGGAGCATATCTGTATCGAGTGCACGTTGAGGAGCAGGCGCTGCAAATGCACATTGGCGAACGCTATGAGGAATATATGCGGCGGACGAAACGGTTTGTTCCGTTTGTGTACTAAGGCTGCGCGAACGCAGACCCGGGATTTGAGAAATGGATTCGCTGGAAGTTCGGCGTTAGCGAGTGTGATCCGCGAGATTTCCACACTGGCGCTCCGTTCAGCGCTTGGTGGTGCGGGCTTTCCCTGATAAAATTCATGAAATCCACTCCCCTGGAGCGAGAATGCAAGCTATCCTTGCGCTGGAAGACGGCCGCGTCTTCCGAGGCAAAGGCTACGGCGCCAAAGGCGAATGTTACGGCGAAGTTGTTTTTAATACTTCCATCACCGGCTACCAGGAAATTTTCACCGACCCTTCTTATTCCGGACAGATTGTTGTCCTGACCAACCCGGAAATCGGCAATTACGGCACCAATCAAGAAGACAACGAGGCCACACGCCCGTGGATCGAGGGCCTGATTGTCCGCGAGTTTTCGAAAGTGAGTTCGAACTGGCGCTCGCAGCAGGTGGCGGAAGAGTATCTGGAACAGTTCAAGGTGCCGGTGCTATCGGATATCGATACCCGCTCGCTGGTGCGGCATCTGCGCGACCACGGCGTGATGCGGGGTGTGATCTCCACGCTAGAAAACGACGCCGAGAAGCTGGTGGCCAAGGCGCGCTCGATTCCGAAAATGGATGGCACCGACCTGGCCAAAGAAGTGAGCACGAAACGGCCGTACGTGTGGGAGGTGGGTGAGCGCTCGCATGAGCCGGTGGCTGTTGTGGGCGTGAAGGATGAGCCGCCTCGTTTTCATGTAGTGGCTTATGATTTCGGGATCAAGCAAAACATTCTACGCAAGTTACGCGGCGAAGGATGCAAGGTGACGGTGGTGCCGGCGCAGACTCCGGCGGAAGATGTGCTGGCGCTGAAACCGGACGGCGTGTTCTTGTCCAACGGCCCGGGCGACCCTGAACCTTGTGTTTATGCCGTGGATGCGATCCGCCGTCTGATGGGGCGTCAGCCAATTTTTGGAATTTGTTTAGGCCATCAACTGACGGGAATTGCTTTGGGCGGAAAGACTTTCAAGCTGAAGTTCGGCCACCATGGTGGCAATCATCCGGTGAAGCAGTTGAAGACGGGAAAGATCGAGATCACCGCACACAACCATAATTTTGCGGTCGATCCCGATTCGCTGCCGGAAAGTGAAGTCGAGTTGACGCACATGGATTTGAATGACTCGACTTTGGAAGGCTTGCGGCATCGCAATCTGCCGCTGTTCAGCGTGCAATACCACCCCGAAGCGGCGCCCGGCCCGCACGATTCGCATTATCTATTCAAAGAGTTCACCAAGATGATGGAGGAGTGGAAGGGGTGAACGATAGAGCTTTGAAAGGGCGCGCCTTCAGGCGCGCCTCGTGTGGCGTTAAAGATTTGCGGCTTTAGCCGCTGAGGTTTCCGGGCTAAGCCCGGAAGGTTGCATCAACAAGATTTTGGCGGTGCGGCTCGAAGCCGCGCCCCTCCAAGGCACAGGACAGTCGACTCTGAGCTTTGAAAGGGCGCCCCCTTCAGGCGCGCCGCAAAGAGCAGAAAAGGAGTCGGGGCTTTAGCCCCTGAGGTTCGAGTTGAGGCCCACAAGAGAACACGCCACCAACAATGGGCAGGCTTATATGGTCACGTCATCGACGTGGGGCAAACGGCTGTTGTTCTCTCGTGAACCTTGGGCGCGACTCTTCATCGACACGCTTTATCACTACCGGGGAACTGCGTATTGGCTCCCCGAATTCGTAATCATGCCTGATCATTTCCACTTGCTCCTTACGCCAAATTCCAGTCTGGAAAAGGCGGTCCAATTTATTAAGGGTGGATTTTCCTATCGCGCAAAGAAGGAACTCGGCTCGAACATCGAAGTGTGGCAGAAAGGATTCTCGGATCATCGGATTCGCGACGCGGAGGATTACCAGGGACATGTTGTTTATATTCACGAGAATCCTGTTGGCAAGCGGCTGTGTGAAAAGGCGGAAGAGTATCCGTATTCGTCCGCGTCTATAAAATTTGAACTTGACCCGGTACCTCGGGGGCTAAAGCCCGGCTCCTTTGTGGCGTCCGGTACGGCGCGCCTGGAAGGCGCGCCCTTTCAAAACAAGCCTCCCGAATCCGTCACGTTTCTGAATACGCCTAAGAAGATTGCTTCCTAAATGCCCAAACGCACTGACATCCAGAAAATTCTGATCATCGGCTCGGGGCCCATCATCATCGGGCAGTCGGCGGAGTTTGACTACTCCGGCACGCAGGCCTGCAAGGCGCTCAAGGCGGAGGGCTTTGAGGTGGTGCTGGCCAACTCGAACCCGGCGACCATCATGACCGATCCCGAATCGGCCGACCGGACTTATATCGAGCCGCTCACGCGCGAGTTTCTCGAAGAGATCATTCGCATCGAGCGGGAAATGTCTCCGGGCGCGGGTTTTGCCGTGCTGCCAACGGTCGGGGGACAGACCGCGCTCAACCTTGCCATAGAGCTTTCCGACGGCGGAGTGCTGGAGAAATACAACGTCAGCCTGATTGGCGCCAACGTCGAGGCCATCAAGAAGGCCGAAGACCGGCTGTTCTTCAAAGACGCGATGCAGAAGATCGGCCTGGACGTGCCGAAATCGGCTTTAGTCAACAACATCAAAGATGGCCTCGAATTTGCCGGGAAAATTGGCTTTCCGGTGATCATTCGTCCGTCATTTACGCTGGGCGGCTCGGGCGGGGGCATCGCCTTTAATCGCGAAGAAATGTCGGAAGTGCTGGCGCGCGGGCTGGATTTCTCTCCCGTGCATGAAGCGCTGATCGAAGAGTCGGTTCTCGGCTGGAAGGAATTCGAGCTGGAGGTGATGCGGGACACCAAAGACAATGTCATCATCATCTGCTCCATCGAGAACTTCGATCCCATGGGTGTGCACACCGGCGATTCGATCACGGTCGCGCCGGCGCAAACGCTGACTGACCGCGAGTATCAGGCCATGCGCGATGCCTCAATTGCCGTGATTCGCGAGATCGGCGTCGACACCGGCGGATCGAATATCCAGTTTGGAGTGAATCCCGAGACCGGGCGCATGGTGGTAATCGAGATGAACCCGCGAGTCTCGCGTTCGTCGGCGCTGGCCTCGAAAGCGACAGGATTTCCAATCGCGAAAATCGCTGCGAAACTGGCGGTGGGATACACGCTCGACGAAATTCCCAACGACATCACCCGCAAAACTCCGGCGTGTTTCGAGCCGACGCTGGATTATGTCGTGGTGAAGATTCCCAAGTGGCAGTTCGAAAAATTTCCTGGCGCCGACGATACGCTGGGGCCGCAAATGAAATCGATGGGCGAGGTGATGGCGATCGGCCGCACCTTCAAAGAAGCCCTGATGAAGGGCATTCGTTCGCTCGACACCGGCAAGCGGGTAGGCGGCGGAAAGATCGAACCGAAGATTCTGACCCAACGGCTGGTCACGCCGCATCCCGATCGCCTTGCGTACATTCAATACGCCCTGCGCCAGGGGCACACGGTGAAGCAGGTCGCCAAGATGACCTCGATGGATCCGTGGTTCTTGTATCAGCTCAAGGAAATCAACGATCAGCAACTGGAACTGGAAAAGCACCCCATGGAATCGATTCCGACCGAAGTGTTGCGCGAGTCGAAACGCATGGGCTTTTCCGATGGGCGGCTGGCGGCGGCGTGGCGGCTTGAAGGACAGGAAAAGGTCCGGCACACGCGGAAGAAACACGGAGTGATGCCGGTTTACAAGCGCGTCGACACCTGCGCTGCCGAATTCGAGAGCCATACGCCGTATCTGTATTCGACTTACGAGGACGAGGACGAAGCGACGCCGACCGAGAAAAAGAAAGTCATTATTCTGGGCAGCGGGCCGAACCGGATCGGGCAGGGAATCGAGTTCGACTATTGCTGCTGCCATGCCTCGTTCGCGCTGCGCGATGATGGCTATGAGACCATCATGATCAACTGCAATCCCGAGACGGTCTCGACCGATTACGACACCAGCGACCGCCTGTACTTTGAGCCGCTCACCTTTGAGGATGTGTGGGCGATTTATCAGCACGAGACGGCGAAGGGTGCCGAGGTTGGCGTGATCGTGCAGTTCGGCGGACAGACGCCGTTGAACCTGGCTCTGCCGCTGAAGCAGGCCGGCGTGAACATTATTGGGACTTCGCCTGAGTCGATTGATCTGGCCGAGGACCGCAAGCACTTCAACAAACTGCTGGAAGAGCTGCAGATTCCACAGGCGCCAGGCGTCATGGCGACCTCGATTGAGGAGGCGATTGCGGGAGCGAAGCAGATAGGGTATCCCGTGCTGGTGCGGCCTTCGTATGTGCTAGGCGGGCGAGCCATGGTGATCGCCTACGACGAAGAGTCCATCATTCGCTACATGAAAGAGGCGGTCGAATACTCGCATGACCGGCCCATCCTGATCGATCATTTTCTCGAGGATGCGATCGAAGTCGATGTTGATGCGCTTTCTGACGGAGAAGACGTTGTGATCGGCGGCATCATGCAGCACATCGAAGAAGCCGGCATTCATTCAGGGGACTCCTCGTGCGTGCTGCCGGCAGTCGATATCCCCGCGCCGTTGTTGAATCGCATGCGCGACTACACTTTCAAGCTGGCGCGGGCATTGAAAGTTGTGGGCCTCATGAATATTCAGTTTGCCATTCCGCGGGGACATGGCGGCGTGAGCGGCAATGGCGCGGAAGGCGGCAAGGTTTATGTGCTGGAGGTGAACCCGCGCGCCTCGCGAACCGTGCCCTATGTTTCGAAAGCGACGGGCGTGCCTATGGCCAAGATTGCTGCGCGATTAATGACCGGGCGCAAGCTGCGCGAATTTCTTCCTGAGAAGATTGAGCGCCGCTCCGATCTCGATACCGGCAGTTACTATTACGTGAAATCGCCGGTGTTTCCGTGGAACAAATTTCCCGGCGTGGATACGGTGCTGGGGCCGGAGATGAAGTCAACCGGGGAAGTGATGGGAGTGGGCGACAACTTCGGCGAAGCTTTTGCCAAAGCCCAGATCGCGGCCGGGCAGAAGTTGCCCACGCAAGGAACGGTGTTCCTGAGCGTGACCGATAACGACAAGCGCAACGTCGTGCCGGTGGCGAAAACATTTGTCGACATGGGATTCAAACTGGTTGCCACCGCCGGCACGGCCGACGTGATCGAATCGGCGGGCATGAACGTCGAGCGCGTCTACAAAGTGAAAGAAGGACGCCCCAACGTGGTTGATCTGATCAAGGGGCAGCGAATTCAGCTGATCATCAATACGCCCACCGGTCTGGAGCCTTGGTTCGATGAAAAGGCGATCCGGCGTGCGGCCGTGACTGCGCGAATTCCTACTATCACAACGCTCTCGGCAGCGAGGGCCGCGGCGGAGGGGATAGCTTCACTGCAGCGCGGCGAAGTGAAGGTCAATGCCTTGCAGAGACTGCACGCCGAGCGTGTCGTTTCTCGGCCGTAGGAACAGCTTTCCGAATCTCGCTCAAGAGTGCTCAATTCCTTCCCAGAGCTTTTCCGTGCTAGCATTCCAGCGAATTCGTCATTGACTTGCGAAACTCCGCCCGCCAGGAGACGTTATGGGGTACGCCGCGGTTCCGGTACCGGCTCGAGCCGGAAATTTCAGCTTGGCGAGAACCGTCACCATCCTGGCCTGAACTGCAATCATTGCGCTGGCCGTTGCCTTCGTCCTCAGGTATGTAGTGTTCTATTTCCGGCATTATGACGCCGCGTCGTTTGACGTCTACTGGCCTCGCCGCGGATCTTCTTGCACATCAGTGCAGGTACGCTTGCCCTGCTGACAGGCCCCTTGCAGTTCTGGACCGGGCTTCGCGGGCGCAACCTCACCTTTCATCGCTGGACAGGGCGGCTGTACCTGGTTGCAGTCGGCGGGTATCACGGGCGCCCTGGGATTGTCGTTGACGACAACATTTCATTTTGGCGTCGTGAATGGAATCAGGTTTCTGGCGCTAGCGTGGCTCGTGACGACCGGAGTCGCGTACTACACCATCCGCAGGGGACTGGTCGCCCCCCATAAAGAATGGATGATCCGGTCTTACGTCGTTACCTTTGCTTTCATCACCTTTCGATTCCTGCAGGATTATTCGCCGTTGTCCCGCGTCCGACCCGAAGGTGATCGCGACACCACAATCGCATGGGCCTGCTGGGTGTTGCCGTTGGCTGTTACCGAGATGATCGTTCAATGGAAGCGAATACGGGTGGCAATGAAGCACTAAGCATTCCAATTATGGCAGATGGGTAACACACTCACGATTCGTTTTCGCCAGGAAACCTTGGATCCTCTTCGCCACAAGGCGAAGCGCACTGGGTGCCCATTGGGAGGGTGGTTCCAAGAACCACCAGGCATGGCGGAAGTTTCCTCGAATTATGAAGGGCGGTTCTCCGGATGTTTCTTCCCGCAAGATGAAATGTCATCGCCGACACGAAGACTGCCGCATTTATCGGCGTAACAAGCGCGAGGCCATCCCGCTGCTCTGCCCGCCGAAGAAGTGATACGCTGAATGGGAGCCGGCGCTATGCTCCTACAAGGAATCTTCCCGCCCATCACCACGCCGTTCTATCCCGACGGCAACGTCTATTACAAAAAGCTCGAAGCAAACGTTGAGCGCTATTCGCGTACGCCGGTCGCTGGCATTGTCGTCCTGGGGTCGACGGGCGAAGCCATCATGCTCTCCGATCAGGAGCGGCGGGATGTGTTGAAAGCGACGCGCGAAGCTGCCGCCCCGAACAAGGTACTGGTGGCGGGGACCGGAATCGAATCGGCCATCGAAACCCTGAAGCTGACCGAATATGCCGCAGAACTTGGCTACGATGTTGCCATGGTGCGGACGCCGCATTACTACAAAAAGCAGATGCAGCCGGCCAATATGCTGGCGTTTTATCGAACGGTGGCGGATCAATCTCCTCTGCCGGTAATCATCTACAACTTTCCCCAGGCGACCGGCTATGACATTCCTGCTGAGGTGGTCATTGAGCTGGCCGAGCACGCGAATGTGATCGGCATCAAGGAATCCAGCGGCGATGTGGAGAAGGTCCGGCGCATGGTTGCGGGCACGAGGCACATCCAGCGCAGCGCGACGGTCACCGAGACGTTTGAGGCGGTAACGCCGCGCATGCTGGCTAAAGCGGCCACGGGAGACCGCGGGGGCGGGGAACTGGTTCCAGTCGCAGCGCTCGCCGGTGGCGAAGCAGGAAGGCGGCCCAGCGCACCTTCATCGTCTGCGGTTTCGATGATGGGGAGCCTAAAGACGCGACAGAAAGAAGTCGGCTTCCAGGTGCTGGTGGGCGCGGCGCACAAAGTGGAAGCGTCGCTGGAGGCCGGTGCTGTGGGAGCAATTTTGGCCTTTGCATGCGCGGCGCCCACTGCCTGCTACGAAATTTATGCCGCCTGGAAGGAAGGCGACGGGCCGCTGGCACGGTTGAAGCAGGAGCGCATCGCGAACGCTTCGCAACGTGTAGCCGGAGAACTGGGCATTTCCGGCGTGAAGTATGGGATGGATCTCAATGGATACTACGGCGGGCCGGCGCGGTTGCCGTTGCTGCCGCTGACTGCGGGCATCAAGGCCGAAATCGAGGGGTTTATGGCGGATATCAGGAATTAGGCCATTCCTTTCTCATAAGGATCCAGACAAAGGTTCTTGTCGTCGCTTCGGGTACGTCGTATAATAGCTTCTAACGAACGTTCGAATGAGGACTATGGGGAGTCCTTCTAGCGCATCCCGGATCTCGGCAAGAGGGCACCGTGCCGCTCGCACGCTGGAGCCGTCGCGCTATGAACGGCGTCTTGCGAAGATTATTGCCCACGCAACGGATGTCTTCTGCAAGAAGGGATACGAAGGCGCGTCCATGCGCGATCTCTCGCGTGCCAGCGGCATGTCGCTGGCCGGTCTTTATTACTACTTCGAATCGAAAGAGCGGCTCTTATTTCTGATTCAGAAACACACCTTCAGCATGATCGTGCAGCGGCTGAAGGCACGGCTCGAAGGCATTAGCCAGGCGGAAGAACGTGTCCGCATTTTCATTCTGAATCACCTGGAGTATTTTCTCGCCCACCCCCAAGCCATGAAGGTGCTGTCCCACGAGGCCGACGCCCTGAAAAACGGTTTTGCCTCTGAGGTAGCGGGAATCAAGCGCGAGTATTACCGGATTTGTGTGGGCCTGATGGAGGATCTGAAACGTGAGCAGGAGCTGCGGTTTTCTACTCGCGTTGCCGTGCTCAGCCTGTTTGGCATGATGAATTGGATCTACACGTGGCACAATCCGCGCGTGGATGCAGATGCGGCGTCGTTAGCGCAGGAGATGGCCGACATTTTCCTGAGCGGCGTGCTGCATCAGGCTGGCGCACGGCGGTAGGTGCGGGGGTGTCAGATCACAAATTACAGGTTCCACCGCTGCCTCGCCGGTTCGGGATGGTGTCGATGAGGATAACTACAACGATATAAGGAGTATAAGGATATGGCGACAACAATGGAGTCGGCAGCCAGCCAAACCGCACGGCAGCTGATCAATTACCGAACCGACGGCGGCGTGGCGGTGATCGAGATGTGTGATCCGCCCGCCAACACCTACACCTACGAGATGAACCGGCAACTCGACGACGCGATTCTCAAAGCGCGCATGGATAACGACGTTTACGTGATCACGCTGACCGGCGCGGGCGACAAATTCTTCTCGGCAGGAGCGAATATTAAGATGCTGTCGAGCGTCGATCCGACCTTCAAATATTTCTTCTGCCTGCACGCCAACGAGATGTTATTGCGACTGGAGCATACTCCCAAGCTGGTGATCGCCGCGATCAACGGCCATTGCGTGGGCGGAGGACTGGAGATCGCTATGGCCGCGGATATCCGCATTGCGCGCAAAGATGCAGGCAAGATCGGCCTCCCCGAAGTGAATTTGGGCGTTTTGCCAGGAACTGGGGGCACGCAACGTTTGTCTCGGCTGGTGGGCAAGAGCAAAGCCATTGAGTTAATGGTAACCGGCAATACGTTTTCCTTTGAAGAGGCGCAGGAACTCGGGATCGTCAACGACATCTACGAGCGCGAGAACTTTATGGAGAACATCATGGAGTATGCGAAACAGTTCTGTCCGCCCAACAAAGCGGCCAAGGCGGTGGGCCGGATAAAGCGCGCGGTGCAGACAGGATGGGAGATTCCCATGGAATCGGCTCTGGCGGTGGAGCGCGAAAATCAGCAGCTGCTTTTCCAGAGTGAGGACGCGAAAGAAGGTCTGGCAGCCTACGTGGAAAAGCGGCCGGCAACGTTCAAAGCGAAATAACTGCGGCAAATTGGCAGGGGTTTTCTTCGCACTGAAAAACTAAAGAAGGGCGACGCGAATGCCAGGAAAGGTAGCAAAGATCGGGACCTTCAGCGACTGGATCGGATTGTTCAACGACTGGCGCAAAGAGATCGGCGTCAACACTGAAGACGTTGAGGCCTTTCACTTCGATACGCTATACGGGGCGATCGATACGGAAGAAATCGAGTTCGGGTCGTACAAGGGACGGCGCAAGTGGGAGAACCTTCGCCAGATGCCCACACAGCAGATGCGCGACGC